>LXNJ01000633.1_pt1 | contig 23773 bp, 15 predicted proteins | sample 809081 | NCBI WGS metagenome assembly LXNJ01 (sample SAMN04870510, study PRJNA318959) | sponge metagenome | biome: sponge; feature: marine sponge reef; material: water | host: Petrosia ficiformis | place: Greece: Milos, Mediterranean Sea | collected 2013-05-29 | depth 5-7 m | reverse complement strand
GAGGCCGCCGCAGCGCTGGTGGACATTCTGCTATTCGAGGGACTTGTCGACGGCGCCTGGGACGTGGCCGACGACTACGGCTGCCGGACGCAGACGTGGCTGACGCTGGCCCGGGCCCGGGAGGAGAGCCATCCGTTGGACTCGATCGCGGTGTACGAGTCGGCTGCGCTCGCGATCATCGAACGCAAGAAGGCCAACCAGTACCAGTCCGCGGTCGATCTGATGGTCCGCATCCGCCGCTTGGCCGACTCGGCAGGCAAGCCGAGACGGTTCGCGTCACTGCTGGAGCGGGTGCGCATCGAGCACAAGGCCAAGCGCAGACTCAAGGCTCTCCTCGACGCCCAAGGCTGGTAGCGATCACCTCACGCGGGCGAGGCGCTCGGATCGGGCCGCTAGCCCTCCTCGCCGGCTGCCGGGTTCGCGGGCGGGGCCGGGAAGGCCAGTCGTGTCTGGCCCTGCGTGTCGGTAGGGGGCGGCGCCGGCTCGGGCAGCGCCGTTGGGGGAGGGGTCAGGCTCCGGCGGGCGTAGGTGCCGACCGCGAAGTCGGGGTCGCGGCGCAGGCTCTGGATGAGCCCGAGGCGGCGGGGATCGGTGGCGTTGACGACGATGGTTTCCGACACGTCGGTGATCCCCTGCACTCCGGCCACCTCCTCGGCGGCGATCAGCGAGCAGCGCCGGGCGGCCTCGACCATGCGGTAGGCGAACTCGGGCGTGACCTTCGACAGGCTGGCTGCCGAGCTCTCGGCGCCCGTGTAGGTGCCGACCACCCGCCAAGGCGAGATGTCTTCGGGATCAAGGGGCGAGATGGCACTGTGGAAGCGCTGCCGGTCCGTCTGGGGCAGGCACTGGATCAGGTGTTGGATGTGGTGGCCCTGGGTTCCCCGCTCGGGGTACTGGCCGAGCACGCCGCGTGTGTAGGCCTTAAGGGCGGTCTCGACCGCGGCGTGGGAGTCCTCGCACAACTCGATCATCCGCCGGAAGCGGCTGAGGTCCCAGCGGTCGGCCTGGCCGTAGAGGAGCGCGTCGAGTTCGTCGTGGCGGGGGTGCAGTGCGTTGAACGCCTTCAGGAGGGCGTCCTCGACCGCGCAGAGGTCCTGGTGGGCCTCGTCGGCGTCGGTTGTGGGCATCGGCGTGTCCTTGTCCCAGTCGATCTCCTGGTTCGGGGGCCGGTCCACCAGCGCGACTGCGTTGCGCTGTACGCCTGCTTCGAACGATGTGCGCATCCGGGTGCGCTTGCGCCATTCGGGACGGTCGGTGACGAACACGTCGGTCGGGCGTCCCGAGGCTTCACGGGCGACTGTCTGGGCCTCGTACTTGAGGCGGTCGCGTCTGGAGTAGTCGCCGAGGTCGTCGAACACCGCCACGAGGTCGATGTCCGACGACAGGGTGGCCGTGCCGTCGGCCACCGAGCCGAACAGCAGCACCTGCGCCGCGTCCATCCGTGCAAGGGCCTGGGCGGCCTGCTCAGCGTCGCCGCGGGTAGGCGCTGAAGTTCGCGACATATCAGTAGGATACATGGGGACTAGTGAAAGTACCACCAAGTAAGTGCCCTTGAGCGGCCAGCGGTGGCTGAGCGGCTAGCGGTGGCAATTTGAAACAAACTGGTACGCAGAAACAAAATGTTCCGCAGAAACAAACTGAAACAAATGTTGGCGGTCCGTTAGTGTTGCTGACGGCGACATCGAATGGCGAGCTTGCGTTGCTCGCAAGCCGCTGCGTCACCGAAGAATCGAGTCGGTCTCGAATCTCTCTTGCCGGAGACCCGATTGTCTACGGTGTGTGCCGGGGGCTGCCGCGGGGCAACGGCTGGCTACGAGCACCCCGACGGCGTATCGGCCGTGTTCGTAGTCGTGGTGCGGCTCGATTCAGTCTCGTCGAGCGGGACGGCGAGCGCGGGATCGTCCAGGACTGACTCGATGCGAGCCAGTAGCTCGGGATCGCGCCAGACGGTCCGGTTCAGATGGTCAAGCGTGAGCGAACATCATCGGCTAGAAGCCGGTCGCGATCTTCCTCCGAGAGAGTGCGGATACGAGATCCGGTCACGTCGTCGCGAGTGACGTGCATCACCGTGTCCACGTACTCAGCAACGGGTCGGAGATGGGAGATGAGCGCGACCAGCTTTCCGCCGCCAGCAACCTTGCCGAGTGTCGCGAGCGCGGTGTCAAGGGCATTGGCGTCGAGCGATCCAAAGCCCTCATCGACAAACACGGCATCGAGGCGGTCCCCACCCCTCGACGCGATCTCGACAAGTGCGAGTGCGAGTGCGAGCGATGCTTGGAAGCGCTCGCCGCCCGACAATGCCTCCGGGGCCCGAATCTCGCCGGACGCGATGTTCTTCACCCCAAAGTCGGACACGAATCCGAACCGGTTGCTGGAGATGGTCCTCAGTCGCCGGGACGCCTCGGCCAAGAGCTCGGCCTCACGCAGCTCGAGCAGATGGTCGACGAATTGGTTGTTGGCAAGTGCAGCGACGAGCACGACGAGGTTGTCATGGAACGGGCCGACGACACCCAGGACGTCGTCGACCTGAGCAGCCGCGGCTGCGTTGGAAGTAGCCGTCGCAAGCTCCTTTTCGGCAAGGTTTGCGACGGCGGCTGCCTCGCCGTGCGCGCTGTGGAGGGCATCGGCGGTATCGCAGTTGACGTGGGAGAGGATCTCGGCCAACTGGGCTTCCTGCGAGGCGACGGCACGCTGGACCTCGGCGGCCACCTCCGCGGCGGTGGCGATGATCGTGTTGGCTGCCCCGAGCGCTGCCTCAGCGGTGTCGATGGTGGTCCCAAGCTCCGAGGTGGTGGCACTTTCAGGGAGAGCACCGAGGTCTTCGACATCCATCGATACGTCTAGGGCGGCCGCATCGGCGCAGGCCCGGCCAGCTGCAACAACGTCGCGCACACGAGCGAGGTAGGTGTTGATCCCACCAATAGCGCTCCGGGCGGGGCCCGTGACCTCTTCGGCGGCCTCGGCCCGGACCCTTGCGTCAACCGCCTCGGCCTCACGTGCCCGTCGCTCGGCTTCGGTCCGCCGGCCGTTGAGAGCGTCGAGCGCCGCGGCCACCGTGGTACACCGGCTATGAAGGTCCGCCAGCACATCAGCCGTCACCGGACTATCGCTTCGCCAGTCGTCCGGCAGCGCTGCCACGACATCTCTGTGCGCATCGAGCCTCTCGGCAGAGTCGGCGAGGGCCCGATCGGCGGAATTCAGCTGTTCGGTGTAGCGAGCGTTGGCGGTCTGAAGCTCGACTTCGGCAGTCGCCAACTCCTGACGAGCTTGCTGTTCGTTGCTGAGAGCACGCTCTATATCGGCTTCGGCTGCAGCGAGGGTCTCGGTGAGCGGAGCGACTGCATCTTCAACGTCCCCGCATGTTGGGTCGGCACCGAATTCGCCGACGCGCTGTTCCCAGCCGGCGACCGCCTTCACGGCTTCCTCGGCGAACTTCGAAGCTGCAGATTCTCCCTCGAGAGCACGCGCGTGATTCTGTCGGGCCTCGTCGGCATCCCTCCGGGCAGCGGTGAGTGCGCCATCGGCCGAGGCAACCGCTTCGGCAGCCGACTGCAGGTCGGGACTGTCGGGGGCCTCGAATCCGTCGGGCAGCTCCCGACTGCATACCGGGCAGTCGTCGCCAGGTCCATGGCCTTCGGCAATGGCGGCGACTGCGTTCTCGCGCTGTGCCTTCTCATACCTCAGGCGGGCACCGTGGGCGCCTTGCTCGGCCCGATCGACCGCCGCCTGAGAAGCGTTCGTTGCCTGTCCTAGTTCGCCTGCCCTGGCGGCTGCTGCCTCACTGGCTGCGGCAGCCTTCACCGCCTTGCTGCGGGCCTCGGTCAGGCTTTCGAATACGCCTCGGGCCTGATCGGCCCGTGTACGGGCGTCGTCGAAGTGCCGTCGGGCTTCCTTGCTCGTGGCTTCGGCCTCGGCGAGAGCGGTGACAAGGGTCGACGGCACTTCCTCTTCGGGGGCTTGAGCCCGAAGCCGGCCAAGCTCGCGCTGCAGCCGCTCCAGTCGCTCGAGGTCGGTGGGGAACGCTTCAACCGCATCGGCAAGACGAGTTGTCGCAACCGTCAGCGCATCGCGCGACTCGAAGCCAGCCAGCGCTGCTGCTTGCGCGTCGTCGATGCTTGCGATCTCTCGCTTAGCGTTGGTCTTGTCCTCCGATGCTCGGTCGAGTTCCTCGTGGAGCTGGGTCCCACGCTCGAGCGAGCCACGAAGAACACCGACTGGGTCGCCCTGGACTGCGGGGACGACGGCGAGCCCAGAGTGCAGCGGGCCGAGAGTTCCGTTGATACGTTCGCTGATCTGACGTGGCTCGTCGACCGCCTCGATCGCATTAGCAAGGAGCTCCCGCTGGGCGACAGCGTTCTTCAACGACTCCTTGGCGTCGAAGAGCATCCTGGCTGGATCGGCGGGCAGGTTCGCTCGACGCTCGGTGTAACGCGTGTAGGTGTCCCTGAGCTCGTCGCGGTAGGCAGTTGCCATCTCGCGGGTCTGGTCGATGTCGCTGAGGCCAAGGATCGACTTGAGGATCTCGTTTCGTTCGCTCTCGGTCGATCGCAGGAGCTCGTCGAATCGGCCCTGAGGCATGACCACCGCCCGGGTGAACTGCTCGCACTCCAGGCCGAGCAGCTCTTCGACTCTCCTCGTCACCTCACGGGCGCCGTCGACCATCGGCGCGTGATTGGTCGTGGATTCGAGCTTGTCGACGGGCGATGCCTTGGAACGGCGACGAGCCCGGGTGACCTTCCAAGTATGGCCGTCGACGTCGAAGGTCAGTTCGACACGCCACAGATCCTCTCCGTCGGCAATGAGGTCGGCGATGTTCCCGCCCCCTGACCACGTCTTTCGCCCATAGAGCGCTAGGCAAAGGGCCTCGATGATGGTGGACTTGCCGGCGCCCGTGTCGCCGATGATGGCGAACAGGTCGAGGTCGTCGAATGAAATCTCGGTCGACTGCCGATACGACCGCAGGCCTGCGAGTTTGAGAAGGCGAGGCCGCACGTCAGACGCCTCCGTCTTCGCCGATGAGTGCAGCAATGGTGCCGCGCTCGGCGACCTGGACATCGCTTTCGGTGGTGATTGCGGTGTGTATCTCGTCGAACAGGCTGGCGACGCGCTCTGGGTCCGCTCCGTGGGCATCATGCCGGTCGACCAGGGCTTGGCCGTTCTCGGCGAACCACCCTCTGAATAGCTGGGTCGGGGTCTCCGTGACCTCGGGTACCTCTACCTCGTCGGCCACGTTGACGTCTGGGCGGCGAGCATCGACCACCGACACGACGCATGCATCAGGAAGGGCGGCGTGAACCGCGGCGGTGAGTGTGTCGTACCCTGGGATGTCGAGCGACATCGTGTCGTTGTCCTCGCCCTCGTCGCCCTTTGGCTCGTGCTCGACGGTCACCTCGACAAGGCCGTCGCGCAGACCGGCAGCTCGCGCGGTGAGTACGCTATACGGCGCTCGTATGCGATGAATTCGTCTACCCGCAGTGAGGGCCACGTCGTAGATCTTCGTGGGTCGGCCCGGAGTGAGGTCAGCGACAACTACCTGCTTGGTCTCCCCCTCCTCGCCGAAGTCGATCTCAAGGATCGAGCCAGCGTATCGACCGCGGTTGCCGGCAACCGCCTGGGCGATGTGGATATGCCCGAAGGCCAGATAGCCATAGCCACCGTCGATATGGGCCGGGTCGGTGGCGTATTCGGAGGAGACATGGATCTCCTTTTCGGTGGACGTGCGTGCGCTGGCGACATGCAGGTGGGAGGCGAACACGGCCACGTCTGCTGCGGCGTCGAACTCCCCAAGTGCCGACTTGGCGAGAAGGTCGCAGATCTTCTTGACGCTGTCGGCGTAAGTCGCGTTAGCGCCAAGGATGTCGTCGAAGTCGCCGAGTATGCGGTTGGCGTGAAGGAACGGCAGTCCCGCTACTCGCAGGCGGCCGCCGGTCCGAGCGGGGAGGGTCAGCACCGCCCCATGGTCGGCCGTGGCAGGACGATGCATGACCCGTATGCGCGTCGAGGAGACGGCCATCGGGTCGTAGGCATCTTCGGCGACCTGCTCAGGGACGGGGTCGCCAACAGCAATGCCGAGGGTTTCCAGGGCGATCGCTGAGTCGTGGTTACCCGCCAACACCACAACAGGAGCGATCTCACCCAGATCTCGCAGCGCCCGAATGGCCCGACCGAAGTCGGCCATGGCTGGCCGCCCGTTGTTGAAGAGATCACCGGTATGGACGATCGCGTCGGGCCCCACGGCGGAGGACACGTCGATAATCTCAGCGATGACGTTGTCGTGGTCGACGTCACGAGGCTCGTCACGAACGGTGACCCCGAGATGCCAGTCGGACGTGTGCAGAACGCGCACAGCGGCTTCGGGGCGGGCCGGAACGGCGTCCAGGGCAAGAGTGGCCAACGAATTCACAGCCGCCCCAGGATCTCTTCGGCGTCACTTTGTCGCTCGCTGAGCCCAGCACCTCGGCGACACGAGTGGCGTACGGCGGATACGGAAACCGCACCGGCACGGGTGCCGGCAGAAGCGGCTGGTTCGTAATCATGGTGCCGGGCGGAACGATCTGGGCCCGCGCTCTCATCGCCGGCGGCAGGAACCCAAGCTCGGCGGCCTCAGACATCTTGATCTGTCCCACTACCTCAAGCGAGGCGTTGTTCGTGATGTCACGATCGACGCCCGACGGGTTCTGCTGGGCGCCGATGAGGATGACGCCGAGTGAGCGACCGCGTGCGGCGACATCAACCAGCAGGTGCTTGATCGGTGATCCGCCCTGACGAGGTGCGTACTTGTTGAGCTCGTCGAGCACGACGAACGTCTTTCCGGTGGCGGTCGAGTTCTCGTGCTGCGACCAGACGTGATCCAGGACGGCCGCGACCACAAACCGCTGCGCATCGGCGTGAAGAGCGTGGACGTCAACCACCGAGACCTGGGAAGACAGGTCAACTTCGGTGAGCCCCGCCCGGATCAGGCGCCGGAGCCGAGGTGTCGCCTTCCACAGCCGCCGCACGAACGCTTGCTGGGTTGCTGCCGTCGTGCCCCCACACCACGCCGGGTCATAGTCGGGTGAACTCTCGGTGACCTTCCCAGACACGAACTCAACCAGCCCGTCGAGGTCCTCGACCACGAAGCCATCGCCGGCCGACCGAGGGTTCCGAACCTTGTGGGTCCGAAACTGTCGCGCGGCCGACTCCCACGTCGACGGCACCGACGGCACCTGACCCTCAGGATTGACGAACACGATCCGTCCGTTGTCGTCGCCCTCCAGGGGCCAGGCCCAGCGGAGCAGTTGGAGTCGTACGACTTGCTCGATGAATGACAGCTGCCCTGACTCAAGGTCATCGAACACATACTCCAACAACCCGGCCTCGACAAGACGTGCCGGCGACCAGCCATAGGGATGAGTGTCGCCACGATCGCGGACAGAGATGTCGGCCACGGGATCATGCCCGGGGGCGGCCTCCTCTGCCGGTGCGTAGACGCCGACGTCGGTGAAGGGGCCCGGGTTCGCCCGATCCACCAGCAGTTCCCACTGAGCCATTGCGTCCGCGCCGATCTCATCATCCGCGTGGAAGCGATTGTTGGGCTTGTCGATCACACAAAGGTCCGAGCCCTTAACCGAGAACACCACCGCCCGGTCGTGGCTCGACCCAACGCGGGCCGTGGTGCCCCAGTCGCTCTCGAACAGCATGTACAGGAGGAAGAGGGCGTAGCTGGTCTTAGTAGCGACGCCCGACTTCCCTGAGATCGACACGTGAGCACCGCGATCGCCATTAAGGAAGCTGTATGGCAGGAAGACAAGCTCGTCGTTCATGTCGAGGCCAATGGGAATGGCCTCGCCGTCGGCCATCTTGTCGAGGAAGAGTGCCCGGCGGCGGTGAGTGTCAGCGGCTACCCAAATTGGCGCCCCTGACGAGGGCGGCAGGTAGCGCTCAGGGTGGGTGCGGATCCAGGTCACCTCCGCCCGTCGGAACCGCTGTCCGGGCAGGGTCGATGCAGCCAGGCGGGCGGTGTCGGTCGCCATCTCGGCACCTTCGATCCGACCCGACACCTCGGTGACGATGCCGTAGTGAAACAGTACTGAGTCGTCGACCAAGCGCTGAGGCGACATCACGAACGTGTCGAGGGTGAGATCGACAGCGTCGTCCACGATGACGTTGGCGGTCTGCGTCGAAGCGTCGGTGGAAGCGTCGACAAGCCCCACCGGATCGCCACCCGGGATCCCGTCGAGGCCCTCGAGGTGGTTACGTCGGTCCTCACCGGTGACCTCGTCGACCCTGGTAAGCGGAACGAACTCGACCTCGGCGGCTACACCCGTCACAGGATCGGGCGAGACATCAGAGCCAGCGGGAGGGAATGTGTTCTGCTCGGTCATTGGTTAGCTCCGGAGATGATGGCGTCACGGGCGACACGTGTGGCATAGGAAGCGCGTCCAAGGGTCTGACTGAGGCGGCGCTCGAGGTTCTTGACCGGTGTCAGGTTGACGGGCGCGCGGTCGTCACGGTGGTGGACGCCGGCGTAGCCGGGAAGGGTGGTGGCGAGCACCGATGCGCGTTCCGCCACGCCGACAATTCCCGCGGCGGATGGAAACTCGAGCCGCGCGACTCCCGACCAGGGAGATGCACCCGGCCCAGGGCTCCCCACGCGCGTATAGCACGTGTATCGATCAGACCCCGCGGTATACATCCGCGTCCGCTCGCCGATCGCAAGCAGCGGAACGGCGGCGTGTGCGGCCTCCGGCAGGATCCGGCGGTGGTGCGACTTCACGTACCCGGCCACAAGTCCGTGGAGTGCACGAATGCGGTTGAGTGGGCCATCGAGCACGACGTTCCAGCCCGCGTCAGCCGCGTCGAGGGCGAGCTCGCCTTCGGCACGGCGCATGCGGTCCTGGAGATGCACAAGACACATGTCGGGGTCGACATCCGTGATCGGCGTAGAGGCCCACGAGTAGCCCGTGCGCTGAGAGATGATGTCGCCCGTGTGACCTCCACCCCAGATAGCTAGGCGCCCGACGCGGATCCCACAGAACGATGCCGGGCCGCCGGGCCTCACCGTGACGGCACCTACCGCATAAGCACCGGCGAGGCCAGGAACGCGTGTGCCACTCCCGGCATGTTCGGCCCACACGAGCAACTCAGCGCGACGGGTCCCGTCGATAAACGCCAGCGGCACGGAGGACGGTGCGATGCGCTCTACACGGCCATCGCCAGGTTCGGCTTGCTCGACATCCTTAGACGCATCGATCTCGAAGTCAGCACTCGTTCCGTACGGCGGTGCCCAACCTTCGCTGTAGACGCTCCATCCGCCGTCAGTCGCAACGACTGTTGGGAGGCGGTCGTTGACGACTTCAGCGCCCCGAACGCTGGCCGCCGAGTGTTGGTCGATGTCGTTGTTAGTCATGGCGTCGGTCCAGCCGCAGGTTGCAGAGTGCCTGCCCGCGACGGTAAGGAGCGGGTGTGACACGACTCGTTGAAATGGGCGACCGCCGGAAACGAAACCGCGACGGGCCAGCCGAGCGAGGAAGCGTTGCCGCTTCCTGTCGCTGGGGCCTGCAAACGCCCACCAGACTCGATGGTCGAGCGCCCTCTGGCGTGTTCGCACCGGAGATGCTCATAGGTAGAGCCCGTTCGGAGTGTCCGGCACGTCATCGATCTCTGCTGGGTCAAGCATCTCGGAGCATCGGCCCACCAGCATTCCGTGGAGAGGCGGCACGGCAGCGAGTGACGAGAGTGCAGGGAGCACCTCGCCGGATTCGAGCCGCTGCTCCGCCTCGTCGAAGAGCCGCTTCGCCTCGTTGAGCCAGGTCAACACCTCAGGGTGCACGCCTGCCCCGCCGCCCAGTGGAACGGTCGAGCCGACGCGATCGGCAATGAGCGGGCGCTCCTCGGTTGGTGTTCGCTCGGTCATCACCCACTTGAAGGGGTGCTACTCGGCCGAGTGTCAACGGGTTATGTAAGAAATCCGGCATCACAACCGAGCGAGCCCGGCTCCGACATGGTCGGTCAGTAGTACTTCTCGATGTACTCGTAGGCCCGGTCGAAGAGGTCCTGCTCCGTGTGCAGCTTGTACTTCAGCAGGCTCCTTCGGAGCGCCTTCTTCACCTCGCGCTCACCGGCGTCGGTCCGCTGCCAGCCGGGGAATCGAACCTGGCGCACGATCCTGTCGATATCGGCGACGACACGCTCCACAATGATCGGGGTCTCGGCGTTCTTCACCTCTTCGAACAGCTCGGTGAGCGCAGCCTTTCCCTGATCCTCCCGGACCGCCTCGGGCTCGTCACGCTCTGCGTCGACCACGTCCTTGGCCAGCCCAATTAGCTGCTTGAGAAAGTCGAGGGACGCCAGCAGGCCCTGCTCGTGCTTGAGGCGGAGGTTCTCAAGCCGTTCCGACAGCGCCACGAACCGGGGATCGTTGCCGTGTTGGCGGAGCCGAGCCGCGATCTTGATCTCGACCTCGATGGTGTTGCGGTCGGGGTCTTCGAGCAGCTCCTCGAGCACCTCTGCATCCATCACGAGCGCGTCGAGATCGTCCCGCACGGTCTGGACCGAGACGTGCTTGTGGATGAGGTCAACGGTCTTGGCGCCGAGGGCATGCCAGAGCAGTTTCCCGTTACCCGACGGCGGCTTGAGCGACTCGTAGACGTTCGCCAGCCACCGGTAATCGTCCTCAAGCGGGATGAGCACGGCGTCGGGTGAGAGCGCCTCCCACAGCAACGACAGTGTGCTGAACTGCTCGGCGAACGCGTCCCGGCTGTCGGTGTCGGGCAGGCACTCCTGTGCGGTAAGCAGGCCCTCCCAGGTGAAGTCGGTACGGTCGACGCCGTCGAACCAAGCCAGGCACTTCGCCATTGTCGGGCCCAGCTCGTCCTTCAGCTCGTCGATGTTCGAGATGACCCTGTCGATCGATTCCTCGTCGAATGCGAGCGCCTGGGCAACATCGTCGAACAGCCCGAGATAGTCGACGATGAGCCCGTGGCTCTTTCCGGGTGCGACGCGGTTGGTCCGGCAGATCGCCTGGAGAAGTGTGTGATCGCGGAGCGACCGGTCGAGATACATGCACTGCAGGTTCGGTGCGTCGAAGCCGGTGAGGAGCTTCGCGGTGACAATGAGGATCTTGAGCGGGTCGGCGGGGTCGCGGAACCGATCCAGCAGTGCGGCCTCTTCCTCCTTAGATCGACCGAACCGGTTGCGCCACTCCTGCGGAGCCCCCTGTCCGATGTTCATTACGACGTCGCTCGCCTCGTCCGATAGCTGCTCGGCGAGCGCATCGAGCGCGTCCTTGTAGAGGACGCACGCCTCCTGATCGACAGCTACGATCATCGCTCCGAGACCTTCGGGCGCGACCTTCTCGAGGAAGTGCTGCCGTATGTCGGCCACGACAGCAGAGACGCGCGCCGGAGCCTTGACGAGCAGTGCGAATCGGCCAGCTCGCTTCGAGATCTCGTCGCGATCCTCGTCGCTGAGGTGTCGCGTCAGCTCCTCGAACTCCTGATCGAGCGCGGCACGGTCGATGCGAAGGTCGACCGACCGTGTCTCGAACCGCAACGGGAGAGTGGCATCGTCGCGGATCGACTCCTCGAATGAGTAGCGATCGAGGTAGCCGCCGGGGTCCTCCTGGGCACCGAAGGCGAAGAAGGTGTTGCGATCTCGGGTATTGATCGGCGTTCCGGTCAACCCAAAGAGGAAGGCGTTGGGCAGCGAGTTGCGCATCTGTCGGCCGAGATCCCCCTCCTGCGTCCGGTGAGCTTCGTCGACCAGCACGACGATGTTGTCGCGGTCGTTGAGCTCACCGCCGGCCTCGGCGAACTTGTGCACGGTCGTGATGATCACCTTGCGGGCATCCCGCTCCAGGAGGTCATGCAACTGCTGGCGCGAATCCGCGGTCACCATGTTCGCCACGTCCGCGGCGTTGAAGGTCGCGGTGATCTGGGTGTCGAGATCGATGCGGTCGACGACGATCACGACCGTCGGGTTGCCGAGCGCCGGGTGGAGCCGAAGCTTGTTTGCGGTGAAGACCATCAGCAGGCTCTTGCCAGAGCCCTGGAAGTGCCAGATCAGGCCCTTGCGAATCTTGCCCTCGACGACCCGCTGGACGATCTTGTTCGCCGCCTCGTACTGCTGGAACCGGCAGATGATCTTGATCTTGCGGTGATTCCGGTCGGTGGCGAACACCGAGAAGTTCTGGGTGATGTCGAGCACAACCTCGGGCTGGAGCATCGACGAAACCGCACGGTCCACCTCCTGCAGCCCGGCGCCGGCTTCCTCCTTGAGCCTCCACGGCGCCCAGTGGTGGACCGGGAGGCGGATCGATCCGAACCGGTACTCCTTGCCTTCGGTGGCGAACGAGAAGGCGTTCGGAACGAAGAAGCCCGGAGCGTTGACCTCGTAGTCATCGTGTACCTGCGCGGCGCCGTCGACCCAGGTGACGGCCTTGCGAACCGGGGATTTCGCCTCGCCAAGCACCAACGGGATGCCGTTGACGAACCCGACAGTGTCGAAACGCTTCTCTGGCCCACCCTTGAAGGTGACCTGGTTCGCGACGATGAAGACGTTGCTCTTGACCTCAAGAGGGTCGAAGTCGATCAGCTTGATCGGGACGTGCTCACCATTCGGCCCGAACGGCATGGACCGTTCGCCTCGTACCCAGGACATGAACTCTTCGTTCGACCCGACCAACCCACTGCCAGCGACGCCGTTGATGATGGCGCGCAGCTTGTATATGACCTCATCAGCCCGCTCTGGTTGCGCAGCGATCTCGGGGTTCAGTCGAACTAGGGCCCCAGCGAGCACCGACTCGAGCAGGACATCGGAGGTAGATCGCTGCAGAGATGGACCGTGAGCGTAGGCCCACTCAAGCTTTGTCATCCGATCGAGGACCAACGCCTCGACCGTGTTCGCTTCGTCAAACATCACCACCTCCGAGAAGGTGTTCCCGCAAGCTCGCCTCGACTGATTGAAGACGGCGCGTGTTCAAAGCGGACTGATGGACTACTTCCCACGAGGAATCCATGAGCGCCGCGATCCATCGCTGCATCTCTGGTGAAACCATCGGCACAGCTACCGAACTGAGTAGTTTGACTCTCAGGTTCTTCTGGGTGTTCTCCGTTGCGACCCGTGTCTCGAGCAAGGGCCGTAGACCCCTCAGAAGGAACTCCAGGTAGCGCTGCTCGACATCCGGCTCGGGAACGACGGAGACCACGCTGTCCGGAAGGTAGGTCGAGGTTGTTGTGTATGCGAGCGCGCCGATGACCGCTGCGATTGTCACCAGCAGAGTGCCACCCGGGACACAACGGCTGTAGGTCACGCCTTCGTCGGAAAGGAACTGACTGAAGTCGGCGATGTGACGTTCTGCGTTTTGGATGTCCCCGGTTTGCACGAACGGATGGGAGCCTCCATCGGAGTAGAGGCGCGGCTCATTTCGCGGACGGTGAGAGAAGCGCCCGCGCTTGATCTCGCACAAGATGCCAAGTGGCACCTCGTCCAGAGCCACAGACGTACCGACGAGTGTCGCTGGATCCTTCACGAATCGCAGCGAGAGACTGCGGAGGTGTTCGTCCGCTGAGTCATAAGCTGCTGCCGAGCTAGAGACCGCTTCCGTAGCCACACGAAGCAGACCTACGAACGCGTGCTGCTCCTCCACCGGAGGAATGATGAATTCCTGGACTGCAAGCGTGTTCCAGTTGATCGTCGGGGAGAGCGACCCTACCGAAATGTCGAGCGCACGCTGGTGGAATTGGTCGCTCTGCAGAAAGTAGGGCAGGAACTGCGGCAGACAGACGTTCGGTCGGGCTCGCAATACCAGTGAGTGCGCGGATGCAATTCCATCCCATTCAGCGACGCCGAGCTTGCGCTGGTACGCACGCCGCCGGGCGTAGATCACGTCACCCGGATAGAATCGCAGCTTGGTTGATTCGACGTCCGATGGCGAGCCCCACCGGCGAATCTTCAGCGTGCCAGGATCCAGGTGATCCAGGCCGACGTAATGCTCGAGCCCCGAGGAGGAGGGGTCATCCACGCGCTCGTTGATGTTCTCAGCGAGTTCAGCGAACTGGACCAGCTGCCATCGTTCCGGGCGGTCGCGATGCGGTGTCATGCGCCTCCCCGGTTGTCCAGGACCTGGAACAGGTCTGCCGCTGCCCTGCGAAGGCACACGGCCGACGAGCGCCAAGTCTCGATTACGTCCTCTAGGTCGTACTCCTGTACCGCGTCTGCCCGTCGGACGTACAGCGGGATCGAGAGGTTGCCGTTCTCGCTGGCGATTTCGTCGAGCGTGGCGACGGCCGCAAAGCCCTCGCCATCGATGAAGTCCTCGAAGGCGGAGACGATACGTTCAAGGTGATCGGGCGCGAGGAAGCTCTGTGCGCGCTCACGCGTCACCTCGTTGACAGCGTCGATGAACAGCACCTTGCCGACACGGCCGGCTGGTTTCGCCGAGCGGCAGACCACGATGCACGACTCCATCGGCGAGTTGTAGAAGAGGTTCGGACCCAGTCCAATCACGGCTTCAACGAGATCGCTGGCCACGATCCGTCGCCGCATCTCCACTTCCTCGTCCCGGAAGAGCACGCCGTGGGGGAAAAGGATGGCGCAACGTCCTGTCCTCGGGTCCATTGACGCAAGGATGTGCTGCCAGAACGCGTAGTCGGCGCGACCCTGCGGTGGGGTGCCGAACTTGTTACGCCCCCACCGGTCGGATGACCACGCTTCGCGATCCCATGCTTTGATGGAGTACGGCGGGTTGGCGAGGACGACGTCGAAGCGCCGCAATTCATCGCCTTCGGTGAATGCCGGGTTGGCGAGCGTGTCGCCACGAACGACGTTGAAGTCCTCGATACCGTGGAGGAACAAGTTCATCCGTGCGATCGCCGATGTCGTCAGGTTGCGCTCCTGACCGTAGAGGCGGAGCGTACGGTGCTCCTTGCCCTGGCGCCGCAGCTCCTCAGCTGCGGAAAGCAGCATCCCGCCAGAGCCACAGGTCGGGTCGTAGACGCTGTCACCTAGCTCAATCTCGAGCAGTTGCGTCATGAGATGGACGAGGGTGCGGTTCGTGTAGAACTCCGCAGCCGTATGGCCGGAGTCGTCGGCGAACTTCTTGATGAGGAACTCATAGGCCACGCCGAGCTCGTCCTCGGGGACGTTGGCCACGCAGAGGGTGAGCTGGGAGAAGTGCTCGACGAGCTCCTTCAGGGTCGCGTCAGGCAGCCGGTCTTTGTTCGTCCACGCGGCGTCGCCAAAGACCCCGTCGAGCCGCGGGTTCGCCTTCTCGATCTCTCGCATCGCGTGGGAGATGGCCCGTCCGACGTTGGACGTGGTTCGGCGAAGGTCGGCCCAGTCCGCCCCGTCGGGGATCTGGAAGCGATGTTGCTCGGGTAGGGCGGCGTATGACTCATCGCCATCCGACTCCTCGAGCGCGGCGGCGTACTCCTCGTCGAACACGTCGCTGAGTCGCTTGAGGAAGAGCAGCGGGAAGATGAACGATTTGTACTCGCCGGCGTCGATGGTGCCCCGGAGAAGCGTCGCTGCTCCCCATAGGTACGACTCGAGCTGACCTTGCGTGATTCGGGTGCTCATGCGATCCCCTGTTCCGCCAGCAGCTGATTGAGTCGATCCTCCGCAGCCCAGGCCTCGTCGAGCGCAGTCTTCAGCGCGAGGGTTGCCTCTTCGACGGTCGGGATGTCGATACCGTCGGGCTGAGCGATGTAGCCCGCAAGGTTGAGGTTGCCGCCCTGCCCACGGATCTCGTCGAGGGTGGCAACGTATGACCGTCCCTCTTCCTCCTCGAAGCCCCGGTAGCGGTCGAAGATTGTCTCGACGTGCTCCTGCTCAAGGGTGTTCTGGTTGCGGCCCTTGCGGAAGAGGTCGGAGGCATCGACGAGCAAGACCTTGCCCTTGCGCTCTGCGGGCTTCCGACGCCGGGCGACCATGATGCAGGCGGCGAGTGACGTGCCATAGAAGAGGTTGGGGCCGAGCCCGATGACCGCTTCGATCAGGTCGGTGTCGAGAACCTTCGAACGGATCTTGCCTTCGGCACCCATGCGGAACAGCGCACCGTGTGGCAGCACGACGGCCATGCGGCCAGTGCCCGGTGCCATCGACGCCATCATGTGCTGGACCCATGCCCAGTCCCCGTACTTCTTGGGAGGGGTGCCGGCGAAGTTGCGGCCCCACGGATCCTTCCGCCACTTGTCCTCTCCCCACGATGAGAGCGAGAACGGCGGATTGGCGATGACGCAGTCGAACGTCGCTAACGTGTCCTCGCTGGTGAGGAACGCTGGCTGTCGGAGCGTGTCGCCTCGCACGATCTGGAAGTCCTCAGCGCCGTGGAGGAAGAGGTTCATCCGGGCGATGGCTGCTGTTGTCAGGTTGCGTTCCTGCCCGAAGAGGTGGCCGAGCATCAGGCGCTCGTCGCCGCCTGACTCTCGCACCTGCTGGATGGTCTCGAGCAGCATGCCCCCGGTGCCACACGCCGGGTCGTAGATGCTGTCGCCAGCTCTTGGGGCCAACATGCGCACCATGAGCTCGACGACCGTTCTTGGCGTGTAGAACTCGCCGGCTTTCCGGTTGGTGAGGTCGGCGAACTTCTTTATCAGGTACTCATATGCGTCGCCGAGTACGTCGTTCGGGACGGCCCGGTTGCTGAGGTCAAGCTGGCTGAAGTGATCGACCAAGTCGACCAGCAGCTCGTCGGGGAGTCGCTCCTTGTTCGACCACTGCACGTCGCCGAAGATCCCGTAGAGGGTGTTGGGGTTCGCCTTTTCTATCTCGCGCATCGCTCGCTGGATCGCTTGGCCGACATTGGTCGTCCGCTTACGGAGATCATCCCAATGGCTATCGTCTGGGATCTGGAACCGATGTTGCTCGGGAAGGTCGGCGTACTCCTCGTCACCGCCCGACTCGGCAAGCGCGACGGCGCGCTCCTCGTCGTAGACGTCGCTGATCCGCTTTAGAAACAGCAGTGGAAAGACGTAGGCCTTGAAGTCCGACGCGTCGACGGGTCCGCGCAGGATGTTGGCTGCGTCCCAGAGCATCGATTCGAGAGATCTTGCGCCGTTGGTCATCAATTGCGCTTCAGCAGGTTGGGGTTCATCACCATCTCAGAGGTCCGTAAGCCAGCCCAGATGTCAACGACTTGTCGAGCATCAGCGCGCCGAGTCACGACGCCTCTTGGTCGCGCTCTCCTTGATGAGGGCACGGGACTCACGGGCTCCGAGGTCGAGGAATCCATCGGGCCACTCGTCGTCCAGGCCGCCATACGCGTTGATCTTGGATTCTCGATACGTCGTGATCCCGTCAGAGCTCTCGGCGAACACCAGTTTCACCAGGTCCCTCGTTTCGTCCGTGTCATCGGCAGCAACCCTCCGCCGAAGGCGATTGACGAGGTGCTCGCTGTGGCTCTCGATCACGAGCTGGCGCCCGGTCTCGACACAGGCCAGAAGGAAATCGGCGAGATCCTGCTGCAGTCTCGGGTGAAGGTGCAGCTCTGGCTGCTCGAGGATGACCAGCGTCCCTGGCTTGGCAAGGAGGCAGAGGAGCACGACAGGGAGCACCTGACTCACCCCCACGCCGACAGATGTGAGGTCGACTGGGCGACCGAGAGCCGAGGGCGTAATGCTCAGCCCGATACCCAGACGACCCAAGTCCTCGGAGGTGGCCTCGTCAGCAAGGCCGAACCACTGCAGCCAGCTGTTCAACGCCTCATTGAGCGGAACCGTTCGCGTGAGGCGACTGGGCTGAGAACCGGGGATCGTCGGCATGACGATCCGTGATTCCGCCTGAGCATGCAGTACAGCTGCGGCGAACTTGCCAGTCGGTCCGAGGTCGGTTTGGGTTGGCCCTGGGTCGTACAGCGCGTGCGGCGCTTCTCGAAGCGGACCCAGATACTCGATGCTGTTACTGAAGAAACGTTGGGCGACCGCCCCTGAGCGAGCCAGCACCTCTACGGCAGCGCCCGACTGCTCGAGGAGCACTTCGTCCTCGATCCGATCGGGCCCTGGAAGCTCCTCACGAAGTCTGCGCCGGAAGGTGGCCTCCCCTTGGGAGCGGATGCTGCGGGCGAGCTGAGATCGCTCGTGTTCACTCAGCCGCCCCAGCTCTCGAAGGAAGTATCGATCGGCGGAATCCAGCCATCGACCGAACACCCCACCCCGAAACCTCGCAGACGTGTCGTCCTCGCCGGAGATGAACCCGTCGATGTGTAGGGCGGCCTGGGATACCGCGATCGGAAGGAGGTCTGACCGGTCCGGTTGGTCCTCGTCATCCAACACCGCGTTGTCCTCGTCAAACAAGGTCGGCTGTTGATCGAAGAGCGTCTCTTCTGCAGTGGACCACCACACCTCAGCGAGGTAGTCGAAGACAGTTGTGCGTTGAAGAAAGGCGAACGGAACACCGCCGGACAGCATGACGCCATCCATACGGGGTGGAGCACCTTTGATCAAATCTTGAATCCGGCCGTCTACCGGTACCGGCCTGGCCACTCGGCCTGGGCGGAACCTCCGATTCAGAATCCGGAGACGTCCGAGCTTCTCCGCGGCCGCCGGGTCGTCGATCGGGTTGATGTCACAGTCGAACAGCGGTTCGACAGAGTCTCCGGACGCAGAGGCTGAGATCCTCGCAACCGAGAGCACGAGGCGTGTTATCTCGGCAAAACCTCGCTTGGATTCGGAGCCCTCTCCGTTCTCGAAGTCGACTGGTCCAACGAAGGCGTGCCAACTGATCAGTCGCGGCTCGCTACGACCCCTCCTAGCAGTGGTCTCTCCGTCGACGTCCACCTCGAGCCCGCCAGCACTGAAGTCCCTCGCCGGAGAGTTGTCGATCAGCTCGAACTTGATCTCGATCTGGGCTCTGTCGCGTTCGGCGAGATAGTTGCGGGTCTCGTCGAACGTTCCCAGACGAATGAGGCTGCCGTTCAGCGGAAACTCAGACGTAGCTCCTTGGCTTCGGACTGCCTGCGCCAGAGCGAGGATTGCTTGAAGCAGCGTGCTCTTTCCAGCGCTGTTTGCGCCGACGACAACCGTCAACGGACCGAGGTCGACTCTTTGATCACGAATCGACTTGAATTCCCGGAGCTCGATCGCCCGGAGTTGAAAGGGGTGATCAATCAAGATGAGCTCCTGACGGGAGTTCCGATGACGTGGACAACTTCGGCACCCTCGCTGGCCCTGGGCGGCGAGTACGGGGCGACGAGGGACTTGGACGGCTCGCCGCCTCTTTGAGCCGGGGCGTGGGTAAGCGCGTCTTCGACAATGTCGATGAGCGCCTCGTACAGCTCTGCGCTCAGGTTGGCGTTGCGCCAAGCATCGAACTCGAGCGCCCCGCACTCCTCAAGCTCTAGAGCATCCTCGACCGTCATACGCAGCACGCGCGTGTCAAGCCAGTGCGCGAGCTCGACGACGATCGAGTCCAGATCCGGGCTCGAAGCGAGCAGGTCTGGACTGAAGAGTTCTCGACCGACCCTCCAAGGTGATCGCCCGTCGATGACTTCGCCGGAGCAGTCTGAGGTGAGCGCGTCTAAGGCCTGTCCCTCCGATGCCTTGAAGGACCAGCGTCGATCCTGCGGGCCCGCGAGAGGAGTGCCGATTCTGACGCCGCCAATCGACTCAGGCTGGCCCGTCTCGACGAGGTCCGAGATCGCCTCGAGGGTCTCTGCAGAGATTTGGCCGACAAGCCGCGACACCTGCACAAGCGTCCAGACGATGCCACGCAGATCGGTCTGAACAACCACGTCGAAGGGCGTATCAGCCAGCGCACCCGGCACGACGCCGTCCATCGATGTCGCAAGATCCGGGTAGGGATGGACGAGAGCGACCTCTATGAACTGCAGCGTCGTATCGACGTTGAGGACCAGCCCGAGGCGGGCTTCCCCAGTTGCGTCGTACGGCGGTGCAATCAGCCGGAGGTCTCCTCTGCAGATAGTCCTACTCGGCACGGACCGGTTCGGAAATGTCGCCTCTTGCGCCCGAGCTGCAGCCGCGACGGCGCTAGGCACGGCCATAGGACCGATCCCCTCCGTGTTCCATCGCTAGCTCGAGCAGGATCTCCATCGCCATCTCATGGTGGTGTTCCGGGATCTCATCGACGAGGAACCGGCCGACGGCCTCGGTGTACTCGCGTCGGTACTTGATGATGGTTGGCCGAGAGCAACTGAGTTCCGTTGCGAGTTGAGTGTCGGACACTCCATTGCTCTTGCCAATCATCACGGCGATCTGCGAGTCCGTCAGCACTCCGAGGAGTCCTTGTAGCTGAGTGGTCATCTCCGTCACCTCGAGGTTGCTCGACTGCGGACTGCCTGATGGCGGGTCGGCCTCAGCGTTGTAAAGGATCTCTGGGAGCCACACTGTCAACAGGTCTTCGAGAATTCGTCGGAGGTCGCTGACGTAGAGGCCTCCGAACTCCGTACAAAGCCGATTCACGAGTTCCACGAGTTGCGGTGAGCCGTACACCTTTGACTCCCGCTCGCCGCGTGGGTTGGATGGGATCCGCGGGAGGTCCGCAATTCGGTGGACCCCCCGGTGGCGGTCCGACGGCGTGAGGGGCGCGAGCGGCGGTTCGGGCGAGGCGTAGATCCAGATGTCGGTGCCAACCTCGCGGGCACCGATCCCCTCGGGCGGACTCTGGAGCATCTGCTTGATCCGGCGAACCAATCGGTCCACGACCGAGGGGACCCGTCGATGAGCAAGCGTCCTCTGGACCTGTAGTGCGAGCAACCCTTCGACGGTTTCGATGCCTCGAGCCGGATCGGCTGAGGCCTGCATGAAGATGTAGTCAAGCTGTGACTCGCCCAGTAGGCGTTCGAGGGCAACTGATTGAGCGAGATCCTCGATCGATGCCCCATTCCATTGCGAGTCGTCTGCGTACACCTGCGGTGGATATCGCCGGCACACTCTGCCCGTGACCTCGACGAGAAGATCCCAGATGCCCTGACCGATCCTCTCGGGACCTTCGAACTCTGCGACGAGATCGGCGTACGTCACAGCGGCCGCTTTCGAGTGAGGAAGTCAAGAAGGGGGCTCGCAGGTTCTGTGCAGGAGTACGTGGACTCGTCCAGGTTCTCGGAGTCCACCCGCACTGGAACGGCGACAAGAACGTGTCCGAACTCGGTGATCTTGCAGTCACGGTGCTCGCAGAGGCCGTCGTGAGCATCATGCGGATGTCCGTCGTACGACTCGGTGCGTAGCGACCTCGGGTAGATGAGCACGTTTGGTCCATTGGACGAGGCAAGGATGACCCGTCTGCCGTCGCCGCCAGTCCGAGCGGAGAAGAGGCTGCCGTCACTCTTCAGCACTACCGCATGGTCGACGCAGAACCAGTCTGCGAAGCCCCACTCCATCGGTCCAAGCCCGAGCGCCGCCCGTATGTCGTCAGAGATCTCCAACGGTCCGCCTCCGAGGGCGAGGGCTGCCGCAGGATCCCGTGTCGCCTTGTGACCCGACGGGGGTCTCCATCAGCACCAGCGTCATTCTGGCCGCCGCTCTTGGTGCTGGATCATCAGGTACCCCTCCGGTCGCCACAGCGACGAGTCACATCCATTTCATCGTAGGTGCAGCCTGGGACCGGTACTGGGAACGATCGAAAGTGCTGCACCCGCTGGCCGAGAGGCCGATCATCCCGACCGGTTCCTGCCCTTCGCTCCCTTCGGACTCGGTTCGGGTGTGACCCTGCCACGGGCCAGTTCGCTGCGAAGCTCCCTAGTGATGAGGAGTTCATCCGGCGTTGCGGGGGTGAGAGCCCTTGGCATGCTCGTGGACCGCGGTTCGGCCGGGCAGTTGCCGGGCCCTCCATTGAAGGATCGACGTGGATACCTGGGGCCGAATGGCCGGGAACCGTGCGGCCGGGCATTTGCCCGGTCCCCCATTGAAGGCACACGACCGCGGTCGCCAACTCGGCTATGAGCTCCCTGGAGGGCCGGGCATTTGCCGGGCCCTCCATTGACGGTCGTCGCTAGTCCGTACGGAAACGCGCCCTCATAGGCGGTAGCCATCTACATTCATTCTGCATCAATGTCACACCTCTGTGTCATAGTCTGAGCATGCTTGTAGATGCTGTTAAACGGGCCGAGGAAGCCATTTCGGAGATGCTGGCTATCGCTAGGAGCGGCAACGCGGCCACATCGGAGATGCGCTTCGGGCTTGAGCGGACAAAGCCCATGGCCTCGATGCTCAGCGCATTCCAAGCTGTGGCGGCCTCTGTCATCGCGGCCGGCGAACAACACGGAGACACCGGCGCCGGCGTTCTGCGCCACGCAACCGGCCTGTCCCGTCAACAGGCCGAGAGCCACGTGAAGACCAGCGAGACACTGCAGGCCATGCCCGTCGTGCGCGAGGCGGTCGAGACCGGCAGGGTGTCGTTCGCCAACGCGAGCCGGCTCGCACAGGCCGGCGAGAGCACGGGGGTCGACGCTGTGCAGGGCGATACGGCCCTGATGGCCAAGGCGGAGTCCATGGCCGAGGACCAGTTCGCCCGGGAGGCCCGGCGCTGGGTCGCCCAGCATCGACCCGACGGGGGCGAGGCCGATTACGAGCGCCAGCGCCGGCAGCGGTCGGTGCGCATCTGGGACGGCGACGGCGGCATGACCCACCTCAAGGCCGAACTCGACCCTGTGACCGGCGAACGGATCCGCAACCGGTTGGAAGCCGAGGCCCGGCGCATGTACAAGGCCGCCAAGAAGAGCGCACGGGCCGGCAGCGCGGGCCACCCCACCTTCCGGCAGTGCATGGCCGATGCCCTCGACCGCACCACCGGGGACTCGGCCACAATGGCCGGTGCCGCCGCCGGGGCTGGCGGTCGGGGCAACGCGAGCCATCCGCTGGCCGACATCGCGGTCGTTGCGCATCTGGACGAGCAGTCGAGCCGCCTCGTCGCCCAGCTAGCCAATGGCGAGCCCCTGCCGCGCAGTGTCTTCGAGCAACTCATGTGCCGGTCCGCAATCACCCCCTTGCTCTACGGATCCAACGGCGTGCCGTTGTGGCGCGGTGTCACCAGGCGAAGCGCAACCGCCGCCCAGCATCAGGCGCTGATCAGCCGGGACGGAGGTTGCAGCGGATGCCGTGCCAACCCGGCGTTGTGCGATGACCATCATGTGCGACCGGTCTCCGAAGGCGGGCCGACTGACATCTCCAACATGACCCTCCTCCGCTGGGACTGCCATCAGAAGGTCCATCACCATGGCTGGCGAGTCATTCCCGGAGGCAACGGCCGTTTCAAGGTCGAACCGCCGAACCGAGTCCGTCATGGGCCGGCCACAGAACCCGAACGGCCACCGCCTAGCGTTCCGCCCGGGCGGCGGCGCCAGCAGGCTGATCCGCTGGGGACCCCTGCGCATCCAGCACTGTTCAGGTAAGCGCGGGCCGGTGTCCGCGGTGAGAGGTTGGTGGGTGTCCGGGGATCGGGATCGAGAGGCGAGATGACGCTGCGGAAGCGTTGCCGGTCCGTCTGGAGGAGGCGCTCGAGCAGGTGTTGGATGTGATGGGGCACCACGCGGTCGACATGCAGAAACTGACCCGCACTGCGGCCGGCGAGTGCGCCCACGAGCAGTTCGCGCGCGATCGGGGCGAGGAGCAGGGCGCGGTGGGACTGTATTGGCGTGCCTTCACGTCGGCCCCGTCGCTGTCGGCCTAACCGGCGGCTGCTCGACGAGGGCGCCGGGGAGGACTGGCTGGCCCGCTGCCGCGACGAACTGCGCAGTTCCCTCGCCCGCGCCGCTAGCGGGACCGGGTCCCGCGCGCTGGCGACGCCCGCGGCCGCGTTCGGCCCGCTGCCGCCTGCCGTGCCCGAGGCCGCCGCAGCGCTG
>LXNJ01000632.1_pt1 | contig 23802 bp, 25 predicted proteins | sample 809081 | NCBI WGS metagenome assembly LXNJ01 (sample SAMN04870510, study PRJNA318959) | sponge metagenome | biome: sponge; feature: marine sponge reef; material: water | host: Petrosia ficiformis | place: Greece: Milos, Mediterranean Sea | collected 2013-05-29 | depth 5-7 m | reverse complement strand
TGAATATCAGTACTTAAAGATAATCATAAACAAACTAAACAGCAAGCAATCAGATACTTAAATACAAAAAAAACAGCCCCAGTATTGAGACGGCTTCTTCTTTTTTTAGGACATTATTTTCCTGATCAGTATATTTGGGATGAATCCAAATTCACCAGCATGGGAAAAGGTGATCGCCGCTCAAAAAAAGGAAAGAGAATAAAAGGCTCTTACGGAGTATCAAGAAAGAGGAAAGAAAATAAGAAACCTTCTCCAAAGAAACGAGTAGTTGTTCCAGAGAAAGTGGTAGCTGAGAAGAAGGTGGCGGCACCAAAGGCTACGAAAGCAGCAGCCAGGAAAACAAGCACAGCCAAAAAAGAAACGACGGCGAAGAAAACGACCGCCAAGAAGGCCGCTCCTAAAAAAGCAGCAGCCAGGAAAACAAGCACAGCCAAAAAAGAAACGACGGCGAAGAAAACGACCGCCAAGAAGGCCGCTCCTAAAAAAGCAGCAGCCAAGAAAACCACCACCAAGACGGCAACGGCTAAGAAAGCCGCCCCTAAAAAAAGAGGCTTCCGAGAGTAAAGAAGCCAAGGAAGAGTAGAATCCTCCTATTTAGAAGTTTAAGGAGCTAAACGCTCAATTTTCCAATCGTTAGCAGATTTTGTATAAACAAATCGGTCATGCAAACGACTGGCTCTGCCTTGCCAAAATTCAAAGTAATCGGGTTTGAGTGCATAGCCTCCCCAATGTTCTGGTCTTGGAATCTCCTCATTCCCAAATTCACTTTTTAGCTGAGTAAATCGATCCTCTAAGAACGCACGGTTTTCAATCACGCTGCTTTGAGGCGACACATGTGCGCCAATCTGACTTTCTCTTGGACGTGTTCGGAAGTAATCGTCGTTGGCTTGATTCGAAAGCTTGAATACGCTCCCTTCAATACGCACTTGTCTTTCAAGAGGTCCCCAAAAAAAGCTCATAGAAACCAAATCTCCTTCCTCCATCTCATGAGCTTTTCTACTCCTATAATTTGTGAAGAATACGAATGCATCGTTTTCCAGGCCTTTTAAGAGTAGAACCCTCCCTCCTGGTCGACCGTCATTGCTGACCGTACTCAAGGTAAACGCATTGGCTCCCATAGGATCAAATTGTGTAATTTGATTAAACCACAATTGAAATTGAACGAAGGGATCGCTATTCAAATCCTTTCGATAAAGTATATCCTTGGTATACTCATATTGCATATCGGCTAAACTATCTGACATGGTGCAAAAATTTAATTTCAAACTTATCCTTCAGTATTTGGATAATGCGCCAATTCTACTACTTTTAGTTGAGTAAAGCAATGATAAGAACACTGCGTACACCAAGAAAAGGCGATCTACTCATCGCAGAGCCATTGTTATTCGATCAGAATTTCAATAGGACCGTTGTATATATGACGGAACATACGGATGAGGAAGGAAGTGTTGGCTTTGTGTTGAACAAGGAAATGGATTTTTACTTGCAAGATTTGGTTGCTGAGTTGGAGATTGACACCACCCATAAGGTTTACTACGGTGGTCCTGTTCAAACCGATAGCATTTATTACATCCATACATTGGGGTCCATCATCCCAGAATCGATTCGCGTGCGCGGTGACATTTTTTGGGGTGGTGACTTTGAAGCCGTAAAAGAACTCATACGCCAAGAGAAGATCCGTGAAAAGGATATTAAGTTTTTCCTTGGATATTCGGGTTGGAGTCCGGGTCAGTTGCAAGATGAGCTCAAATCAAAAAGCTGGGTCGTTGCAGATGACAAAAAGACCAACCCCTTTAATGTTGATCCAATCGTGTTATGGAAGCAATTGCTTTTGGAATTAGGAGACGACTACAAACTTTGGTCTAACGCTCCCAAAGATCCTCTTTTGAACTAAGGTATTCCCTGAACTGAGCAGATATGATTTGTGCTTGTTCATTACCAAACTCCTTTTTACGATACTTAGAAACCCATTGAAGTCCACTGATGGCATTGGTCAGCCAAATTTCATCGGCTTTAATCAACTCGAAAGGACTTATTCTATCCTCTGTTAATTCAATTTTCTTTTTCTCAAGGAACTCAATGAAATTCTTACGCATCACACCTTTCACACAACCTTCGGTCAATGCTGGGGTCCTTAGCTGTCCATTATGAAAAATGAAAATGTTCGATTTACTTCCTTCAACAACGGACTTATGTTCATTTATTAGAAGTACTTCTTCCAGATTGTTTTCTTGTGCAAAAATGGAAGCCATTACATACAATTGGCTATTCACTGTTTTAATACCCGAGTGTACACCGGACATTTTATACTGGTCCTGATAAAGGTCAATTTCATAGCCCTTTTCATTTAAAGGATATAAGGCTTCATCAACAGATTCAAGTTGAATTAGACATTGGATTTCGGTTTCTTTAGGTAGGTGTTTTCCACTTCCCTCTCTAAAAACGGTTATGCGAACTCTACAATTCTCTAGGCCATTAGCATCCACAGTCTGATGAACGCAATCAATGAGATACTCGGGTGTATAGTTTTCTGGAATTTCCATCCTCGAAATTCGCATACTGCTCATCAAACGGAAATAATGATCCTCCCATAACATGACTCTTCCATTCCAAACTCTAAGACTTTCAAAAACCCCATCTCCGTACAAAAATGCTCGATTGGAAAGTCCCAATTTCACATTCTCCTCCTTTTGCAATTCTCCTTTATAATGAACGATCATTCCATGCTTTGTTCAGGTCGGAATTTGCTTCAATTAAAATCCCCTTTACTCCAGTGCCAGAGGCAGCTTCAATATCTCGTTCCCGATCTCCAATCATCCATGATTCTTCGGGATCGATCTGGAAGCGAGCCAATGCTTTTTCGACCATAATGGATCCAGGTTTTCTAGATAAACATTTCGAAACCGATTCATGATATGGCGCATAATAGAACTCCAAAATATCCTTTCCCGTATCTCCTAAATCAATACGTATTTGATCATGAATGGCCTTCACATGCTCGTGACCATACAATCCTTTCTCAATTCCTGCTTGATTGGTTATGATCACAAAGGAAAATCCTTCCTTCTTTCTAGCTGCCAAAAAACGTTTTACACTGGGTAAAAGTTCATAGTCCTCCAAGCGATAGGTATAATCACCAATGTCCTTATTAACGACACCATCACGGTCTAAAAATATGGCTTTACGCATGCGCCAAAAGTACATGCTTTTATGCAAAGTATATAGACCTCTATTGAGCATAAAAAAAGCCCCGATTTCTCAGGGCCTTTTTATTTTATAAGCTGCAATCTTATTATTTCACAAGGAAACGTCGACTTACTTTATTTCCATCGCTAAGAATAATCTCCGCCACATAAATGCCTGAATCCCAATCGTCCAGGGCAATTCTTTGATGTTTAGTATTAATATCTGAAGAAGCGTACACTACTTGTCCAAGGACATTGTAGACTTTGATGCTTTCCAAGAACTGCTTTAATCCTGAAAGCTGAATAAAGACGTGATCCTCCGCTGGATTAGGATACAAATTAGTTCCATTGTTAAGCTGTTCTTGCTCATCTACCGAGAAGGTTTCATAACCTGGTAATTGTAAGGCTATCATGATTCTCGGGATTAAATATCCTTGAATGGTATCCAAATATAGTTTCCCGGTTGCCGCACTCATTCCACCAGGATAGGTGGCCACATTTTGCGCGTGAATCGTGTTGGCATCATAAGTGGTTCCAAGTTGCATGTTTACACCAGCAACAACGAGTGTAAGGGTGTTTAAATCCCACCATTGCCAAGGCGCACCACCATTTAGCAATTGAGCAGACTGTAAGGGCAATTGGATTGGGAACAATCCTTCAGCATTCGCGGCAACGGTAACATTGGGATTCAATACATCCCAATTACTATACGTTTGACCATACATCGCTCTTGCTCTTGCCGTATATGGGTCTCCAACAAATGAGGTGTTCGCAAAACTTGCATTCACTCCCAAGTCATTGGCCTTCTTCATCCAAACATTGGCTCCTTGAACTTCAACTACATTTTCATTGGTTGTAGGAACAATTACAATCCCTTGCTCAAAAGGAGCATAACCATCTCTGATTGATTGGAAAGAAACCATAGGAACTTCATTTCCTTCTAACCAAGAAGTATCTGCTAAAGAACCTCCAGCATTTACAACCATAGCCACGTCCGCATCATATCCTGCGTGATTGTCCATGTTTAACATACCACCAAATCCATCAAGATTACCCAAAAGTAGGGTGTCGATATAGGAATCACCAGTAGCGGCATAGGTAAACTTCGGAAGCGTTAATTCATCATAGCGATCCATGGTTGCATACGCAAGGCTGGTATAGCCTCCAGAACCTTCACCATATATGATGATTTTATTCGGATCAATAGCGTAGGTATCGGTGGTAGCTGCGTCTTTCTTAAAATATCTTACAGCGGTCTTGGTATCCAATATCGAACGATATACGGCCTGCAATACAAGAGAACGACGTCCTTCTGCTGTACTATCCAATGGATTCCATCCCAATCGATAGTCAATGGATGCTGCAACGAATCCTCTCTTTGCCCAAGACTTACATAGGCTAACAGCCGAAGAATCAATTTTCTGACCCAGAGATGATCCACTCACCACAATTGGGAGAAAGTTTCCTGTATGCACATAAATGATTAATGGTCTATTGCTTACCGTATCAACAGCTGGATCCGGCATGTATACGTCCATCATTAGACCAATAGAATCTGGTATACCTGTAAGCACAGAGTAATTGGATCCGTAATGTACATTAGGAGTTATTGACAGACTGGAATTTGTAAAAACCTCATCCTGATATCTTGTCTGAGCGTTAAGAGCCACAAATGAAATTGTAGCCATTAACATAAATGCATAGCGTAAATTTTTAATCATAATATAGTGTTTACTTAATTTTAGCGGTTTCAAGTTCGATTACCAATTTACGGAAATTCCTTATTTCTTGTTCACCCAGTCATAAAGAATGCTGAAATACATCAATCTTCCTATTACTGGGCCTCCATAAACTTGGTACACTTGGTTATTCAAAACATTGGATGCGCCAAATTTGAAGAACAGATTGTAATCGGCTAGAGTATAGTTAATCTGAGCATCAAAAAGTCCGTAAGAGTCAATGTATCCGGTAAATTGAGGAGATCCTTCGAACAGGAATCCTTCCACCCATTTGTAGTTCACTCCTGCACCCCATCGCTTTCCAGGCAATCCTGGCATTTTGAAATCACGTGCATTCAACCCAATATTAAATTTATGCTCCGGAGTATTATAAGCTGGGATAATTGGATCATCCGATCCGTGCAAATCAATCCGATTGAATGAATAATTTCCACTCAAAGTCCAGACATCAGAGATATAATAGTTTATTCCCCCGGTGAATCCCATGGTGGTCACCTGATCCTTGCTGTTAGCGGCAATTCGATAGGCCTGCACATAACTCGGTATTCCAATGCCCGGGGCATATTCCAAATCCACTCCTAGTTTATAGCCAATGAAATTCTGATACCAACTGTGGTATGCGGTCAAATCCAAATAAAACCGATCCCAAAGGGTACCTCTGTAACCCATTTCAATGGTTTGAACCCTTTCCGGTTGAATGGGATCTACATTAAAATAACTCAGGTCGTCCGGGTTTTGTGATGTGGCAAAACGACGGAATGATCCTACAGTTACTAGACTATCAAATCCAGTGAGATTCCCAATGAGTATGGCTGGACCCACATCATAATATAGATACTGATCCTGTAAAGTTGGATTTCGAATGGCCGAACTGAAGGTCATTCGGAAGGTGTTGTTCTCGTTAATGGTATACACCCCCGATAAAGCTGGAGAGAATAGTAGATCAAAATTCTGGTTTTTATCCGCTCGCAAGGTGAAATTGACCTTCAATGACTCCGCCAGGAATCGTTTGGTGATCCCTGCATAAAACCCATATTCCGAGTTTATGATGGTGTTTCCTGAAACGCTACCATCCGAATTCTGAATAAGTGTATCACTGAAAATGGATCCTTCTGAAATGGGTCTATACTGTCTGAAATTTCCTCCTACGGTTATGTCGGCCCAATCGGGATGAAATTGATACTCACCATGGGCATGGTAGAGTGCCGATCGATCAATAAGTTTGGTACCGCCATCGGCTAAAGAGGTGGTTGTTAACTGATTAAAAAGGCTATCGAATCCTGAGGTTCCTGGCTGGAGGTAGGGATAAACTCCCAATTGAGGTATACTCAATGAATCAACCCATCCCAAGGTTTGACCATGCCATTGCTGCAAGAGCGCTTGATTTTCTGGTTGACTAAGAATGGCGTTTAAGGCATCGACGTCAAATGGCCCCGGTTGATCATATATCTCTTGTACTCCCTCTATTTGCTTCACTAAAGGAGTTATGGCCTGATTCCAGTATTGCGCATATTGCGTGTACCATTTGCTTTGTGGATGGGCATCTTGGGCATCTTGACGGGGCCGTGAGGCATCGCGCATTTTAACCGCAGTATAAACAGCATCATACGAATCGCCCGCATTTTCGTTGGTGGCGTACACACGGAAGAAATAGGTGTTCTTCTTTTTAATCTCAAAACGATTCTGCATGAATCGGATGTTTTTTAGGCTAAATCGATTCTCTCCTTGATAGACAGTAGTACCGGTTCCATAATTAAAGGCATACATCAATTCTACATCAGGATTCAACTTATAATGCAGAGAAGTGGCAAACTTTGCATTTCGAGTGTCGTAGTCGACAAGGTCAATTTCTCTGTAACCAGATTGATAAATAACACCTAGCCCAGGGAAATCTCTTTGGTCGGCTATTGACGTATAATTATTGGATTGGGTGGTTCGATGTTCATCGCCATAGATGTTGACCGCATCCCAAGCTCCTAAATTACCAGTGCTAACCGGACTTCCATCCACCGCATTGTAGTTGGTCGCTTCCCAATCGTCGGCCTTCAAATAGTACAAGTTAATTTTGATTGCAACCTTGTCCTCCCCCTCGCTATTGTCCCAAACATGGGCGGCCCGGACGGCCGTTTCAACCATATTTCGTTCACCGATCTTCACTTGACCGCTAATACCCGGAAAGAGGAAAGGATCTTTAGTGGTTATACTGATTACCCCATTAAAGGCAGCTGGTCCAAAGAAGGCACCACTGGCACCTGCAATAAGTTCCACACGTTGAACATCCAATTCAGAAGCGCCTAAAAAATTCCCCAGGGAAAAGTTTAGACCTGGAGCTTGATTATCCACACCGTCAATGATTTGAAGACTTCGTACCGGAGAGGTAGAGTTAAACCCTCGTGTATTAATAATCTTAAAACCTATACTGGCCGAAGTGAGGTCTACTCCCTTCATATTACCCAATCCATCGTAGAAACTACCCGAAGGAGTTTCTTTAATGGCCATCACATCCAGGGTCTCTACCGTAAGAGCTTCCTCCTTTTGTTTCTGTGTAAGTCGTTGTTCAATGACCGTTACATCATCTAAGCTCAAAGAGGAACTTTTCAGTTTAATCTTAAACTTTTGATTGGGTTCGCTTACTTCAACTTCCTTGGTTTCGTATCCAATAAATGAGATTTGAAGAGTAAAAGGGAGTGCTAAATTTCCATACTCCAATTCAAATTTTCCTTCGAAATCCGTGGATACTCCAAGGCGAGAATCTAAAACAATTACACTTGCTCCAATAATGGGCCCGGCTGTTTCTTGGTCTTGGATGCTACCTGTGATTTTTTGTGCAAAAACACCGATGCCCGCTAACAGCAGGCATATCATCAATAAATACCTATTCATACACTGGAATTGCAGTTTATGAAACTACGAATTCTTGAGTAATATGTGCAAGCGGATAAAATCGTTCAATAATTCCCTCCTTGATGAGAATTGCTACTTTTGCCACAAATTCAATAAGCCATGATCAACGGAAAGAAGGTAGTTGTCGTTCTACCGGCCTATAATGCAGAGCTTACGCTGGAAAAGACGTACAAGGAAATCCCTTTTGATTTGGTCGATGATGTTGTTTTGGTGGACGATCATAGTTCCGATCAGACCTCAAAAGTTGGTGCCGAACTTGGCATAAAGCACATCATCCGTCATGAACAAAACAAAGGCTACGGAGGAAACCAGAAGTCGTGCTACTTGAAAGCCCTTGAATTGGATGCCGACATCACCATCATGGTTCATCCCGATTATCAATATACTCCCCTGCTCATTCCATCGATGTGTTACCTTATTGCGAACGATGTGTTCCCCGTGGTTTTAGGGTCTCGTATTCTTGGTAATGGCGCTTTAAAAGGTGGTATGCCTTGGTATAAATATGTGGCCAACCGATTGCTCACCTTTGGACAAAATGTACTGGTCAATCAGAAACTATCTGAATACCATACGGGCTATAGAGCCTTCTCAAAAGAAGTACTTCAAGGAATCAACTTCGAGGTCAATTCAGATAATTTTGTGTTTGACAATCAGATGCTTTCACAGATTATTTACGCTGGATTTCCTATTGGTGAAGTGACCTGCCCAACCAAATACTTTGAAGAAGCAAGCTCCATTAATATTAAGAACAGCAGCATTTATGCCTTTGGAGTAATGAAAACCTCTTTGGTGCATTTCCTTTGCAAGATGGGGTTGATGAAGAGTAAGCTGTATCGGTAACTGGGATAATAAGCTAATATGCTAATGGGATAATAAGCTAATATGCTAATGGGATAATAAGCTAATATGCTAATGGGATAATGGGATAATGTGCTAATGGGTTAATATGCTAATGGGTTAATATGCTAATGGGTTAATATGGTAATGGGTTTGTGGCCGGTGGTTTGTTTAAATGTGGTCAACCTATATCTGGGAAGCACATCTAATCACTAATCTCTAATCCCTCATCACTCCCCTATCCATCCACTGAACAGGGCCTGTTTTCTTAAATAGGATCCAAACCAAATAGGCGATTAGAATTCCAATCAGCGATCCAGCAACGGCATCCATGAGGAAATGTTGGGATAGAAAGATTCTACTATATCCAATGAGACTGGCCATAAGGAAACAGGCAAACTTGAGCCACGGATTTTTTACCATCAAGCTAAGTCCAAAATAGAAGGCAAAGGCGGCAGATGTGTGGCCTGAAGGAAAGCTGAAATTCTGATTCATATACAATCCTTCCATAATCTGAAGATCAGGCATTTGATCGAGAAAGTAAGCAGGTCTATTTAGATGAGCAAAAGGACCTTTTTTGAGGAGTTGAACCACGATCCCATCCAGACCGCTAATCAGACCCAAGATGAGTCCAAAACGAACTCTGTAAAATGCGATAATCACACATAAAATGGCAATGGTAATTCCATCGCCTATGTTGGTGATGATCCAAAAAGGAAGGTCCAACCTTGAATTCTGCCATTGGTTCATTAACGCATGCAGCTCCAACTTCTCAAACGAGAAAAGTGCATATAATGAAATGGCAAGTAAGACTATATAGGGTAATAGGAAAGCACCTTGCTTCCGCATGCTTTAATTTCCTAAGGTGTGGAGTAATTCATGAATTTGAGTGTCCCAAAGCATTTTAGATTCTTCCAATTCATCCTCTTCCGCGAAGTCCGTAACAATCAGAGACACATCTTTGGTTAATTCATCAATTTGAATCCTGAACTCGAAATACGATTTTGGGTCTTCATCTTCTTCCCATTTCATTCGTATAAATACATTCGGCTTCCGGCTAACGAGTTTCGCCTTTTCTTCTGAATCATCCCAAAAGAAAGTATAAACCTCTCCACGGAAGTTTACATCATTGGCAAACCATTCGGACATTCCCGATGGAGTGGAGATGTATTGATATAACATTTTCGGAGAAGAATGTACTGGGAATTCGAGTTCGTATTTGATCTTGTCACTCATAATACAGCGGCTAGTGAAAAGCGCAATATAGTAGAATTTTGTTCAGTTTGGCTATGACTTTTGCTTTTTGGGAGACATTCTATTAACCTTTTTTCAACTATTCCTTCGCGACACAAAATCCACAAGGCTTCACAAACATTTCTAAGATCTAAGAGTTTATATTTGTGTGATCCAAAAAGACCATTTATGATACTCAATTTAGGCTCAAATCAAGAGCAGGAAGAGAACTTAAAATTGATTGCCGAAAGTGCCCGTGCATTTGCTCAGCAGCACATCTTACCTCATCGTGAGGAATGGGATGAAAATCAAATTTTTCCCGTAGTCGAGTTTAAAAAGTTGGGTGAGCTTGGATTTCTCGGGGTATTGGTACCTGCAGAGTATGGGGGTACCGGAATGGGGTATCAGGAATACATTACTATTATCGATGAAATTGCCTCGGTTTGTGGGGGAATTGGATTGTCGTTGGCAGCACACAATAGCTTATGCACTGGACATATTCTACAGTTTGGAAATGAGGACCAAAAGAGGAAATGGCTTCCTAAGTTGGCTAGCGGAGAGTGGATAGGTGCTTGGGGATTAACCGAAACCGGTACAGGAAGTGATGCCGGAGGAATGACCACAACAGCCGTTTTGGATGGTGATCATTATGTCTTGAATGGATCAAAGAATTTCATCACCCATGCGATTAGCGGTGACCTCTCAGTAGTTATTGCACGAACCGGTGAAAAAGGTGATTCGCACGGTATGACGGCCTTCGTTATTGAAAAGGGAACACCTGGTTTTAGTGGCGGAAAGAAAGAGAATAAAGTGGGGATGCGGGCATCGGAAACGGCTTGTTTGTTCTTCGATGATTGTAGAGTGCCGGTTGAAAATGTTTTGGGTGAAGTTGGCGATGGATTTATTCAGGCCCTGAAAGTATTGGATGGTGGACGGATTAGCATTGCGGCTCTTTCTTTGGGGATTGCCCGTGGAGCTTATGAAAGCGCCTTGCAATACAGTAAAGAAAGAGAGCAGTTTGGAAAACCTATTAGCTCGTTCCAGGGCATCAGTTTTAAGTTGGCCGACATGCGCACCAAGATTGAAGCCAGTGAACTGCTCACAAGGAACTGTGCATTGATGAAGGAAGCCGGAATGAAGATGAGCAAGGAATCGGCCATGGCTAAGTACTTCGCTTCTGAGGCGGCGGTTTCCGTAAGTGAGGAGGCCGTTCAAATCCACGGTGGATATGGATATACCAAAGATTATCCGGCAGAAAAGTTTTGGCGCGATTCCAAACTGTGCACCATAGGAGAAGGAACTTCAGAGATCCAAAAGCTTGTGATTGCACGAGAGGAATTGAAAGGCTAAAGCGAGCTCGAAAAACTCGATTCAGGCTTCGTCGAAATGATATAAAGATTTTATATTTGCAGCCCTTTTGGCGAGGTAGCTCAGCAGGTTAGAGCGTCGGATTCATAACCCGGAGGCCGGGGGTTCAAGTCCCCCTCTCGCTACAATAAAAATGAAAGCCCGCTAATGCGGGCTTTTGTGTTTTCAGAACAAAGAAGAAAGCTTGCTTGCTTTCTTTGATTTGGAAACGCAATGGCTGAACGAAGTGAAGGCTTTCATTTTTATTGTAAGGCCTCCCAAAAAGGACTCACGGAATTTGCGCAGCATAATTCCGTAACAAACAGGAAAGAGTATCGACCATCGGATTAATTTTAATAAGCCTTAATAATTCATGGTATTAAAGCACAAACTAGGTGAAGGCACTTTGAAAGTGAATAAAAAAGTATAGTGATCAAATATAAAAGCTTCTATCTCCTCATAATCTTTGAACTTCCTCTAACACGAACTCCATCGCTAAGAATTACGGTGTATATACCAGATTTTAATGAGGATATATCCATTCGATCAAGATTGCTTTTCATTGGCACTCGAAGGACTTCCAATCCTTGTGAATTATAGAACACATAATATCCGAATTTGAAGTTACCGGAGTGTTCAATTCTAACTTCATCATAAGCTGGATTCGGAGAAATCTCAAGATGGGTCATGCCCGTATCTTCATCCGTTGAAAGATTGTAAATCATATTCCCATAGGAAATGCTATCAGATTTATAGGCCCGTAGTGTATGCCAATCAGCGTCTTCAAAAGCGTCTCTTCCTCTATATACCATGCCCAACTGAAAGCTATATACTTCTTCAAAGCGACTTAAAACAAACGAATGAGGGACTATGTCCCATGGAATTACAAAGTTTTGATCCGCTGTATCCTGAATAAACGGTAACCTAACAAAATCAGAACCCTAAACGCACGAAAAAGGCAGAATCAAAAAATAAACCTAAATTAGCTGTAACTTTTTCTCTTAGCTTTTAGACCCAAAAGTGCAAATTGAGTTGAAGACGTACAATACCCTTATAATGGTAGAAATACTTCTTTAGGTTTATAAAAGTGGGTCTTAGGAACCGACCATGAGATTCACTATTGGGACTGAATCCCCTCAAGATATCTTGAGGGGATTCTACTTTGTAATAATCTGAAATTCAAGTGTTTTACATTAAATACTGATTTTGTCTTATGATTTGAAAAATGTCTGTCAGAATTTTGATCGTTGAAGAAATTCACCAGGCGCATGAAATTATTAGATCAAAATGGAGATTTCTCTATACAGAGTAAATCATACCCGAAACTGGATAATCTATCCAGATCTTCAACGAAATCACTACCGGGATTTACATTGACTGAATTGTTAATTGTATTGGTTATTGTTGGAATCTTAGTTTTAATGGCCTTGCCAAGTTTGACTCCACTAATTTCCAAGACGAAAAGTACAGAGGCCAAGTTACAGTTGAAGCATTTATATACACTTCAGCAAACATATTTTTACACATATTCCAAGTATTCTGAGGAGCTCTCCGAGATTGGATTTGAACAAATCCCTACAGTCGATAAGGGTGGAAATGCGAACTACGAAATTGAAATAGTTGAGTCAGATCATCTTGGATACGTTGCTCAAGCTACTTCAATTGTTGATTTTGATTCGGACGGCAATTTTAATGTCTGGCAAATAAATCAGGATCAAGAGTTGGTTGAAGTTATCCCGGACTAATGAAGTTCATAGTTACTATACCTCTTTTATTCCTGTTGGTTCAAGATTTTCGCAGGAACGAAGTCGCAATATGGAAACTTGGTCTTCTGTTAGTTTGTAGTCTTTGTTCAGGCTGCTATAATGCTACAATCATAGAATATATTGAACAGATTACTGTGGGATTGCTACTTGTGTTTTTCATTATAGCATTTCTCTTTGTCTATTATAAAATAAAAACCCCAGATGTAGTTATGGCCGATACCCTTATTGGAAAAGGGGATCTTGTCTTTATTGTCATCATGCCATTCTTTCTTGTCGCGAGGGAGATTTTAATAGTCCTTGTATTCGCTTCATTAATTGGTCTTGTTTATAGATTTCTTGTTGTTCAAAAGAAGGAAATTCCGTTTATCGGTATGATGGGGTTAGTCTGTATTCCAACTGTATTGATGAATTAGATATGGATAGATCAATTCAATTACAGGAAATTAATTCAGAGTTGCTGCAGATAATTTCAGCAGAACAAGCCTATCATTATCGAGTCATTCCAATAGAAAAAAGTGATTCAATTGTATTTCTCACCGATATTGAATTGTCATCCCCATTGCTTAAAGATCTAAGGCTTTCATTTGATGAGCGTTTAGATTTTTGTGAGGTAAAAAGTGAAGAGATTGAATTTCTTCTAAGTAAGCACTATCGTTCGGAAATGGGCTCCGTTGTATTGGGAATTGACGGTTTTTTAAAAAAAATAATTCTAGAGGCACATGCTCAAAAAGCCAGTGATGTGCACTTTGATCCTACTGGGAAAGGCGCCATAGTAAGATACAGAATTGATGGTGTTTTGATCAGTAGATATTCCCTTGACTCCTCACAATTTCTGACGGTCATAAATCAAATAAAGATATCTGGTGGGATGGACCTTTCTGAGAAGAGATTGCCACAGGATGGAAGGATGATATTATTGGATCATGACGGGAAAGAAATAGAATTTAGGCTGTCTATTATACCTACAGTTAAAGGGGAAAAAGTTGTCGTCAGGATCCTAAGTAAAGATAAAGGACTTATGAAAATAGATCGTCTTCAAATGGGCGATCTTGAAGACAAGTTTCGTCAATCTTTAAATGCAAAAAGTGGATTAATTCTAATATCTGGACCAACAGGTTCTGGAAAAACTACAACGCTTTATGCCGCACTTAATGAAATAAATACTCCACAAATAAATATTGTAACCATCGAAGATCCAGTTGAATACGGTTTAGATGGAATTTCGCAAGTGGCTTTGAAAGAGGATATTGGGCTCAATTTTTCTACGGCATTGCGAAGTTTTCTTAGACAGGATCCAGATGTAATCATGATAGGTGAAATAAGGGACCCCAAAACAGCTTCTATGGCAATTCGATCATCTTTGACTGGACATTTAGTCCTTTCAACTATTCATACGAATTCTGCCCAAGCTACATTCTCGCGCCTGGAGGATATGGGGATCCCAACCTATCTAATAAAGAACACATTGAGACTTTCTATCGCACAGCGCTTACTGCGAAGTCTGTGTAATAATTGCAAAGAATTGGACTTAAGGTCATTCGATCAGATAAAAGAGGAAGCAGATGTAGTGCAAGTTTATAAAGCAAGGGGTTGTTCAGACTGCCATTTCACTGGTTATAAAGGGCGCTTTGGAATTTTTGAATACTGGACGCCTAATTCAGAGAATACAGAATCTTTAAAGAATCAAGCATGGAGGGCAGTCTCTAAAGGAAAAACATCAGTTGATGAAATTTCATCGTTGTTGTTATGACAAGACAGGTTCTACATATCATTCTATTCATAATCGCTATTTGCTCATCCCAATCTTATAGTCAGAATCGTTTAGAAATACTCGAAAATACTTTAGAGGAAAAGTCATTTGAAATTCCAGCATTAAATGAAAGACTTGACATTTCTATGAGTGAGGTTTCTCTCAAAGAATTTCTTAGGGCCATTGCTAAAAAGCATAAACTTAATTTAGATGTCGATGAATCTTTAACAGATGTCGTAGTCAACAATTACAAGGATGTTTCTATCTTGAGTGTATTACTATATCTGGCAGGCGAATATTCATTGGATATTTCATTTATTGGAAATATAGTCTCGATTTCTAGATATGAATACATCGCATATGTACCACCTCCAGTGCCTAAGGAAATATGTGTGAGTTGGTATGAAAAGGATAGTGTTATTTCTCTTGATCTTGAAGGAGATAGCATTGGAAATGTTTTCAAAGAGATCACTAAAAAGACAAGTGTGAATGTTCTTTTTGATCAAGCCTTGAATAATAAATTGTTGACAGCCTATATCCTTAATGCTCCGCTTCGAGAGGCTCTGGCTTTAATGGCTAATCTCAATGAAATGGATTTCGAAAAGACTTCGGGAAATGTTTATGTATTTAGAAAGAAGGCACCCGGAGAAAGGCCTTTAAACGATCGAAAAAAACTTAATGTTTCTCAGGGTAAGGACTTCACCTTTGAAGTCAAAAAGAAAAAGATAGATCTCTATGCCAATAATTACCCATTGGATCAAATAATTCTGGCACTAGCAGAGTCCATGGATATTAATTATGTGCTATTGAGTGATTTTCAGAAAAAGGTAAGTATTCATCTTTCAGCTTATACATGGGAGGATGTCCTGGAAGAATTGTTTAGATCTTCTGAGTACGATTTTTTAAAAGATGGCAATACTTATTATTTAGGGAAAAGGCTTCAGGAGGGAATTCGCGAAACTAAAGTGTACTCATTTAAACATCGTACGCTTAGCAATGTAATGGAAGTAATTCCCAATGGATTAAGTAAAGATGTTCAGCTTCAGGAATTTCGAGAATTGAATGCTCTTATACTTTCTGGTTCTGGACCGCAAATTCAGGAAGTCGAGGCCTTTTTGAAGGCAATTGATAAACCTGTCCCTATGATTTTTATCGAGGTGATGATACTCGATTACAATTCTAATTATAATCTTTCCGCAGGAGTTGAATTTGGGGTAAATGATGAACCTGTGAAAGGTGGAGGACAAATTTATCCTGAAACAAATTACACATTAGACGCAGTTGCCGTTAATGATCTTTTGGCAAGTTTTTCTGGATTTGGAGCGATAAACCTTGGGAAGGTGTCTCCTAATTTCTACATGACCATTCAGGCAATGGAAACGAATGGGATTCTGAAAGTTCGATCTACGCCTAACCTCTCAACATTAAATGGTCACCCTGCAAATATGAGTATTGGAAGTACCGAATACTATGTTGTCGAAAATTCTAATATCGTAGGGGTTCAAAACCCTCAAAGTGTTGTTACCCGACAATACAGTAGCGTTCAGGCTGACCTTTCAATTTCAATTGAACCTATTGTCTCCAATGATGGATATGTCACGCTTGAGATTGAAGTTCAACAAAGTGACTTCACCAATCGGATTACACCTGAGGCTCCCCCAGGACAAGTCTCAAGGAGTTTCAAAAGTATGATCCGTGTTGAAAACGAAGAAATGATATTGTTAGGAGGATTGGAAGAAAAGCAGGTTGAAGATACGGGATCAGGTGTGCCGGTATTGTCCCGAATTTGGGGATTGAAATGGCTTTTTAGTAAAAGGAATAAAAGTTCGGCCAAAACAAAGCTCAACATCTTTATTAAACCAAAAGTTCTTAAATGAGATGGTTGAAAAAACATATTTCAACTTTATTGATTTCGTCAAATAAGGTAAGTTGTGTTGAATGGTCTGATTCGATAAAATATACTGATTATGAGAATCTTACCTCTTTTTTAAAAGAAAACAAGAATACAAATCAGTTGACCATCGTTTTAATTAGTGATGAAGTAATACTACGGGAGAATGTCGATACAGATTCTCCTTTGGAATTTGTCAAATCAATTCTTCCTGGAACGGACTTAAACAAGATTCACTATCAGCACATTCCTCAATTGAAACAGGTTGGGATTTGCAGGGTAAAAGTGCTTGATGCTCTTTTGAAGGAGTTTGACGGACAGGCGTGGAAAATTGGAAAAATTCTATTCTTTGAGAAAGCTGCAAAGATAGGTCTAGAAAAACTACGATTTGAGCATGAAGAATATTTGAGAATTTCTGAAATGGAGATCTTGAGTTCAACGGATGAACTTTTGGAGGACCATCGAATAGAATATAACTATTACAGAAAGTATAGAAATTGGGGTGCTCTTTTGCTGATGTTTTTTGCCTTAACTGCTTTTTTTTCATTTTTCTCTTTTCAACGGTTGAATCAGAAAAATCAAGAGGTGCTTACGTCATTGGCTGATTTAAATCGACAACATGTTGATATCGGTCAGCGGTACGAAGAGTTAAGTTCTGAACAAGAATTTCTTGAGCTCTTTAATTATCATTATGACTTTTCAATTGCCGTCTATTTAGACGATCTGGCTAGAAGTAACTCAAAAGAAATTCAATGGATATCTGTATCGGCATTTCCAAATAAACAAAACAAGTCAAAATGGAAGCAGCCTCCTTTGACCATAACAATTAGCGGTAGTGCAACTGGGATAGATGCATTTCGTGCTAATCTGGAGAATTGGAAAAAACTCAATTGGGTGGAGCATATTGAGATTAGTTCATTCCAGGAAAATTCCGAAGGAAAGAAGGAGTTTGAGCTTATTATTAAAACTAACCCTAGTCATGTATAAGAAAAGAGTAAAATACATGATGGTCCTTAGTGTAGTTCTCGCCTGGGCGTTTTGGAAGGTTAGTTTGTCTAAAAGCTTATTGATGTATAACGATTTGAAATCAAATACAGCCCGACTAGAGCAATCAGAACTTATGTTAAATAAGTATGCCCATAGAACAAATTCGAACATCAAAATAGACCTAAAAGAGGTTTCTGAATCTCAATTATTTATTGAGTTATCTCAATCAGCTGAGCGTTATGGATTGAAGTTAGATCGATTCGAAAACATATTTCAATCCGAAGTGGAAGGATTGAAAAATGAGGTATTCAATCTCGAGGTTGAAGGGGATTTTAAAGGAGTTCTGAAATGGTGTCATTTCATGGACTACCAAATGGATTATGGGAAGGTGCTATCGGTTGAAATATATTTCTCAAAAAAAACAAAAAAATATAAGACATGTGTGTCCTGGCAAAACTTAAGATCGAAAAGCTAATTTTTTTAGCGTTTGTTATTCTTTCATTGAATTCTTGTACGGACGTATTTGAAAGGAATTTAGAGAATACGGTCGTTGATTTAAACGCCCCTCCTGAGGGATTTGAAACTGAAAATCAACTCATAACATTCTGGTGGGAAGAAATTGAAAATGTGGAGGGCTACCGTTTACAAATTGTGCGTCCGAGTTTTGACCAGACTGAATATTTGTTGGTCGATTCCTTATTTTCTGAAAGTTCTACCGTTTATTCCTTGATTCCGGGTAAATATGAATGGCGCGTTCGACCAGAAAACAATTTCTCAAATGGAAATTGGGTAACAAGAGGATTTGAAATTCTTGAATCCACCGATCTGTCCAATCAAATATTGATTCCTGAATTGCCACTCAACAAGGATACAACGAATGAGAAATCGATTAGGCTTTCTTGGTTTCCTCTCGCAAGTGCTTCAAGCTACAAGGTTCAAATTTGGGATGGACCTGGAAACCTGATGATTCTAGATACTCTCACAGGAATTGAATATATGTTCACTAATGTTAAGGAAGGAAGTTTTTTATGGGAGGTAGTAGGAATAAACAGTATTTCAGAAAGTATGGGGATAGAGAGATCTTTCTATATTGATACCACGGCACCTTCAACCCCGGTCCCGATCAAGCCAATTAATGGTTATCAAGGGAGTATAGATAGTATTGTAAGTTTCACATGGCAGAATAATCAGGACAATGGTTCCAGAATTGAAAGTATCTTGAGTATCTATAAAGACTCATTATTGACGGAAAAACATCAAGAACTAACCACCTATTCTAGTGAAGCCGAAGTGTCTTTTCAGTCAAGTAGTGATTATTACTGGTACTTGAAATCTGTAGATCAAGCTGGAAACGAATCGGTTCAAAGTATTATGAGAAGAATCGATATTCAATGATTAAAAAGATTGGATTAATACTAGCACTAATTGGAGTTTTGGGAATGGTTGCTTTTAAACTTGTCAGACAAAGAGATGACGGAAATATAATGGAGATCAAATCTGACCCCAGTCCAAAATTTGAATCAAATGTTGTATTGATACCCGAGCTATGTTTGGAGTATCAAGATCCATTTTTGATAAAGCATTCTTCTCCGAAGAAGAAAACCCATTCCAAAAAGATTAAATCTTCAACAAGGATTGAGAAAGATAAGGTAGTTGTGTGGCCGGCAATCGTGGTGAAGGGCTTTATTGGTGATCCCCTAGAGCTTGGAACCATAGCTATTGTGAGCATTGATAATAGAGAATATCTAGCAGTAGCAGGAGAAATGGTTGCAGAATTAAAATTGGAAGAGTTTTCTGAATCAGGTGTATTAATTAATAATAAAGGAAATGAGGCATGGTTTTACATCCCATAACTTGAAAGGAAGTAGCCTAACTTATGTTCTGGGTTTCATCTTTATTGTTAGCATTGGGGCTCTCTTAGGACTGGAGCATATGCTATTGGCATCAAAGAGATCCCAGTTTTATTTGGATGGAGTACAGCTTATAAATCATTTGAATTCTGCTAAGAAAATCCTCTCAAAAGGGGCTGATTTAGAAAGTAGTTTCATTCTCCTTGATGAATATTCGAATTCAGAATCTACAATTGATTCATATGATTTTGGTTTGTTTAATTACACCTTCCTTACAACTGAGAAGGGTATGCACATCTTGCACTCATATTTAGGTGCAGTTCCTGCTTCAAGAAGTGACACCCTGATTGGGAAATTAAAACTGACAGACAATAACAAACGTATTTCATTAGGTGTAGGTGTTTCATTTGGAGGAAAAGCGATTATTCCAAAGGGAAAGTGGAAATCTTCAGAAAAGGAGGCCGGTCTTCTCCGTCCAAGAACCTTTATGGCACACTATTTACGCCTAGATTCTTCTCATCCTCTCAAGGAAAGGCATTTGTATTACGATAGTATAATGAATACGCCTGAACGCTTTAAGTTCATTTCAACATTCTTCAGTGATGGTGTTGTTTTAAAGGGTGTCTTGCTAAACGGTGACAGCCTGATTTGCTCCAGGGTGCCTTTATTCTTCAAAAGAGATAGTTGTACTGTTGGCTATGTCCTGGTTGCACCTAAAATATCGATTAGTGTTGGTCAAGCTGGTCTTATTCAGGCCTATGCAGAAGATTCTTTAATTGTCGAAGAAAACACAATGCTCAAATTTCCTTCTGTCTTAAGTTGCTATGGAGTGAAGAAGTCCAGTGTAAGGTTGAAGAAGAATTCCGAGGTCAAAGCGTATGTCTTTTCTGGAAGTTCAGATTATATGAATGATCTGAAAAGCGGAGTTTGGGTAGGTGAGAATTCAAGATTGTTGGTTGATTTACATTCTTCTGGATTTATAAATCTGGAAAAGGGAGTCGCACTGTTTGGAAACCTGATTGGCGATCGAATAAATTATGTAGAAGATGGAATAGTTAGGCATGATCATTTTGAAAATTGTTCAATCAACGATCGTGATTACCCTGGAGATTTTCCTATGCTTTCATCTATTGATTCAAGTTATGTAGTAGTAATTAATGCCAATGAACTTAAAAGGGTATAGTCTAATAGAGAATTTGGTTGCCATAGGTCTCCTTAGTTTAGGAATCTTAGTTCTATTTGAATATGTGCTTTATTCTTCCAGGTTTATGATTTCAGAAAAGAGAAAAGTAGAAAATAGAACTCAATTACTTCCAGGACAAAGCAGTTCACAAAGAGATACGTTTTTGGTTGGTCGAACAGATGAGTGTTCTGTATTCAAAGTAGTGGAATTAGAAGGGGGCGAATTTATATACATTGTTGAATGAAACATCTTAATGGTTTTACACTTTCTGAGGTATTAGTGGCTATGCTCATTTCCGGGATGGTCATGATTGTCTCAATGCAAGGAATCGAGATTTTCTTCCGTACTGCAAATAATTGGTCTGGTCAGATGCAAGAAATAGATCTTAAGGCTCTAAAAAAATGGAAAAGTGTAAATGATGTATACGTTCTACAAAAAATTGAAACTGCATTTACTTTAAATTCTGATACGGTACTTACATCTGAGAATGGCTTGAATTACTCTTTTAAAAGTTTGGCTATTGAGATTAATCAATGGGAGTTTGATGAAAGATAAGATTCTAAAAGCGATACCACTGACAGTTCAAATTGGAAACTCTTTTAAGGCTCAGTTTTACCAGAATTGGGGATTTCTATTGGATTCAGGATTTTCTATAAACGAGAGCCTCAAAATGCTTGAAGATAGCAGCTCAAAAGCTGTAGCAGATGAACTAGGTATCATTGGAGATTCTTTAGATAAAGGGAGAGAGCTTTCCAGCCTTCTGGAATCGTCAGAATTGTTTGAAAACATTGAGACTAGTTTCCTTCAAATTGGATTGGATACGGGCAATGTAAAAGAAGCGGTATCCAATCTCGAGGACTTCTTTCGCTCAAAGGATGAATTGAAGAGAATCTTAATAGATTCATTGATTTATCCCATAATGGTTCTTCTTTTAGCCATAGCTATTGTGATTTTCTTGTTGGTTTTTATGGTTCCTATGTTTGAACAAACATTTGCAAGATCGGGAGGCGAATTGCCTTATTTAACCCAAGTGGTGGTAGGGACTTCAGATTGGGTTGTGAAATTTGGGGTTTATTTATTTTTAGTCATTGTCCTGTTTATGGCTTGGGTAAAGTTTGTCGCTAATAAAGAAGCAAAAACAAGAGTTCGGAATTTAATCAGCCGGATTCCAATAGTCAGACATCAAAGAAATGAGAGATTTAAGTTGCATTTCTATCATCAATTCTCAATCCTTTTGAAAGAAAAAATTGGATTGATAAAAGCCTTTAAACTGGTCAAAAAAATTGATCCGGATCCTATATATATCGGGCCTATAGATGTTATTACTCGGAGAATTCAATTGGGTTCGAGCTTGGAGCAAGCCATGAGAGTTTCTAAGCTATTTAGTGAACATGAATTGAAAATTATTCACTTAGGAGAAGAATCTCATAAGCTAGATCTCGTATTTCAAAACTTGTATTCCGTAAATCTTAACAAGTTAAAGAGCCGATCTCATAGAATTGGGAAAATTATTGAACCAGCTCTCATTGTCATTGTAGGTATTCTGGTTGGGGTGATTATGTTAGCCATGTATTTACCTCTTTTTAACCTGAACCAAGGGATATTGTGAATCAAGTTCTTCGTATCTAATCAAAAAATCCAATGGTCCTAAACATAAGAATGGGTCCAATGAAAAAAGTTGAATCCAATCTGAAGTGAATATAGGAGAAGGCTTGACACAATCTCCATTTGTAATATGAAATATGGAAAATAAGGCAGATCTCCAATCGCAAAAAACTTTTAGGAGTTGTTCCAAATCGATTTCGTTTAGATAGGATTCACGATTTCTTGAAACGTGCTTCCTGAGGTTGTTATATTCGTTTTCGGCTAAATCGAAATCATTTCTTTGAATGGATTTAATAATCCTGAAAAGCCTGACGTTCAGAGCCCATATGAATGATGAGCGTTCAAGTTTTCGTGAATCAAAAGGATAAAGGCACTTCTCATTTCTCAATACGGAATGAAAACAAAGATTGAAATGGAATTTGTCTCTTTCTATTGAATTAGAGTTCTCAAAGCCATCCTTGATTTTTTTATAAAGCTCTCTTCTTCGTTGTTGTTGATATAAGCGAGAAGGAGTATGTAGGAGTTTTTTTGTCGGAAATGAATGGACTTGTCTAATTCAATGAAATTGGATTCATATAATCGTATTTCTGACCAGGAAGAAGATTGGGCCAATCTGGATAACCTTAAATGATGAATGAACTCTATCACATCGCGTCGATTGAATTCAATCGAATTGACTAAAGATTGGATCTCTTTCCATAATATGGAGCAATGATTATACTCATTCCGCTTTGAATGAACCCTTTCAGCGTAGACTAGATGTGTGAGGTGACTGATTTTACATCCATATTGCTTCCAAATTGCCTCAAACTCATGAGAAATTTTCTGTAAGGATTGGATGTCCAAGTTTGATTCATTTATACGAAAAAGAGCTTCTAAGGCAGAATCCAAGGCCTGCTGTTTAAGTTTAACGGCATCTTTGCATGGAAGACTATTCCTCGGTTTAAAACATGAAAGACCATTTTGAAGTTGATCATAAAAAGAAATACAATTCAATACAGTTTCAAACCTGCTATATTTCAGTGCTTTTCTTGCAATTTTTTCGTTGATTGTCAACGCAATTGAAAGAAGCCCCCTACTATACATTAATTCTCGTTGGGCGCAGAGTTTTGAAATTTCAATGTTCTTCAATTCAAAATCTTGTCCGCTCAAACTGCGCTGAAGATTCACATCAAGCAAAAGAGAATCGAGTATTTTTTCGTAGAGATTATAATAAGTCTTCTTGCTGACCTTGATTTCCTGGAAGGAGTCAACATCAACATCAACATCAAACGCATCAAATAGATCCTGAGTCTTCAGGTGAGACTTAATTTTGTCAATTCCATTTTGGAGATGCCTAAATATTCTTTTTTCGTCTCTGTCTAGGTTTAGAATAAGTTCTTTAATGTTTTCCTCTATCATTTGTTGACCGATAGTAGTTGGAGGAGGGACCAGAACTCCTGTTTTACATCAATTGATAAAAATGTCCTATTAAGGAGAGTAGAATGCTTGGACATTTGGTAATTCATTCGATTGAAATACCATG
>LXNJ01000631.1_pt1 | contig 23810 bp, 18 predicted proteins | sample 809081 | NCBI WGS metagenome assembly LXNJ01 (sample SAMN04870510, study PRJNA318959) | sponge metagenome | biome: sponge; feature: marine sponge reef; material: water | host: Petrosia ficiformis | place: Greece: Milos, Mediterranean Sea | collected 2013-05-29 | depth 5-7 m | reverse complement strand
GCAACGACGAGCGCCGCATCGCGCCAGTTCTCCCGGTGGGGGGGCGGTTCAGCCGGGATGGATCGCCCGTCGAGCCCCCACCGGGAGAACTGGGCCGCGGGGGTTTTCCGCAGGCTGCTAAGGGCGCGGGCCGCCCGTACCGAATCCCGTGACGCCCACCCGGCGGGGGATGTAATGGTCCGGATCCACCGTTCGGTGGAAGACGATGCGGCCGTTGCTCATCACGAACATGGGTTCGTGGGTGGCGTAGATGTCCTCCAGCGGATTTCCGTCCACGGAAACGAGGTCCGCTTCCAGACCGACCTCGATCGCACCGGTGCGGTCCCGAATTCCGTAGACCTCGGCGGAGCGGATGGTGGCCGACTGGAGCGCCTGGAGGGGCGTCATTCCCATTTCCACGAAGTGGGTCATCTCCCGGTAGATCCGGACGTTGGTGCGCGGTCCGTACTGGGTGTCGGTGGCGGTGATGATGGTGACTCCCAGTTCCAGCGCCCGCCGGAATCCCTTCTCCAGGTAGTGGAGCAGGTGGCTGCCCCGCTGATAGCTCGCCGAGGACTCGTAGTCGTCGTGCGGCAGCAGGAAGCCGACGACCGAGGTGTAGGTCGGGACCCACGCGGTGCCCATCTCCAGCATCAACTGGAGTCCCTCCTCGTCCACGTAGGAGCCGTGTTCGATGGTGGCGCAGCCCGCGACGATCGCGTTCCGGACCACCTCCTTGCCGTGCGAATGGCAGGCCACCTTGACGCCGAGCGCGTCGGCCTCTTCGACGATGGCGGTGAGCTCCTCCACGCTGTAGACGAGCATCTTGGGGTCGGGGCCGTTCGGCCCCGATGTCGTACCGCCCGAGCGCGTCTTGATCCAGCGGACCCCGCGGTCAACGTCCACCTGAACCACCTCGCGCACCGCTTCGGGGCCCTTGACCTCCCGGTGGAGATACTTGTAGAGCCGGGGATCGGCAAGCGCCGACTGACCCAGGTTCGGGAGCACGTAGACACCGGCGGCGAAGATCTCCGGCCCGGCCAGGTAGCCCTGCTCGACCATGTCGTTCATCCGCACGTCGAGAAAGCTGCCCACCGCCGCGCTCTTCATGGTGGTCACTCCGGATTCGAGGGCGCGATAGAGCCCCTCCAGCGTTCGGCCGTGCCAGTGGGCGTCGAAGAGGCCGGGCATCAGGTGCCGGCCGCCGAGGTCGAGCACGTGCGCCCCTGCGGGCGGCGGGCCGGCACCCACGGATTCGATGAGCCCGTCCCGGACGACCACCACGGCGTTCTCCAGCACAGTGCCGTCCACCACGTTCACCACGTGGGTGTTGACGAGCGCCACGTGGGGCTGGGGGAGGATGCCGTCGTCGCCGGGAAGGTGGGGAACCGTGGGCTGGGCCGTAGCAATCCCGGCCGCAAGCGCCCAGGACGCGGTCACGACGGCGGTGCGGGAAGACGTGTTGATCATGGGGAATCCTCCAGGGGCCGATGGTATGTTCGGGACACCAACCTGGGCGAAGGAGAAAACCCATGCATCGAAGGGCTTTTCTGGCCGCGACCGGCGGGGCGCTGACCGCGCTTCACGCCGATGCGGAAGAACGGATCGGCAAGGCGGTCGTGCGCCTGGGCGTCCAGAGTGCGGAAGACGCCGCACAGGACGAGGATTTCTGGTTCCGGGTGCGGGAGGCGTTCACCATCGACCGCAACCACATCAACCTGAACTCGGGCAGCGTCAGCCCCGCACCGGTGACCGTGCAACGGGCGATGGACCAGTACTGGGACATCATGAACATGGGCCCGTCGCTCTATGTGGACGAGTTGCTCGGTCCCCGGATCGACGTGGCGCGGCGCCGGCTCGCCGCGACCTTCGGGTGCGGCACCGACGAGATCGCCTTCACCCGCAACGCCAGCGAGGCGATGGAGATCGTGCAGTTCGGGCTGCCGCTCGAGGCGGGGGACGAGGTCCTCACCACCACCCAGGACTACCCGCGGATGCTCATGACGTTCCGCCAGCGGGAGCGGCGTGACGGCATCGTGCTCCGGACGGTGCCGTATCCCACGCCCCCCGAGGACCTCTCGGAGCTGACGGGAATCCTCCAGCGGGCCATCACGGCGAAAACGAAGCTCCTGCTCATTTGCCACACCACCTTCACCACCGGTCAGATCTTCCCGGTCCGGGAAATCTGTCACATGGCGCGCCGCCACGGCATCGAGACGCTGGTGGACGGCGCCCACGGGTTCGCGCACTTTCCGTTCACCCGGGACGACCTCGACTGCGACTACTACGGAACGAGTCTCCACAAATGGCTCTTCGCTCCCGTCGGGACCGGTTTCCTCTACGTCCGCAAGGAGAAGATCCCCAAGGTGTGGCCGCTGATGAGCGCGCCCGCGAGCCAGGACGATGACATCCGGAAGTTCGAACAGATCGGGACGAACCCGATCGCGGTCCGGGGGCCGATCACCGAGGCGGTGACCTTCCACGAGGGTCTCGGCGCTGAACGGAAGGCGGAACGGCTCGTCTACCTGCGGCGCCGGTGGGCGGAGCGGGTCAAGGAACTTCCCCGGGTCCAGGTGCTCAACCCGCCGGACATCAAGCAGGCCTGCGGCATCGGGGCGATGCGCATCGAGGGGGTGGACTCGGGCGAACTGACCAACTTCCTCGAGCGGAAGTACCGCATCCACGTCCGGCCCCGCTTCATCCGGGGCGAGTTCGATTGCATCCGGGTCTCCCCGAGCGTTTTCAGCACGCTCGAGGAGATCGATCTCTTCGCTGCCGGGATCGAAGATGCGGCCCGGAACGGAGTACCCGCATGAGTTCGGAGGACGGCGTCCGCCGGCGTGAATTCCTCAAGGGCGCGGTGGCGGCGCTCCCGGCGGCCGCGGCCTGCGGCGGCGCCGGGGAGAGCCCGGCCCCCGAATCCCAGGCGCCCGCCGCGTCCGGGCCCCTGTCTGCCGGGGTCGCGCTGTGGGGCCAGGATCTGGGCCTCGGCGAGATGTACCGCGGGAACGGCGATCAGACCGAGGTCGAACTCTATGTCCAAAAATGCGCCGATCACGGCGTCTCCCGGGTCTTCGCCCCCGGAGCGTCCGCGGAGCTCGTGGAGGCCGGCGCCGCGGTGGGGGTCGAGGTCCATCCCTACAAGGCCGTCGCCTCCGCCGGCGGGATCCGGATGTACCCCGCGTGGTCCTGCAACTTCATGGTTCCACGGTTCGGGACGGTGGAGGGCAGACAAACCCTGAACGCGCACCGGCCCATCTGGAGCCATCCGCAACGCATCGAGAGCCTCAGCGATTTCGTCCGGGAGAATCCCGAACACCGTCACCGCAACCGGGAGCGGACGGACGAACTGCAACCCTACGAACGGGTGTTTCTGAGTCCGGGCCTTCCGGAAGGACGGGCGGAAGAGGCGCGGGTCTTTTCGGAACTCCTCGCGCGGAGCGGCGGGAGCGGTATCCAGGCCGAGTTCGTCTCGATCAACGAGGACGAAAACGGAGTGACCACGGACGGCTACGAGGAATCCATCGCGGACGCTTTCCGCGAGGCCACCGGGCGCGATCCCTTCCAGCTACCGAACGGCGATCCCGATTGGGTGCAGTTCCGGGCCGACCGCTGGACCGAGATGGTCCGGGACATCCGGGACGCGGTGAAGGCGGTTCGGTCCGACGCGGTCTTCACCATCACGGTCATCAACCGCGACGCGGACGGCTACGTGCCGCGCATCCAGGACTGGCCCGCCTGGGTGGAGCAGGGGCTCTGCGACGAGATGCACCTCTGGTTCCGGTCCACGACCGACATGGCGACCATCGAGCGCCATTGCCGGCACTTCGTGGACGCGGTGGCCGGCCGGGTGCCGACGATGGCCGAGTTCTCGTGCTATCACCCGGGAAGCCTCCAGGAGCCGGGGGCGATGATGGAGGCCGCCCGCATCGCGCGGGGAACCGGAATGGACGGGCTCGGGATTTACCGGAGCCACGCCGTGGAGCAGCTCGAGTTCTGGCCGCTGCTCGACCGGATGACGCGCCTGTAGCGCTGCCCCGTCAGTCGGTCGGGGGCCCGAGCGCGAAGAGCGTGCCGTCCTGGGTGCCGAAGACGATTCGTCCGTTCGCGACGGCGGGAGAGCCCATGATCGCGGCCCCGGCGTGGAACTCGGAGAGCTTCTCGCCGGTTGCGAGGTCGAGGACGTAGAGCCGCCCGTCCGCGTTCCCCGCGTATACCCGGTCGCCGGCCACCGCCGGCGAGGCGTCGAAGCGGGCACGGGCGCGGAAGGTCCAGCGCGCCTCTCCCGTCTGACGGTCGAGGGCGTGGACCAACTTGTCCCGGCCGGCCACGATCACCAGGTCGTCGGTGATCGCCGCCGAGGCGTAGAAGGGGAAGTGTCGTTCGGGGTGCTCATAGCGCCAGGAGAGCTGCCCGGCGTCCACATCGACCGCGAGCACCTCGTTGTTGAAGGTGCCGTAGTAAAGCGTTCCCTCCGCGATGGCGGGAGAGGCCGCCGTATAGGCCCCGGAGTCGAAACGGAGCATCTCCGTTCCGTCCGTGATCCGCACACCGCGAAGCACCGCGTCGCAACCCGTCACCCAGGCGAGGCCGCCCGCGCGACCTGGGGTGGCATGCACGGGTCCCTCGGTCAGGAGCGACCAGCGGGCCTTTCCCGTCGTCCGATCCACCCCGTAGAAATGCTCGTCGTAGCTGCCGATGAGGACCAGGTCACCGGCCACCACGGGTGACGACTTGATCTCCGCGCCGGTCGGAAACCGCCAGCGGGGTTTGCCGGAGTCGGTGTCCACCGCGTGGAGAACACCCAGCAGATCGCCGACATAGACGGTGTCTCCGGCAACCGCCGGAGAGGATTCGCCGAAGCGGTCTTCCTCGAACTCGCCGGCTTCGGCTTCGTTAGCCCCGGGCCGGTATCGCCAGGCTTCGGCGCCATCCTCGAGGTCCAGCTTCACGAGGACGCCGGGCAGCGAGGTCGCGTAGACGAAGCCGCCGGCGATGGCGGGTGAGGATTCCACCGAGAACCCGAGGGGCGCGCTCCACTTCAACTCCAGGTCGTCCCCCAGGGGAGAAGCGGAGATTCCGGTAAGCGCCGGATCCCGGCGGAATTGCGGCCAATCGGCGCCGTTCTGCGCGGCGGACTCCGCGCCGAGCGACAGGATGAGGAGCGTGAGGAGCGATCGGGAAATCATGCGACGGACGAACGATAAACGGCGAGAGCCCCGCCGGCATCGAAGACGCGCGGATTGAAGCGCCCGGTCCATTCCTGGGCCGCTTCTTCAGCCAGGGACGGCAGGTCGTCAACGTACACGCTCGCGGCTCCGAGATCCGGCGGGAGGCCGGCCTCCCTGACCCAATTCTCCAGCAGGCTCGCGAGCATTTCCGCGGGGTCCGCGCCGGGCGACATCCCCGCGGCCTCGAGGAGATCCCGGTAGGCGTCTTCCGCGGAGGGCGCGTTCCAGCGGACGACCCGGGGCAGGGTGATCGCGAGCGCCCGGCCGTGGGCCACGTCGAAGCGGCGCGTCAGCGGGTTCGCGCAGGCGTGCGCCGCCCCGAGCATGGACCGTTCGATCGCCGCGCCGGCGAGAAACGCCCCGAGTTGCATTTCCTCCCAGGTCGCGGGATCCGCGCCGCCGGTGACGACCCGCGGGAACGCGCGGCTCAGGAGCGCGAAAGCCCGGTGGCTGAGGACGAGGGACTCGTCCGTTCGGTCGGAAGTCACCGCCGTCTCCACCGCGTGTGCGACGGCATCGAATCCGGTCGCGGCGATCACCTCGCGCGGGGCCGAGGGGAGGAGCGCCGGGTCCAGGATCACCGCCCGGAACATCGCGGTGGGCGCTCCGCACGCAAGTTTCTGGTGGTCCCGGTCCCGCGAGATCAGCGCGTAGGACTGCGCTTCGCTGCCGGTCCCGGCGGTCGTCGGAACCCCGATCAGCGGGGGCAGGGGATGGGGGCACTTGCCGTATCCGCGGTAGTCCTCCATGCGTCCGCCGCCGGCGAGGAGAAACGCCCCCCCTTTGGCGACATCGAGCGAGCTGCCTCCGCCCACCCCCGCGAGTGCGTCGGCATCCATGCTCCGGGACGCGTCGGCCGCGCGCGCGGCATCCGACTCGGTCGGGTTCTCTCCAAAATCCGAAAAGAGTTCCGCCACGATCCCGGCGTCCCGCAGGCTCACGAGCGCCTGGCCGGCAATGCCGGCGGCGACGATTCCGGGATCGGAGGTGACGAGGACGCGGCGGAGACCAAGGTCGCCGGCGGCTTCACCCAGTTCCTCGAGACTTCCGACTCCGGACCGGACCGCCGGTGAGGGTCCGCTCGGAAGACGCCAGGTCACGATCCGGGTCGCGGCGGATCAGTCCGCACGCTCTCTCAGCGAGCGCCCTCGGTGGTGGTGTCCTGGTCCTCCAGGGCGAAGAGCTGGTTGCGGCTCGCGAGGTAGAGGACACCGCTTGCCGGTACCGCGCTGGAATAGACCGAGCTGCCCATGTTCATCTCGGAGATCACTTCTTCGGTCCGGCCGGGGCGCAGCACGACCACGTCGCCGTCCTCGTCGCCGAGGTAGAGCTTGCCATCCGCGATGACCGGTGACGCCCAGACCGCGGCGAAGGTGTCGTGGACCCAGAGGGGCTCCCCGGTCTCGATGTCGAGCGCGTGGAGGAAGCCGGAGAAATCGGGCAGGTAGAAGATCCCGTCCTTCAGCGCGCCGGTGGAGATGGAGCGCCGGATGGCGTCGTAGTGCCAGAGCCGCCCGGTCTCGGTGATGTCGCCCCGCTGCGTGGCGTCGATCGCGTAGAGGTGGCCGACGCCCTCCCCGTGCTCGGGATCCTGGCCGTTCGCGATGAAGAGCCGGTCACCCAGGATGACCGGAGTGGAGATGACGTTGTTCCGGGTGCGCGGCCAGACCGAGTCCTTCGGGTTCGTGTCGAACCACCAGAGGGTTTCTCCGGTCTCGGCGACGTATCCCCGGACCCAACCGTCGCCGTCGCCCATGATGACCTGGGTCACCCCACCCACTTCGGCGACGCCAGCCGCCGACCACTGGCCGTGCAGGATGTTCTCTCCGACGTGGTTCTGCTCCCAGACCAGCTCTCCGGTCACCTTGTTCACCGCGATGATCGCGGGCGTGAGCGGCGAGGGAATGTTGGCGTGGGTCTCGTCCTGGCCGTTCGAAGTGTTCACGAACAGCAGGTCTCCGTAGGCGACCGGGCTCGCGTTCGACATATTGTGGGGGAAGGAGCCGAGTTCCTCCATCATGTCGAACCGCCAGATGATGTCTCCATCGGTCGGCGACTGGAGCGCTTCGTCGGTGACCGGGCCGTCGTTGCCGTTCGCCATGCCGTGAACGTCCAGCGCGAGCAGTTCCCCCCGGTTCGTGACGTAGTAGACGCGATCGCCCTCCACCAGCGGCGAAGAGCAGACTCCCTGATAGGGCCAGTCGTTGACCCGCCCCGAGAGCAGTTTGTCGGAGACCATCTGCCACAGGAACTCACCCGTGGCGGCGTCGAATGCGATCAGGATCCCCTTGTCGCCCACGATCTCCCTGTCGTAGAGGGCTTCGTTGTTCGTACCCACGAACACCCGGCCGCCGGCCACGACCGGGTTGCCGTAGGTCTGCGAACCGAGCGCCGCGACCCAGCGGACGTTGTGGCCGCTGTCCACGTCCCATTCGGCCGGGAGCCGGGCGGTGCTGTCCGAGACCATATTCCGATCCGGGGTCCCTCCCCACATCGGCCAATCCTGCGCGCCCGCGCTTCCACCGGCCAAGAGTACCAGCAGGAGGCCGTTTCGCGCAGCCGCAGGGATTCCCCGCCGGTAGCGCGGGCTCTTTTCGAGTGGGGACATGGAACGTCTCCCTCTCAAAAGAGGCGGTCGCCAAGGATCACCGGTGTCGAGCGGCCACCGTAAGGCGCCTTGAACAGCAGGTTCTCGCCGCCGGGAGACCAGGACTCGACGAGCGCGGTCTCGGCCGACCGCCCATCCCGTCCCGGACCGCGGATTTCGGGCCAGTCGGCCGCAACGAGAGATACGGCGAACAGCACGCCTGCACCCCCAACAACGATCGCGGCCGCGAGGCCGCGGCGGAGGGTTCCGGGAACCATGGCGGGAGGGGAGTCTAACGGGAGGCTGGAGCGCGAGAATCGCTGCGTTAGGCGAAACGGGGCGTCAGGGAACAGAATATGGGACCACCGTGCGCAAGTTCCCTCGCCTCGGCGTGTCAGGCGCCGTTCTCGCCGCCGGCATCGCTGCCCTGGCGCTACCGCGGGCGGTATCCGCGGGACAGCCCGCCTCCGGATCGGCCTCGCGCGAAACTCCGGCGCCGGCGAACTGGTTCGCCAACTGGCCCGCCTGGCGGGGGCCGACCGCGGACGGCGTTTCCACCGAGACCGGCCTGCCGGTCCGTTTCGACCCGGACACGAACGGACTCTGGAAGACGGCGACCCCGGGCGCTGGTCATTCGTCGCCGGTCGTCTGGGACCAGCTTGTCTTCGTCTCGGCCGCCATCGCCGGAGATCCGGTCCCCGGGCACAAGCCGCCGGTGCACGTCCGCAACGGAGAGGTCTATCTGCACGCCGGGAGCACGGCCGGGGACCTCCATCACACCCTGCTGGCGCTGGCCTACGACGCGCGCACGGGAGAGGAAGTGTGGCGGCGGACGGTCCACGACGGGCCGGTCTACGACAACCGGTACCGAACCAACACCTACGCCTCGCTGACGGCGATAACCGATGGGGAGCGCGTGTACTTCTCCTTCGGCAATCAGGGCCTGTTCGCCTTCACCCTGGAGGGGGAGCCCCTCTGGGCCACCGATCTCGGTGACTTCGGCGTCTGGGGACTCGGACACGGCATCATGCCGGTGCTGCACGGCGAGACCTTGATCCTCGTCTGCGACAACGACGACGGCGAGGGATCGCGCATCTTCGGGGTGGAACGCCGCAGCGGGGAGATCGTCTGGAGCACCGAGCGGCGAGCGCGAAAGGGTTGGGCGACCCCGGCGCTGCTGCCGGTCGGGGGCGTCACCCAGCTCTTCGTGCCCGGTTACCACGCCCTCGCCGCCTACGACGCCGGCAATGGCGTCGAGCTGTGGCGGACCGCGCCCTTCGAGGACTCGGCCCCGGTCCATACTCCCGTCCACCAGCCTTTCGGGGACGGACGCCTCGTCTTCGTTTCGACCGGCTATCCCGGTAAGGAAATGCGGGCCCTCGAAGTGCTGCCGGGGGTCGAACCCCGCGTTCGCTGGACCTACGAGCGGGGGACCGGATACCTCCCCTCGGCGCTCCTCTACCAGGGCATCCTCTTCTTCCTGTCGGACGGCGGCGTGATCACGGCGCTCGACCCGGAGGACGGCTCGCTCCATTTCCAGGCGCGCCCCACGCACCCGGGCCGCTACCACTCCTCGCCGATCGGATACGAGGGACACGTCCTGATCGGCAGCCTGGAGGGCGATCTGACCGTCTTCCGGGCCGACGACGAGTTCGAGATCGTGGCGGAGAGCTCGCTCCCGGAAGCGATCTGGGCGTCACCGGCCATCGCCGGCGGAACGCTCTTCCTGCGGAGCGTGGATGCCCTCTACGCCTTTCGTTCGCCGGCCGCCGGCGAAACCACGCCGGCTCGCTGAGCTTGCCGGGTCGACGGATCGGTAGCGCGGCGGGGGCCGTTGCGGTCGCGGCGCTCCTCGCAGGGAACGCCGCGGCACAGCCGCCGGCGGTTCCGGAGTGGCCTCAGTGGCGGGGCCCGGGTGGGCAGGCGCACGCGGAATCCGCGGCCCCGCTTCGCTGGGGAACGGACGAGAACATCCGCTGGAAGGCGCCCATTGAGGGCCAGGGGCATTCGTCGCCCATCGTCGTGGGCGATCTGATTTTCCTCACCTCGGCCACCTCCGGCGAGAAGGTGCCCGGGGCCGGGGCGATCGTCCATTTCATGGGCAGCGAGGAGTTCCTGCATCCCGACAGCCTGGGCGCCGACCAACGGCTGGACGTGCTGCTGCTCGCCCTCGACAGGCGGAGCGGAGCGTTGCGCTGGCGCCGGGAGGTACGCACCGGAGCGCTCCCCTACGACAACCGCCACCGGATCGGTTCCTATGCGAACCCCACCCCGGTTAGCGACGGGGAGCGGGTCGTTGCCTGGTTCGGGACGCAGGGTCTTTACGCGTTCACTCTCGAAGGGGACCTCCTCTGGTCCCAGGACTTCGGGGGTGTCGGAACCATGGGAATGGGGGTAGCCACCTCTCCCGTGCTCGTCGCGGCGGCCGGTCTCGTAGTGGTCCAAAGCGATGTCGAGGAAGGCGACGGGTCCTTCATCGCGGCCCTGGACATCGCCACCGGCGCCATCCGGTGGCGGGCCGGACGGACCCAGCGGGTGGGCTGGGCAACGCCGACGGTGGTGCAGTCCACTGACGGCACCTCGCTGGTCGTGGCGATGGGGACGGGCGAGATCGTCGCCTACGGTGCGGAAACCGGAGAGGAACACTGGCGCGCAGGAGGGCTCCGGGGCAACGCCGTACCGAGCCCGGTGGCCTCTGGCGACGGGCTGGTGTTCGCCGTGACCGGCTATCCCCGGAAGAACATCCTGGCGCTCGATCTTCAGGACGGATCGGTGCGCTGGAGCTACCGCAAGGGGCAGGGCTACGTTCCGTCTCCGATCTTCCACCGGGGCGTGCTCTACCTGGTCAGCGACGGCGGGATCCTGACCGCGCTGGACGGGCGAAGCGGCGAGGTCATCTACGAGGGCGGCCGCATGCCGCTGCCCTCACGCTTCTTCTCCTCTCCCGTGGTGTCCGGCGAGCGGATCTATCTGACCAGTGAGGACGGCGACACCCATGTGATTCGCTCGGGTCCCCGATTCGAAATCCTGGCCACCAACAGCGTGGACGAGCCGGTCATGGCCTCCCCGGCGATCGTGGACGGCACGATCTACCTGCGGAGCGCAGAACACCTGTACGCGATTGCGGAGCCCGCGGACGCGACCGGGGCAAATCTCCGATAATCCGCCCGTGGCCCGGAGGGAACCGGGCACCGAAGGCCTTCGTATCCGAACGAGAGCCGGCGGCTGCGCCGGGTCGCCCGACATCCCCCATCAGAGGAGTGCGCCGATGAGGCCCCGAGCCCCCTATCCACACCGTAACGCCGCCCGCCTTCCGGCATTGGCCGCCGGAGTTTTCGCGCTACTGGCGGCGTGCGCCCCCGAAGCGCCGCAGATCCCGAGCTATGACGCGCGGGCGTTCTATGACACGGAACAGGTCTTCGGCGCCTCCTTCTCGCCGGACGAGACCCGCGTCCTGATGACCTCGGACCGGACGGGCGTCATGAACGTCTATGCGCAGCCGATTACGGGAGGCGAACCCGAGGCGCTCACCAACTCCGAGACGGACGCCAACATGGGAATGGCGTTCTTCCCGGATGACGACCGGGTCCTGTTCACCGCCGACCAGGGCGGCAACGAGCTGAACCACCTCTACGTACTGGCCCCCGGCGGAACCCCCGAAGACATCACGCCGGGCGAAAACCTCAAGGCGGGCCTGGTCCGTTTCACCACCGAGGGGGACCGATTCTTCGTCACCACGAACGAACGGGACCCGCAGGCCTTCGACGTCTACGAATATCGCGTTGACGATCTGAGCCGGCGCCTGGTGTTCGAGAACCCCGGTGGTTTCCAGCCCGGCCCCGTAAGCGGCGACGGCCGTCTCCTGGCGGTCTCGAAGGCGAAGAACAACGCGGACAGCGACGTCTATCTGGTGGACCTGGAGATCCCTGGGCAAGAGCCCCTCCACATCACTCCGCACGAAGGCGACGCATCGCACGGGCCGGTGACCTTCAACCCGGACGCCAGCGAACTGCTCTACCGGACCGACGCCCACGGGGAGTTCGCCGAGGTCTGGGCGTACGACCTGGCGAGCGGGGAACACCGGCGGGTGCTGGCGGCCGACTGGGACGTCTTCACCGTCTACTTCTCGAAGCGGGGGACCTACCGGGTGAGCGCGGTGAACGTGGATGCCTCCACCGAGGTCACCGTGGTGGACACGCGGAGCGGCGAGACGGTGGAGTTCCCCGACGTTCCCGGCGGAGATGTGACCGGGGCGCGTTTCTCGCCCAGCGAGACCAAGATGGCCTTCTACGTGAACAGCGACACCTCGCCCTCGAATCTCTACGTCTGGGATCTGGAGACCGGAGAGCACCGGCGGCTCACGAACACCCTGAACCCGGCGATCGCCGAAGAGAACCTGGTGGACGGCGAGGTCGTTCGCTACCCGAGTTTCGACGGGCTCGAGATCCCGTCGGTCCTGTACCGCCCGCATCAGGCCACACCGGACTCTCCGGTTCCGGCGCTCGTCTGGGTTCACGGCGGCCCCGGCGGCCAGAGCCGCAAGGGCTACCGGGCGCAGATCCAGCATCTCGTGAACAACGGCTACGCGGTCCTGGCGGTGAACAACCGCGGCTCCTCGGGCTACGGCAAGACGTTCTTCCACCTGGACGACAAACGGCACGGGGACGTGGACCTGAAGGACTGCGTGGAGGCCCGGGCCTATCTGGAATCGCTCGACTGGGTGGACAGGGAACGGGTCGGAATCATCGGCGGCAGTTACGGCGGCTACATGGTGGGAGCCGCGCTCGCCTTCGAGCCCGAGGTGTTCGACGTCGGCGTGAACATCTTCGGGGTCATGAACTGGGTGCGGACGCTGTCCAGCATCCCGCCCTGGTGGGGCGCGGCGCGGGATTCGCTCTACGCGGAACTGGGAGACCCGGAGACCGAGCTGGAACGCCTGACCGCGATCTCGCCCCTGTTCCACGCCGAGAACATCGTGCGGCCGCTCTTCGTGGTGCAGGGCGCCAACGATCCCCGGGTGCTGCAGGTGGAGAGCGACGAAATCGTGGAAGCCGTGCGGGCGAACGGCGTGCCGGTGGAGTACGTCATCTTTCCGGACGAAGGTCATGGCTTCCGCAACCGGGACAACCGCATCGAGAGCGCCGACCGCATTCTGGGGTTCCTGGACACCTATCTCGGCAGCAACTGAGCCGATCGATGTCCGGCGCGGCCGGAGGCAACCCCTGGCGCGTACGGGCCCGGGTCGGTGTGGAAGGCCAGCTTCCGGCCGGCGCCGCACGGCCCGGGCGGGGCAGGGGCAATGCCCAACTTCCCCGCAGCGCTCGCGGGCCTTACAGTCTGACCGCCATGAACCGCCCAGCACTCCTTCTCGCCACGGCCTGCCTGGCCGCTGCGACCTCTGCCACGTCCGAGGAATGGGATCGCTTTCGGGGTCCCAACGGGACCGGAATCGGCCCGGACGGAGAACTCCCGGTGGTCTTCGGACCCGAGCACGGACCCATCTTCCGGGTGCCGCTCCCTCCGGGACATTCCTCCCCCATCCTCGCCGCCGGCCGGGTGCACCTGACCGCGTATTCGGAAGCCGAGTTCTTCACGATCGCCCTCGACGCCGAAACCGGCGACGAGTTGTGGCGCGCCGCTACGAAGCGGGAACGGATGACCGAGGTGGACTCGCGGAACAACGCGGCGTCGCCGAGCGTGGCGGCAACCCGGGACGGGGTTTACGCCTTCTTCCCCGATCTGGGCCTCATCGGTTATGACGAGGAAGGAAGGGAGCACTGGCGGCAGCCGCTCGGCCCCTTCGACAACTTCTACGGGATGGGGGCCTCCCCCATCCTCGCCGGCGACGCGGTCGTCCTGGTGCTCGACCAGAACCTCGACTCGGAAATCGTCGCGTTCAACCGCAAGGACGGCGAAGTCCTCTGGCGTACCCCGCGGCCCGAGGCCACGAGCGGCCACTCCACCCCCGTCCTGCGCGAAACCGGAGACGGGCTCGAAATCCTGGCGCCCGGCAGTTTCCTGCTGACCGCGTACGGTCTCGAAGACGGGATGGCCCGCTGGTGGGTGCGAGGCCTGCCCTGGGAGATGAAATCCACCCCCCTGCTCGAAGGGGACCTGGTCTATGTGAACGGGTACGGGGCGCCGGTGAACCAGCCCGGCAACCAGATCACGCCGCCGAGCTTCGCCGAAGCGCTCGAGGCTTCCGACCAGAACGGCGATGGACGGATCGAGCGGGAAGAGGCCGAAGGGCACTCCGACTTCTGGTTCGGGGTGATCGACCTCAGCAGCGACGGGCTGCTCGAGGAGAGCGAGTGGGCCTACTACGAGGCGGTGCTCTCGTCCCAGAACGGCATCCTCGCGATCCGTCCCGGCGCGCCGGGAGAAAACGGCGACCTCACCGAAGCGAACACCGTGTGGAGTTATCGGCGGCGCGTGCCGCAACTGCCGTCACCGCTCCTCTACGGCGGGATCCTGTACATGGTGAACGACGGCGGCATCGTGACCGCGCTCGACCCGGACACCGGGGAAATGCTCTCGCAGGGACGACTCCAGGGAGCGGTGGACGCCTACTACGCCTCTCCGGTGGCCGCCGACGGCAAGATCTATTTCGTGAGCGAACTGGGGCTCGCTGCTGTGGTCCGGCCGCTCGATCCTGGAGAGAAGTCACCGGAACTCGAGGTGATTCAGGTGAACGCGTTCGAGGAATCGGTGTACGCCACCCCGGCGATCGCGCCCTCGCGCCTTTACATCCGGACAGTCGAGCACCTCTACGCCTTCGGCCCGGAGTAGCCGCGTGCCGCAGGGGCGGCGCCTGGATTCGGGGGCCTGGTGTTTCCGGCGCAAACCGGTGCATGCCGGGCGGCGCCGGTCCGGATTCGGAGATCGGAGAGGCAGGGAAACTCCGCGGCAGCGGCTTGACGGCGCGGCTCGAGGGGCTACACTGCCGGTGCAACAACTCATCGAGACCGGCTGAGGGAAAGGCCCGACGACGCCGGGGCAACCTGTGGGAAGTGGCATTCCCGCAAGAGGTGCCAACTCCTGCGATGGACATGTGTCCATCGTAAAGATGATCCGCCCGCCGCCCTTCGGGGTGGTAGCCACCAGCACTCAGGGCGTCGATTCTCCGGGGTTTCGGATGGGCGGAACCTTCGGAGACTCGACATGGCACGCTGCTTCGCCACCCCCGCATCCACCGCGCCCAGGCCCTGCGTCAAGGACTTTTCGCGCACGGATCGCCCCAGGGACATGGGCGCGGCGGCGGAGTCCTCCCTGTCCGTCCTCAAGTTCGGTTCGTCGGTACTGAGCCGGCCTGACGACTATCCCGGCGCCGCGGAGGCGATCGCCGTCGAGACCGCCCGGAACCGCAAGGTGGTGGCCGTGGTCTCCGCGATGGGCCGGACCACCGACACCCTGCTCTCCGCCGCCCGCTCGGTGACCGGGGCGCCGCCCGACACGCTGCTCGGGCCGCTGCTGGCCACGGGCGAAGACGCGTCGGTGGCGCTGCTCACCCTCGCGCTCGCCGCCAGGGGCGTGCCGGCGGCCGCCATCGACACCCGACGGGTCCCGGTGCTGACCCGCGGCGCTCTGGACGACGCGGAGCCGATGTTCGTGGATGCCGGGGTGATCCACGCGGCGCTCCGCACCCGCGCTGCGGTGGTGTTTCCGGGTTTCGTCGGCAAGGACGTGTCGGGCGTTCCCTCGCTGCTCGGACGCGGGGGCTCGGACCTGACCGCCCTGTTCCTCGGCGACGCGCTCGCGGCCTCCGAGATCCGGCTGGTCAAGGACGTGGATGGGATCTTTCCCCTGGACCCGAACGGCCGCGAAAGCCTGGCGCCGTACGCCGAGGTGACTTGGGCCGAGGCGCGCCGCGTCGGCGGGGGCGTGGTGCAGGCCAAGGCGATCGACTATGCGGAGCGGCGCGGAATCCGGTTCCGGGTGACGGGATTGGGGGGCCAGGGAACCCGGGTGGGCGGACTCGAGGACGCGGCCGACGGCGCGCCGACCGGACGCTGGCTGGCCTCTTGGTTCCGGGAAACCCCGAGGACACGACCGTGACTCGGGTAGCCGCGGGGAGAACCCGGCCGAACCGCGCGCGGATCGACGCCGCCGTGCTCGGAGCGACCGGAATCGTCGGACAGCGCCTGGTGCGGCTGCTGGAGATGCACCCGGACTTCCGGCTGGCCGAGGTGGTCGGATCCGGACGCTCCGCCGGGCGGCGGTACGGGGATGCCGTCGAGTGGGTGACCGGGGGCCGTCCTCCCGCGGATGCGGCCGACCTCGAAGTCCTGGGTCCCTTAGCCGAGCTCCGGAGCCCGCTCGTCCTTTCGGCGCTCCCCTCGCCCGCGGCGCGAGAGACGGAGCCCGTCCTCGCCCGGATGGGGCGGGTGGTCTGTACCAACGCGTCGGCGCACCGCCTGGACAAGACCGTGCCACTCGTCGTTCCGGAGGTGAACCCGCAGGCAGCGGCCGCCGCTTACACCCAGCCCTGGGCCGGGAACGGCGGCGCCCTGATCGCCAATCCCAACTGCGTGGTGGCCGGACTCGCGGTCGCGCTGGCGCCCCTGCACCGGGCGTTCGGGATCGAGGCGGCGACGGTCGTCACCCTGCAGGCGGTCTCGGGCGCCGGTCGGACGGGGGTCGGGTCGGTCGAGATCCTCGGCAACGTGGTCCCGTGGATCCGCGGCGAAGAAGAGAAGATCGCCCCCGAACTCAACAAGATCCTCGAAACCGATTTCGAGATCGCGGTCGCGGTCAACCGTGTCCCCGTCCTCGACGGACACACGGCGCATGTGTTCTGCACGCTCCGGCGCCCGGCCTCGCCCCACGACGCGGCGCGGGTGCTCCGGGACTTCCGGCCGCCGCCCGCCGCCCGCCTGCCGTCGGCGCCGGGGCGGCCCCTGATTGTGCACAACGAGTCCGACCGCCCGCAGCCACGCCTCGACGCGGACGCCGCGGCCGGCATGGCAGTGAGCGTCGGCAGGATCCGGACGGCCGCTGCACCCCACGATCTGGCCCTGGTCGTCGTCGCGCACAACGGGCTGCGCGGCGCGGCCGCGGCCTGCCTGGCGAACGCCGAACTGTGGACGAGCACTTACGCGAACCCGGGTTCGCCCCCGTCGTCCCGCGCGGCATGCCGCGCTTCTCTTCCCGGCCCGCTTCGGACCGCAACCTCCACACCACCCACCAGAGAGACCATCGCAAATGCATGACGAAACCATGGCCATCCACGTCGGCTACGACTCCGAGGCGACCACGCACGCGGTCGCGGTGCCCGTCTACCAGACCGTGGCGTATGAGTTCGACGACGCCCAACACGGCGCCGACCTGTTCGATCTTGCCGTACCGGGCAACATCTACACCCGCATCATGAACCCGACCCAGGCGGTCCTCGAGGAAAGGGTCGCGCATCTCGAGCGCGGCGTCGCCGCGCTCGCGCTGTCATCAGGCAGCGCGGCCGTCAACTACTCGATCCTCAACCTCGCCGGCGCCGGCGACAACATCGTCTCCGTGCCGCAGCTCTACGGCGGCACCTACACCCTTTTCGCCCACATGCTGCCCCAGCAGGGCATCGAGGTGCGGTTCGCCGCCGGAGACTCTGCGGACGACCTGGCGAGGCTCATCGACGGCCGCACCAAGGCCGTTTTCTGCGAGAGCATCGGCAACCCGGCGGGAAACATCGTGGATCTCGCCGCGGTGGCCGGGATGGCGCGCGCCCACGGCATCGCCACCATCGTCGACAACACCGTCGCGACGCCGGCGCTGCTCAAGCCGGTCGACTACGGATTCGACATCGTCGTCCACTCCCTGACCAAGTACATGGGCGGACACGGCAGCTCGCTCGGGGGCGCCATCGTGGATTCGGGAGGGTTCCCCTGGGCCGAGTTCAGCGGGCGATATCCGATGTTCACCACGCCCGAACCGAGCTACCACGGCGTCGTCTACACCGAGGCGCTGGGGCCGGCCGCCTACATCGGCCGGGCGCGCACGGTGCCGCTCCGCAACACCGGGTCGGCCATCTCCCCCTTCAACGCCTTCCAGATCATGCAGGGGATCGAGACGCTCAACCTGCGCATGGACCGCCACTGCGACAACGCGCTCGCCGTCGCCACCCACCTGCGCGACCACCCGAAGGTCGAGTGGACGCGCTACGCCGGGCTCACCGGCGACCCTTACCACGAACTCGCCGTCAGGTACCTGGACGGACGCGCCTCCGGGATCCTCACCTTCGGCATCAAGGGAGGGTTCGCAGCCGGCGTCCGTTTTTACGACGCGCTCCGGCTGTTCAAGCGCCTGGTCAACATCGGCGACGCCAAATCGCTCGCCTGCCACCCGGCGTCGACCACCCACCGGCAGCTCACCGAGGAGGAACAATTGAGCGTGGGCGTCCGGCCCGAGGCCATCCGGCTCTCCGTCGGCATCGAGCACATCGAGGACATCGTCGAGGATCTCGACCAGGCCCTGGAGACGGCGTAGCTCGTGAATGGAGAATGCGTCCCCTACCTGGTCGCGGTGAAGGCGATGACCGGTGGGCTGTTCAGGAAGTCGTCCCAGAAGGGATTGCCCCGCTCCTCCGGATCGAGCAAGACGCCGACCCAGCGGAAATCAGGAAAACCGGTCGCCGTAAACGCTTCCGAGTAGATTTCGGGGCTCAGGTAGTAGTTGTTGAACTCGAACGCCTGGCCGTCGCTGTTCGTGAGCCGGTAGCGGATCGGCGCGCCCGCGCGCGGAACCGCGGGGCCGGTCTTCACGATCCCGTACTTGGGCAACGAGACGGTTCCGCGCGGCGGGTTCAGCACGTTGTCGTTGAACCCGACGAGGCGCCCTCCGGGCCGGAGCGCCCGGTGACAGACACGCAGGAAGCGGATGAGTTTCCCGGCGGTCCCGGCGTAGTGGAGAAGATACATGGCGAGGACCAGATCCACCGCTCCCGCGGGTTCGTAGTCCGCCGCATCACAGGCCACATAGCGGCAACCCAGCGGGTCTTCCCGTTCCTGCTCCCCGGCCAGCCGGATCATTTCGGGGGAAATGTCCACCCCCGTCACCTCGGCAGCGCCGGAGCGCATGAGCAGCCGGGAATAGAACCCCTCCCCGCAAGCGAGATCCAGCACCGTCTTGCCGCGGACGTCTCCGAGCGCCTCGAACAGGGTGTGGCGCTCGATGTACTTGCGGAAGGGAAGCTGCTTCGAATCCCGATACGCGGTGGCGATCGCGTCGTACTGCGCCATGCTCGAACGAGCATATCGGCGCTCGGGCGGGATAATGGGGCCGTAACCACCATGGACTGTCGCCGCCTGGGCGAACCCGCCGGGTTCCCGCGGCGGCAGGACAGAAGGGGAGGATCCGGCGTGAAATCTCGCTCAGTCCTGCTGGCAGCGTTGCTGCTGCTACCGGCAACCTCCGCGAACGCCCAGGAAGACCAGGGCGAGGCACTGCGCAACGCCGCGCGGGAAGGGGATCCGGGTCGTATCGACGAGTTGCTGGCCGCCGGCGTCCCCGTCGATGCTCCCAACCGCTACGGCGCAACAGCTCTGTTCTTCGCTGCTGACCGGGGACACCTGGGCGTGGTTCGGCGCCTCCTCGAGGCCGGCGCCGCGCTCGACGTCGCCGACCGTTTCTACCAGATGACCCCGCTCAGCCGCGCGGCCGGTTCCGGACACCGCGAGGTGGTGCTCCTGCTGCTGGAACGGGGTGCGGCGGGGGCTGGGCCGCTTCTCTTCCAGGCGGCGCGCCAGGGTGACGAGGAGTTGCTGAGCGCAGTTCTGGTAAACGGGAACTTCGACGAGGACGCGCTGACCAACGCCCGGGACGCGGCGGCCTCCGAAGATGTCCGGGCGCTGCTCCGGGGCCGGAGCGCACGCGCGGTCGCCGTACCGGAGCTCAGCGACGAGGCCCGGCAGCAACTGGCGGGCCGCTACTGGAACGAGACCGCTGAACGCGGTGTCCTCGTGCTGGCGGAAGGGGGAACGCTTCGCGCCCGTCACTTCGACCGGGATTCCGGGAACGACCGGTTCATGGATTCGGCCGTCGCGCTCATCCCTCGCGGAGGACCACGCTCCTTCGTAACCGAAGGGGAAGAGGCGCGCTACGCATTCCCGGGCCGGGGAGGAATGGTGGAACGGCTGATCGTCGAACGGGGCGGCGAGACGGTCGCCTACCAGCCGGAGGGAGAGACCGAGGGCCGCGCCGCCGCGAGCGAGGCCGCTGAAGCGCCGGCGGCAGCCCGCCGCGCCGGGGATGCACTCGTGCCGGTGAGGGCGCGTCCCTGGCCCCAGTTCCGGGGTCCGCGGGGCTCCGGCATCGCGGACGAGCAGGGGGTGCCGCTCCACTGGAACGCAGCCGACGGCACGGGGATCGGCTGGGAAGTCTCCCTGCCGGGACTCGGGGTCTCGAGCCCGATCGTCTGGGAGGACCGGGTGTTCGCCGTGATCGCGGCGAGCCTCACGGAGGACTCCGAGTTCCGGATCGGCCTCTACGGCGACGTGGCGCCGGTCCAGAACGACAGCGAACACCGCTGGGAACTCCGGGCGTTCGATCTCACGACGGGAGATCCGGTCTGGACGACGGAGCTCCGGCGCGGCGTGCCGCAAACCCGCCGCCACACCAAGTCCAGCCAGGCCAATGCCACGCCGGTAACCGATGGCCGGCGGATCGTGACCCTGATCGGGAGCATGGGGGTACTGCTGTGCCATGACCTCGACGGGAATCTGCTCTGGGAGCGCGAAGTCGGCGTCCTCAACAGCGGCTGGTTCTACGACCCCGATTACCAGTGGGGCCACGCGTCCTCTCCCGTGATTCATGGCGGCGCGGTCATCGTGCTGGCTGACGTTCACGGTGACGCCTTCCTCGGCGCTTTCGACCTCGAAAACGGAGAACCACTCTGGCGCGCCCCGCGCGACGAGGTCTCGACGTTCTCGACGCCGTTCGTCCACGACGTCGGCGGAACAGCCGAGGTGGTGGTGAACGGCACCGTGATCCGCGGCTACGACGCGGCCACGGGTTCCGAGCGCTGGCGCCTCGGCCCCAACTCGGAGATCCCCATCGGGGTCCCCCTGCTCGGGGACGGCCTGCTCTTCGTGCAGGCGGGCTATCCGCCCATACGTCCGATCTATGCGATCAGGCCCGGCATGGAGGGGGATCTGAGCCTGGCGCCGGGTGAGGATTCGAGCGAGGCCATCGCCTGGAGCAAGAACCGGGGCGGCGTGTACATCCCGTCGCCGATCTTCTACCGGGGCGTCCTCTACCTGAACGCCAATAACGGACGCCTTTCCGCCTATGACGGCGAAACCGGAGAGCGCCTCTACCGCGCCCGCATCGGGGGTATCGGGGGCTCCTATGCCGCCTCTCCCTTCGCCGCCGACGGCCGCCTCTACTTCACCACGGAAGAGGGCGAGACATTCGTAGTGCGCGCCGGGCGCGATTACGAACTGCTCGCCAGGAACAGCGTGGACCGAATCGTGATGGCGTCGCCGGCTGCGAGCGGCGGCGTGCTCGTGATGCGCGCGATCGATCGCCTGTTCGGCATCACCCGCTAGTTCCGATCCTTCTACAATCACTGCCGGAGGTTCCGCCGTGTCCCGATTCGCTCTTCGTTTCATCCTGATCCTGGTGATCGCCGGTCTGCTCCCGGCAGCCTCCCTTGCCGAAGACTGGCCCCACTGGCGGGGGCCGACCCATGACGGAGTCAGCGGCGAGACCGGACTCCCGGTCGAGTGGGACACCGAGAGCGGGATCGTGTGGAAGACCCCGATGCCCGCCTGGAGCGGGGCGACCCCCATCATCTCGGGGGATACGATCTTCCTGAACGTTTCGATTCCCGCCGACGCAGCCGGAGTTCCGGCAAATCCTTCGGAGAGCAACCGGCGCCGGCGGGGTGCGGTGTCCGGCCGCGGCAACGTCGCCTACTCGGGTCACATCGAGCTCTGGGCGCTCGATCGGAGCGACGGATCGGTGCGCTGGACGCGTCACCTGAGCGACCGGGACACCCGCGGGCGGAAGCAGAACATGTCCTCGCCGTCTCCGGTCACCGACGGGAATCACGTTTTCGTCCTGACCGGGACCGGGATGCTCACGGCTTTCGACTTCGAAGGGAACGAACTCTGGTCGCGCAACATTCCGGCGGACTACGGCGATTTCGGGCTGAACTGGGGCTACGCGAGCAGCCCGCTCCTCTTCGAGGACGGGATCTACGTCCAGGTGCTCCACGGCATGAAGACGGACGATCCTTCCTACATCCTGCGGATCGACAAGGCCAGCGGCGAGACCGTCTGGCACGTCGAGCGCCCCACCGACGCCATTCGCGAGTCCCCCGATTCGTACACCACGCCGTTCATGCACCAGGTGGACGGGCGCGATGAACTCGTCATCACGGGCGGCGACGTGGTGACCGGACACGATCCCGAGACCGGCCGCGAACGGTGGCGTTCGGACGGCCTGAACCCGGAAAACAACGGCGCCTACCGGATTGTGGCGTCACCGGTCGTGAAGGACGGAATCATCTACGCCCCGACGCGGGTGAAGCCGCTGCTCGCGCTCCGGACCGGCGGGGAAGGAGACGTCACCGAGTCGCACCGCATCTGGTCCTTTGACCGCGGGCCCGACGTCCCGAGCCCGGTGACCGACGGGGAGCGCTTCTACGTGGTCACGGACAACGGCGTGATGTATGCGCTTGACGCCAAGACCGGCGAGGTTCTCCTGGGGCCGACCCGCCTGCCGTCCGGCACCTACAGCGCCTCCCCGGTGCTGGCCGAGGGCCGCATCTACATCATCAACGAGGACGGCGTGGCCACCGTGGTGGGGCTCGCGGATGACGCCCTCGAAATCCTCGCCACAAACGACATGGGCGCCTACACCCTGAGTTCGATGGCCATGTCCGGCGGGCAGATCTTCCTGCGGACCGCGGAGGCGCTCTACTGCATCGGCGGGTAGGTTCGCGGAGTTCAAGAGGCCCGAGCGCACGAATTCGACTCGCGCGCGTCAGTTCCTTGCTGCTCGCTTCCTGCGACGCTGCCAGCTTCCTCCGACGTCATGATCAGGCGGCCGCGCGGGTTTCGGTTTCGTCGGCCTCGATACCGTCGGTGAACTGGACGCGCTCGATGACCCGGGGCAGTTCTTGGTAGCCGTTGAGGCGGCGTCCGGCCTTGCTGGCGGCCATGGCCAGCTTGAAGACCATCGCCGGCGCCGGACGGTGTGAGAGGCACCCCCTGCTCCGAGTCTGGAACCCCGGCAGTTCCTTCGGCCCTCGGCCGTCACCCCAATGAGAACCAGAACGCACTGCTTCTCGTCTTGCAGTCGGCCCGGAGACAGATCCCGTCCGCCCAGACATACACATACCGCCGGTCCGTGAGGTCCCGACGCTGCCAGCGTTCGTGCGCCATCCCCCTCCGCCTTCAAACGCCCGATCACACCCGGCGACAGCCCCGACGCGCCGGGACCCACCGGCTCCGACAGCGCCTCCCCGAAGCTCCGCTCGACACTCCCAGCAATGCAGCGTCGGCAGCGCCGCGTCCAGCGAGCGCGTTCGCCGTGCGAACCGAGGCAGGGTCCGGGAAGACAACGGCGCGATGTGCGCTGGACGCGGCCTGGAGGGTGCCTGGAGGGTGCACGACATATTTGTGAGATGAGGCTTACCCGGTGGCTCGTCGTTCCCAGAAATCGTCGAAACGGTTGGATCGGAGAGCGCATCGGAGGGCGATGACGGCGTTGGCTCCGTCGACGGTCCAGTGCATGCCGCTGTTCTTGAGTCGTTCGGCGATGACGGACTTGCAACCGGCTTCGAGTACGCCGGTGGAGACACACAGTCCCCGGGCGCGGAAGTCGGAGTAGCGCATCTTCTCGCGGTTGTTGGTGAAGTAGTCGAGGGTCTTTTGGGCCTCGTCACAGGAGCCGGCATGCTCTTCGAGAGCGGCGAGGAGTTCGTCGAAGCGGCCGAGGTCGAGTTCGTCGCGGCGCTGCTTTCCCCAGGCGGCGGCGAGGTCGGTTCCGGGTCCGTAGATGGCCTTGGCGGCGTCGAAGAG
>LXNJ01000630.1_pt1 | contig 23813 bp, 15 predicted proteins | sample 809081 | NCBI WGS metagenome assembly LXNJ01 (sample SAMN04870510, study PRJNA318959) | sponge metagenome | biome: sponge; feature: marine sponge reef; material: water | host: Petrosia ficiformis | place: Greece: Milos, Mediterranean Sea | collected 2013-05-29 | depth 5-7 m | reverse complement strand
GCAGAGATTACATCCCTCCTCAAAACCGGTGTGGGACTGTGACCGCAACCGCTCTAACTCCTCCGGCTCCTTGCGCAGATCGACGAGTGATTTGTGTGGTGTAATGAAATCGTAAGTAGAGTCCGTTTCTTCGGGTACTTTTTGTAAAGTAATCGTTGTAAATGATGTTTTGGGATCGATCATGACACCACCGTTCAACCAGCCTTCTTTACCAGCGGTAACGGCATAAAGTTGTACTGGTTCCTCCAGCACATTCAGCGTGAATCTGCCCTGCGAATCGGTTACCACGTAGTTCGGCTTGCCGTGTTCGCGTACTCGAACACCCGGAATGGGATCTTTCCCGTCGTTTACCACGCCGCTTAACTGAATGGCCATGGCATCCGAGGTATTCAACATACTGGCTAAGACCATCCCAACAATGCAGTAGCGTCTTGCCGCATGCCAGACTGTGTGTAACAAATCAAATGATGATCCTGCCGGGTACGTTGCCAATGCTGATTCCTTTACATAAGAGAATCCCTCATCGAACGGACTGAGGGATTCTCTATTGCTACAAGCTAACGATGAATTTCATCCATCCGTGTTCTCTGGCTCTTATTAGAAGCCTACACCGACGGACACGCGATGCAGATCATCCAGAAGATTGTACTGCGTGTACGCGTAATCTACGTTGAGACTCAGTTCACCCTGGCTGAACCGGAGACCGGCGCCGGCCGATACGCCTTCATCCTGGCCGCCGCTGTATCCGGCTTTCCAGCCGACCCGGCCCGCGACGTAATCGTTAACCCACCACTCAATACCCAGATTCAGTACCGATTCGAACTCGCGAAGCTTCCAGAGTTCGGCACTGAGCATTACGCTTCCCATCGGCAACTCGGCGGGTTCGCCGGCAAAACCGATACGGAAGGTGGTAGGCAACTGATCACGAGCATTCGAATCTTCGATGAACTGCATGTCCGGACCGAAATTCTGAAACGAGGCGCCGATACGGAAATTACGGAAATCCGTGGTGTACAGGGTGCCTACGTCAACTGCTACCGCCCTGCTGGTATAGTCGTCCTCACCCGCACCGCTCGTTCCTTCCGAAATGAACTTGAGCGATCCGCCGACTGCGAACGAATCCGTCAGGCGGCGTGCGTAACTCGGACCGATAGCCAGGTCTGTGACGGAGAAATTCTGACCTGCCGTGTCGAACTGGTGCGTCGGGTCAGTGGACGTGGTATAGGGTATGTCGCCCGAGAGGAGCGAATGCACACCCAGACCCACGGCGCCGTTATCGCCGAGATTCCACACCAGCGCCGCGCTGAACAGCGTCATCTCCGCGAAATGCTGGGAGTAGGAAACGCCGACGGCACCCCGGCCCTCTACGAACACCATACCGGCCTGGTTCGTCAGTACAGAGAACGCGCCCAGATCGGTGTAGGACGTAGCGGAAGAGCCGACTCCTGCGACACGCGCGTTGGAATCAAGCGTCAGAAATTTCGTCGCGGCGGTTCCACTTTTGGAAACCTGAGCATGGACCGGTGCTGACATGAGCAGCAGTAACCCGGCTATCACGCCCCAGCGAACAAATACTCTCATTAGATAACCTCCCTGAATCGGACTGCCCGCGCTGTGACGATACAGCTATCGTCGTCATAGCGCGGGGCATGCCGGGGTTTACCGCCGGACGTAGAGTTTCAACGTTTTCGCGAAGCTTTCGCCACCGATTTCGGCTTCAACCACGCAGATGTACAGACCGCTCGAAACCGGTACGTTCGAAGAGTTCTTCAGATCCCAGTCCGTTACACCGCCGACCGTCGTCGTCTGACCTTCGTCAGGCACGGCAAACTGCCTGACCAGCAATCCGGACGAATCGAAGATCGTAACCCTTGCGGGCACCGGCATGTTGAAGAACTTGACGGACTGCGACTTCGTCGCCAGATCCCACTGGGCCTGGAAGACGAAGGGATTAGGCGACACGGTGATGATGTTCTCAAACTCCGCTACGCCGCCTGCCACCTCGTTACGCACCACGGTAGTCGGGATAACGTCTTGTCCCGGTACCTGCGGGCCAACAGTCAGGCCACGGTAGGGATACTGGCCATGCCAGCGGCCGTCCGTACCGTTTGCGTTCATGGTGTAGAAGCTCTCGAGTCCGCTGATCGTACGTTCGATCACCTGCTGCGAAGAATTCTGATCCTGCACGTAGTTGTCAAAATCCTTCTGTACCGCACTTTCGTTATCGACCGCAGCCACATAGTACCAGTAACTGAAACCGATCAGCACGGAACGATCTTCGAAGATGTATCCACTTTGACCGACCAGACGGGGATCAGTCTGGATTCCGCCGACACTGGTTATCTGCGAATCACCGGAGCCGATGGTGTCGGGATAGCGATCCGAGAAGCTCAATGCTATAGCCGTCGTGGCACCCAGGCCGTTGTTCGTCTCGATGATCTGAGTCGAACTGGGCTTGGTTTCGATGTTGTCATCTTCGAATCCCGGCAGCCGGTTGGCCGCGGGATAGGGGTTCGGATAGGTAACGGATTCCGGCGGACTCAGGGTGTTGGTCTGATTACCGCCGCCGCCACCGAACTCACCGATCTGCACGTAGGGACCCGAAAAGTTCGGCGCTGCGAAGCGCTTCACCAGGTCGTCGGCTACGAAATCGTAGACGCGACCGATATTGTAATCGGCACCCAGGGTGAGACCTTCATGAATGAATCGGGCATAGGGATGGCCCTGCTTCACCGCTGCGGCCGTCGGATCGGTCACGTCCGTCACAGGGGACGCGCCGTCGCTCAGACCGAGGTTCGGCGGAATGATGGTACTGTTGAAACCGATATCATGGGCGATCGTAGACGTCGGGAACTGATCGATGAAACCGGAGGCACGGTACAGGCGGTACTTCGCGAAGTCCGACGTGCCGCGACCCGGATCAATGGCCGTTTCCGCGTTATTTGCCCATGCCAGCGCGATCGTACCGTTGGCGGTCGGGAAGACAGACAGGGTCGGAGGCGGGGGCGGGTGGAAAAGCGTTCCGCTCGCGGCGCCGCGACCGTAATTATGCGTCACGGACATGACCTCGCCGTTTCCATCCCTCATAACGGATCCATCCGCGTTGTACATCGGGATGGTACGGTCGTTGGAGCCATCCCAGTAGAACGTATTGTTCGCGGGGTTGTACTTCCGCTGCATCCACACGTCCTGGGCACGCAGGTAAACGTCGTAGGCGCCGTCCTTGCCGGCACCGATAAGATCGACATGCCAGATCGTCAGATCTTCGCCGGGATTCTTGGTGTAGGGACCCCAGCCCAGCGCATTACGGATACAACCTGCTCCTGATGTCTCGTCCTTCGTATCGCTTCCTTCATATGGATCAGGCACGATACCCTGGAAGACGCCATCGAGATCGAAGAGGGTGATATGGTCGTACTGACCCTCCTGCAGGCCAACCGCGGCTTTGCCCGGGTTGTTAGGCTGCGTCAGGTTGCGCGGATCACCCCACATCAGGCCCATGCCCTCGGCGGACTGGCCGGTCTGCGTCTTGGCGACCCAGTTGCTGATGTCCGTATTTTCACCGAGTGGTTCGCCCCGGATGAAGAGATCCGGATTCGGTGCGGTATTCCCACCAGGAACGTTCACGCGTTTGTCCGCCAGGTACTTGGTTAACGAACCTTCGTACCATCCGAACACGCCTCTCAAGTCGGCGATCCACCACTCGTGCAGACCGAACAGGCCAACGGATGGCGCTTCATATATATCCAGCGCCGCCACGGCGTCTACGTCGCCATTAGCATCTTCACCATTGCCTTCGAGTATCATGAGGGAGGCTTCACCGACGTGCAGCGGATTGAAGTTGCCGTTGGTCGTGTTCCACACGTAGGAATCTATACCGGGATGGCCCGGACTGTCCTCGTCGAACATCGTGACCAACCCCGAATAGAAACGCGGGCTGTACGGCGCCTGGTTGTACCGTCCGGAATTGATCAGTCCTTCCGGCACGGCGAGCGGCATTTCCCGAAGGAACATGCCAGGCGGCTGCTTGTCGTCGCCGCCCGTACCACCGCCGGTCGCACCACCGGTCAGGAGCGGGTTGTTCGTCCAGGGAATATCGAAATCGTAGTTGAAGACGATCAGGAAATTCCTGACGGGGAGTCCAGTCGATTCCGGGGTGCCATCTTCATTGACATCCACGATGCCGTGTACCTTCAACACGTGGCGCAACAGGATGAAGTCATTGGTATGGCCGTAGCCGTAACTGAAGCTGTACGACTGACGCTGAACGCGAATGCCCGAATTCGTATTAAAGGTGGTTTCGGTTATGAACGGTTCGCGGTATCCACCCGGACCCACGGTACCGCCGGCGAAACCGGGGCTTTGCGATCCACCCTGATCGGACCAGAAGCCCTGCGGAGCCTGCTCACGCGTGTGAGGAGGCAGCCGATAGACGTTGTTGGTTCCGATGAAAGACCCAACCGCCCGACCCGTGGGCATTCCCGCGAGATTTTCCGGATGATAGGCCGTTATCCCGAAGGCTGACGCCCAAAGCGGCGCGTCCAACCCCCCTGCAGGGAAGGTATACGACGGGAAACCCATCGTCGGACTCATGGAACGTCCCGATCCCCGCCAGCCTACGCCGGTGTAGGTATCGGTAAGTTCCGAATTCATGATGGCCATGTAAGTCTGACCACCAATATATGCATCTTGCCTTTGATCCAGGGCCAACTCATTTGGAATACTGAGATTAGCTGTGGCCGCGGATCCTGCCGGTGCGTCAGGCAACGCCGTGAGGTATTGTGCGACCCCCAGCACCGCCGCCGTCGTAAACACGACCGCACCAGCTGTTACAATTCGACGCCAATTCTTCAAAATGAACCTCCTTGTGCCGGCTACGTTATTGGAAACGTCGCCAACCTTACGCGGGAGACGCGCCATAGAGACGCGTCCCCACGTTTGGAAACTACCACGAGAAGTTAAGACCCAACCAGATGTCGCGCGGTCCGTTAGCCTGCGTACCAATTCCACCTACAGGTCCACCCACGAGACCGACAGGGTCTCCACGACGCTGCCAGCGGTCGGAGGCCGCGTTGTCGGCGCCACCGGTAATGCTGTAGATATTCGTCCGGTCGAAGAGATTATTTATCTGTGTGAATACGCCGAGCCGTACGTTGCCGAGATTGAAGGTCTTCTGGGCGTACAGGTCGGTGGTCCACGTCCATGGCGAACGCTGCGCTACCGCGAGCAATCCCAGCGGATCGACAGACTGTTCGTTGGACGTACGGTACTGGTTTCCGCTCTGAGCCTTCGTGAGGAAAGAGGCGCTGATACCGTAGGGAAGTTCGACCAGGAGGTTCGTCACGATTCTATGACGACGATCGAAAGCCGTAAACTCGCGGATGTAGGTATCCGGAGCCGGCGTGCCATCTACGAAATCGGAGAACACGAGGACCGTCTCGCCACCGCGTTCACGTACCGTGAGCGGAGTAATCAAATCGGAAGTGAATGCCAGCGTATAGTTGGCACGGATCGAGAATCGATTGGCCATCTGGCGCCGCAACGAAACCTCGAGTCCACGGGTGTCCTGGGCGAAGGTCGGCAGCAGGATGGAAATCTCACGCTGCGAACCGCCGATGAAAGCTACGTCCGGCGCGAACAGCCAGGTCAACGGCAGGTTGTTCACGTCGCGGAAATAACCCGTGACATCCAGGTAGTAACCGGGGTAGACCTCGGCCTGCAGACCCATCTCGTAGTTCGTGGACTTCTGGAACGGGAGATCCGGGTTGCCGTGGTTACGTTCGAACGATGAGGTCTGAACCAGTCCGTCGTACAGGTTGTTCAGCGGCGGACGCTGGTTGAAGATGCCGTACGAGTAGTGCAGCGCGGCGCGGTCCGTGATCGGATGGGAGATACCGAGGCGCGGCGCGAGACCCGTCTTGATGGACGGTTCCAGCGTACGGTATTCAGGATCGTCGTGCTGCGGACCGGAACCCGCGCGCGGACGGTACGGGTTGATGGCGTTGGCGTTGGCATTGAATATATCCAGCCGCAGACCAGCGTTCACCACGAGACTTCCGTACTCGATACGATCCTGCATGTAAGCGAAATATTCGGCCGGATATACGTGCGCCTGGCGACCTGCGAGCGGCAGGGTGCTGGCGGACGGATCCAGGTTCAATTCGTTGAAGAGCGCTACGGCGTTACCACGTGCGGGACCGCGCGAATTCTCTTCGAAGTCGTTCATGACGACGCCGAAACCACCCTTGAACTGGTGATTCGACGTAACCTGGCTTGTGATCGCGAAATTGATGTCCGTCTTGAACGGCCGAATGCTCGTATAGTTACCGAAGTCAATCGACGCATAGGCTTCGTCACCATACAGGGCATAAGGCACCTGCGTACCACTACCCTGCTCGAGCGGCGAGTAACCCACAGAGTTTACGAAAGCGTCGGTAAGGGCCGGAAGCGGCTCTTTCCCGTACTTGGGGTTGTAGCGTTCGTTGTACTCGCGCAGGTGACTGAAGCGAATCTCGTAGAAGGTACGCGGGCTCAACGTGTGCGTATACGACATGTTCACATGCACCCGGCCCCCGTAAGACTGGTTCCGGCCTTCAGGATTGTACTTCCAACTGTAGGGCGTACTCCGCTGACCCTTTTTGCTGAAGAATCCCTGGTCCTCGATGAGACCCGACATGGACAGCTTTGAGCTGACGGTAGGCCGGTAGGTCATCTTCAGATAGGTGTTCATCAGACGGCTGTAATCGTTGGGATTGCGTCCCCAGCTTTCGGTGAAACGACCCGACGCGAACCAGTTCAGTTTGTCACCCAGCGGACCGCCCATGCCGAAATCGATCTGTACCGGGCGTTTCTCGGTCCGGTTGTTCCGGGCGAACTCGTTGAACTTGTCGAGATGGAAGGATCGGTCGACCGATTTGCTGTTTTGGAGCGCTTCCGGCCGTCCGTCTGTCAGGTAGGACCAGTGGATGGCCTCGACCTCGGGAATGACGCGGTCATAATCCCAATAATAGTTGTCGCGACTGTAGATCGCGGACCAACTCTCGGGAGCGCCGGTCATATCCAGCACGTCGAAGGGGTCCTGCATCCTGAGACCGTCTTCCGCGCGGGCGGGATCGTTATTGAACTCGTTGGTCTTGTCGATGGCGTCCTGGATGACCTTGCGGAGGTCGGCCTCGGACCACGTACCTGCGCGGAACGCGTCAACAATGTCCATATCGGGCGGCTTGGTCCAGTTGAGACCCTTCTGGCCGAGCGTCCGGTATTCGAAATTACCGTTGAAGCTCGATCCGCCTTCGCGGGTCACCACGGAGGTGATACCTGCGAGCGCGTTCACGTATTCGGCGTTGAACGTACCCGTCTTGACCTCGAGTTCCTGGATCATGTACGGATTGATCGTAAAAGCCTGGCCCGTGTTGCCGTGCTGCATCGTCACCGTGGAACCGTCCACCGTGGTCTGCTGATCCTGCGCGCGGCCGCCGCGGAGGTTACCGCCGAAACTTCCGGCCGTAGTCAGGACCACTTCGGCGATATTCACCACCGGCAGGGCCTGGATTTCCTCGGCCTGCACGATGGTCCTGGTGGAGGTAAGGCTCTTCTCGACCAGGTCCCGGGTCGCCACGACTTCGATCGCTTCCGCGGATTCGAGAATCGTGGATTCAAGCTCCAGGTTCAACGTGGTGGTCAAGTCGGCATTCACCAGAGCGCCGACAACGCGAACCGGAACATAACCGATTACGTTGGCCACCAGGGTATAGGTGCCGGGAGGTACGTTAAGGATAAAGTACTCACCCATGTCGTTCGCCATGGCACCCATTACCGTGCCCTCGATACGAACGCTGGCTGCCGGCAGCGGTTCCCGCGTCGCACTGTCGACCACGACACCGGAAACCTTGCCCAGCGACAACTGCGCCAGCGCTTCCGTCGAGAAGCTGAGCACTATCGCGAATGCGAATGCGTAGCGCAAAGCCCGTGAAATAGTTTTAGACATCAATTTACTCCTCGTTTAACAGAGCCCTTCTGATTGAATGTCAGCTTGCCCCGGCCTGCTGACGGTATCGTCGTACTGAAGATTCACCATCAAAACCTCATAACCTACTGATTGAACGCTCACCTCCCTCCGGCGATGACAATGGGGCAATCTCAAATGTAAGTAATATATGAATACCTTATATATAGGAAGCGACATAACAACGACCGCGTGCAAGGGCTTGTACACGCAGCAAAACACTCGATAATGGACGTGAAGATTCCAATGTCCTCATTAATGCAAACTATGTGCCAGATTTCATCGAGTCTGCCGTCACACTTCAAGGAGTTCCAGAAAACCCTAGGGCCTCTTGGTGAAACGGGGCCACAAGCTGGTCTGCCCCATCCATTCTTGCCTTATGCGCGCGACGAACAACACGAAATAATTTTCACCTTTTAATCAAGGCTGAAACGAATTGCATTACACAACTTACCCGTACCAGTATACTACTCATCGAATCACCCGCGATCGCCGTCAAATCTTACTTGACTTTAAGCACGGCTCCGCATAAGGTGTTGCGCTGGTAACGGTTCTGTTGTGCTTGGTTTTGCTCGTTCAGCGACTAGCAGTATATATCCAACCGTTTTTACAGTCAACATTTTATTTCGTTTTTGGTAAAAAAGTACGGCAAGAATAGCAAAAGCCGGGTTCACATGGTTCATCGTGCGTGGTTTCAGTGCATTGAAGGCTGCAAAGAGACCTATCCTCTAAACGAAATCATCTATCGATGCCGATCCTGCGGCGGCCTGCTCGATATCGTCCATGGACTGGACAGTTTGAAAGCGCGCGGCGCGGCGGCGTGGATGAAACTCTTCGACGAACGTTACCGCAGGACGGAGTACCCCTACGGCAGTTCGGTGTGGGGCAAGAAGGAATGGGTCTGTCCCGCGGTGGAAGACCAGCACGTAGTCTCCATCTACGAAGGCGGCAGCAACCTCTTCTGGGCCGAGCGGCTCGGTGCGGAACTCGGTCTGGACGACCTGTGGGTGAAACAGTGCGGGAACAACCACACCGGGTCGTTCAAGGACCTGGGCATGACCGTCCTGGTATCCATGGTCAACCAGATGATCCAGGAAGGCCAGGACATCCGGGGCATCGCCTGCGCGTCCACCGGCGACACCTCGGCGTCGCTCGCGGCCTACTGCGCTTCTGCCGGGATCCCGGCCATCGTGTTCCTCCCCCGGGACAAAGTCTCCGTGACGCAGCTCATACAACCCATTTCCCATGGCGCGCTGACGCTGTCGCTGGACACGGACTTCGACGGATGCATGGAGATCGTCCAGCAGGTGGCGGAGAACGAAGGCATCTACCTGGCCAACTCCATGAACTCGCTGCGGCTGGAGGGGCAGAAGACCATCGGCATCGAGATCTGCCAGCAGTTCGACTGGGAAGTACCCGACCTGATCGTCATTCCCGGCGGAAACCTGGGCAATGTCTCCGCGCTGGGGAAGGGCTTCCTGATGATGGAGGAACTGGGTCTGATCGACAAGCGGCCCAGGATCGTGTGCGCGCAGGCCGCGCGGGCCAATCCCCTCTATCTGAGTTACCTCAACGGGTTCAGCGCATACGAGCCCATACACGCCGAGAAAACCGTTGCCAGCGCCATACAGATCGGCAATCCCGTCAGTTACAGGCGGGCCGTCAGGGTCCTGAACGAGTTCGACGGCAAAGTCGAGCAGGCCACCGAAGACGAGATCGCCAACGCCTCCGCCAAGGGCGACCTGACGGGCCTGTACAACTGTCCCCACACGGGCGTCGCCCTGGCGGCGCTGTACAAATTGGTCGAGCGGGGGGAGGTCCGTCCCTCGGACCGCGTAATCATCATCTCCACGGCCAACGGGCTGAAATTCACCGATTTCAAGGTCGGTTATCATGAAAATCGGCTGGACGAAGTCGAAGTGAGACATGGACACACGCCCCTGGAACTGCCTGCCCGGTACGACGAAGTGGTGCGGGCGATAGACCGAAAGCTGGCATGAAAGAGAAAGAGATACGGGGACCCGCCGCCCTTCTGCTGATCCTTGCGCTCGTCTTCCTCGCCTGCGGCGGTCCGTTTCAGTTCCGGAAGACATCGTCCGCGCCGGAACGGCGGCTCGCGGAGGATCTGCAGGCCATCCTGGACCGCCCCGAACTGGCGCCCATGACCATCGGCCTCAAGGTCGTGTCGCCGGTTACCGGCCAAACCCTTTTCTCCCGGCATTCCAACGGGTTGTTTCATCCCGCGTCCAACACCAAGATGTTCACCGCGGTGGGCGTCCTGCAAACCTTGGGCGCGGAATACCGCTACCTGACGAGCGTATTCGTCGACGGCGACGGGTTCAACCGGGCGGATACCCTGCACGCGTCGCTGTACCTTCTGGGGCGCGGCGATCCCCTGTTGGAAACCGCCCACCTGGACAGCCTCGCCGGGCTGGTCGCGAAGAACTCCGGGGCCCGGGTGATTGCGGGCGACGTGGTGGTCGACGATGCCTACTTCGACGACATACCCTATGGAGAGGGTTGGATGTGGGACGACGTGCAGTACAGTTACTCCGCTTCCCTGAACGCCCTCGCGGTGAATGGCAACAGCGTCAAGGTCCTCGTATCACCCGGCGCCTCGATTGGCGCGCCCGTAACGGTACGCGTGGAACCCCCGACAGCGGCGGTAGCCTTTGAAGTGCGGGCCGAGACCACCGCGGCCACGGACACGACGAACGTCGAGCCGCTAAGGGTCGAGCGGGACTGGTCCTCTCGGACCAACCGGATCATGGTGACCGGGCAGCTCGGAATGGACGCGGATGAACAGGTATTCTACCGGTCCGTGGAAGAACCCGGACTGTACGCGGGACGGCTGTTCCGGGACCGGCTGCACGCCCGGGGCGTCCGCGTGACGGGATCGGTCCTGCGCGGCTCCACGCCCACCCGGGCGTGTTCGATTGCGACCTATCGGTCACCGGCCGTGACGGAGGCCCTGGCCCATCTGCTGAAGAACAGCAGCAACTTGACGGCCGAATTGCTCGTAAAGACCATGGGGCGCCTTTCCACCGGCGAGACGGGTACGTCCGCCGACGGCCTGGCCGCGTTGCGCACGGTGCTGGCCGACTATATCGGACTGGACCCCGACCGATACCGGTTCGCCGACGGATCCGGCCTTTCGTGGTACAATTACGTGTCGCCGGACCAGGTCGTCGACCTGCTCCTCGCCGCCTACCATGACCGCTCGATAGGCGACGCCTTCCGGGTCGCGCTGCCCATCGCCGGGGTGGACGGCTCCCTGAGGAATCGAATGAAGGATACGGCGGCCATGGGCAACCTCAGGGCGAAGACGGGCACCCTGACCGGCGTGAGCTGTCTGAGCGGTTACGTGGGTACGCTGGATGGCGAAACACTGGTTTTCTCGATCATGATGAACAATTTCGTTGTCCCTGCTTCGACGGCGAGAAGAGCACAGGACGACATCGGGGCCCTGCTGGCGGGCTTCAGCAGGGAACATCGAGACCGACCCTGAAGGAGCGGGATATGGCAGGTTCGAGGGATCCACACAAGGAAGGCAGCGTCGACCGGACGCACTATGCGCGCAAGACGGAACTGTCGGCGCGACTGTTCGCGGTGCTGGATTGGCGTACCGAGGACCGCGGGATGAAGCTCATCCCCCACCTCTCCCGGGCGGTGAGACGCGGGGATGTCCTCGAACTCGTCTGTACCGACCAGAAAGACACCGGTCCGGGCTCGAAAGTGAACCGCGTCACCTACGTCGGATTCGTGGAAGTCGCGGAAACCGGCCTGCTGCTATGCGGCGACACCGTCTCGGTCCGGGAGGAATCAGTCGGGCGTATCGCGGGATTCGACGAGACGCACATGCCCAACCACCTGAACGTCGTCCTGCATTCGGAACAGCCCGGGACGGGTCGGGAAATGGATCTGTCCCTGGACGTGCCGGTTACCTTTTCGGGCATCTGCGAAGATTCGGAACGGGACATCGGGTTCTGATTTCGCTTTTCCGGCTGGACCGCTTTTCCGGCTGGACCGCTGGTCCGCCTGGACCGCCTGCCTCTAGCTCCCGCCTGCCAGTTCGTTCCGCAACGCGACGTAACTTTCGTATCGCTCCCTGCGAAGGGCGCCGGCCGACAGGGCGTTCCGCAACGTACATGCCGGTTCGTGGACGTGGGTGCAGTCGTGAAACCTGCAGCCGGTCAGATGGTCGCGCATTTCGGGAAACAATTCCGGAAGCTCGCGGGGAGACACGTCCCACAGGCTGAATTCCCGGATCCCGGGAGAGTCGATGACCAGTCCCCCGGCGTCGAGCCGGTGCGCCGCGAGATAGGTGGTAGTGTGCCGGCCCCTGCCCGTCGTCCTGTTTACTTCCCGTACCCGCAGTCCCAGGCCGGGCTGCAGCGCATTCAGCAGGGTGGTCTTCCCCGCGCCGGACGGACCCGCGATGGCGGATATCCGGTTCCGCAGCGTGGCCTTCAGCACGTCCATCCCTTCCAACGTGACGGCGCTGGTCGGGATGACGCGGTAACCACAGTCCGTGTATATACTTTGGATGTCCGGATCCTCCTCCTTCGACAAATCGATCTTGTTCAGGCAGATGACCGGGGCCAGGTTGCCGGCTTCCGCGGCCACGAGCAGGCGGTCCAGCAACTGGAGATTCGGCGCCGGGTTTCTTACGGCGAAGACTACGACGAGATAGTCCGCGTTGGCGATCATGATCTGTTCGACCTGCCGCCTGCCGGGCGCCAGGCGGGAGAGTTTCGAACGGCGGGGCAGCACCTCCTCTATGGCGCCCGTCTCCCCCTGGTCCTCCACCACGCGTACACGGTCGCCGATGGCCACGGGATTCACCGAGGCGATCCGGCCGACTTGCTCAACGGAGTGGTGCTGGTCGTCCCGCTCGGGATAGATCAGCGCTTTCTTCATCCTGCTGCGCAGCGCGCAGGCGAATACGCCATGGCTGGTTTCCACGTCGAAAACGCCCCGGTGCTCCCGGATTACGATGCCTTCGGTAGTATCCATATCGATGTATCCGATCCCGGTCTACGCGCGCAACTTTCCCGCCTTGCTTGCGCATAGCTCGTACAACAGGCGGTGCATGACGAGCTCGGGCGGCAGCGTACTGGTTTTCAGGGCGATGTCGGCTTCGTACAGGGCTTCGAATCCGCTCTGCAGATCCCGACCGGAGAGCAGCCGGGACTGGGCGGCGTACCGGTTGTAGAAACGGTTGAACCCCCAACCCAGCTGCAGTGTCTTCTTGATGGTGTCGTCCGAATGGCGGTCCCGTTTCAGAAATCGTATCTTCCACAGGATCACGAGATGGCGGACGAACAGGGGCACGATGCCCTGGGGTTCATCTCCCGCGTCCAGCGCGCGCTGGTACGCGTCCAGCGCTTTGGCCAGGTCTTTTTCTCCGACGGCCTCGGCGATATCGAATACCGAGCCCGCGCGAACGGGTCCCAGCGTGCTTTCCACGTCTCCCGCCGATATCGCGTCTCGTCCACCGACGAATACGGCAAGCTTTTCCAGTTCGCCGGCGAGTTCCCCCAGGTCGGTTCCCACGATGGCCTGCAGCTGGTGAGCCGCCTCCGGGGAAAGCCGCTTGCCGTACTGCCGCGCATGCTGTTGAAGCCAGGGCGGGATCCGTTCGGGGAAGAGCGGGTAAAACACCACGGAAACACCGCGGGCCGCCAGCCTGTCGTATAGCTTCGTCTTCAGGTTCACCCTGGGCGTCTCGAGGATCAGGACCGTACTCGGCGCCGGCCGTTCCGAGTATTCTACGACGGCTTCCCTGTCGGCCTGCGGCAACCGGTGGAAGTCTCGGACGACGACGACCCGGCGGTCGGTCATCATGGGCACCATGGAGGCTGCGGTCAGAATCGTCGTGGCGTCGCTGTCGTCCCCGCGCAACACGTCCAGGCAGAACGCTTCGGTCCCCGGGTCGATGACCCGGGCGATCAGGGCGCGAATGGCTTCTTCCTTCAGATAGCCCTCGTCCCCGGAGAAGAAGTACACCGGATCGATCCGGCCTTTTTCCAACTGGTCCATCAGTTGTTCGGGTTTCACGCCCAGCACCTTTCCCACGAATGACGGCCTGACAGGCTGCCCGGATCCGCGACATCGTAATTCAGATTACGAGACCCGCTGCATACAATATATATTCAAGTCAAGCCGACCGGGACATATCTTGCCCGATCCCGGATCAGTCGTGGCCACGCACCAGGATCCGACAACATGCCGCTATCCGGCGATACCGCGCTCAAAAACCAGCTGGAGGAACTGTACCGGACTTTCGATCCCTCCATGATCTCGCCTGACCCGCTCGAAGTGGTGCGGCGGTACCAGCGTCCGGAAGACCGGGAGATCGCCGGACTGGTTGCGGCGGCGCTGGCCTATGGCCGGGCGGAGTTGATTGTCGGCGCGGCCGGGGAGGTCCTGGAAAGGATGGGTAAGACGCCCTGGGATTTCGTGTGGAACTACGACGACCGCCGGGACGGTGGACGTTTCGACGGATTCGTCTACCGATGGTCGAGGGGACGGGACCTGGCGATACTGGCCGGTGTCATCCAGAAGGCGCTTCGCAGATACGGTTCGCTCGGGGCGCTCTTCTCCGAGTGCTTCCGCAACGAGGACCCCCATACGGGTCCCGCCCTGACCCGTTTCACCGACCGGCTCCTCGGATATGCGAAGGCGTATCACCCCGCGGAGCGGCTTACGGCAAAAACGGGAATCCGCTACCTGCTGCCTTCCCCGAGGTCGGGAAGCGCCTGCAAGCGGATGAATCTATACATCCGGTGGATGGTGCGGCGGGACGCCCTGGACCTGGGACTGTGGCGGACGATTCCAGCCTCCGCCCTGGTCATGCCGATCGACACGCACGTGGCGCGCATATCCAGGCGGCTGGGGCTGACGGCCAGGCGGCAGGCCGACTGGAAAATGGCGGAGGAAGTCACCCTGTCGCTGCGCGCCTTCGACCCCGATGATCCGGTGAAGTACGACTTCGCCCTGTGCCACCTGGGCATGCTGGAATATCGAAACCGGTGATCTCCCCTGCGGCGCGACACGGCGAGGAATCCCTTAGTTTATGCTTGCCGGCGCCGGCAGGTTGATCCTATTTTACCGTGTTTTGCAGAGGACATGCGTCCATAGGTCGACGCGCCTCGGTTTTAAACGTCGAGCTTCAGCCTCAGGCATCCCGGCACGGAGGATACATGTTAGATCAGCGTTTCGTCAGGAACAATCCCGATGTGGTCAGGCAGGCTGCCGAGAACAAGAACGAGCGGGTCGATGTCGGCGCGTTCCTCGACCTGGACGCCCGGCGCCGGGAGCTGCTCCAGACGAGTGAAGCGCTCAAGCAGCAACGGAATACCGTGTCCGACGAAATCGCGCGCATGAAGCGTGAGGGAGAAGACGCTGCCGGCCGGATCGCGGACATGCGGGACGTATCCGCCCGCGTCAAGGGCATCGACACGGACCTGGCCGACATAGAAGCCCGGCTGCATGCGATCCTCGTGCGCCTGCCCAATATACCCCATCCCACGGTGCCGGTCGGGCCGGACGAAAGCGCCAACCGGGAGGTCCGACGCTGGGGCGACACGCCCGAGGTGGCCGTCGAACGCAAGGCCCACTGGGATATCGCCGAGGAGCTCGACATCATCGACTTCGCACGGGCGGGCAAGATATCCGGCAGCCATTTCGTCCTCTTCAAGGGGCACGGCGCCCGGCTGCAGCGCGCGCTGATCCAGTTCATGCTGGACCTCCACATCCAGAAACACGGGTACACGGAAATCATCCCGCCTTACATCGTAAACCGCCAGAGCATGTTCGGTACCGGCCAGTTGCCGAAGATGGAGGAGGACATGTACCGGACCGATCCGGACGACCTCTTCCTCATACCCACGGCGGAAGTCCCGGTGACCAACATGCACCGCGATGAAATCCTCGACGAGGACGACCTGCCCATGTATTACACGGCCTACAGTCCCTGTTTTCGCCGCGAAGCCGGTTCCTACGGCCGGGAGACCCGCGGACTGATCCGGGTGCACCAGTTCGACAAGGTGGAAATGGTCAAGTTCGTCCGTCCCGAGACCTCCTACGACGAGCTGGAAACGCTCGTCAACGACGCGGAGGAAGTGCTGCGGCTGCTGAACATCCCCTACCGCGTGGTGGTCCTGAGCACGGGCGATCTGAGTTTCGCCGCGGCGAAGTGCTATGACCTGGAAGCGTGGGCGCCGGGGGTGAACCGGTGGCTCGAGGTCTCCTCCTGCAGCAATTTCGAGGATTTCCAGGCGCGAAGGAGCGGGATCCGGTATCGCGACAAGGCCGGCAAGAGCCGGTTCGTGCACACCCTGAACGGCTCCGGTATGGGCATGGCGAGGACCCTCATCGCGGTGATCGAACACTACCAGACCGAGCGGGGCAGCATCCGCATACCCGAGGTGCTGGTACCCTACATGGGCGGGACAAAGGAAATCGGGTGAGACCACATCGTTACGGGAGCCCGGCGGCATTCGTTCATGTGGGGAAGCGTTGATCGCTCCCACACCGAATCCGCATCCAAGACATGCCTGTATATACTGATCAGCGCAATTTCAAGACGGACGATCCCGGACAGACGGCGCGGATCGGACGACGGCTGGCCGCCAATCTGTCTACCGGCGACACCGTGCTGGTATCCGGGGAACTCGGCGCGGGCAAAACCTGTTTCATCCAGGGTATTTGCGCCGGTCTCGGCGTCGACGAACCGGTCACGAGTCCCACCTTCACCCTCGTGAACGAGTACGATGGCCGCATCCCCGTGGCCCATTTCGACCTCTACCGCCTGGACAGTCCGGAGTCGGTGCTGGACCTCGGTTTCGACGAATACCTGGACGCTTTCGTCTGCCTGATTGAATGGGGGGACAAGTTCCCGGATATCATGCCCTCCGACGCGATAGCGGTCGACATCGCGATCGGCGCGGGTACGGGTAGATCGCTCGAGATCACCTGCGGCGGCGGCAAGATATCCGTTGGATGATGGATCGGTGCGGAAACGAGGTTGTGTCCGCAACCAGCCGGTGGCTCGGAAGGAATACCCACCCGGAAGACTCGGTGGCTATAGCGGTTGGAAGCTCGAAAACACTCCCTGCCTGGTAGGCCCGGTGGCTATACCGGCTTGATGGAAGGCCGTACCCCGCCCTGGCCGGGCAGGAGTGCGGGAACGTGAGACTCCACCGCCGTGATGCCCACGGTCCGTTTAAGCACCTCGTCCATGGTGGACACGGGGCGGATATCGATTCCGTCCTTCACTTCGGGCGGAACGTCCACCAGGTCCTTGCGGTTGCGTTGCGGGATGAGCACTTCCTTGATGCCGGCCCGGCGCGCGGCGATCAGTTTCTCGTTCAAACCACCGATGGGCAACACGTTCCCGCGAAGCGTGATCTCGCCCGTCATGGCGATATCGCACCGGGCCGGCATGCCGGTCAGCGCCGAGCAAAGGGCCGTGGCGATGGTGATCCCGGCGGAGGGGCCGTCCTTGGGGATCGCGCCTTCGGGCATGTGCACGTGGATCTCCACGTTCTTGTAGAAATCCGGATCGAGACCCAGCGAAGCCGCCCTGGAACGGGCATAGGTAAGGGCCGCGTGGGCCGATTCCCGCATCACGTCGCCCAGCTGACCCGTCAGCGTCAGCCTACCGGCGCCGCGGCGGTTGAGCACGCTGACCTCGATGGTGAGGATGTCGCCGCCCGTCTGGGTCCACGCCAGGCCCGTCGCCAGACCCACGGAATCCTGCTTCGCGATTTCCGAATCCAGGTACCGCGGCACGCCGAGGTAATCTGAAAGCTGTCTGCGCGTGACCTGCATCCCCTTCCGGTACCTGCCTTCCACCACCTTGCGGGCAAGCTTGCGGCACACGGCGGCGACGTGGCGTTCCAGTCCCCGGACGCCGGCCTCCCTGGTGTACTCGCGGATGATGGCCAGCAGGGTTTCCTTTCTGAACGTGACCCGCTCCTTCTTCAGGCCATGGGCTTCGACCTGTTTCGGTACCAGGAAACCCCGGGCGATGGCCAGTTTCTGGGTCTCCAGGTAACCCGGAAGTTCCAGGATTTCCATGCGATCGTTCAGCGCCGGCGGGATCGTGTCGGTCGTGTTTGCCGTCGTCAGAAACAGGACCTTCGACAGATCGTAATCCACTTCGAGATAATGGTCGTTGAAGGCATTGTTCTGCTCGGGATCCAGCACCTCCAGCAGGGCCGACGCGGGATCGCCGCGCACGTCGCGGCCCAGCTTGTCCACTTCATCGAGCAGGATGACCGGGTTGACGGTCCCGGCGCGGCGCATCGCCTGAATGATGCGGCCGGGCATGGAACCGATATAGGTCCGGCGGTGGCCCCTGATCTCGGCCTCGTCGTGCACGCCTCCGAGGGACATGCGGACGAATTTCCGGCCCATGGCCCGGGCGATCGAACGGCCGAGGGACGTCTTGCCCACGCCGGGAGGGCCGACCAGGCACAGGATGGGTCCCTTCAGGTGCCGGGTCAACTGGATGACCGACAGATACTCCAGGATGTGCTCCTTCGGCTTCTCCAACCCGTAATGATCGGCGTCGAGGACGGACTCCACCTTCCCGATATTCCGATTGTCCCGCGTCCGTTTTTTCCAGGGCACTTCGATCAGCCATTCCAGGTAGTTTCGGATCACCGTCGCTTCGGGCGAGGTGGGATGCATCTGCTGGAGCTTGTCCAGCTCGTTCATGGCTTTTTCGTGGGCGTCTTTCGGCATCCTGGCATCGGCAATCTGCTGCGCGAGTCCCCCCAGGTTGTCCGGCATGTCTTCCAGCTCGCCCAGTTCCTGTTTGATCACGCGCATCTGCTCCTGGAGGACGAATTCTCGCTGCGATTTTTGAATTCGGTCGCGCACTTCGCCGTCGAGCTGGTTCTTGATCTCCAGGATTTCCAATTCGGAAGTCAGGATGGACGCCAGCTCTTCGAGCTGTTCGATGATCGAGGGCATTTCGATCAACCGCTGCTTGACCTGGGGGCTCTGCTGAATGAAGGCCGACATCGTATCCACGAGCCGCTGGGCGTCGTCCATGTTCTGCAGGGACAGCAGGATCTCGTCGGGAGCCTGCTGGTTCAGCTTGATGTATTCCGTGAACTGATCCACGACCGTCCGCAGTCTCGCCTGCACCTCCGCCTCGTTGTCGACGGATTCCTCGACGAGGGCGATTTTCACCCGCATGTAGGGGTCGGTGGACAGGAACCGGACGATCCGCGCCCGGACGATCCCCTCGACGAGTACGCGGATCAGGCCGTTGGGCAGTTTCACCACCTGCAGGATCCGGGCCACGATCCCCGTTCGGTGCACATCCTCTTTGACGGGGTTTTCGATATCGGGATTACGCTGGGCGGTCAGGAAGAGCAACCGGTCGTTGTTGACCCCGTGCTCCAGGGCCTTGATGGAAGCGTCCCTCGCGATGATGAGGGGATATTCCATGTACGGGAACACGACCACTTCACGAAGCGGTATGAGGGGAAGCTTGTCGTCAAACGTTATGGGATCGTTGCGTTGCAGGGTAATCATGGGATTCCGCCGGGCTGGTGTTCCGTGGGGTCGGACCGCAGGGTGGAAGATCAGGCGCTCTGCTTGCTTTCCTTGCCCTGGACATATACGGGCGGCGCCTTTTCCGTCACGGTTTCTTCCGTAACGACGACCTCCTGCAGGTCTTCCTGTGTCGGTGCGTCGAACATCACATCCAGCATCACTTCCTCGAGAATGGAGCGCAGCGAACGCGCGCCCGTCTTCTTGTCCATGGCCTCGTTCACCACCGCATGGAGAGCTTCGTCCGCGAAGGTCAACTTGACGTTTTCCATTTCGAGCAACCGCTGGTACTGCTTTATGAGGGCGTTTTTGGGCTTGAGCAGGATTTCCATCAGGGCATCGGCGTCGAGTTCACCCAGCGTGGCGATCACGGGAAGCCTGCCGATGATTTCCGGAATCAGCCCGTATTGCAACAGGTCGTCCGGCTCGACACGGGCGAGTAGTTCACTCGTGTTGCGCCCACCGGGGTTTCTGGAAATACCGCCGAAGCCGATGGTCCCTTCCGCGGTCCGCCGCTCGATGATCTGGTCGAGATCGTCGAAGGCTCCGCCGCAGATGAACAGGATGTTCCTCGTATTGATCTGGACGAAGTTCTGCTCGGGGTGTTTCCGGCCGCCCTTGGGGGGCACGTTGGCGACGGTGCCCTCCAGCATCTTGAGCAGAGACTGCTGCACCCCTTCTCCCGATACGTCGCGGGTTATGGAGGGATTGGCCGATTTGCGCGCCACCTTGTCGACCTCGTCGATGTAGACGATGCCGCTTTCCGCTTTCGGCACGTCGTAATCCGCGGCCTGGAGCAGACGGACCAGGACGCTTTCCACGTCTTCGCCCACGTACCCGGCTTCGGTGAGCACCGTGGCGTCCGCTATGCAGAACGGCACGTGGAGCATCTTCGCCAGGGTCTGGGCCAGCAGCGTCTTCCCCGTCCCCGTGGGGCCGATCAACAGGATGTTGCTCTTCTCAAGCTCCACGTCGTCCTGCGTGGCGCCGTGCTGGATGCGCTTGTAGTGGTTGTACACGGCCACGGACAGCACCTTCTTGGCCTGTTCCTGTCCGATGACGTATTCGTCCAGCGACTCCTTGATCTCCGTGGGCAGCGGGAGTTCCTCGACGGTCGACAGGGTACTCCGGCTCATCTCCTCGGCGAGGATCCCGTTGCACATCAGGATGCATTCATTGCAGATGTACACGTTCGGACCCGTGATGAGGCGTTCCACCTCGTCGGCGTTTCTGTTGCAGAACGAGCAGCGCAGGTCCCGCGGCGTCGATCGTTTCTTCATGATCCCGTCCTAAGCGGTTTTACCGTTCAGCGATTCGGCGATGGCCCTGGATGCGGCGGTTTCAACCACGTGGTCCACCAGTCCGTACTCGACGGCCTGGCCGGGCGACATCCAGAAGTCCCGGTCGGTATCGGCTTCGATCTTATCCACGGACTGCCCGGTGTGATGGGCCATGATCTCGTTCATGGTCCGCTTCATACGGAGCATTTCTTCGGCCTGAATCTCGATGTCCTTGGCCGTGCCGGCCATGTGGGGGATGGAAGGCTGGTGAATCAATATGCGCGCATAGGGCAGGGCATACCGTTTCCCGGTCCCGCCCGCCGTGAGCAGAAAGGCGCCCATGCTGGCGGCCATGCCCAGGCAGTAAGTCTCCACGTCGGGCTGGATGAACTGCATGGTGTCGTAAATGGCGAGGCCCGCGGTGATGCTGCCGCCCGGACTGTTGATATACAGCTTGATGTCCTTTTCGGCGTCTTCGTACTGCAGATAGAGCAACTGGGCGATCACCAGGTTCGCGATGGTGTCGTCGATGGGGGTTCCGATAAAGACAATCCGGTTCTTCAACAACAGAGAGTAGATGTCGTAGGCCCGTTCTCCGCGGCCCGTTTGTTCAATCACCATCGGCACTAACATGATGCGCTCCTTCTACCCCGTTTGAATGTCCTACTCTGTTTGTATGTCGGCGTGCTGCACGAGAAACTCAACGACCTTCTCTTCCCGCAAATCCGCTTCGATGCGTTCCAGCCTTCCATTTTCCCGGAAGAGCCGGCGGACCTGGTCGACCGAAGCCTGTCCCTGTCCCGCGATGGCCTCCAGCCGCTCGTCCACTTCCTCCTGGTCAACGGCCAGTCCTTCCTGCTCACCGATGGCGTCCAGGACAAGATGCCGCATGATCTGGGTGTTCGCCACCGGCCGGTACTGCTTTCTGATCTCGTTCTCGTCCACTTCCTCCTGGTTCCGCGTGGACCGGCGCGCGTCGGCCACGACCTGGTCCAGGAAGGTCGTCATCATGGATTCGGGCACCTCGAAATCGTGGGCGTCCACGATCTGCGTAACCAGGTCCCTGCGCATTTCCAGGTCCGGCTCCCGCTCGATTTCTTCCCTGATCGACTGATTGAGGGCCTCAAGGCTCTCCATGCCGATATCGATGGAGAAGGCCTCGTCCACTTCCGGCAACTGTCTCTCCAGGACCTCCCGGACTTGCACGATAAAACAGGCTTCCTGGCCCGCCAGGTCCTCGTCGGGGTAGTCGGAAGGCAGCGTGGTTTTCACGGTACGGTCCTCGTCGGCCCGCACCCCGGCCAGCTGGGTGTCGAATCCCTCTCCCAGGCGGCCGGAGCCGATCTGGAAGAACTGGTTCTCCTCCTTGCGCCCGATGATCGGCACGCCGCCGCTGTCCGCGTGCTGTATATCGGCACGGATGAAGTGGTCTTTCTCCGCTTCTCCGTCGATCCGCACCACGCTGGCGTATCGTTCCCGCAGCCTCTCGAGCCTTTCGTTGATATCCTCCTCGGTCGCGTTCACGACCCGCCGGATCACACGCAGGTCCTTGTACTGCTCCAGCTCGATGGCCGGCTTCACTTCCACGCTGGCCCGAAGTCGCAGGTCCTGCCCTTCGTCGAAATCGATCTCTTCGATCACGGGCTGGCTTATGGGCTTGATCTCCGCTTTCTCATGTGCGCTGTGGAGATACTCCGGGATTTTCTTTTCGAGCACTTCCGCCCGTATTTCATTACCGAGCCGGGCCTTGAGCACGCTGATCGGAATCTTGCCCCGACGAAAACCGGGAAGGCGGATCTCTCTACTGTAACGCGCATAGGCGGCATTCAGTTCGGACTGAATCGCATCGGAGGGGACTTCGATCTCGAGTACGCGCTTCCAGGGTTTGGGTTCGGATACCGTGTAGTTCAAGCCTGATCCTTTCTATACCGTTCTTCATTCGAAAGACCGGCGGAAACGGGATGGTCGTCGGTTTGGAATACGCCTGCCGATCCTTCGAAAAGCCGTCGTAATTAACCGTGTAGAGGGGTGAATGTCAACGGAAAAGAGCCCGTTCCAGCGGCCCGGGCCGTGCTGCGTGGACGTGATGCGAGAGGGGGGAGTCGAACCCCCATGGGTTGCCCCACTGGATCCTAAATCCAGCGCGTATACCAGTTCCGCCACCCTCGCGCGACCTGTGATCCTCATCCCGCGTCCCTGCCCGCGGGCACCCGCCGGCTCTACTCCGCTGGATCGGTCCCGAGCAGCCCCCGGTACCGGTCCTCGTCAGAAAGTAAATCCAGGGACGCCCTGATCTGGGGATCGTGTTTCGCGGCAAAGGCGTAACGCCCCTCCGTCCCCCAGAGTTTGGCGCTGATTTCGGTCCCGATGAGGGCTACGAGCAGGTCCCGGTGCCTGGTGTACTCCAGGTCATGTTGCCGTGCAAGCTTACTCCGCAGGTCGGCGAGCGATTCCAATACTTCCTCGGACGCCGCGCTGTCCTGGACGATTTCCTCCAGTTCGTCGAGCGTCTGCTCCGCCGTGGTGGCATACTCGAAGGACCGCGCAGCGACAAACTCCCGGAAGGAGGCGATCATCTCGTCGGTGACGTCGAAGGTCTCCCGGTCTGCATCCGGATTGACCGATACGTAGTGCGAGGCGAACTGGATGAACAGGCTCTGGTTGTTGAGGGCCCGTATCAGGTTGGGGTATTCCGGCACCGGGATCTCGACGTCCGGCGTGATGCCTCCGCCGCCGTAGACGGTCCTCCCGATATTCGTCTGGTACGTTTCCCGTTCCGGCTCGTCCGAAACGGTTTCCTCCGGATTCGGCGCATCCGTGCCGTTGAGCCTTTCCCCGACTTTCTGAATCAGTCTTCCGCTCGGCGTATAGTACCGCGCCGTCGTGATCTTCAGGGCCGTTCCTCTGTTCATGGGAAAGATCTGCTGCACCGAGGCCTTGCCAAAGGTCGGCTG
>LXNJ01000629.1_pt1 | contig 23862 bp, 21 predicted proteins | sample 809081 | NCBI WGS metagenome assembly LXNJ01 (sample SAMN04870510, study PRJNA318959) | sponge metagenome | biome: sponge; feature: marine sponge reef; material: water | host: Petrosia ficiformis | place: Greece: Milos, Mediterranean Sea | collected 2013-05-29 | depth 5-7 m | reverse complement strand
CTGTCGATCGCCTTCAACGACGGCTACGGCCTGTCGGCGGACATCCGCCAGATCGGCGCGGACACCGTCGCCGGCATCATCGACGGCAGCATCAACACCGGTTCGTAGGAACAACCCGTCGTAGCCACCTCGCGGGGCGCTTGCACTGCGAGGTGGCTACGACGCACCTCAACCTGCGACTCACCACAGCGAGGAGCTTCGGCGTGATGGAGCGATCCCACAGATGAGTGTTGATCCGCCCCTGCTGGAGATGCGCGGCATCACCAAGCAGTTCCCGGGTGTGCTGGCCAACGACCGCGTCGACTTCAATCTCGAGGCTGGGGAGGTGCACACACTGCTGGGAGAGAACGGGGCGGGCAAGAGCACACTCATGAAGATCCTCTACGGCATGTACCGTCCCGACGCCGGCGAGGTGCTGCTGCGGGGTGAGCGGGTCACCGTCGACTCCCCGTCGGCGGCCATCGAGCACGGCATCGGCATGATCCACCAGCACTTCATGCTGGTGCCCCCCCTGACCGTCACCGAGAACGTGGCGCTGGGCCTGCAGTCGCGACGCCGTCCCCTGACCGACCTGCCGACCGTGGCTCGCCGGATCAACGAGCTCTCCGAGACGTACGGGCTGCGGGTCAACCCCGACACCCCCATCTGGCAGCTCGCCGTGGGGGAGCGCCAGCGGGTGGAGATCCTCAAGGCCCTCTATCGCGAGGCGAACGTGCTGGTCATGGACGAGCCCACGGCGGTTCTGACCCCCCAGGAGGTCGACGAGTTGATCGTTGTCCTGCGCCGCATGGCCGCCGACGGCCGGGGCCTGGTCTTCATCTCGCACAAGCTGCACGAGGTGATGGCCGTGTCGGACCGCATCACCGTGCTGCGAGACGGCCGGGTGACGGGCGAGACGGCGCCGGCGAGGACCAGCCGAGCCGAACTGGCCCGCATGATGGTCGGCCGGCCCGTGCAGATGGTGCCCGACCGCCCGGACGTGCAACTGGGGGAGCCGCTGCTGGACGTCCGCGACCTGCAAGTGCAGAGCGACCGCGGCGACGAGGCCGTGGCGGGCATGTCCTTCAGCGTGCGCGCCGGCGAGATCCTGGGGATCGCCGGGGTTTCCGGCAACGGCCAGTCCGAACTGGCCCAGGCGATCGCCGGCCTGCGCCCCGTGCAGGCCGGCAGCGTCCACATCGACGGAGCGGACGTGACCGGACACCACCCGCGTCGGGTGCGCGACGCCGGCATGTCCTACGTGCCCGAGGAGCGCATGCGTGACGGCGTCGTCGGCATGTTCTCGGTGGCGGAGAACCTGGTCCTGCTGAACCAGGGCACCGAGTTCAGCAGCCGGGGGTTCCTGCGCCTCGGAGCTATCCGGGAGCACTGCCGCGACCTCGTCGAGCGGTTCGCCGTGAAGACGCCCGGCATCGACGTTCCGACCGCCAACCTCTCCGGCGGCAACATCCAGAAGCTCATCCTGGCGCGGGAGCTGTCGGCGGAGCCCAAGGTGATTCTGGCCGCCCAACCCACCCGGGGCGTGGACGTCGGCGCCGGCGAGTACATCCACTCCCAACTCGTCGCGCAGAAGGCCGCAGGATGCGCCATGCTGCTGATCTCGGAGGACCTCGACGAGGTTCTGGCGCTCTCGGACCGCATCGGCGTGATGTACGAGGGCCGGATGATGGGCGTCGTGGATCGAGCGGACGCCACCGTGGAGCAGCTCGGTCTCTGGATGGCCGGTGTGGGCGCCGGAGCCGCCTGAGGGCCGACCTCGCCGGAACGCAGCGGAGCTAGCCGGGACCGTCCTGGCGCGGCGACGCCCGCTGTTCCATGGCGTTGATGTAGTTGTAGATGGTGATGCGGCTGACACCCATGGACGCCGCAACGTCCTCCACTCCCTTGCGCAGCAGGAAGGCGCCCCGCTCGTTCAGCAGCCGCACCGCGATCTGCTTGTTGGTGCGAGACAGCTTCGGCAGAGAGTCGCCCAGCTCGCGCTCCACGGTCTCGATCAGCCGCCCCAGGGCGCCGTCGAGCCCGTGCAGGCGCAGAACGCCCACCGTCTCTCCCTCGAAGTCCAGGGGGATGTCGCCTGGCGTCCGCTCGCTCGACGGCAGCAACTCACCGCCCACCGCCGCCACCACCGGCCGCAGCGTCCGCCAGAGCGGGTGCTCGGCGTGGTCCGTCAGGGGAAGGTCAGCTCCCGGGCGCTCGCTCGGCGCGGGATCCTTCCGGCTCATGCGCCGCCCGCGTCACTGCCGGCCGGCGCCTCGGGTTGGCGTTCCAAGCGGAGCACGATCCGGGTGGCGCCGGCCCGCAGCGCATCGCGGACCATGGCCGACGTGGCCTTCGCCGCATGCTCGATGTCGCCGGTGGCCGTCGTGGCGAAGGGTCCGACCTCCGGCTCGAGGCCCGCGTCGGAGAATGCCGTCACAGCGGCTTCCACATGCGGGCCGGGGGTGCCCTCCTTGAAGGGCTCGACGAAGAACTCGATGTGAATCATGTCCACGACGCCACCGGCTTCCCTGCCACCGACTTGCTGTTGGCGACGTGCGCGCATTGACGCTGGGCACGTCCTGGCCAACACTAGGCGAGCGAATGACGACAGAAGGAAGTCCGGGATGCTCAACGACGACCTCCGGGGTCTGCGCATCGACATAGCCAGGCTCGTCGGCCGCCTCGAGGCCCTGGCGCAGATCGGCGACACCGGCGACGGCGGGAATTGCCGGCTTGCGCTCACCGACGAGGACCGCGACGGCCGGGACCTGGTCGTGAGCTGGATGCGCGATCTCGACTTGCCGGTCACTGTGGACGTCGTCGGCAACGTGGTGGCGGTCTATCCCGGCGAGACCGACGACCCGCCGGTCATGACCGGCAGTCACATCGACACCGTCCGCACGGGCGGCCGCTACGACGGCAACCTGGGCGTGCTGGCCGGGTTGGAGGTGATCGAGACCCTCAGCACCGCCGGCGTGCGGCTGCGGCGCCCGCTGGCGCTGGCCTTCTTCACCGACGAGGAAGGGTCGCGCTTTCCGCCGGACATGTTGGGAAGCCTCACGTTCGTGGGCGGGATGGGTGTCGAGGACGCCCTCGACGTGACCGACAGCGACGGCATCTCGGTGGGTGCCGAACTCGACCGCATCGGCTACCGGGGAGCCGCCCCCTGTCCCGCTCCGGCGCCGTTCGCCTTCGTGGAACTGCACATCGAGCAAGGACCCGTGCTGGAGCAGGAAGGCGTCACGATCGGGGCGGTCACCGGAGTGCAGGGCATCTCCTGGAGCGAGGTGACCATCGACGGGCAGTCCAACCACGCCGGCACGACGCCGATGCACATGCGCCGCGACGCCGGCCACGCCGCCGCCCGGGTGGCGGTGGCGGCTCGGGAGATCGCCAACGACATAGGCGGCTACCAGGTCGCCACGGTGGGGGTGATGGACCTGCACCCCGACCTGGTGAACGTGGTCGCCGGCAGGGCGCGACTCTGCGTCGACATGCGGAACATCCATGAACTGGAGCTCCAGCAGGCGGAACGGCTCATGGCGACGAGCCTCGACCGGATCGCCGCCTCAGAGGACGTGGGCATCTCCACGCGGTCCATGGCCCGCTTCGAACCGGTCATCTTCGACCTCCCGGTGGTGGACCTCGTCGAGGCCACCGCCCGGCGCCTCGGTCACAGCGTGAAGCGCCTGCCGTCGGGCGCGGGCCACGACGCCCAGATGCTGGCGAGGGTCTGTCCCACCGGGATGATCTTCGTGCAGAGCCACAGGGGGCTCAGTCACAATCCCGGGGAGTACACCGCGCCCGCCGACCTCGCCGCCGGAGCGGATGTGCTCTTGCAGGTCATGATCGAACTCGCCTCCCGGGAGGACGACGTCCCGGAGGTGTCGCCGACGGGAGGCGAGTTCGGACGCGGCGTGCGCGGCGTCGGCTCGGCCGATCGCTGAGAGGACAGGCCACCTGTCCCGGCCGGCCTGCTCCCCCAAGGGAGAGGGCCGGCGTTGTGGCCGCGGTGGCTCAATTCACCTCGTGGAGCGCCCCGCTGTCCACGTCGTAGATGAACCCGCGCACGGGGATCGACTGGTCGAGGTGCTCGCTGGCACGGATGGTTGCGATATCGTCCCGGACGCTCTCCGCGAGGTCGCCGAAGGGCAGGAAATCGATGTCGCCGGCGTCACTGCCGCGCCGCTCGGCCAGGATGCCCCGCAGATCGTCGTTGGAGAACGTGAGCATCCCGCAGTCGGTGTGGTGCACGACGAGGAACTCCTTGGTGCCCAGCAGAGTCGAGGAGATGATGAGCGAGCGGATGGCGTCGTCGGACACCCGCCCGCCGGCGTTGCGGATCACGTGGGCGTCGCCGAGGTCGAGCCCCAGCATCTCCGACGGGTGGATGCGGGCGTCCATGCAGACCACCGCGGCCACCGAGCGGGCAGGTGGCATCGGCTTGTTGCCCTGGCTGAAGCCGTCGACGTATGCGGCGTTGGCTTCGAGCATCTTTGCTGTCTCGGACATGGAGGTTCCTCCGAAAGCTTGAGTGTTGGTCGGTGCGTCCGCACTTCGCGGATCGGAGCAGGGTACAGGAATCCCGACCAAAACACTCGGCAATCAGTCCGGTTCCGCCCGCGCGGATTCGCGGTTGTCCGGTCGGGGGCCGGGGTGCCGTTCGCTCCTTCGGCGCGGGCGCAAGGCGTCGCGAAGCGGCCCCCCGGCCTCCTCCCTCGCTGATTCGTCATTCCGGCGAAGGCCGGAATCCAGGACTCTCGGCTACCGGCTCCAGGCCGTGGTGACCTCGGCGATCGAGGCGACCTGGCCGAAGTAGCGGTCGATGGTGGTGAGCGTGGCCTCATGTTCGGCGTCGCTGTAGGCGGCGGTGCCGTCGGAGGAGAGCACCACGTAGAAGTCTCGCATGAAGGCGTCGCGGGCGGTGGTCTCGACGCACACGTTGGTGGCCACCCCCGCCAGCACGACCGTGCGGATGCCGGCGGTGCGCAGGATGGTCTCCAGGTCGGTGCGGAGGAAGGCGCTGTAGCGGTGCTTGGTCACCACCGGGTCGCCGGATGCGGGCCGCACGTTGCCGTAGTAGTCGCCTCCGAAGGAGCCGTCCACGCAGACCGGACGCAGGGTGTAGCTGCCCGCCCGGCGCCGGGTGGCCTGTTCCAGGATCACGTCGCTGAGATAGCGGTTGTCGTCGCTCGACAGCACGCTGCGCACGAACACCACGAGCGCGCCTGCTCGCCGGGCCGACGCGATGAATCCCTCCAGCCGCTCCGCAGTGGTCACGGCCGCGCTGACGTCCAGACCCTCGGCGCTCATCATGCCCTCGGGTGAGCAGAAGTCGTTCTGCACGTCGACCACCACGAGTGCGGTGTGGGCCGGCGCCACCTTCGCCGCCAGGCTCCACAGCGGCGGCACCCGCGAGAGCCCCTCCGCGGCCCGCCGGGCCTCGCTGTCGGGGCCGCCCGGGTCGTTGCTGCGCTGCACGCTCACCGCACCGAACCGTAGCCCTCGCGACCGCCGTTGACGGCATCCCCGGGGCAACCGGCAACAAGTCGAGGGAAGGGGCGCCGGGGCCGGCGCAGGTGTGCCATTTCAGAGGCCGCCGGCGTCCCCGACCGGTCTGTGCGGCTCGGTGGGTCGTCAGGCGGCGGGCTGGAAGACGAGGTCCACGTGGCGGGGGCCGCGGGTGAAGATGCCCGTCTCGTCGGCCTCGAAGCCAGAAGCGAAAGACATCTCGGAAAGGCGATCCAGCAGGGCGTCCATGGCCACCTCCACCTCCACCCGGCTGAGGTGCGCTCCGACGCAGAAGTGCCGCCCGAGGGCGAACTCCACGTGGTTGGCGGCGGCGTTGAAGGCCTTGGCCACGTTGAGGTCGGGACGCAGGATGTCGAACCTGTCGGGATCGGTGAACCGGTCGGGGTCCCGGTTGGCCGCGCCCAGCACGCAGGCCACGGTGCCCCCGGCGGGAACGACGCCGCCCGACAGCTCCACGTCGAGCTCGGCTTGGCGCATGATCATCTGCACCGGCCCGGAGTGGCGCAGCGTTTCGGCCAAGGCCGCGGTGATCAGCGAGCGGTCCTGGCGTACAGCCTCCATCTGCTCGGGGTTCTCCAGGAGCCGGCACACCATGGAGGCCAGCGCCTTGTCGGTGGTCTCCCCGCCGGCGCTCACCAGCAGGCTCGTGAAGGCGCGCACCTCCCAGTCCTCCATCGAGATGCCGTCGGAGGTCCCCAGCAGCATCTTCGACAGGAGGTCCTCGCCGGGGTCGGCGCGACGCCCCGCGATGATCGGCGTCAGATAGTCAGCGAACTGAGACTGCGCCTCAAGCCCCCGCCGCTCCACGTCGGGGTCGCCGGCGAAGTTGGATTGGAAGTCGATGCCGAGGTCGACCCAGTGGCGGAACGTCTCGTGGTCCTCAAGCGGCAGGCCGATCATGTACATGATCACGTCCAGCGGGAACGGCTTGGTGAACTGATCGCGCAGGTCCACGTGGCCGTCTGCCTGGAAGCGGTCGATGAGCTTGTGCACCGTGTGCTCGATGATGGCGCGCACACGCTCCTCGAGGTAGGCGCCGCGGAACTGCGGTCCGACGATGTTGCGGTGCGCGGAGTGCTCCCGGCCGTCGAGCTGCAGCATGGTCCGCCCGCCGTGCAGCGGCTCGTTCTGCCACTCGTAGTTGCGGCTCGAGAACGACTCGCCGTCCTTGAAGACCCGCTCCACGTCCCGGTACCGCGACACCATCCAGAACCCCGAGACCTCGTGGTGGTAGAGCGGGTACGACTCCCGCATCTCGGCGTAGAACGGGTAGGGGTCCGCGTCGAACTCGGCGGAGAGGATGTCGGGGCCGGTGGCTGCGGCGACGGCAGTCATGGTTTGGGCTCCTCGGGTCGGTCGACGGGGTCGGGCACCGAAGCGGGCGGAAGTCGCCGGTCAGACTCCCCGGTGGCGGTAGTCGGCAGCCTGGCGGACCATGAGATCCCAAGTCTGCTCCAGGTAGCCGGCCACCTCGTCGATGAGCTTGCGCATCGGCAGCCGGGCCTCCTCGGGGAGCTCCGGGGCTCCGCTGGGCTCCAACGTGACATCCAGCCGGGCCATCTGGTCCAGCGTGACGTGGAGGGCCGCCGCACGCGGCAGGCTGCGCCCGACGGTGATTCCCCCGTGCCACGGGATGAGCACGGTCGAGCAGTCGCCGATCACCGGCCCGATCGATGCGAAGTCATCGTCGGGGCTCATGACCTGGTCCTGGTAGAAGAGCGTGCACAGGTTGTGGCGCATCTTCAGCGGCCGCGCCATGGAAGCCAGAGCACAGATCCAGAACGAGTGCGTGTGCACGATCGAGTTCACGTCGGAGCGCTGGCCGTAGACGCCGGCGTGGAACTCCCAGCCGGGGCTGATGAAGCGGCTGCCCTCCAGCAGATTGCCGTCGTAGTCGATCTTCATGACGTCGTCGCGGCCCACCTCGCCGAGGGTCCGGTCGAAGGCGTTGATCCACAGGGCCTCCTCGCCGGATGCGCGGACGCTGACGTGGCCGCCGATGCCCGTGTCGCAGCCGTTGGCGGCAAGGGCACCGCAGGCCGTCACGATGTCGCTGACGATCTCTGCAGAGGGTCGGGGAGTTGCAGTGCTCATGGTGTGCGGTCCTCGTCTGGGGGGACTCTCTCAGAGTAGGCGCCGCGGTCTCCCCAAGACAGATCGGCGGCCACGGTCAGGCGAGACCCTTGGCGGCGCGCCACGTCGCCAAGGGCTCGGGAAGGTCGGCGGCCACGGGGCCGACGTCGGGATAGCGCTTGCGGTCCGGAGCGCCGAGCCCTCCGTTCACCAACTCGCTGAGCGGCATGAAGTACAGGAAGCAGACCGTTCGGGAGCCGAAGCGCCAGGTGCCGTCCTCCCGCCGGTAGGTGTCGACGTAACGGAGGCCCACCTGATAGGTCGTCCCTTCCAGCGCCAGCTCGGCGTGGGCGAGCACGGTCCCCGTGGCGTGATCATCGCCGCCGAAGTCGATCCGATGGCTGTGGGGGTAGTGGTAGGTCGGCCCCATGAGGCCGGTGCGGTACCGGTAGAAGTCCACGATGGCCTCGCGGCCCTCGGTGGCGTCACGGCCGTCGGCGTGGGCGAAGGTGGCGTCGTTGCAGAAGATCTCGCCGATGCGCTCGTAGTCGCGGTCGTCCACGGCCACCGAGTAGTCGAACACCAGCTCCCGTATCGCCTCGCGGGCCTCGATGCGGGTGATGCGGCGCTCCAGGTCGCTGCTCATGGATCCTCCTCCGCTGCTCGGGGTTTGGTTTGTCGGTCGGGGTCCGGGGTGCCGTTCGCTCCTTCGGCGCGGGCGCAAGGCGTCGCGAAGCGGCTCCCCGGCCCCCTCCCTCGGGGTTTGCCTGTCCGGTCGCGGCGCGGGGTGCCGTTCGCTCCTTCGGCGCGGGCGCAAGGCGTCGCGAAGCGGCTCCCCGGCCCCCTCCCTCGGGGTTTGGTTTTGTCCGGTCGCGGCGCGGGGTCATGCCAGCATCCCGCCGTCGATCACCAGCGTGGCGCCGGTTATGTAGGAGGCGGCATCGGAGGCCAGGAAGGCGATGGGACCGGCCACCTCCTCGGGGGTGGCCCAGCGTCCCAGCGGGATGCTGAGTTCGGAGGCCGCGGTGACTTCGTCGGGGTCGAAGGCATCCCAGCCGGACGTGGCCACGTAGCCGGGGGCCACGGCGTTCACCCGCACGCCGTGCGGCGCCCACTCGCGTGCCAGGGCGCGGGTCTGGGCGAAGAGTCCCCCCTTGGCCGAGCTGTAGGCCGACATGCCGGCGAGGTGCCGCAAGCCCGCCACCGAGCCGACGTTGACGACGGAGCCGGCGCCCCGCTGGATCATCGGACCGCCGAAGGCCTGCGCGCAGAGGAACGGCGCCGTGAGGTTGAGCGCCACCGTCTTCGTCCAGCCGCCCTCGGCGACCTCCAGCGCCGGGGCCAGGAAGCGGGCTCCGCCGGCGTTGTTGACGAGGATGTCGATGGGCCCCAACTGCTCGGCGGAGAGCGCTGCGGCCTCCGCAACAGCTTCGGCGTCGGTCACGTCGACCGGAAGGACCGCCGCCCGGCGCCCCACGGCGCGCACCTCTGCCGCCACTGCCTCCAGACGCTCCCGCCGGCGCGCCAGCAGCGCCACATCGGCACCGGCGGCGGCCAGGGCGCGGGCGATGGCCCGACCGATGTCGCCGCTGGCGCCGGTGACGGCGGCGCGCTTGCCGGCCAGCGAGACGGCCAGCGAGCCGCCGGAGCCTGCTCCGCTCATGCGGCGGTCCCCTCACTGGGCGTGTACGAAACGCAGAAGGAGTCCATGCCGCGGCTGATGAGGGTGGGGTGCCACTCGGCGGGTTCGGGGCCGGCGCGCAGGTCGGGCAGCCGCCGAACCAGGGCGTCGAGGGCGATGGACCCTTCGAGGCGGGCCACCGCGGCACCGAGGCAGTAGTGCAGACCGAAGCCGAAACCGAGGTGGTCGCTGGGGTTGCGCTCCAGGTCGAAGCGATCCGGGTCCGCGAAGACGTCAGGGTCCCGGTTGGCTGCGGCCTGCACCAGGTAGACCATCTCGTGGCGGCGGATCATCTGGTCCCCCACGTCGACGTCGCTGGCGGCCATGCGCACCTGCATCTTCGAGGGACCGTCGAATCGCAGGATTTCCTCGGTCGCCGCACGCAGGTACTCGCCGTCGTGGTTCGTGCGCAGCCTCTCGAGCTGATCGGGGTGTGCCAGCAGCGCGTGCAGCCCGTTGCCGATGAGGTTGGTGGTGGTCTCGTGGCCACCGAACAGCAACAGGATGCAGGTACCCACGATCTCGTCGTCGGTGAGCGTGTCGTCGCCCTCCTGGGCGCGGATCAGCGTGTGAATCAGGTTCTCCGCCGGCGTGGCGCGGAAGCGGCGGACGAGACCGCCGAGGTACTCCGACAACTCCAACAGCCCGTTCTGGGCGCGCCGGCGCCGCCCCTCGACGCCACGGGCGCCGAACACCAGCACCATCAGGTCGTCCGACCAGCCCTTGAACAGGTCGCGGTCGCTCGCGGGGACGCCCATCATCTCGGCGATGACGACGGCGGGCAGCGGGTAGGCGAAGTCCGAGATGACGTCCATCCGGCCGCGGGGGGCCACATCGGCGATGAGGCTGTCGGTGACCTCGATGATGCGGGGCCGCCACTCCGAGATGGCCCGGGGCGTGAACGCCCGGCTGACGAGCTTGCGCAGGCGCGTGTGGTCCGGAGGGTCCCGGAACACCATCCACTCGCCCAGGATCCGGTACGTGGGGGCGCGCTCGCGCCGCTGAGACTCGGTCAGCTTGTGCTCGAACACCGGCCGGATGCGGTCGGAGGAGAAGCGTGGATCCTTGAGGGCGGCCAGCAGGTCGTGGTGGCGGTGGATGAACCAGGCCCGGTAGTGCTCGTTGTAGAAGACGGGCTGCCGGCTCCGCAGTTCGGCGAAGACGGGATACGGGTCGGCGACCCGCTCGGGCGTGAGCAGATCGATGCCGGTGGTGCTCACCGGTGGCCCCCGGGGGCTTCCAGCACCGCCACCACGCAGGCGTTACCGTCGATTCCCGCGGTGCCGCCGCCCATGGTCTCCACCACGCCGAGGCGGGCACCGTCCACCTGACGGCCGGAGGCCGTGCCGCGCAGTTGCCAGACGATCTCGGCGACCTGTCCCAGGCCGGTGGCACCGAGCGGGTGGCCCCGCGCCAGCAGGCCGCCGGACGGATTCACGGGCTGGGCGCCGCCGATGCCGGTGTGCCCGGACGCCACGAGCGCCCCGCCGCCGCCCAACTCGCACAGGCCCAGCGCCTCGGTGGTGACGATCTCGCCGATCGTGAAGGCGTCGTGGACCTCCAGGACGTCGATGTCGCCGGGTCCGATGCCCGCGCTCTCGAGAGCGGTCCTGGCGGTGTCGGCCACGAGTTGCCAGCCCCAGACCAGATCGGTGGTGTGATCCCATGCCCGCCCCGAGGCGAGAGCCGTGGCCCGTACGGAGACGTCGGGCGTGCTGCCGGCGTTGCCGCGAGGGCGAGCCGGCCCCACGACCGCAGCCGCGGCGGCGTCGCTGATGTCGCAGCACTGCAGCAGCGTCAGCGGGTCCGAGATCGGGCGTGACCCCAGGATCTGCTCCACCGTGAACTCGCCGGAGTGCTGCGCCCGCGGGTTTCCCACGGCGTGGCGCCGGTTCTTGACCGCTACCAGCGCCATCTGCTCCGGCGTCACGCCGTGACAGTGCTGGTAGCGGTGCGCCGCCATGCCGTAGAGGCTGGGCATGGCGAAGCCCTGCGCTCCTTCGGGGTCGGAGGCCAGCGGCTCGATGGGCCCGTCGAAGACGGCCGTCATGGTCTCGATGCCAAACGCCAGAACCGCCTCGTAGCGGCCCTGGCCGACGGCCACCTGCGCCTCGTGGAACGCCGTCGTGCCGCTGGCGCAGGCGTTCTCGACGGTCACGATGGGGACACCGGTGATGCCGAGGTGTTGCAGTGTGCGCGTCGTGACACCGGGATCCCCGAACACCGTCCCGGCATAGACCGCCTCGATCGCTGCCGGTGGTATCTCGGCGTCCTCGAGCGCCTCGGTGACCGCCTGCCAGGCGAGGTGCGTCGGCGGTGTGTCGGGTTGGCGGGCGAACCGGCTGGTACCGACTCCCCAGACGGCGACGGGGGAGGACCGGTCGGGGGCCGGGGTGGGGAACGGCTGTGGCGCCGTGGAGGGGCGGTGGCCGGAGGTCACGGTCGCCCACTCCCACCGGCGCGGGTGTCGAGGTCGGCCGGAGCCACCAGGGGGTCGCCGCGGTCGTCGCGACCCAGCAGGCGGACGCGGGTGCCCGGCCGGAGCGGCTCGTCGGTGGGGCTGTCGACGTGCACGAGGGCGCGTGGACCCTCGTCGAAGTCGACGTAGGCCAGGATTGCCGGGGGCTTCCGGTCCGCCACGCGGATGCGCAGAACGGTGGAACTCCACACCGTCGCGCCCGGCCCGAACGTGGCTTGTTCCACGATCGGACCGCCACAGGACGGGCACAGCGGCGGTCGGTAGAGCATGGGGTAGCCGCAGGAGGCGCAGCGCCCGCCGCGCAGCCCCTCGGGGGTGGCGTCGGGGCGAGGATCGCACCCGGGTGCCTCGAGGGCGAACGCCCCCGATCCGTCGCCGGCGCTCATGGCCTCGACGCTGCCTCCCACACCGTAGGACTGTACCAATGCCGCGGCCCTGTCAACCGCTCGTTTGGTAATGTCCAGCCCAAGGGCCGATCGGGGTTGCGGCGCCGGTCGTCGGCTCCCGGCCCGGCAGATTGCCCAGGTGCGGCATCGAAGGAGACAGCATGACCCCCGACATCCTCTCCCCCGAGTTCTCCGAGGATCCGTTCCCGGTGCTCGAGTTGCTCCGCGACGACTACCCCGTCTACTTCCACGAGGCCATGAACTCGTACATGATCAGCCGCTACGAGGACGTGGAGCGCGCCTTCAAGGATCCCGCCTTCAACTCCAACAACTACGAGTGGCAACTCGAGCCGGTACACGGGCCCACCATCCTGCAGATGGAGGGGCGCGACCACTCCCGCCACCGCAACCTGGTGACCCCCGCCTTCCGGGGTGCCGACCTGCGGGAGAAGTTCATGCCGGTGATCCAGCGCTGCAGCGCCGAACTCATCGACAGCTGGCGCCGCAACGGGCAGGTGGACTTCGTGCAGCAGTACACCACCCGCTTCCCGATCAACGTGATCGTTGACATGCTGGGCCTGCCCAAGTCCGACCACGACCGGTTCCACGCCTGGTACAGCTCGATCATGGCGTTCCTGTCGAACCTCATCGGTGACCCCGACGTGATGGCGGCCGGCATCCGCACCCGCGACGAACTGCAGGAGTACATGCTGCCGATCATCGCCGAGCGGCGCAGCTCGCCCGGCGGCGACCTGCTGACCACACTGTGCCAGGCCGAGATCGACGGCGAGCGACTCAGCGACATCGAAATCAAGGCGTTCGTGAGCCTGCTGCTGACCGCCGGCGGCGAGACCACCGACAAGTCCATGGCGAACATGTTCTGGCGCCTCATCGAGCATCCGGATCAGATGGAGGCGGTGCGTGCCGACCGCGGCCTGATCCGCAACGCCTTCGCCGAGACGCTGCGGCACACCCCGCCGGTGCAGATGATCATGCGCGAAACGGCCGAGGACGTGGCGATGTCGGGTGGAACGATCCCCGCCGGGGCTACGGTGACCTGCCTGCTCGCCGGGGCGAACCGCGATCCCCGCAAGTACGACGACCCCGACCGCTTCGACATCTTCCGGGAGGACCTGGACATGGACAAGGCCTTCACGGCCGCGGCCAACCACACGTCCTTCGCCCTGGGCCGGCACTTCTGCGTCGGCGCCATCCTGGCCCTCAACGAGGTGGAGACCGGCACCAACCAATTGCTGGACGCCATGGACGACATCGCCTTCGTGAACGGCCCGCCCACGCCGGTCGGCGTGTTCACCCGCTCCCCGGTGCACATGCCGCTTACCTTCCATCCGGCGGCCTGACGACTCGCCCGTTGTCGCCGAGCACGATCGCTCGCCAGAGCCCAGGGCGCAGGTCCCAAGTCTCAAACCATCCAGGAAAGGAACAGCAATGAGCATCGAAGGAATGCGTTTCGTCATCACGGGATCCGCCGCGGGCATCGGCGCCGCCACGGCGCGGGTGGCCGCCTCCAAGGGTGCCGTCGTCATGGTCAGCGATCTGGCCTCATCGGCCGAGGCAGGCGGGCAGGTCGTGGCCGACATCCGCGCCGCCGGGGGAACGGCGGCGTTCCACACTTGCGACGTGACCGACCCCGAGCAGGTCGAAGCTCTGATGGCGGCCGCAGCCGACCGCTTCGGCGGGATCGATGTCCTGCACAACAACGCCGGTGTGCACGAGACGGCGCGTGCGGGGGAGGACACGTCGCTGGAGACCATGCCCCTCGAGGTGTTCCGCTGGGTCGTGGAGGTCAACGCCATCGCCCCGTGGGTGTGCGCCAAGTACGCCGTGCCGTACCTGAAGGAGAGCGACAACGCCTCCATCATCAACGCCGCCTCCACCGGGTCGCAGTCGGCCTACCCCCGCAACTCGGCCTACGGCACCTCCAAGGGCGGCATCCGCCTGCAGACCCAGAACCTGGCCGTGGATCTTGCACAGTACGGCATCCGGGTCAACTGCTACGGCCCCACCGCCATCGCCACCGAGATGGTGACCCGGTTCGTCCAGCAGGCCGAGGACCCGGTCGCCTTCGAGAAGGCGCTCGTGAGCACCAGCCTCATCCCTCGCCTCGGCCTGCCCGAGGAGGTGGGCGAGTTGGTCTGCTTCCTGGCCAGTCCGCAGGCATCTTTCATCAACGCCGCCTACATTCTCATCGACGGCGGCTCCCTGGCCTGGCGTGGAACCGTCGACCAGATCGGCCTCGACTAGCAGAACGACGCCAAACGATCCGTATTGGCAGGATCCGAAGCAACAATCGAGGGAGGGGGCCGGGGGGCCGCTTCGCGACGCCTTGCGCCCGCGCCGAAGGAGCGAGAAGCAACAATCGAGGGAGGGGGCCGGGGGGCCGCTTCGCGACGCCTTGCGCCCGCGCCGAAGGAGCGAACGGCACCCCGGGCCCCGACCGGAAAGCCCCGACCGGAGTGAACCGACCGCACTCAACCGATGACGAATCCAACCCAAGGAGCATCCCCATGGCTGACACACTTGCGATCACCGGCCTGCTGAACCAGGCCGGAACGGCTTACGACACCGGCGACCTGGAGTTCATCATGGACCTGTTCCTGGAGGACAGCGTCTTCGAGTTGGTGATCGCCGGCAACGACCCGATGGTCTTCGACGGCAAGGAGACGATCCGTGGCCTGTTCGAGGGTGCGCACGAGACGCAGACCGACCAGCGCCGCCATTGCGTGACCAACATCTACTTCACCGACGAGACCGACACGTCGGTGACCGCCGTGTCCACCCTGATCCTCATCTCGGTGGAGAACGGCGCCCTCACGGTGCTGTCCAGCGGTGTCTACACCGACAGCGTGGTTCTCACCGACGGCGCCTGGAAGCTGCAGCGGCGCCACCTGCACCTCGATCTGCCCTACTGAGCCATGAACATCGGCCAGATCCCGGCGAAATGGGCTCGCCAGACGCCGCAGGGCACGGCCATCGTGGACGCCACGACCGGCCAGCGGGTGAGTTGGGCCGACTTCGATGAGCACGTCCGGCGGCTGGCCAACGGGCTGCGCGGCCTCGGACTCACCAAGGGTGACCGGGTCGGCGTCCTGAGCCGCAACTCGGCGGAGTACGCGGCGGCGTACTTCGCCTGCGGGCGCACCGGCCTGGTGGCCCAGCCCATGAACTGGCGCCTCTCGCCGCCCGAGCTGAAGAAGATCACCGACAATGGCGAGCCGCGGGCCTACATCAGCGGTCCCGACTACCACGCCGCGGCCGGGGAACTGTCGGGCACGGTGGACAGCGTCGAGCACTGGCTGCAGTACGGCCCCGACGGCGACGGCAGCTACGAGCGCCTCGTGGATGGTTCTCCCGACGACGAGCCGGCGGGCTCGGCCGCAATCGGCGGCGACGACCCACTGTTCATCCTCTACACCGGCGGCACAACCGGGGAGTCCAAGGGGGCGCTGCACAGCCACCGCAGCTGCTGGTTCGGAATGCTGAACCAGACCGTGGCCGAGCGGATCGTCCCCAGCGACGTGTACATGCTCACGGGGCAGATGTTCCACATCCCCGTGGTGCTGGCTATCAACTACCTGGCCCACGGCTGCCCGCTGGTGCTGATGAACTTCGAGGCGAAGCTTGCCATGGACCTCATCGAGGCCGAGCGGGTGTCGGCCTTCCTGGGCGTCACCACGATGCTCAACTGGATGATGGCCACCGAGGGCTTCGACGGCTATGACATCTCCAGCCTGCGCAACATCCAGTACGGGGGCGGCCCCATGCCGTCGCGGGTCATCACCGAGGCACTCGACAGGTTCCCGTGCACGCTGATCCAGGGGTACGGCCAGACCGAGGGCACCACGATGTGCTTCCTGTCCCAGGAGGACCATCTGCGCGCCGTCGGTGAGGACCACCGGCCCGAGCGGCTGCGCTCCTGCGGGCGGGAGGGCTTCGTGACGTCGGTGCGGGTGGTGGATCCCGGCGGCAGTGACGTGCCCACCGACGGCAAGACCCCCGGTGAGATCGTCGTACGCTCCGAGGCCAACATGCTCGGCTACTTCCGCCGTCCCGACCTCACCGCCCAGACCATCCGGGACGGCTGGATGTGGACGGGCGACATCGCCTGCTGGGACGACGAGCGCTACGTGTTCATCGTCGACCGCGCCAAGGACATGATCATCTCCGGGGGCGAGAACATCTATTCGGTGCAGGTGGAGGAGGCCATCGCCCGCCACGCCTCGGTGCTGGAGTGCGCCGTCATCGGCGTTCCCGACGACACCTGGGGCGAGGCGGTGAAGGCGTTCGTCGTGCTGAAGCCCGAGATGCACGCCTCCGAGGACGACATCATCGAGGTGGCCCGCGCCAACCTGGCGTCCTACCAGAAGCCCCGCTCGGTGACCTTCGTGGCGGAACTGCCCAAGGCCCCCACCGGCAAGATCCTCAAGCGCAAGCTGCGCGAGCCCTACTGGGAAGGCGCCGACCGGCAGGTCTGAACCGGCCGCCCCGAGACAGCTCGACGAGGGAGGGGGCCGGGGGGCCGATTCGCGACGCCTCGCGCCCGCGCCGAAGGAGCGAACGGCACCCCGGCACCCGACCGGACCCAAGACACAAAGCTGCAAGAGCCTGGAGGCGGATCATGCGCATCGGCTATCTCGTGGACACCAATGCCGGCGGCTACGACCAGGCGCTGCCCGAGCGGCGCAACGCCGCCGCCACGCTGCACGCCCTGGTGGAGGAGTGCGTCCTGGCGGAGCGGGCGGGATTCCACTCGATCCAGGTGCCCGACCGCCACGGGCGCACCGAGTCGTACTTCGGCTCGCCGCTGAACCTGCTGATGATCCTGGCGCGGGAGACCCACCGGGTGGGCATCGGCGCCTACTGCCTGGTCAACACCCTCTATCACCCGATGCACGTGGCCGAGCAGTGCGCCATCATCGACAACCTGTCCCGCGGGCGGCTCTTCATGACCTGGGGCCGAGGCTTCCACGAGGGCTACTGGGGCCAGTTCGGCGTGGGGCGGGAGCGCATGCTGGGGCGCTACCTGGAGAACGTGCGCATCATCGAGCAGGCGCTGCTGGCGAAGGGCGAGCGCTTCAGCGTCGACGGCGACTTCTACTCGGTGCGCGACGGCCTGCTGACGCCGAACTGCTACCAGCAGCCCCGGTTCCCGTTCTGGGGAGGTGGGCAGTTCCCGGTCTCCATCGAGCGCTGCGCCACCTACGCCGAGAGCTGGACGTGCGACGACTTCCCAATCCTCGCCGAGGTCTGGGAGTCGCAGGTGGGCGCCTACCGAGCCCGTGCCGAATCGCTGGGCAAGGAGCCCTTCGTGGTGCTGATGCGCAACGGCTGGGTGGCCGACAGCTTCGAGCAGGCGGCGGCGGAGTTCGGCACGCACTACGTCTCGGAGATGCGGTTCTACTGCGCCCAGGGGATCCTGGCGCACCACCCGGCGTTCGACAGTCCCGAGAAGATCACGGCGGAGGCGGCCCGCGAGCACATCGTGATCGGCACGCCGGCGCAATGCCGAGAGCGTCTCGAGCAGTACCACGAGGAATACGGCGTCCAGTACTTCACGATGCGCTTCCGCATGGTGACCGGCCCCGGCTTCGAGGCCGCCGCCGAGCAGATCCTGCGCTTCGGCGAGGAGGTGGTGCAGCCGCTGCACAAGAAGTACCCCGCCATCGAGCACCCCGCAATACCGCAGGCCTGCCGCTGGTAGGACCCACTGAGGCGTATTTCAATTCGCCGCTCCTACTGCTAGCTTTCCCCCAAACTGCCGTTTGAAAATCAGAAGGAATCGCCCGTCAGGGTGAGGGAGGGGAGCAATGCTCAACCGGAAACGAACACTGTGGCGACTGCTGTCGCTGACCTTGGCGCTGTCGCTGCTGGCGGCCGCATGTGCAAGCGACGACGGCGCATCGGACACCGCCGACGCAGCGCTCAGCGAGGCGAGCGCCGCGCAGGGCGAGGCGACGACGGCGCTTGCCGACGCGTCGGCCGCCGCGGCAGCGGCCGAGGCCGCGCTGAGGGCCGCGGAGGCCGCCCAGGCGGCCGCCGATCTGGCGCAGGCCACCGCCGAGGGCAACCAGGAAGCAGTGGCCGCAGCCGAGGCGGCGCTCGCCGACGCGCAGGACGCCGCAGCCGCGGCGCGCGATGAGGCTTCCGCCGCGCAGGCCGAAGCCGATGCCGCGCGCGACGCAGCCGAGGCGGCGCAGGAGGAGGCCGCGGCACAGCAGGCGGCCGCCGCAGCCGCTGCCGCGGAGGCCGCTGCGGCCGAGCCCATGGATGACGAGCCGGCCGAGGAGCCCATGGACGACATGGCACCCCCGGCGCTGGCGGACAAGCCCGAGGGCTGGACACCGCCGGAGGCCTCGATGGGCACCGCCCGCGCCTGGCCGACCGGCCCGGCCGTGGAGCTGCCCGCGCTGACCATCGGCTACCTGCAGGTGCTCGGCGCCTCCGAGGCCGCACAGCGCCTCGAGCTGACCGCCAAGGACGCCGTGGACCATCTCGGCTGGGGCTGGGAGTACTGCGACGCCGAGGGCGTGCCCGACGGTATGCAGACCTGCCTCGAGACCCTGATCAACGCCGGTGTGGACGCCATCGTGACCGACGGCACCACCGTGGAGGTGATCGTGGAGGGTCTGGCTCGGGCACGTGCCGAGGGCATCCCGTTCGTGAACACCGGCGGAACCCAGAGCTTCTACCACCTGTATGCCGCCTCCTTCAACCCGAACGACGCCGAACTGGGCCGCGTGCTGGCCGAGTGGATGGTGGACAACGCCGGCAAGGACGGTCCGGTCCAGATCTCCAGTGCCGCCTTCGCCAAGTGGGGCCTCGACCGTGAGGACTCCCTGCGTGCCGCCATCGAGGGCACCGGCATCACGACCGGCGCCGAGGAGATGGTGGACTTCGCCGACGTCATCGGCACGGCCGCCGACGCCGCCGCCAACTGGCTGTTGCAGGCCCCCGACTCGGTCGCCTTCTGGCTCACCTTCGACCTCGCCGCGCTGGGCGTCGGTCCCGTGATCGTCGAGAGCTTCCCCGGTGTGTCTCCGCCGGATCGCCCGATGGTCCTCACGTTCTACGCCAACTGCACCACGCAGCAGCAGATGCTGGCCGGTGGGGTGGACGCCTCTTCGGAGGAGAACCTGGAGTGGGGCAGCTACGTGGCGATGGACCAGATCGCCTCGTACTACGCCAAGGGCATGCAGTTCAGCGATGAGTTGCGTCCCTACTACGAGGACGCCGACGGCAACGCCGTGCAGTTCTCGATCCCGTTCATCGTGACGCCCGAGGATCTGGCCGACGAGTGCAACCCGGGCCGCGGCCCGTACCCGAACCCGACGGATCCCTCGTGGACCGACTACGTGGCCTTCTTCGAGGCCCGCTGGGCGACCGAGTACAGCAACATCGGCTAACAGCAGCCGACCGACCCCGTGACGAGAGATCGTGACGGGGACAAGACACACCCCGGAGGGGGACGCAGCCACCCAGGTTGCGTCCCCCTCCGCCGTTTCGGGCGCGCCCTGAGCCCGCGGCTAAGTTTCACAGGCTGCTGATCGACCGAGGAGAGCCCGGCGTGACAGACGAGCGGAACAGCGAGAGCGGCGGGTCGGAGGCCGGAGGCGGCGCAGTCGCCTCTGCGACGTCCTCGGGAGGCGGGCGCCGGATCAGCCTGCGGGACTTCTTCGCCCGCTACGGGCTGCTGGTGGTCTTCGGGGCCGTGGTCCTGATCTTCAAGGGCCTCGACCCGGAGATCTTCCTCACCCAGGACCACGTGCAGAACGTGTTGCTGCTGCCGTCGGCGTTCGTGCCGCTGCTGGTGCTGGCGACGGCTCTCACGTTCGTGCTGGCGATGGGCGACTTCGACCTGTCCTTCGGCAGCATGGTCGGTCTCTCCGGCGCCACCGCCGTGGCCCTCATGGTCAACTTCAACCAGCCCGTCTGGGTGGCGATCCTGGCCGCGCTCGGGGTGGGCGCGGCGGTCGGTCTGTTCAACGGCTACATCATCTCCTACGTCGGGGCCTCGTCGTTCGTGATCACCCTGGCCGGCCTGGTGGGTCTGAAGGGCATCGAGCAACTCTGGACCAGCAACCGGTCGATCACCATCCCGGTCGGCGATCAGCCATTCTTCGTGGATCTGGCCCGCAACGTGGAGTTCTGGGACCTGCGCCGGCCGGTCTACATCGCCTTCGCCATCGTGGCGGTGGCGTGGATCGTGATGGACCGCACCGAGATCGGGCGCTACATGTACGCCATCGGCGGCAACACCGAGGCCGCCCGGCTGGCGGGCATTCCGGTGGCGCGGGTGCGCCTGCTGGGGTTCGTGATCGTGGCGCTGCTGGCCTCGCTGGTCGGCCTCCTGCTCACCGCCGGCATCTCGGGTATTCGCCTGAACCTGGGCGATGCCTTCCTCCTGGATGCCTACGCCGCGGTGTTCCTGGGGGCGGCGGTGTTCCGACCCGGCCAGTTCAGCATTCCCGGAACGATCGTGGGTGCGTTGTTCCTGCGCGTCATCGAGGTGGGGCTGCTGTCGCTGCAGATCTCCAACGCCTGGATCAACATCGCCAAGGGCGTGATCCTCGTGTTCGGCGTGCTGGTGAGCCAGATCATGCTGCGGCGCAAATAGGAGCCGACGCCGTGAGCACCACCACGACCGCCCCTGTCGCCCCCCAGGAGACCGGCGACGTCTTCCTGGAGGTCCAGGGTCTGGTCAAGGACTATCCGGGCGTGCGCGCCGCCGACCACGTCTCGCTGGGTATCCGGCCTGGCGAGGTCGTGGGCCTGGTGGGCAAGAACGGTGCCGGCAAGAGCACTGTCATCAAGATCCTGGCCGGGGCCACCGCGCAGGACGAGGGGCGGATCCTGATCGACGGCGAGGAGGTCCACCTGCACAACCCGCACGACGCCACCCTGCTGGGGCTGTCGTTCGTGCACCAGGAACTGTCGGTCGTGCCCGACCTGTCGGTTGCGGAGAACGTCGAACTCGGCTTGGGCTATCCCCGCCGGGCGGGCGTGCTGGTTGATTTCGCCAAGCTGCGGCGGCAGTCCCGGGAGGTCTTGGCGCGCCTCGGCGGTGGCATCGCCCCCGACGTGGCGATCCGCACGCTGCCGGTGGCGCAGCAGCGGCTCGTGATGATCGCCCGAGCCCTGGTCACGCAGGCCCGCCTGGTCGTCCTGGACGAGCCCACCGGCTCGCTCACCGATGAGGAGACCAACCACCTGTTCGCCGTCATTCGCGATCTGTCGGCCGCGGGCGTGGCCGTGGTGTACGTGTCGCACCGTCTCGAGGAGATTCTGGAGATCACCGACCGCGTGGTGGTGATGCGCGACGGCGCCGTCGTGGACGACCGGCCCACGGAGGCGTTCGACACCCGCACGCTGATCGAGGAGATCACCGGCGAGGATGCCAGCGAGACGGCATTGCAGCGCCGCCGCACCCACGGCATCGGCGGGCCCCCCGACGCACCGGTGGTGCTGGAGGTCGAGGGTGTGGAAGTGCCGGGACACATCCATCGCGCATCATTCAGCATCCGCGAGGGCGAGATCCTGGGCGTGGCCGGGCTGGTGGGAGCCGGGCGGACCGAGTTGATGCGGGCGGTGTTCGGAGCCGACCACCGGACCGGCGGGGTGATCCGCCTGCACGGGGAGGAGGTCACGATCCGCCGACCGGCCGACGCGATCGCCGCCGGGATGGTGCTGCTGCCCGAGGACAGGCGCAATCAGGGCCTCATCCGGGACTTCAACGTGCGCCGCAACATCACGCTGGGCACGCTGCGCAGGTTCCGCATGGCGCGCCACCTGCCGGTGCCGTCGGGCCCCAAGGAGCGCGAGGCCTCCGTGGCGGCCGTGCGCGACCTCGACATCAAGACCCCGTCGGATCTCACGCCGGCCGCCTGGCTGTCGGGGGGGAACCAGCAGAAGCTGGTCCTGGCCCGCTGGCTGCGCTCGGGCGCCTCGGTGCTGATCTTCGACGAGCCAACCCACGGCATCGATGTCGGCGCCAAGGAGGAGGTCTACGGCCTCATGGAGCAGCTGGCCGCCGAGGGCAAGGCCGTGGTGTTCATCTCCTCGGAGTTCGGCGAGTTGGTGGGGGTCTGCCATCGGGTGATCGCCATGCGCGAGGGCGCCATCGTCGGCGAGGTCGTCGGCGACGAGATCACCGAGGCGCGTTTGCTGGAGCACTGCTACGGCCACAGCCCCGACGCCGCCCTGGCCGGCACCGACGAACTCTGAGGCCCTCTCCTGGCTGCTGTGAACCTCGCTCGCGTCATTCCGGCGGAGGCCGGAATCCATTCATCAGCGGCCCGAGCCGCTCTGCTGGCAGACTGCTCAGAACGCTCACGGTGACCAACACGGGCTGGATGGGCAGTGGCTGTGGTTCCCTTCGAGCGAGTGGAGGAACTCGCTGACCAAACCGCTTCCTAGGAGGGCACCGCGAGCACGATCGGTGCCCACGGAGCTATCGCCATATGTTGGCCTGTCCAGTGTTACCAACAGATCACGATCCATGACCCGTTACCCACTTGTACATTGGGATTCTCGCACGCGATAACCAAGACGGTGAACGACTGCGACGCACTGCCGGCCGCGTTGGTGGCGGTGACGGTTACGCTTTCGACGGCCATGCTTATTCCTGGATCCATGCCGGTGAGCGACACGATTGACCCGGCGAGCGAGACGCTCAGGACGGATTCGTCGCTGGAGGTGGCTGTGTAGGCGTCCACGGTTCCGTTGAAGCCCGCGGCGATGTCCACCTCGACGGCCGCGCCGTCCACATACACCACTTGTATTGCGATCGTGTCGCCGACAGTCGGCGCGTCCAAGGTAATGACGGTGACGTCGAAGGTCTGTGTTGCGCTGCCGGATGTGTTGGTGGCGGTGACGGTGACAGTCGCTGTCCCCTCGGCGATACCGCTGAGCGATAGCGCTGTCCCGTCGACGGCGACTTCGAGGATGGTCTCATCACTAGAGGTGGCTGTGTAGGAATCCACGATTCCGCTGAAGCCCGCGGCGACGTCCACCTCGACGACCGGGCCATCCACAATCACCTCCTGTGCCGGGAGCGTGTCGCCGGTCGTCGGCGCCTCCAAGGGAATGACGGTGACGTCAAAGGCTTGCGTCGCGCTGCCGGACGTGTTGGTGGCGGTGACGGTGACAGTCGCTGTCCCCTCGGCGATACCGCTCAGCGACAACACTCTCCCGTCGACGGCGACTTCCAGGATGGTCTCATCACTGGAGGAGGCTGTGTAGGAATCCACCGTGCCGGAGAACCCGTCCACAAGGCTCACTTCCAGTGTCGGACCGCCCGCGATCACATCTTCCGCCACCAGCGCCGCATCCACTGTCGGCGCCGCCAACGTGACAGCCACCGTGAGCGTGAAATCGTACTCCCGTTCAGTGAGGATGTGGGTGGCTTCGATGGTGTACGTGCCGGGCTCAAGAGTGCCAACGTAGGACGCCGGCGTAGCAGACCGTGGAGCGAGTGCCGTGGCGAGCTTCGTGCCGGACGTTCCCGCGCCCTCCAACAAATAGAAACGCTCCCGGCTCAAAGCGGACAATGTTATGTGCGCGTCGACTGCTTCGCTCAACGTGAACGAATAATACTTCGCATAGTAGCGCTCAGTGTTGTCGGTGGTGGCGTGCACCGAGCGGCAACCATCCGACCGCGCCCACGCACCCTCGGTCACCTCAATCGTACCCGCCGAGATGTCCCCCAGCGACAC
>LXNJ01000628.1_pt1 | contig 23881 bp, 16 predicted proteins | sample 809081 | NCBI WGS metagenome assembly LXNJ01 (sample SAMN04870510, study PRJNA318959) | sponge metagenome | biome: sponge; feature: marine sponge reef; material: water | host: Petrosia ficiformis | place: Greece: Milos, Mediterranean Sea | collected 2013-05-29 | depth 5-7 m | reverse complement strand
GCCGCATCAGGTCACCGATGAAGGGTCGGGGACGTCCACCGGCCCGTCGCTTCCGATGCGGTATGCCTCCAGGGCGGCGCGCAATCGCTAGGACGGGTGTGGCTACTGTACGCGCCGTTTTCTTGCCACGAGGGCGAGTCGAGGAAAGGCGTTGTCTCACCGATGATCCGCACGAGCTCGTCGAGCTCAAATCAGATTCCAGTCCTCTCCGATCGGGAATGTCACTCTGGCACCACGGTCGCAATACTGCCGGAAGATGCGCACGCGTCTCATGCGGATGGGCGTGTTGTTATCCGTTTTCCCAGCCGCCTGCCCCGACGTGTCCCCCCTCGTTGGCAAGTTGGCCGCTAGGCGCGTCTCTCCCTTCGGCTCTGTCGGCAGGTTGTCTCCCTCTTGCTCGGTGTCGGTATACGAGAGCCCGCCTCGCGCCGAGCGACGTTCAAAACCCGTCGTGGGCGTCCAGCGGCGCGGTCAAGTGAGACCCTACCCAGCGAGCTATAGACCCTCGCCAAGGACGGGCGACCGGACGGTTCGCATGGCACACTTGGCGCTGCGAGACCGGGTCGCGTGTGGAGCAATGTCTGGATCGGAAGTTGTGGAGCTGGGAGGCAACTCGGCGAGCGTGGGGACTCTTCGCGGGGTCGATGCTGTCGTGTACATCCATGGCATAGGCGGGCATTACCGCGACACCTGGGGTGCGTTTCCCAACTTGCTGGCCACAGATCCGGCGCTGCCGGACCTCGACGTACTTTTGTGGGGCTATCGAACGGCTCTTGGCCCAAGGGACGTTCCCGACACCGAGACGGTTGCCCGTAACTTGGTTTCCGAACTGGATGTACGACTGCAACCCGGCGTTGCCGCATGCCTCGTGGGCCATAGCATGGGCGGCCTAATCGTCTTTCAGGCATTGGTCGAAGAGATGGCGCAAGGCCGTGCGGAGGAGCATCCGACGAAAGCAATCCGGCAATTGACGCTGTTTGCCGTGCCAGTGACGGGCAGCTCGCTGGCGGGAAAGGCGAAGGAGGTCGTGGAGTCGCTCGGGCTGCCTCGCCTCGCAAACAAGCAGGTCAGATCGCTCGACGGAGAGGTCTGCGAGACGCTACTGGGCGAGGTGGCTGCTCGGATTTACGACCCGTCGGACGAGGGCCCCGATGCCCGCCGCATTCCCATCCGCTTGGTTGTTGCCAGTCGTGATGCCGTGGTCGACGAGGCCGACCGGAGCACGACGCGGCCACCGTTCCGGGAACCGCGCCCGCTTGAACTAGACTTTGACCATCGTGATGTGAAGTTGCCGTCGACGCGCTTGGATGTGCGGTATCTTGCGCTGGTGCGGGATGTGCACGCGATGGTCACGGGGAGGTTCATCGAGGCGTCACGGCAAGTTCTCGATGCTGCGGACGAAGAGCGACGCCGCGCCGAGGCGGACCTGGAAATCAGCTACGGGCGGCTGCTGCGTCGACCGTTTGCAAAGGCAGGGGGTGATCCGGACGCCCAACCATTGCTCTACGCGGACTACCGCTTGATGGTCTTGCGCGATTGCGTGTGTCGGGGTGGCCCGCCCCTGGATGCCGCAAGGCGGGCCGTCGTCGTGTTGACCGATGCCGGATACTTCGGTCGTGGCGAGTGACGTTACGCAGGGGCTTCGCAAAAGGCGTGCGAGCGAGGCGTCGTGGCGCGAGTGGTTCCGTCTGGTCTATCCACGCGTGTTCTACGCGGTGTATCGCTTGACGGGGGGAGATTCGGCGCAGAGCGAGGATCTCACTCAAACCGCGATCGAGCGGTTTCTCCGCTACAGCGCGTTGGACAGAGTGGCAACGGACCGGGAGGCCGTCGCATATCTCATCAGCACGGCGCGGCGCCTGCACGCAGACTCGGGGCGCCGAGACTCCACTCGTCAGGTCGTTGGTCTGGCCGAGAGCGCGGCTCGGGTGCAAGCGGAATCTGACGTCGCGGACGATGCGCTAGAGGCGCTCTCACTAGAACGCCTGACCGATCGGCTGGCGAGGGAGGACAGGGAGTTGATCCGCTGGTGGTGCGAAGGGCGATCGGTGAGTGACATTGCCACCTCGCTGGGCATCCGCTACACCGCGGCGGCAACACGGATCCATCGAGCGAAGCTGCGCCTGAAAGCGTTGGCGGAAGATGCGTAAAGAAACAGCTTGCCGAACGGTTTAATGAATACACGCACTCCGGAGATGCGAGATTAGCGATCCACGCAGTAGACCCGACGCTGGCCGGACTATGCCCGACCGGCGGGTCGCCGACATGGACGAACTCCTGCAGCAGATGGGCGAACTCGCCGATGAAGCAGGGGATTGGCACGATCATCTGCCGTACGAGGCGGCGGAACAGTATCTCGAGAACTACCGCTACCGGCAGATGTTCGGTCATCACGTTGACGACTGTTCTTACTGTAAGCGGTTGGTTGAAGCCCTGCACCCGCGCGAAAAAACGCTGTTGGCCCTGCTTGATAGCATGCGAGAGCAGACTGCCGCACCGGAAGTGCGCGATCCCGTTGATGCCGTGACAAGGGCTCGGGCGAGCCTGGACGCGATTCGAGATGTCTTGGTCGCCGGGCATGCGACCAAGCCAGGTGCGGGCTTGCAGCATTGGGTAAGTGTGCAGCGGGAGCTCGCTGGAGCCAACGTGGCGATGAGCGGGGACAGTATCGCCGAGGTGCCGTGGTCAGGCACAGTCGCGCTCTCGCTCGGTGGCGTGCCCGCGGCGGGAACAGAGGACTTCATTAGTGGCACTCTGACCGATGTCGCGGAGACGGTGGCAGCGTGCCTGCTCGCTTCCCGCTTCCGAGTCGCACATGTCGGTGACCTCGGCGGCGACGGTGTGTCCGAACGGCTTTTTGGTCTGGCGCGTTCCTACGGTCGCAGGGCGTACGCTGAGTGGCACGGCCAGATCCCCGAGGATCCGGGAGCTGGATTCGGTGTGACCGGATATTGGGCATGGCCCATGCACATTGGCATCCCGATGGACGACTTCGAGATGCGCGCTAACAGCCTGAGCACGTCTGGCATCGTGAGTTGCCTGACGTCGGACGGGGAGGTACGGCCGTACACGTACTTTTCGGGCGCAGACCGCCACACACCTGCCGCTCACGAATGGGTGGAAGGCTTGAACATCCTGCGCAGCACGATGGTCCACGAGAGCGTCGCGCGCATCGCGATGGGCGGTGGGATGGTCAAGGGTATGGCAACGCCATCACTGGCGCAGGACGTGCTGGTGTCGCTTCAGAACAAGCAGCCGCTTTATGTCCTCGGCGGTTTTGGGGGCTGCGCGCACGATGTCGCCGCGGCACTTCACCTGACTGCCTCCTCGGACTTGCCCGGATGGCGAGGAGTGGTGGATCTGGATGCGTACGATAGCGGTGACTTCCATAACGGGCTGGATGCAACCGAGAACCAGACGCTCGCAAATACCGATGACATCGAAGAGGCCATGGGGCTGGTTTTGACCGGATTAGGTCGGATCGCCGCCTGAGGCAGGTTCTGCGATCCCGAGGGCTCTGCCCTCATTAGCACAGTCCGTCCTGTTTCGCTTGAGAACGTCTTGACTCCTTGACTCGGTGCCGCCCGCCGCTATGGTGCGGTTTCTCGCGTGGGCACCGTCGCCCGCATGGAGCACTCTCTAGCAAGGAGGCAAGGACCGATGTTGTTCAACTGGCATCCAGACCTTGAACCTCCGCGGATTCAGCCGCACAGCAAGGCGAAACTCGTCGTGCTGCGCAGTTACGCGGGCGTATCTCGACCGCTTGAATGTCCTTCCCGGTCGCGACCAATTCAAGCTAGATCTCGTAGACGGGTTTGCCGGGGGCGGGACATTCCGCGACGGCGATGCGCTGATTTCGGGCACGCCGTTGATCATGCTCGAGGAGTTGGCCGAGGCGCGCGAGCGGCTAAACGTCAATCGCAAGAAGCCGCTGCAGTTCGACTGCAAGTGCTACTTCGTCGACGTGAACAAGGACCACACCGACCATCTGACCAAGGTCTTGGCCGAGCGTGGCTACGACCACCAAGGCGACGGCATTGTGCTCCGGACTGGCCGGTTCGCTGAGGAGGTGGACGCCACGTGGCGGACATCCGTCGTCGTCAGCCACGTGCGGGTCGGGCCATCTTTCTCCTTGACCAGACCGGGTACTCCCTAGTCGAGTTGGCCCTCGTGGGTCGCATCTTCCGAGAATTGCCGAACGCGGAGGTGATCCTCACATTCGCGGCCGATGTGCTGATCAACACGCTCGATGCCGAACCCGAGAGAGTGAAGGCCGTTGCGCCATTGGCACTTTCCGTCCCCGACATTCGGACCTTGCTTGAATACCGTGGCGGCGTTGGCGGTCGGGCGCTCATCCAACGGACGCTCCGGGACCACATTCGCAGCGTCACGGGCGCGACGTACGACACGCCATTCTTCATCCGGCCCTTGGATTCACGTCGGGCACTTTGGCTGCTTCACCTCTCGCGGCATGCCACCGCGCGGGACGTGATGATGCAGTGCCATTGGGCCACCAACAACACGTTCGAACACTACGGCCCGGGGGACTTTGGGATGTTGGGCTGGGACACCTTGCGCGAACCGAGTTCGCTGCAGTTGTTCAGTTTCGGGGAGCTCGACGCCGAACACATGGTGCGAGGGCTGTTGGACACGATGGCGCAGGAAGTGCATGGACTAACCCAAGACGGTCCCGTGTCTGTCGAGGCGATCAGGCACAGGTTGGCGAATAGGACGGCGGCGCGGTTCTCCGATCTGGACCAAGTGATCCTTCAACTGTTCCATGAGAAGGAATTCGCCATCCACTCGCCTGGCGGGAGAGTGGGTTCGCGCGTGCTGCGGCGTCTACAGGCGAAGGATCGGATCTCGTTTCCGGCTACACCGCTGCTGCCGTCGTTGTCTCGCGTTCGTCGCCGATGACGGTCGGTTGCGGAAGGTCGTCCCAGGTGCGTCCTTCCAGCTCTCTACCGCTCGCCTTCTTGCCGAAACGCCCCATCGCGGCCGAGAAAGAGCCGTCGTCGACTATTGACCGCGGCAACGCCGCGCCCACGGACTCGACGGGTGCCCACTCGCCCCATTGCTTGAAGTGGAATGGTGTCGCGTGCTCTCGGCAGTCATCACGGATGGCATAGAACCAGGCGGGGTCGCTGGGTCTGGCATGCGGGCCGCTTTCCCCGCCGGCGATCACCCAGTCGACGGCGCCTTGTTCGAGCCACTGCGCCAAGGCGACCTCGTCCAGCAGTGGTTCACATGAGAGAAACCGAACGCGTGCGGGCACCTCGGCGAGGTGGGGTAGGCGTTTGTCGACCCACCGCTGGTTCTCCACCGTGGTGCCGACCCAGACGTTGGCCGGCCAATCCACACCCCAAGGCGCAAGCCGCCTCACCAGATGGGGCCGTTTCGTCAGCAGGAGCCAGTCTAGGGCGGGCGTCTCTTCGATCAGCGTCCATAGCCGGTGGCGCCACGCCGACAACCCCTTCTTCCACTCAAAGACATCCGCCATTGATGCACAGAAGACGCGGGCGCGCCCGTCAGTCCGCTCGGCCACCGCATTCCACCGTGCCGGTTGTCGCCAGTAGGCGTCACTTAGGAAGCGTCGCGGCTTGCCGGTGCTCCAGATGTCGAAGCCGACGCGTTTCGCCCAGCTCTCGGCGTAGCAGTGATCGCACGCGGGCGAGACCTTGGTGCATCCCCACCAGGGGTTGAACGTGTGGTCCGTCCACTCGATCCTCGAATCACGCGCCATGTGCCCTCCTTGGCCACGGACCATGGTAGAGGCTACCGAATACTGGTGAAACATACAGTATTGGCCTCGGCTTGCCAACGCGTGTGCCCGGGTCTGTGCGGCTCCCCAAGCCGTAGATCACGACTTGCCCGTTCGCAGCGTTCGGGCGACAGGACGCCGTGCTGACCGAAGCGGCGTCCCTCGGGCTAGGCGCCGCCGTCCGGTCCGCACCGAGTCGGTCAGATGCATCATTGTCGGCGTCGTACATGGTGACCTTTCCAGAGGGTTTGCTGTGCCGCACGGCGCGGGCCTACACGGCGGAACCATATCGTGGAAGTGTGCCTTACTCGGCTTGAGCGATGTAGTAGAGCGAATGCTGTCGAGGTTGGCGGTGGGCTTCACTTCGGCGAGCCACTCGAGCGAGAGTCCGCCTGGCACCGTAGTAAGCCGCCGCTGCGCGGAGTCGGCGGCGGACGTGTAAGGCGTCGCGGCCGCTACGTCACGCGAGCGATGTGGCCGGCTACGGTCGGGGACAGCTAAGCCTCTAGCGCGTGCTCTGCGACTCTGTTTGGGGCAGGGCGCCAGCGTCTACTTGAAGCGTAACTCGATGCCCTTGCCAACAGTGAAGCCTCTGCCGCCTTGCGGGCGCCGAACTTCGATCTGGCCGGCACGTTCGAGTGGTCGCAGCGTCTTCTGGCGCAGGTGGCCCTTGTGGAACGGCGTACCGTCACCCATGACGAACTTCTCGATCTGCTCGATCGTAGTCCACTCGGTTCCAAACGTCTCGCGCAGTTGTCGAGCTAGTCGGTCGGTCTGGGGACCGAAGAGCGTTAGCTGGCCGGCAGAGTAGCCGCGGAAGGAAAAACTCCCTGACGGGTCGAACTTCCAGATACAAGACTTCATGAGGTCGCATCCCCTGATGTTCCCCGTTGTGAAATAAAGCGTGTAGACGTGGCGTCCGCCTTTCCAGAGTTCGAACGGAAGGACGTATTCCGCCCCGTGTCGCCTGAGCTGTTCGGTGAACAGACTGTGCAAGAACTGTTTGCTATCCGCCTCGTCTTCAACATCGAGACAGTCCCGCCAAGTTGGCGTACCGAAGAGATCGTCCAAGTGCGCCTCGAAGTCCGGCTGGCGGTGGAATCGCCGGATTGGCTCGTACATGAACGAAATGAGGCATTCGCTCTTGGGGTTGCTCAGGATCCGCCCGATTAGCTGCATCGGACTTCCCTTGACGCCAAAGGGATCGACCATCACGAACGACGGGGCCAAGGTTTTGCTTTGGGCATCGAGTTCGTCGAGCAGACTAGTCATGTGGTCATCAAACGTGCCTGGGAGAACGTGTGTGCTCGTCCTGGGTATTGGCAACTGGCGAGCCAACAGCCCCTTCAGGTGTTCGACGCGTCGCGCGTCCTGCTCGATGAACACAAACACCACCTCGACCGGCTGCAGCCTTCCTTGACTCTTGTGCCGCCTCACGGACTCGATGGCGACTAGTGGAGAGCCCTTCTCGCCGTTGGCGTACACGCCGGGACCAGCGAAGCCATCGACGAAGAGCAAACGACCGCTGAAGCTCCCTAGGATGGCGAACCAGCCGTCGAGGTAGGAGCGAAGAAGCAGGTGCTTGCCTTCTGTCTGTTCGTCGAGAGCCCAAACAGTGTCGGGCATCGTGGATCCTAGCCGGCGGCGAAGCCCGGAATATGCGGTCGGAAAGGTCATTTCCCAACCGTGTCAGCGGAAAACTGGTGTTGGATCGTCGCCGCAGCTTTGCATACGCGTGCCAGCGGCCGTCGGTGCTAGAAGCTGGCATTGAGCCGGCGCGTTGCTGCGACCGTTGGCTGACGACGACGAACCTCCCTACTGGATGGGCGTGGTTGCGATTGACGCCCGCCGATGGCGGCACTATGGTCCGCAAATTGCGCGCAGGCCACATTGGTCCAGCCGCCGTGCAAGGCGACTGGTCCTGACTAGGAATCAGGCTCCACGAAGGCACTCACGTAGCCCCAGTTGGTCGCTTAGGCCCTCTAGGAGCGGCTGGTCTCGGCCGCGTGCAGTGACATCAATTTGGCGTGAGTACGCGGGGGCAGATGGCCGAACTACAATCCAACGACGTCGACGCAATCGCATCGGCCGTAAAGGCCGTTGAGCAACTGTTCAACGACACTGACGCAGCAAATGTGCCGGGTTACGAACCGCAGGATCTTACCAGCGCACGTGCGGCAGTTCGGCGACTGGGTGAACTGTTTTCCGAGTTGCCTGGGACAATCGCGCAAGCTCTGGATACTGCTCGACGCAGCGGTGAACTGCTGTCGCCCGACCGGCTACAGGGGCTTGCGGAGATCCTACAGAATGCCGATGACGCCGGCGCGACGGAGGTTCGGCTCCTCCTGTGGGATGGCCACCTCCTGATGGCACACAATGGCCATGGCATTCAGTTGCGCCACGTACTTGGTCTGGCCACACCCTGGCACAGCACCAAGCGAGGTGACGTGGAGTCGATCGGACGCTTTGGAATCGGTTTGTCGGCGTTACGCTCCCTGGCCGAAACGGTCGACGTGCACAGTAGCCCCTACCACTTGCGGTTGGGAGCACCGATTCTGTCCCCGATTGGGTCGCCCACGCTTCCGGGCGGGTTCGACGAGGACGGTTGGACCGTCTTCTGCATACCTGTAACGGAATCCGACGTTCCGCTGGACAGCCTAACTGCGTGGCTAGACCGCTGGGGTGACGCGGGCCTGCTTTTCTTGCGCAACGTTGCGGAAGTCCAGCTGTATGGTGACGAAGGCGCGGCGGTCCGGCGCCTTTCGGTTCGCCGCGACAGTCATACGATTATCCATGGTGACGCGGAGGTCGGTGCCCCGATCCGAAAACAGCGTGTCGGGGCCCAAGGGCCGGACTCCTGGATGGTTTATAGCGCGGAAGTTCCCGCGGCAACCGGGGTATCGAGAGTTCACAAGGCGACCGGATCCGCGACCACCATAGGCGTGGCGTTGCCGCTGTATCAGGCCGAACAGGGGAAGGTCTACGCCGGATTGCCTGTCGTGAACACGCCTCTGCCGCTATTCGTGAATGCGCAATTCGACCCGTTGACGAGCCGGGGCGACCTAGCCGACACCGCGTGGAATCGGGCGCTCGTACCGCTCGTGGCCAACATCTGGGTAGTTGCGGCCGTTGACCTGTTTCGGCTCCGACCGGAACAGGCATGGGCGGCAATCCCCATCGGCGCGGATTCGGTGGCCGAGAGCATGTCGACGCTGGTGGCCGGGTTGAATGAAGCGATCATCCAGAGCGCTAGGAGTTCGGTTGCTGAACACGCGGCAGTCCACGTCCCGAGCAAGGGATGGCTCGGCTTCGACCGCCTAGCGGTAGAGATTGAATCGCTTGAAGGCGTGGTGACTGCGGACGAAACCGCCGCACTTCTTGACATGCCGGCGACGCTCCCGAGCACGGCGCGTGACGCGCGTGGCAGATGGCGTGCCGTATTGGCCGACTGGCGAGAGGCCGGCGCTGACCTTCCCGCCCCGCTGACCGTAGAGCAGGCGCTGAAGCTCCTTCGGGACATGAGCCGTCCCGTGCAATCGACAATCTCTCTTACCGCGGCGGGTATCCGGGACGGCCTAGGCGACGAAGTGGCGTCACTGCCGTGTCTCGTGACTTCGGATGGGAAGCGTCTCGTGCCGCCGACGGACGACTCGCCAGAAGCGGTAGCCTTGGAGGTCTCTCCGCTCGCGGGAGAGTTAGAGATTGTCGCTGTCCTCCATGCCCAGTATGGGGACGTGGCTGACGACTCAACTGCGGTCGTCGAATGGCTTCGGGAAAACGGGGCCCTGTTGGATGGGACCGATGATCGTGAGGTAGTACGTCGCCTTGCCACGGCGGGGAAGTCAGGGCGGCGCGTCGCGGAACCATTGACGGATGCACAACTGATTGGACTGCGGCGTGCCGTCGAGCTACTCGATCCGGATGAACGGCGTGAGCTAGGTCACGACGTGGGGCGAGCGATAGCGCTGGAGGCGTATGTCTACGAAGTGAGACGGGGGAGGAGGCAGCCCCGGCAAACTGCGGCATCGCCGATTGAAGCGTACCTCCCGCGGTCCATCGACCGAGCTCAAGACAGTTTCGCGATTGCCGCCGAAAGGGCTCCCAACATAATCTGGCTCAGCGACCATTACGCGAGGGGGCTTAGATCTCCCGACGGGCGGGCCGGGATGGGCGCGCAACGATTCCTTACGCTCCTCGGCGCGGCGACGGCGCCACGGCCGCGAGCGCATCCGGGCCTTACGCGGCGTTTCGCATCGCCTCTGCTCGGCTTGCACCGCTCGGCCACCGACAGTTCTTCCGGGCGAGCGCAGGCAATGGAGGATCAGGGTGCTACCTACACACTGACCGACACCGAATGCCCAGACCTGATTGCGACGCTCTCGGACATTGCGCGGGGCCGTCGGGGCAAGACAAGAAGGACTCGAGCGAGAGCGGTTTTGGCGACCTTGGGGCGGGCGTGGGAACGGCTGAGCGACTTTGCGGAGGTGGTGTCCGCCGACGACTACTTCACGTGGAACCACAAGGGGCGCATTCCCGCCTTCTGGTTGTGGCAGGCACGTGAGATTGCGTGGCTGGATGACGAGAGCGGGAAGGCGCGTAGGCCGTCGGAGCTACGCATTCGCACGCCCGGCACCGAAGCGATCTACGGCGAAGACTCGAAGGACTTCGTGCATCCAGAACTCGCCGGGGCCCACCCGGAACGACGCAGCTGGCTCGCGGCCATGGCAGCGCTCGGGATGTCTGGTGATCCGACGGGGCGGGAACTAGTGGCGAGGCTGAAGGAGCTTAGGGACGGCTTCGAATCCGGAGTGCTGTCGACAGATCGTGTAGAGCGGGATTCGGCGATCATTTACATGGCTCTAGCTGCCCCTCTTGGCGACTCTACGGCAAGGTCAGATCTGAGCGAGGCCGAGTTGCGCAAGGCATTCCAAGACGGTGATGGTTTGCTCTTCACAGATTCAACCTGGTGGAAGCCGGACCAGGTCTTTGCTGGTCCACCGGTCTTCGGGGCGTACGAGGCGTTCGCGCCCCCAGTATCAGGAACGGTACCGCTGTGGCGGACGCTTCGGCTGAAGGAGCCGTCATTATTGGACTGCATTGAAGTCCTGCGTCGCATTGCCAGGCGGCGACGGCCACTTGATACCGATGATGAGGCGATACAGATACAGACCTTGCGCTTGCTCGAGGCTCGGTTTCGGGACCAGGGAGGTCCGAAGGACCGCCGACGGCTGGCCAAGCTGCGCCTATGGACGAGTCTAGGTTGGAAGACCGAGCGTCCCGTGTTCGCGACCGATGACGAATTGCTGGTCGCTGGTCTCAGGGATCGGTTGCCAATATGGCAACCTGGCGGAGAGCTAGATCAGTTCCGGTCGTTGCTAAGTCCGCTTCGGGTAACAGAGATTGGGGCAAACGACGCGGTAGTCGTCGACCCCAATATGTCACAGGACGACGCGCACTCGACAGGTCTTTTTCGGGCAGCGGTTTGGCAGCTCAAGGAGGACCTTGTGCGCAACGAACCGGATCTGGCGAACAGTCTCGGCATCCCATGGGAGGCATTGACGGAATTTGACCTGCGACGTCATCCGGCCCTCACTATCGAGGTGCGTGTACCGACCAATGCCGATGACAAGGTGTTGGAATGCGATGTGCTTGTGAGGGTCGACGTGACTCGGCGCATCGTGTTTGCGAAGGATCCTGCAGTTGATCTCCCTCGGGCGGACGGCGGTGGACGGGCGCTAGCGTCATTGTTCAGCGGCGACCCGCGTCGCCTGGCTCAGGCTTGGCGAGTTGCTTGGGATCAGGCGGAAGCCGGGCGCACGGCTAAGGCGCTCGAACTCGCTCAGCAAAGGGCAGCCCGGAAGCAGGAGGAGATAGACGCGAACATCGAGCAGGAACTGGCGGCACTTCAGGCACGTACCGCCGACAAGCGGTCGTCGACTGCGAGGAAGTCGCGGAGCGGAACGACCAAATCAGCCGACGATACGCCTGTCACGGGTGAGCCGCGCCGGGAACTCGAGGAAGCACGAGTACTTGTCGACCCCGGTACTCTCAAGGTCGCTGATCTCCAGGGGCGGCTGGTCGATGCCTCGCCCGAAAGCGCCACAAGCCGCCCAACGCCACAAAGCGTGCGATTAGCGGAGCCGCGTGCGACCTCGCAGAGTCCGCGCAACCGCGTCCAGACGCGCAGCTACTCCGACCTCGACAGGGAGAACGTCGGGCTCGAACTCGCGCGAATGGTGCTGGCGAGCGACCGCGAGGACATCATCGACCTCCGGACCCAATGCGGCGTTGGTGCGGACGCGATGGACAAGCTGAAAAGGTTCTACGAGTTGAAGGTGAGCGCCGGCGTGGAACCTGATCAGATCAGGTTGACCAACGCGGAAGTGCTGCGTGCACAGAGTTCGCCGCACTTTTTCTTGGTGGTCGTCTCCGGCGTAGAGGGTGCGGCCGCAAGTCCAACTGTGCGGATTATCCCTCGGCCCCTCGACCAGTTGCAGCAAGCTGTCACCGGGACGATGACGTTGTCAGGAGTTAGCCGGGCCAAGAGCGTCGTTTACGATTTGGTGCCGCTGCAAGCCTCGACGCCGCCCGAGGTGGGCACCATCGTCGATACACCGCCGGGTTAGTGGCGCCACGCACGCGCTCCCGAAGTCTGCTTTGGGTTAGAGACGCAGTGTCGCAGTGCCCAACGGACGACCGTTCCGGTATGCTGCGCCGCTGAGCAAGGAACAGTTCAAGACGCAGCGCAATCCGCACTATGGGCCGATCAGAGTATGACCGATCGAGAATACGTCGAACGTAAGTGTGCCCAATTGGTTGACGCTGGCTTTTGGCCGCGAGAGCAGGAATTGCGGTATCGTGGATGGCTCAGCAACTTCGACGACCGTGCTGACCTCGAAGCTGCCGTGTCCCTACTGGACCACTTCGTCTTCATCAATCGAGACCATGCGTCGTTGGCCGTGCTCGATGGCTACACTCGGTTCTTGGGCCACCTTCACGACATGACGTACCAGCGATTGTCGAGGACACGCGAGCGACTGCAGACCTTGCACGCTCAAGTGCAGTTCACAGCTGTTCGTGGGGAGTCGCCAAATCTGGCGGACTCTGGCTTCGCGTACACGCGCATCGCCCGAGAGGAGATGCTTGTTCCCGAAGAGCGGATCCACGAGCTTCCAGATGCAATCGACCGATGTGCGAATGGTGAACCGGTGGTGGTCGTCGACGACTTTTCAGGTACAGGGAATCAGATCGTCAATACAATTACGTCGTGCGACAGGGCCGGACGGTCTCTATTGCGGCTGGTCCAGCAAAGTGAAGCGGTAGTGTGCTGCGTTACGGCCGTGATGACGTCCTGCGCCATGCGACGCATCCGGAGAATTGCACCAGCACTCCACCTGTACCCGGGCTACATCGCTCCAGAAAACGAATACTCGATTGACGCCCTCCTGCCTAGGGATGAGCATCCAGGTGTCCACGCAATGCTGTCGCGTCAGGCGTCAAAGCTCTCCACAGGGGGGATTGACGAGGTCCGTGGTCTCAATGGCCTTGGTCTCATGCTTGGGGTCCATGACCGGATTCCGGATGCATCTTTGCCAATCTTCTGGGCCGATGGGGGGGACGGATGGATACCGCTGAAACCGAGAAGGGGTTGATGGTTCTAAGCCGTGTGTTCTCCGACTACCGCGATGAATGGGCGGTAGGGGACTTCAACGAGCGGTTTGTGCGGCCACCTTACTACGACCAGTTCGTCGGAAATGAGCCAGTATTCCTCGTAGGTGGTCGCGGGACTGGGAAAACGGTTGCCCTTCGCTCCATGCATTTCCGGAACAGTCAGGGACCGCAGACTCAGTTGGGGATCTACATCAAAGCCTTTAAGAATCGGGTCCAGGCCTTCTCGGCCGCAAACCTGAACCCCGACGTGCAAGTGCGGGCCTTCGAGCACTACATGAACCTGATTTGCTGCTACGAGCTTGCTCAGTTGTGTCTTCGACTCCAGCCTTCATTGCGGGCCGCGCCGCCGCTTGCTAGGTCCGTGGGATTGGCTGCACGCCACTTTGGTCTGAAACGCATGGAACCAGACCCTGCCGTATTCGTGCTCCAACTCAGGCACAAGATCGCCGAGCTCTCGGCCTTCATCAACGATCCTACTCGGGTAGATCGACCGGCGTTCTCACAAGGCGAGCTTCCTGTGGTCGACTATGCCCGCGACGTGCACGACCTAACTGGCGGAACCAAGACCGTCTACATTTGCATCGACGAGTGGGAGAACTTGTCGCGCCAGCAGCAGGAGGCGCTGAATCGGTGGATCAAGAACTGCGAGACACCTATCACCTACAAGATTGGCGTGCGAGAAGGCGGCATCAAGACTACAGACACGGGCGGGGGAAATGACCCGCTTCATAGCCCGGCCGACTACGTGCAAACCCGCATCTCTGGATCGTCCATGAGATCATTCTGCCGGGATGTCGTTGAGCAGAGACTTGCGTGCCTCGCCGCTAGCGAAAGGTGGGTGCCGAGCACTCTCACCGGGCTACTGGAATCTCTAGATCGACATGAGGAAGCTGAACGACTAGGCGCGCGGGCCGCTGTAGAACGGAAGATCAGCGGATTGTCCGCCAGCGATGCGGCCACAGGCGGTTGGCTGCGCCGCGTTTCGCTTGGAGACGCCTATCTGGCCATGTACGAGGCTGAGAGGACTGGGAGGTCGGTCGGTGAGGTAGTTGGTGAGGCAATCAATGATCCGGCGAGGTGGACGAATACCAAGAACAACTATGGGCACTTGAGCCTCTTTTCGGTTACACGCGGGCAGAAGGGTAGCTCGCGTCAGAAATACTACGCGGGGTCGAGGACCTTCCTTGGCCTTTCGGATGGCAATGTCCGGTATCTCCTGGAGCTTCTGGACGAGGCAGTCCTCCTGCTGATAGCTGAGCAAGGCGAGGAGTCCGACAGCGTACCCATCTCGGCGGAGGTGCAGACCATGGCCGCCATCAATGTGGCACGCCGCCATCTGCGACAGATCGAAGTACTGTCCGATAGGGGTCCAGAGCTTCTTCGGTTGGTCGTTGCTCTTGGGACCGCTTTCGGGGCATTGGCTCGTGAGCCTAGGCAGCGTGCGCCAGAGCAGACATCGTTTACGGTTCGTGGTCCAAAAGGCGATGTGGACGCGGTTACAGAGCTGCTGAACGAGGGATGCTCGGTGCTGGCGTTCGTACGGGACACAACGACCAAGCGCACTAGTGCAACCGAACTCCGGGACGACGAATATTGGCTCCACCCGATATTGACTCCTCACTTCTCCATGTCACACCGAAAAAAACGGAAGGTAGAGTTAGATGCCCGTGTGTTACGGCAGGTGCCGGCTGGCTCAAGCGGCGCTAATGATCTAGTCCGAAAGATCGTTGGTTCGCTCGGGACCGAGGACTCACAACACAGCCTGTTCTAGGACCGGCCGTGTTGGAAAGGGAGCGAGTCAATGTTTAGCCTACCTGCCGACTTGTGGTGGGGGTCTGCCGTCGCCGATCTGCCACTTCCTTGCGACTCGTTTCTGCTTTACTCGAAAGTGGAGTCGGAAGATCGTGCGAACGTGCCGTATTGGGATTCAGTTTGCGCTAGTCGAGCCCCTTCGTCGTACGCAGTCATTGTCGGGTGTGAGTCCGACGGAGCGGACAGGTTCGTGGTCGACCATGCTGGACGGCAGTTCGTGGTTGACGCGTTCGACTTGTCACCATTGGTCGAGATCGTCCCGCGCGAGGCCAATCTGGTGCTCGATATCTCAGGTGTGGACCACATGTTGTGGGCGGGTTGCATGGTTGAGTTCAAGTCGCGTGTTCTGGGCCTTTACTTCATCTACACGGAACCTAGCGAATACAGGGTCGCCGTACGACCCAAAGACAAAGACCTCTTTGAGACCGGTCTGTTCGACCTTTCGGATCGCTCAAGGGGCGTTCGGCCACTGCCCCGGTTTGCGAATCTGAGGGGCCCAGAGCTGCACGATGATCGGTCAGTTTTTGTGCCGCTCCTTGGGTTTGAGGGTCGGCGTGCACTGAATGTGCTCAGTGGGCTTGACCCGACGCCTCCAGAAGTCATACCTGTCGTCGGGGTGCCAGGGTATCGCCTAGACTTTCCATCGTACACCATTGCCTGTAATGAGGTGTTTTTCCGGGAGACACGTTCACAAGGGCGGATCAGGTATGCCCCGGCGGCGGATCCGTTCGGTACAAGGAATGTGCTACGCACTATCAGCGAGGACTTCCCCGACGCATACATGTATGTCGCGCCGATAGGAACGCGGCCGCATGCACTTGGCGCCCTCATGTTCGCGGATGAAGAGCGTGAGCGTAGCGAGATCCTCTTCGATCACCCAGTCCGAAAAAGGGAGAGTAGGCGTGGGGCGGGGAAGGCGCACCTTTACAGAATTCTTTAAGGCGAGCAGGGCGTGGCGAGCTATTACACCCCAGACCGTTGGAGTGAAACGCTGATATGCGGTCTCTCTTGCGAAGATCCCGCAGGGATCCTTGATCCCGCAGTCGGAGATGGCTCGTTGCTGCTGAGTGGTGCGCGGCGGTTTCCAAGGGCGGCCCTGTTCGGTGTCGACATCGATCCGGCTGCTGTCGCGCGGACCCGAAGAGCGTTTCCATGTGCCACAGTCTCACGCGCGGATGCTTTGAGTGCCCACAGCCTAGTGAAGACCAAGGTCTGGCGGTCGCGCGGTCTGATTGACACGGTGGTGATTAACCCGCCGTTTGCGGGACCGAGGAGGATGGTGTCGGTCCACGCATTCGGGCAACGCATCGCGTGTGGTGTCGCAGCCGGCCATCTGCTCGTATGCATGTCGCGGTATGCGCCAAAGCGGGTGGCGGCGATCCTGCCTCGCTCGCTTTTCCACTCGGAAAGAGACAGCAAAGCAGTGGAGGCAATTTGCCAATCGTACGACGTATTGCGCGGGGGGCGACTAAGTCGTACGAGTTTCTCGAATGGCAGCGCAGCGTCGGAGATGACGTATTTCCAGCGCCGGTGTCCACGCAAGCAGATTGCCGATAGTTGGGATGAAGTCGTCCAGAGCAAGTTCCCCGCTCGCTTGGGCACCAGTGTTGCGCTCGTCCGTGGAGGTGTGCCGGTCCATGTGGCTCAAGAGACCAAGGCGCAAGAGGGCGTAGCGTTCGTACACACAAGGGAGCTCGTGGCTCCGTGCCGCAATCCGCAGGTATTAGTGACACCAAATGGACGAGGCGTCGTTCAGGGCGTCTGCATTTTGTTGCCCCGTGTAGGCTACGTGAGACCTACCCATCTGCGTGTTCGAAATGTTGCAGGGCCGATTCAGCTGTCGGACTGCGTCCTGGCGCTGTGCGTTAGCGGAGTGGAGGATGGTGAAGCTCTGTGCGCGGCGCTGCGCAAGGACTTTAATCATTTGAGGGCTTGTTGGTCTGGGACCGGTGCCCCGTACACAACAGTTGAAAAACTCCGACGTTACCTTGCTGACCTAGGCACCGAATGCGCTGTCTTACCGAACTGGCCGCCGGCATTGGAGCGAGCGCTTCAGTCACCATGCGCGGCGACCAACATGGCCGGCGCGCCAAGGCTCGTTGGGTGAGCCACCCGCGTGAACCAAGAATCAACGAAAGAGCTCAGACTCAACCTCCTTCATGTACTTGTTGATGTAGTGTGGGTCTGGTTCTTGCTTCCGTGGCCGAGAGCGCGCCTCGAATCTTGGATCCTCAGGATTCGAAGCGTCGAATAGTACAAGCCCGATTCCGAAGACTTGGCACAGTGAGTCAAGCCGGGAGACCTCCTCGGGTGCCGCTTGCCTGGGCGCCACCAGATACGACCTGTGGCTGAAGAGACAGTAAGCGCATGCTTGGCCGAACGCCGTTATCAGTTGGTTTGCATTCGTCTTGATCTCGGCGGAAACGATCTCGATCGGCGGCTTGATGATGTCGCTTGGCTTCGAATCCCGCTTGCCAATCACGTCCGGTGTCCCCCATTTGTCCTTGAACCTGTTGCCACCAAGCGGAGTCGCCTTCGTTACATCTTCAAGCTCATTCTTCAGCCAGTCCGCGAATGGCCGATAGAAGGTTTCCTCCTTCGGTGCCGATGGTTGCTGGTCACTGGGATCCTGTACGGATTCCTGGCCGGCAATTCGATAGAGCCCGCGGGTGGGCTTTTCGACCTTGGCGCTGGTTGTGTCCGGGTTGTAGATCGCGCCGGCGATCGTATTGAGCTTGAACGCCGCATCTCTCTCGTGGCTGAGACGTTGAAGCTCGGAGTACCTGATCCCTTCAGGACGTCCGCTCAAAATCTCGACGGCCGCCGCGCGAATGCGCGACGTAATCGATTTAGTTGCCATGCCTTGCCTCGTCTGTAGATGGGGCACCGCGATGTTTCCGTGGTGACGCCGACTCGGTAGGTGACAAGCGTACCCGTTGTGGCGCGTCAATCATGATAAGGATTCTCACCTTGATTGTCGCTGGGCACCCGTTGTGTCACCTTGTTTACCGGGGTTTCCGGAGGCATCTGCCTGCTATCCACACGGAGAGTCGCGCCCCGTCGCCCCGCTATTCCGCCCGCAGCGGCGCGTTCAGCAGTTCGCCCCAATCGTCATCGTACGGATGAACCGACTTGGCCGGCAGGTCGCCGCGCGACAACGGTCGTCCTTCGTTGGCCCACCGGAACAGCGAACCTTCGAGGTTGAAGACGTCCTCGATGCCGCGTGTCTGGAGCCTGGAGACGAGGCGCGACGAGCGGTAGCCGACCGAGCAGTACACGACCACCGTTGGTTGCCGGCTGTCGGCTTTGATCGCATCCAGCGCGGCGCGGACCGTCGTGGCAGGTACGGCCCCGTCGATGTGGCTCACCCGGAACTCCTCGGCTGTGCGCGCATCGAGGAGCAGGACCGGTTCGCCGCGGCTCTGCTTGTCCGCGAGTTGCCGGGTGGTCAGGTGAGGAACGTCAGGGAAGGTCTCGCGAATCTCCGCCAACGTATCGTGCCAACGCGTGGCGTCGGCAAGCTGGGCACTTGCCCACGGGGCCAAGGTCACGAGAAGCGCGATGAACGCCGTCCGGGTGAGCCCTGATTGCCGACCGCGGCATGCGATGATCGCTCGAACCCGTTGATCTCCAGCAGGGTCTTCATGGTTCCACAGTTTTGATACGGTTCGCAGCCTGCGGTCGAACGCGTTTCCGGCGGGCCGTCTCTGCCCGTCAGTACGTATGCGGCTGCGACAGCAGCGCGATCGAGAGCTGGATGTCCCGGATCGCCTGCGACATCGCCTGGCCGATGAGATCGAGCCGCGTCACCTGTTCGATGCGCTTCGCGGACTGGTCGAGTTCCCGCTTGGACAGCAGTTGCCGGAACAGGGCGCACGCGTCGACTAGGCAGATGATCACCACGTCGCGCGGATCGGGGATCTCGTCGCTGAACAGCACCTCCATGATGCGCAGCTTCACTTCGCGCTCGGCCTTGCCGTCGACGACGGGGTAGCGGCGGGAGCGGAAAACCCAAAGGAAGCGGTCTTCCTGCACTTCCAGGATGCCGCTGTGGACGAGTCGCGATAGCGCCTTCTCGCGGATCTCGTCGGCCCGGCCGGCGGTGCGCTCGATCCAGAATCGGGCGTCGCGCTTGTCGTCGGCCGCCGCGATCTCGGCGAGCGTCGGGTCGAGCAGGCTGTCGCCGAGCGGCGTGTCGTCAATGAGGATCAGGCTGTCGAGGTCCGTGTCTATGCGGTTTTCGAGCGCGAGGTCCATCAGAACGCCGCCGCCGAGCGCGTAGCCCAGCGACCAGTCCGGCACGCGCTCGAAGCGGCCGTTCTCGTCGTGGAGCAGGAGCAGCATGACTTCCTCGGCGAATCTCAACACGGGTGTGGTTCCTTCTGGCTGTGGATGGTTGCGGGACTGCTCGCGTGGGCTCGGGAGTATAGCGGCCTTGACAGTACGCGGACGTCCTCGTCCGCATTCCGGCCCCGGTCATGGACTCCATCCGGGCGGAGAGCCGGCACCGATAGCGCTCTTAGAGACCCAGCGCCCAGAGGATGAAGGCGTACTCTTCTGCCACCTCGTAGAGCGAGTCGAAGCGGCCCGACTTCCCGCCGTGGCCAGCACCCATGTTGGTCTTCAGCAGCAGCGGATTGGCGTCGGTCTTGAGTGTGCGCAATTTGGCGACGTACTTGGCGGGTTCCCAGTAGGTGACGCGTGGATCGTTGAGCCCGGCGGTGACCAGCATCGGCGGGTAGATGCCCGGCTTGAGCTGATCGTAGGGGGAGTAGGACTGGATCAGTTCGAATGCCGCCTTGTCCTCGATGGGGTTGCCCCACTCCGGCCACTCGATGGGCGTCAGCGGCAACGACGTGTCGAGCATCGTATTCAGCACGTCGACGAACGGTACATGCGCGGCGACGGCACCCCAGAGTTCCGGGGCCTGGTTGACAACGGCCCCCATCAGTTCGCCGCCGGCGCTGCCCCCGGCGATGGCGATCCGGCCGGTGGCGGTGACCTTCTCCGCGACGAGGAAGCGCGCCACGTCGACGAAGTCGTTGAACGTGTTCGTCCGCTTGTCCAGCTTGCCGGCCTCGTACCAGTGGTAGCCGAGTTCGTCGCCGCCCCGGATGTGGGCGATGGCGTAGACGAAGCCGCGATCGAGAAGCGACAGCCGGGTGGTCGAGAACGCGGGCGTCATGGCGTTCCCGTAGGCGCCGTAGCCGTAGAGATAGAGCGGTGCGCTGCCGTCGAGCGGCGTGTCGTGCCGGTAGACCAGGGAGACCGGTACGCGTACGCCGTCGCGGGCCGGCGCCATGCGCCGCTCCGTGACGTAGGCACCGGCATCGTAACCGCTCGGGATCTGCTGGACCTTGCGCGTTCGCAGGGACTTGGCATCGAGGTCGTAGTCGAACACGGTGCTGGGCGTCACCATCGACGTGTAGCCGAGGCGGAGCGTCCGGGTTTCGAACTCCTCGTTGGCGCCGATGCCGACGCTGTAGGCGGACTCCGGGAACGCGACGTAGGAACTCGTGCCGGCCCGGTCGATCAGGCGAACCTGGTCGAGGCCCTCGATGCGCTCCTCGACTGCGATGAAATCGGCGAAGACCTCGAAGTCGAGGATGTAGTGCTCGTCGGAGCCGGCGATCAGGGTCTCCCAGGCGGATTCGGTCGGATCGTCGTTCGGTGCCGTTGCGAGGCGCGCGTTCTTGTGCGTGTCGTTGGTCTTGATGACGAACCGGTCGCGCTGGTGGTCGATGGAGTACTCGTGCTCGGTTCGGCGGGGGGCGACGAGGAGTGGCGTGGCACCGGTGTCGTGCGCCGGGATGAGCCGTACCTCGCTCGTGACGTGGTCGCCGGTACTGATGACGATGTAGTCCTCCGACGCCGTGCGCGAGATGCCGACGAAGAAGCCCGCGTCCTCTTCCTCGTAGATCACGGCATCGTCGGCCGGCGAGTCGCCGAGGACGTGCAGGCGGACCTGGTAGGGTCGCCACTGGTCGTCCACGACGGTGTAGTAGAAGGCGGCGTCGTCGGTGGTCCACACCGGGCTGCCGGTGGTGTTCTCGATGACGTCGCCGGTGTGCTCGCCGTCCTCCAGGCGCTTGACCCGGAGCGTGAAGCGTTCGGCGCCGGAGGTGTCCGTGCTGTAGGCCAGCAGGGCGTCGTCATTCGAGACGGACAAGGCCCCGAGGCGGAAGTACTCGACGTCCTTCGCCAGTGCCGGTTCATCGAGGATCACCTGGGCGTCCGCCGTGGGCCCTCCATCGGCGCCATCGCCCTCGGCCGGCCAACGCGACCAGATGCGGTACTGGCCGCCGTCCTCGAAGCGCCACTGGTAGTAGTAGTCGCCGTCCTTGACCGGTACGTTGGCGTCGTCGGGTTGCTGGCGTCCCTTGATCTCCTCGAAGATCTTCTCGACCCGGGGCTCGTGCGGCGCCATGACGGTCTCGAAATACGCGTTCTCCGCTTCGAGATAGGCCAGCACGTCGGCATCGTCCACGGTCGGATAGCTGTCGTCCTTTAGCCAGCGATACGGGTCTTCCACGGTGATGCCGTGGTGGGTGAACGACACGGGGCGAACGTCGGCGACCGGCGGTGCCGGGTGGTCGGGTGATGACACGGATTGCTCTCCTTGGCAGCCGATTACGCTGGCGGCGGTGAGCGCCGCCGCCAGCGTCGAGCGTTTCGGGCTCAATCGGGCAGGCCGAGCACGCGCTTGGCGATGATGTTGCGCTGGATCTCGTTGCTGCCGCTGTAGATGGACGCCGCGCGGTTGGCGAGGAAGGTCCGCGTGTCCTCGATCTCTCGTTGGTTGAAACCGTCGCCGTCCCAGCCGAGGCCCTGGGTGCCGCGCATCTCCACGAACAGCGACGACTTGTCCTGCTGCAGCTCGGTACCGTACATCTTGAAGATCGAGGTGGCAGGGCCCGGCGTGCGCCCGTCCCTGGCTTCCTCGACCGTGCGCCGCTGGGTCAGGCGGTAGGCCTGGTTGTTGATGTTGTGCGTCAATATGCGCTCGCGCAGATCCCCGTCGGCGATCCGCCCGTCGGCTTCGCCGGCGTACTTTTTGGCCTCGCCTTCGAGGGTCGGCCCGGCTTCCCTGACGGCCGCGCCGCCCACCAGGCTCGCCATGCTGCCGCGTTCGAACTGCAGCAGCCGCTTGCCGATCGTCCAGCCCTTGTTGAGTTCGCCGACCAGATCCTCCTTTTTGGCGATGGCGTCGTCGAAGAAGGTCTCGCAGAACGGCGAACTGCCGCTGATGAGCCGGATCGGCTTCACAGTGACGCCCGGCTGGTGCATGGTCATCAGCACGAAGCTGATGCCCTCGTGCTTGGGAACGTCCGGGTCGGTACGCACAAGCGCGAAGATCCAGTCCGCGACTTGCGCGCCCGAGGTCCAGATCTTCTGCCCATTGATGACGAAGTGGTCGCCGTTGTCGACGGCCCGCGTGCGTAGGCTCGCAAGGTCGGAACCGGAACTCGGTTCGCTGTATCCCTGGCACCAGGCCACCTCGCCGCGCACGATCGGCGGGATGTGGCGTTCCTTCTGATCCTCGGTGCCGAGTTCGAGCAAGGTCGGGCCGATGAGCGACAGGCCCATGCCGCCGAAGGGGACGCCGGCCCGGACGCGGCGCAACTCCTGGATCAGGACCATGTACTGCTCGGTGTCGAGCCCGCCGCCGCCGTATTCCGTGGGCCAGGTCGGCGCCGACCAGCCTTTCTCGATCAGCCGTTCGCGCCAGATCTGCGCGTCGTTGCGGTCCCCGCCGCCGCCGGCGCGTGCACCGGGGGGGCAGAATTCCTCCAGCCATTCCCGGGTTTCGGCCCGGAAGTCTTCGATTGCGGGCATGCGCCAAGTCTCCGTCATGCGTTGCCGCAGCAAGCATCAACGAAGCCGTGTTAAAACTCAACTTGAGACAAGGGAGCGAGTGTGCCAGCGAACATCCTGCTCATCCTGATCGACGACCTCGGTTGGACGGACTTGGCCTGCTACGGCAGCGCCTTCTACGACACGCCGAACCTCGACCGGCTGGCTGGCGAGGGCATGCTCTTCACGGACGCGTACTCGTCCTGTCCGGTGTGTTCGCCGACCCGGGCCAGCATCATGAGCGGCAAGTACCCGGCGCGCGTCGGCGTGACCCAGTACATCCCTGGCCATGCGGTCGGTCGGTTGCAGGATGTTCCCTACTTCCACGCGTTGCCGATGAGCGAGTACAGCGTCGCGCGAGCCTTGGGCGACGCGGGGTACCAGACCTGGCACGTCGGCAAGTGGCACTTGGGCGGTGCGCAGACCACGCCGGAACGGCACGGGTTCGACGTCAACGTCGCGGGCCTCGGCTGGGGAATGCCGCAGAACGGCTATTTCAGTCCCTACGGCATGGCCAACCTCGCGGACGGCGAGGACGGCGAGTACCTGACGGACCGCTTGACCGACGAGGCCATCCGCCTGATCGAGGCGCGGGACCGGGATCGGCCTTTTTTCCTGAATCTCGCCCACTACGCGGTGCACATCCCGATCCAGCCGCCCCCGGGGCTCGTTGAAAAGTACCGCCGCCGCGCCGTCGACATGGGTCTCGACATGCGGGATGTCATCGTCGAAGGCGAACCGTTCGGCTGCCAGCACCTGCGCGGCGAGCGCGTGCTGAGACGG
>LXNJ01000626.1_pt1 | contig 23958 bp, 28 predicted proteins | sample 809081 | NCBI WGS metagenome assembly LXNJ01 (sample SAMN04870510, study PRJNA318959) | sponge metagenome | biome: sponge; feature: marine sponge reef; material: water | host: Petrosia ficiformis | place: Greece: Milos, Mediterranean Sea | collected 2013-05-29 | depth 5-7 m | reverse complement strand
CGAATGCCTTATGGCATTCCCCGTGTGGCATGCTGCGCCTCTTTGAACTTGTGGACGGAAACCCACGGCGTGTGCGGACTACCTTTAAGCACATATTTATAGTGAACTTTGAAATTATTGGGACACTTTGATAAACTTGTCTTGGAAAGATAATAGACAATAGAAGTGTCCCATTAATTATAGGTTTTACTATAACATCGGAATTATTTATGCACACCCCTCAATTAACTTGCTTCAACTTGTAGGCGCGCTTTGATGAAGAATAAGTTATTAATTCGGTAATCTGATCCCTTTTCTGTCTGAATCACGGAAGGCGCAGAGAACGCGGAAGACGCAGAAGCATTTCCGTTTCATTACTATTTCTGCTGAGAAGAAACATAAATGAATAGAAAGGACTTCCGTGAACTCCGTGCCTTCCGTGATTCAGACAACAAGATAATGAACCTCACACAAGAAAAAGATAAAACAAGATGTCTATCGTTAGAAATTACCGAAATATATTTTTAATCCTCATGTAAGCGCGCTGTCTACCCAGAAAAATGAAACAAATCCCGTTAATTTGGTATTACAACATAATCACTTGTCCATCATAGGCGAGGTAGGCGTTATCGGGGAGTTCAATGTTCTGCTCCGCGCACTGCTCCTTGAAATACCGATGGTCAAGTCGGTGCATAATATGCGTAAAATAGGTCTCTTTCGGTTGTAAGGCTGCACTAATCTCCAATGCCTGTCCAACCGATTGATGCGTTGGATGTCCCGGGTTGAAACTTAAGGCATCAATTACTAAAACCTCTATCCCCTCCAGCAATGCTTGCGATGTTTCTGGTAATAGTTTTATATCTGGTATGTACCCGAAGTTGTCAATTCGATAGCCGTATGTGTCAACATTACCATGTTCTACTGGAATAGGTGTGATGTCAAAACCGTGCAATTGGAACCTGCCATCAACAACGTTCGGTAGTAAGTGTCCTACACCGCCGCCTTGGAACGTTTCTTTGGTAAACATATAATAAAAGTTGCGTTGCAGAATCTCAATTGTCTGTTCGGGACCGTAGATAGGCATATCCATCCGCTGTTTTCGGCACGGCATTACGATGTCGTTTGTTCCACTGATATGGTCTGCATGGCAGTGCGTAAAGATGACTGCATCTATCCATTCAATCTTATTCCGATTAATTTGATCCATGAAGTTTGGACCGAGGTCAAATTGGAGATGTTTTCCATCCTTTTCAATATGTACAGACGAACGCGTGCGATAGTTTTTTGACCCAACCTGCATAGAATCTTGACAAGTTTCGCACTCACATTTATACTCAGGTACACCTGTTGAAGTACCTGAACCCAAAATCGTAATCTTCATTCACAAATAATCCTTTCATCAAAACAATGGAAAAACTAACACCTGAAGAATGTCTTATTTTAGCAGATGTTATCGGTGATACGCCGAGAACGTTGAATGTTTTAGACTGTCTGAAACAGGGGATGTGTCGTGCTTATGTCTTCGGTGATCTTCCACACATAACCGCTGCTTTAGTTATTGATACGTTTTATGATGATGATGCGTTCTGCTTTGCTACAAACGTAGATGCTTTGTGGCATTTGTTAGAATTTCAGACAGGTTTGGAACGTCTCATTATCAACGTTGACCCAGTATATGCCGAAACCCTTGGGCAATATTTAACAGCAAAAACAGGCATATCTATTAAGTATAATGTTGAAATCCATCAAGCTCTATTAAAGCCCGTTTGTCCTTATTCTAATGAGGAGGTTCGATTATTAACTTTGGCAGATGTAGAACATTTAGCAAAGGCTTCAGCGGGAGTTCAGGGATACTCTTTTCAAACACCTCAAGAGGTATTAACAGATGGTCTCGTTGCTGCTGCAATTGTGCACGATAGCATTGTCTCTATTGCCCGTACTTATGCCCACACGGATTTGCATGGTGGTATAAGTATATTCACATTAGAGGAATGGCGAGGAAAGGGCTATGCTACCTCAGCTGCATCTCTCGTTGCACAACAGATTCAGGCTATTGGCAAGGTTCCTGTCTGGAGTTGCGGTGCAGAAAACGTTGCTTCGCTTCGGACTGCACAAAAGTTAGGATTTGTTGAAATCTCAAGACGCACTGATATTATCTCAACCTCTATCCAATAATGCTTAGAGGCTCAACTTGAACGCTGTTTTATCCCAGGGCATCGTCAACTTTATTGATAGCGGCTGCCAGTAACCGTGTATGATCCTCCTGCATATTTACGTTAAACCCAAACCTTAACGCACGACCGAGAATAGAAAGCGTTTCTGGACACATTTCCCGCGAATATTCAACATTTCCTTTGTATCGCGGGTCACTCCACGGGTAACCTGCCTCGTTCGGTGAATGCTTAAACAGAATGGAATCCCAATAGGTAAAAATATGTCTGTCAGGGAAACCTTCGTTATAGGCGGTGCCTGCACCTAATCCTTCTGCTCTGAGTGCCTCGGTATACTTTTTGGCGAGTTCTACGTCGCGCACGATAATCGCGGCACTAATGCCACACTCTCCGCTTGGATCATCTACATGTTGGCGTATGTACCCTTTTGGGTTTTCAGAGAGTTCAGCAATAAACGCCTTTTTAAGCTGACGCGTATGTCCCAGAATATCATCCAGTTTTGAGAGCTGCACGCGTGCAATAGCGCCTAAAATTTCGCCAGGTCGATAGGTTTGACAAGAGAATGGTTTGTTTTGCCATTCGGAATCGCTCATCCACATTGGGAGACCGGGTTCAGAAGCAAACGCGGCACGTTCATAAGTGTCGTAATCATCAGAAAACACTAAACCACCTTCCCCACACGTAATTATCTTGAAGTAGTTTAAACTCCATGCACCTGCATCGCCCCAAGTACCAGCATATTTCCCTTTATACTGTCCGCCTACACATTGGCAACAATCTTCAACAACTTTGAGATTGTGCTTTTGTGCGATCTCCAGAATTGCTTCAAGACGACACGGCACACCCTGCATGTGAACAGGTAAAATTGCTTTGGTGTGTGGTGTTATTTTCTGTTCTACATCAGCTGGATCCAATCCCAGCGAATCGTCGATTTCTGCAATGACGGGAATCGCCCCAACGCCGACGATAGCAGCTGCAGTTGCGATAAAGGTATAGCCGGGTAAAATAACTTCATCACCCGGACCAATGCCTACGCCTGTGAGTGCACAGATGATAGCCGATGTGCCGGAATTCACCATCAAAGCATGGTTGACACCGAGACGTGCTGCCGCTTCTTGCTCAAAGGCGGCTACATTAGAATTTTCAACAAATCTAAAGAGTTTTCCACTTCGTAGGACTTCTGTAACAGCATCAATTTCACGTTCGTCTATGACACTCGGTCCGTGCATTCCCCCTGGAATCGGTTCCGCGATAATAGGTGTTCCCCCATCTATTGCTAAACGCTCTGACATCTTTACTCTCCATTTGCCAATATCAGGATTTGTGATACTTTACCCTATGCAAACATTTTTGTCAAGTCCGATTTTAAGATGAGGTGTAAGTAATTGGTAATTGTTTGAATCTCAGATTTGTCGGATTACGTAGATTCCGTGGATTAGGAAATATGTCACGACCAGGAGGTCGCTCCTACAAAATGTAAGGACGCGTGAATTGTGCAACTACAATACAGAATTGGCAAATATTCTGTACAAAGTTATATTTTTGTAACCAATTTTTTGATAAAGGCGTTATTACTAATGTACCAGGTAATCTATAGCTATTGAGGGCGGAAAAATGCAAACACAATCAGTTGAATTCTACGCTAATATAAACCCACTCGTTGGACTTTCTGCAAAAACTTTGCGGCTTTATAGTGCTCTGGAAGTTTTTCGAGGAAAATCAGATTCTCTTGAAAAATCAGAGTGGTTCCAAACACCGAATCGCGATGAGCTTCTCTCAAAAGTCGGATTTTCAAAAACAGAGATTGATAAAGGCATCACTGAATTAATAGACGCGGAACTATTGCAGATTCAGGATAGAAACAGCGCTCAATGGTATTGCCTAAAATAACAGTACCATGTCTATGTTGAAGTTTCCACGGCTCATCTTAGCTTCTGCTTCCCCGCGCCGCGCCGATCTATTATCTCAAATTGGGTTGAAATTTGAGATATTCCCCAGCAACATACCAGAAATTACATCAAACAAAAATGCAACCTCTGAAGTAGTGACCCAAGAACTTGCTCTCCAGAAAGCAAGATCAGTGGCAGAGTACCATACCGAAGGGATTGTTATTGGTGCTGACACTTTGGTTTCATTGGAAAATGAACTCCTTGGCAAACCGAAAAACACGATACATGCTCAGGAAATGTTGACTCGCCTTAGTGGCACCTGCCATAAAGTCGTAACCGGTGTCGCAGTAATTGATGCTAAATTACAAAGAGAAAAAACCTGGGCAGAAGTGACAAACGTCCAATTTAGAGAACTTTGCCATTCAGAGATTGTTGCCTATATTGACAGTGGAGAAGCTGCGGATAAAGCCGGAGCGTACGGAATTCAAGGGCGCGGGGCAGCGTTTGTGAAACGGATTGAAGGGTGTTATTTCAACGTTGTCGGACTTCCATTGGCGAGTCTTGTTGAACAATTAATGGAATTTGAATCTGATGCCAATGTCTAAGCATTATTCAACTGCTGAAGGATACACTCACCTAATAAACCCTGGCGAGTTAGACATCACAAATCTGCAGTTCGGCATTCTCAATCTTGCCCCCGAATCAACATTTTTTGATCACTCTGATGATTGTGAAGTAGGCTTGATTGCATTAGAAGGGCAATGCACGCTATTGGTAGGTCATAACGGTAACAAGGCGAATGGGATTTTAGGTGAGCGCGCAGATGTTTTTGATGGAGATGCATGTGTTGCCTATATTCCGCACCACACGACTTATGAAGTTCTTACTCAGTCGGACAAGGTTGAGATAGCAATTTGTAAGACATCATCACACAAAGATACAGCAGCCATCATTTTAGAAGCAGAGAAGATAAAAACTCAGGTAGATTACCAACTTCGCATCATAGAAAACAACAGTTCGGTTGAAATGATTGGAGAAGCGATCTGTTTCTATCGATTCAAGGGCGAAAAAGGGGCCGCAACGTTAAAAATTATTGATTCTGCAAAGAAAACAGCGCGAATCGTTCTGCACAACAATGATCTACTTGTGTTGCCAGAAAAAACCCGCGCGCGTTTGATAACCTACGAAGGTGAGTGCTATCAGCTATTGATAACACATTCTACTCCCCTTCAATAAGTTCTCCACCTTTTTTGAGAAAGGCAACAGCACTTAGCGATATTTGAACTTTAACCTCCTGATTGTTTATTTCACCGATAGAGAGTAAAATAAACTTCTTATCGTTGTTGAGACCGAGAATTTTCCCGTGCAACCCACCATTGGTTACGATCTCATCGCCTTTTGATAGATTCTCAAGCATATTCTGATGCTTTTTTCGTCTCTTCTGTTCGGGGCGAAACATCAGAAAATACATGATAAGTATCAGAGGGACAATCATAAAAAGCAAACTCATTAAAGAGCCACCTTCAGCCATAATATTTCTCCTTCTGTTTTTATAGAATTAGCATTGCATCGCCGTAACTGAAAAATCGGTATTCATGTAACAGTGCTTCCTCATAAGCTTTCTGTATTAAAATTCTGTCAGCGAAGGCACTTACAAGCATTAGTAATGTTGATTTGGGTAGATGAAAATTGGTAAGCAATACATCTACGATATTAAATTGATAACCGGGATAAATAAAAAGTTCACTATACCCACTAAAAGGTTTTATTGTTCTGTCCGCACCAGCGGTTTCGAGTGCCCTTACTACCGTTGTGCCGATAGCAACAATTTTTGTACCCGCTTCGCGTGCCTTGCGAATTTGTTTTGCTTCTGTCTCAGCAAGGCGTATAAATTCAGCATGCATCTTGTGGGTTTCGACGTTCTCAACCTTAACTGGCTGAAATGTTCCAATACCAACATGTAGCGTTACCATCGCTGTTTCTATTCCATTACGGCGTAATTCTTCCAACAATTCTTGTGTAAAGTGTAATCCTGCTGTCGGTGCAGCAATCGCCCCATCGTTAGTAGCGTAAACCGACTGATAACGCACCTTATCTTCTTCGTTTGGTGGACGCCGAATGTAAGGCGGCAACGGCATTAACCCTATATCAGCAAGCACATCAAAAAAAATACCTGTATATGTAAAACGAACGATACAATTTCTATTGTCAGGTTTTTCCAAGACTTCTGCTTCTAAAACGCCATCGCCGAATATCAGTTGTGTACCTACTCTTAGCATCCGACGGGGTTTTGCTAATACCTCCCAAGTGTCGATTTCTTTTTCTTTGACAAGAAGCAATTCAATTTTGCCGCCAGTATTGCTTTTGTTTCCAATTAACCTTGCGGGTAAAACTTTTGTGTTGTTTAAAACTAACAGAGCTGAATCCGGTAAAAATTCTCCTATTTGTGAAAATTGCGTGTGATGAAACTCTCTTGTGCTCCGATTGATAACCAAGAGTCGTGACGCATCACGATGCTTTAACGGTCTTTGCGCAATACGATCAGGAGGTAGTTCATAATCAAAATCTGCGAGTTTCATATTTTGCAATAAAGAATAAGGAGATATTCGGAATGAAATGTGAAAATTTGAGAAAGGTCATAAGTCAAAAAGCGTTGGATGTTTGCTTATCGGATATCCGAAGTATTCATAAGCTGCTTCAGTTGCGACACGTCCGCTCGGAGTAAGTTTCAGGAATCCCTCTTTAATATAATGGGGTTCATAAACTTCTTCTATTGTTCGTTCATCTTCGCTGAGTGCGACAGCGAGTGCTTTACGTCCAGCACGACCATTGAAATTCTGAATCAACACACGAAAATAAGCATAATCTTGCGCGTTGAAACCTTTTTCATCAATATCAAAGAATTCCAGTGCCTCCTCCGCAACTTCAAGCGTAAGTACACCACCACTTTTAACTTGAGCATAATCTCTAACGTTAGCAAGAAGTTTGTTGGCTATCCGCATAGTGCCGCGTGCGCGCAATGCTAAAGCATATTCTGCTTCTTCTTCTATTTCAATATTAAGTTTTGCACTGTTAATTCGGATTACTTGCTGGATATCTTCAGGTGTGTAATAATCAAGATGTATGTAAATTCCGATTCTGGTGCGAAAAGGTCCTTCAAGCATGCCTTCACGCGTTGTTGCACCCACCAGAGTGAAAGGTGCAATGTCAACTTGTACAACATCTGAGCCGGGTCCTTGACCAATAGCCAGATCGAGTTCAAATTCTTCAAGGACAGGGTACAGTGATTCTTGGCTTATCCTTTTCATTCGGTGGATTTCGTCAATAAATAGAATATCACCTTCTTCAAGACTGGTCAATGTGGAGGCGAGGTCAAGACGTTCCAGTGCCGGACCGATTGTCTGTTTGAAATTCGTTCCGAATTCATTAGCAATGATTTTGGCAAGCGTGGTTTTACCTAACCCTGGGGGACCTACGAGGAGGACATGTTCTAACACATAATCCTTACTTTTTACAGTACGCTTACTTTTTGCAGCACGTCTACTTTTTACAGCGTCAATGTGGATACGAAGCTGTTCTTTGGCTTTTTCTTGTCCGATAAATTCATCTAAAGTTTCTGGACGTAGGCTGTACCCAAAATCATCTTCACTATTATCATGAATATCAAATTTATCCATTTTGTTGTCCTGACATAAGGATGTTCATAACAGTTTCGTTTTAAAGTGTGTTTTGCATTTTAGCAAAATTCACATTATCTGTGATAATAAAAAGATTAATTTCGGATATATCGGAGTGCTTCCTTCACCAGAGCATCACGCTCAGCATTCTCACCAAGAGATTCTTGCGCCTTTTCTACCGCTTGTTCAGCCTCAAGTTCTGATGCTCCAAGGTTAACCAGTACATTAATAACTTCTTGATGCGTTGAACCTACGCCGTCAACGTCAACTTTTTCTTCTAATTTGATTTTGGCGATGTTTCTTTTCAGCTTTAGGACGATAAGCTGCGCGAGTTCTTTACCCAACCGAGGGACTCGCATTAAAATTGCCATGTTTTCTTTAAGAACAGCTTGTTGGAATTGTGAAGGTGATAGTCTTGTAACTATATTTTGTGCAAGTGCCGGACCAACGCCTTTGACGGTGAGTGCCATTTCAAACATTTTGAGAGCGTCTCGTGAAGTGAACCCGTAAAGTTTAATTTCATTTTCCCGATTTTGGTTATAGTAGGTATAAAACGTAACAGGTTCGCCAATGGCAGGTAATCCGCTGAGTGTTCGCTCAGCAACTTCAACTAAATAGCCGATACCGTTCACATCTACGACTACCTCTTTTGTACCTATATAGGCAAGCGTTCCTTTTACATGAGCAATCATGCTGATGTGTTTCCTTTCAGCGTTTAGTGAAATCTACTTTTCATATTTTTGTCGCAGTTGGATCATTTTGTGGGAACGGGCGTGACAAATTGCGACAGCTAAAGCATCAGCAGCGTGGTCGGGTTGTGGTAATTCTTTAAGTTTAAGTAGTGCCTGAACCATTCTTTGTACCTGAATCTTTGTTGCTTTCCCGTACCCAACGACAGATTGTTTAACTTGCAATGGTGTATAGGTTGCCACAGGAGTTCCTATGTTCACCGCTGCCAATTTTACTATCCCTTTTACTTCGCCAACGCTAAACGCACTGCTAACGTTTTTGTTGAAGAAAACATCTTCAAGTACTACGGATTCTACGTCAAACTGGGCAATCAATTCGGTTACAGTATCATATATTTTTTTTAAACGTTTCTCTGATACAGTTTTTGAGCTGGTTTGGATATTTCCGAAGTGAAGTGGTTGGACGCGGCTTGCGTTGGATTGAACGATACCGTAACCTGTATTTGCAATACCGGGGTCAATCCCAAGAATAATCATTAACAATGGATCCTGTAATTACGCTGCTGCTTCAAGGATATCGTCTGGAATGTCAAAGTTAGCGTAAACTTTCTGCACGTCGTCCAGTTCGTCCAACGTCCCCATGAGTCGTAGCATACGTTCTGCCTCTTTACCTTCAAGTTTAACGGTATTTTGAGGAATCATGCTGATTTCTGCTAATTGAATGGTTGCGTCAGTGGATTGAATAGCAGTGACGACGTTATCAAACTGTTCGAATGGTGTGATAATTTCAATAGTCCCTTCCAAGGGTGTTAAATCTTCAGCACCAGCATCTGCAGCGACCATAAACAACTCTTCTTCATCAATACTATCTGCATCAACAACGATGAGTCCGCATTTATCAAATCCCCATGCGACACATCCGCGTTCACCGATTCTACCATCAAACTTGCTCAGCGCATGTCGAACGGCGGCAATGGTACGATTACGGTTGTCAGTTATCACCTCTATTATGAGCGCGACACCGCCGGGCCCGTATCCTTCATAGACGACTTCTTCTAAAGATTCTCCTTCAAGCTCGCCAGTGCCACGAAGAATCGCCTTTTCAATGTTATCATTAGGAAGGTTACTTGACTTTGCTGTTGAAATTGCGGTACGAAGGCGGGGATTCATGTCAACATCTCCACCACCAAGACGTGCGGCAGCCGTAATTTCCTTAATTAACCGGGAAAAAAGTTTGCCACGTTTAGAATCGTTTGCTGCCTTTTTATGTTTAATTGTTGACCATTTAGAGTGTCCTGACATAATCTGTGTCCTTTCTTAATTTCAGTTCAATGGAATAAAGCTTGGTATGCATCAGGGACATACGAAAACCGAAGATATATAGTTGGCGTAACGCCTATAAATAGTATAGCACATAGCAGCAGAAGATACAAATAAAATGTAGATAAGGATTTTGGGTTGAACAGAAAAACGGGATGTGTTACAATTGCTGTATCTATAAGTTTACGGTGTAAAACGGATTGCTATGTTACCTTTTGTCCTCAAAACCACTGAAGAATCGGTGCAGCGTCTCCATATTCCCAGTAGTCTAAATAGCACTGTAGACGTTGATGTCCAAACAGAACTTTACATCAGTGAGGCAGCGATTTCACAGTCGGAGGGGCGTACGCTCAACTTTCAGAGACAGAATCTTTCGGTTTTACGAAGGGCTGAGGAAGCAGCATATAAAGCATTTACAACATTTCTCCAACAAATTTCTGAACCTCAATCTTTTCTGCCAGTTGAACTTCTATCACAGTATCCGTATCAGCGATACGTCTTAATTCTGTCGGTCACTCGTTCGTATGAACTCCATGAGGTGTTTCAGAATACTCCAGATACTATTTGGATGGACCAAGGCAATTCCATCTTTGAATATGGTGGCTATGAACTTTCTTTAAGCGCGAAGCACCACATATTAGATTCTTCTGCTTTTTTGGTAGCCCCATGTAAATTTACGGTGTTCATGCGTCGCGTCAATGATGCTGAGACCATTCGATTTTACCGGAGCAGCTTTATTGATCTGACAGAAAATGCACCACCACCACTCCATTTAAATGCACAAGAGGTAATTGAAGCTGTGCAACAACATATCGCCAGTCGAGAACCTGCTCTGCCAATAGGACAACTGCTGATGTTTCCACCGTTATCTGAAACAGATATTGATGAAACTGAGCGTCTCACAAGTTGCCCTGAATGTAATGGCGAAGTAAAACGTATCGGTGAAAGTAATTATTTTTGCTTACAATGTGACTGGGATAATCTACTACCTTTAATTAAAACGTCATTGAATGTTCCATAGTGTGAAACAACTATATTTGACTTTCTTCACCTTAACCCGACCAACGAACTTTATCCAGAAATCGGTAGAAAATAGAAAACAAGCATCGTGTTAACAATTGCTAACAGCGTGCCGATGACCGTTTGAAGAGGTGTGTGACGTTCACGGTAAACCCTTGCCCATGCTATAAGTGGAACAAGAAGAAAAAGCCACACTAAATTAGAATTTACAAGGAAAACTAAGACCATTATACAGCCGGTTGTAACACTGGTATGAAAACTAATTTTCCATAGTGGTGTAATAGCAGAAAACACAACGCTATTTACAATATAAGCTATGCACGCCCAAATGATCTTGGAACTTGCCCCAATCTTGTAAAGGATTATGGTTCCTATAATCATGCTGACTAACGTGAAGCAGAGCGGTATTAGTCGTTCTTCTTTGGCACGGAGATGTAAATTACTCACCTTCGAAAACCGAAATAGCAAAACTATTGCCAATATCGGTAGCACCGTAACAAATGTTGCCACAATTGCAAGCCAAAGCATCACTTCTTGATTTGTAGTCGCATGTTTTTGGACAACAAATATAGCCGTTACAATCGGTACAATAAACGGACTAAAAATTACAGAAGTTCCCAAAGCAACCCAAGCAGGAAATGCCGAGAAAGTCTTACGTGTCATCAATTATTCTTTTGACGCATCAACGGTTTTGAAGAAATCCACTAAATCTGACCCGTGTGTGCTTGGATTGACCTCTTTGTCAATTTTCACGATTTTTCCTGCTTTGTCAATGATTACCGTCAAGCGCTTGAAACGTTTGTCGGATTTTTCTGCAGCAGCACCAAAGAGTAAGGCAAGATTCTTTTCTGTATCCATCAGCAGTGGAAAATTCAGTTCATTTTCTTTCGAAAATTTCTGATGTGACTCAGCATCATTGATAGTAATCCCAAAGACCTGGACATCCTGTTCAGCAAAACTACTCGACTCATCACGGAGCGAGCAAACTTCAGCCGTTCAGCCACGCCCAAAATCACGCGGATAAAACGCTAAAACCACGTTCTTTTTGTCCTGTAACTTGCTGAGTTGGTGTGTTTTTCCTGCGCCATCCCTGGCGATAAAATCGGGAGCAGGCTGCCCAACTTCTATTTTTGGCAGTGCTTTCTTAAGCAGTTTTACAACATCTTCACCATGCGTCTGCACTTTGACTTTTTTATCAATTGCACGGATATATCCTGCCTTATCAATAATGAAAGTCGTCCGTTTTGAAGCGTTAAACCTTTCCATAACCCCGCTGTACTGCTTGCTTACCTCAAATTCAGTATCCGCCAACAATGAAAATCCGAACTTTTCTTGTTCTTTAAATTTTTTATGCGACTCAACGTTGTCTACACTGACACCGAACAAGACAGTTTCGGTTTCTTTTATGTCGCTCAATTTATCCCGGAGCGACTGGAGTTCGGCTGTTCAGCCACCGGTAAAGTCTTTCGGATAAAAGGCGAGGACAACGCTTTTCTTTCCTAAGAATTCACTGAGACTACGTTCGGTCCCGGTTTCATCTTTCAACGTAAAATCTGGGGCTATCATGCCCACTTTAAGTTCTTTCGGTTTTTCCACTTCATTCTCCGCTAAAGCTAATGGAATCATAAGCGCTGCTATTAACAGTGCAACCCCAATAGATTGAATCGATAGGTTTTGAAACATTTTTATACCTCAATAATTGGTTTTAATACGGTAGTTTATAAATAACCGATTTAGATGTGCGATTAAAAGTAGTAGGCACACTCCGTGTGCCGTCAACCTCTTTGTGTTGGATTTTGTTGTCTGAATCACAGATGATACGGATTACACAGATTTCGCGGATTTTAAGAATATCAGCGTTTGTAGTCGCGCAATTCATTGCGCCTCTTACATTAGTTATAAGTAGGTTGGGTTTCGCAAACTCTACCCCCATAGGTGTCAATTTAGGGGATAAATCCTGGCACACCTTGTAGGGCCAAATCAACGCCAAATGCGCTTTTTGGCATTTGGTGGGGTCTCTGTGCCCCGCCATTGCTGATGTATTCAAACAACTGGCGGGCACCAAATCAAGAAATCAACGGTATGAACCATGGCGAATCATGTAGAATACCAAAAGCGTATTCTACCAAGCGCATTCGTCTTTAGTCATTCACCGGGTATGAATGCCTTTTGGCATTCACCGGAGACCCGCCCCTACAATTGGGTTCCGGTGTTGTTTGGGTTAAAATGTGTGAAACCTGAAATAAATCCTTAAATTGACGCCCGCAGCATGCCATACGCGCATGCTGCGTTGATTTGGCTGAATGCCATAAAGGCATTCATAGCGTTGATTTATGGGTTTCGCAAACTCTACCCAACCCAACCTACAAACTTTATCACTCTGTATTATTGAAAACGAATTTATACTGATGTGTGAACCGTTTTCAACAACAATATATCGCGCGCTTCTTACTAAAGTGCTTCCACAAAAGGCGCGACGGCCAGCACGCGGAGCGCGCTGGCTACTATGCATCGCGCTTACAAAGCGCTCCTACAAGAAATGTAAGAGGTGCCATGAATTGCACGACTACGAACTCCAAGCGTTTATCGGGGTTTAAAACCCCTCCTACAAGAGGTGGAAACACCGTAGGCAGGGAGTGGTAGCCCCCTTGCGCCCACGATGCGATTAAAGCATACCACAGACTTGATATAATGTCAAGGTGTTATATTGAGATAACACCTTTCTCTTCAAGCCAGACCTTCAAAGGCACATCCACATCCTTTGGAGAAAAATGTCCATTGGCATTGGTGCCGCCTCCAAGAAGTTGTTGTCGGATCGGATCGTTTTGTTCAAATAAGCCTGAAGGGATCGTCATATCGTCTTTACTGCGTAACCATCGGTATCCGTATCCGTAAAAAAGCCCTTTCCGTGTGATGTTCGAATCATTTTGACTACGCGCATGCCATATACGTCTATCAAAAAAGACAGCGTCACCCGGTTTACAACAAACGGCAGTAGCACCTTCAGGGACCGAACCGTCTTGTGGTCGTTCAAATGTATCCCACAGATGGCTTCCTGGAATAACATAAAAATTTCCGCGTCCCGACTCTGAGCAATCTGAAAGCCAATAGACAACTTTGATTGATAGACGTGGGCGAGGCGAACTCTCTATCTCAATGTTAACACGACCGCTATCTTGATGCCAACCGAGTGGTGCGTTTTTACCGCGTAAAGATTCGGGTCGTGGCGGTGTAATAATAAAATGACTATGGTAAGAGTAGATATTCCATCCCAAAATACCCCATACTTTTGGAAAGGTTTTATACCAATCCAAAACATTGACAAAGATTTGGTCTTTACCAAGAAAATTCGGATAGAAAAAGTTGTCGTGTGGTGTCATCCGTTTTTTGGTGTATGGGTCATATTCAGCATCTAAATGTGTTTTATAGATAGCGTCAACTCGTTGCTCTAACTGGACAACAAGTTGCAAAGGTAGTGCGTCTTCAACGGTGAAATATCCGTCTGCATTTAACGCACAGAGCTGTTCGTCAGTGATTTGATGCTGGAGATGGCGTTCATCAAGCATCTTTTTAGTCCTCCTAATTTTCTTCTAAGGTAAGGGACCCTCTATTTGGTCAACAAGGTGAATAGAATGAATGACATCACGGAGATCAGTAAGCGGAACTTTTTTGTTCTGGACGCAGTCAACGAAGTGTTGGTGCATTGTAAGCACACCTTCGTAACTTGGCGAATCGCGCTGGTCAACACCATCAACTTCCCAACCTCCCATTACATGCCTGTTGTTGTTCTCATAAATTTCGATTTCTTCGGGGATTTTCATGTAACATCCGATACCGACACCATGCAACTCAGAGCGCAGCACACGTCCACCTGATGCACGATTACCGAAAACAACACCTGTGACATTATTATCAAAACGGACATAAGCGGTGTAAAAATTGCGTTGTTCAGCACCAAAAATGTCGCGATGTGCTGTAACTTCAACTGGTTCACCACCTGCCATATAACGGAGCAAATCAACAACGTGACAGACATCATTCCAAAGCGTTGTGGTAAATTCTCTATTACCACCGATCATCTGCTTGTTAAATGTTGTGACTGCTAATGAGACGGGGCCTTTTTCTGCGACACGGCGCATCGCTTCGCGTGTGACAGCGGCAAATCTCCGTTGAAAGCCGACCATACAGTAGACATCGTTGGCGACGGCTGCTTCCAATAATTGTTGTGTCTCATCGCTCGTTGCGCCCGGCGGTTTTTCAATAAATAGATGTTTTCCCGCATTCAGACAGTCTAACGCTGGTTGCAAAATCCATTTCTCGTTCATCACACAATAAACAACGTCTAAATCCATTGTATCCAACATCTTATGATGGTCTGTGAACGTATGCGGAAACTCATATTTTTGCGCGACCTGCGCGAGTTTGCCTTCGTCAAATTCGCACGCTGCGGACATTTCAACATCTTCTTCAAGACGGTTGACACTCGGATAATGTGCACCTTGGCTGCGTCCTCCAGCACCAATAAATCCTGCTTTTAGCATTTAGAGATTCTCCTGAAAGTTCGTAAAACTTGTGCGTATTTTACAATTTGATCGGATATATTGCAAGCAGTTTTTGGTTGCCTCTCTTCTTCCAACATGTTTACACGAAAAAAGATACGATATAATATGTAAATACATCTTGTTTTCAGAGAAACAGCGTGGTAAATTAAGTAACATAATAATCTATATCTCTAAAATAGATCCCTATTAGGAGCCAGAAAATGAAAAAAATTGTATTTCTCAACATTCTACTGCTACTAACTACGAGTACATTTCTATCAATAGGATTAACTCAGGATTATACACAATGGCACTTACCGCAAGGGGCAATGGTGCGGCTTGGAAAAGGAAAAATAAATGATGTAAAATTTTCACCGAATGGTTCCCGTTTGGCAGTTGCATCTGACATTGGAGTTTGGATCTATGATGCGCACACCGGTGCAGAAATTACACTTTTAAAAGTACAACCACGCGGGGTACAGACTGCAAATACTATTGCCTTCGCGCCAGATAACAAAACACTTGCACTGGGGAATTGGGTCCTCGGGGGTGCTGTTGAACTGTGGGATACAACCACTGGTGAACGTGTTTCTGTCTTAAAACAAGATGTAGGCAGAGTAAAAGCATTAGTTTTTTCACCGGATGGCACGATGCTTGCTTGCGCCAGTTGGTACCGCAGTGTTGAATATCACATGTGGGAAGTTGCTACGGGACGCGAGATGTTCCACTTCATTGGGCCACAAGAGTCTCTTTTTAACGGATTAGCACTTTCACCAGACGCACACTCGGTTGCAAGTGCTGGCAGAGACACAGTATTTTTATGGGATGCGTCCACTGGAGAACTCCAACATACTTTGAATAATAGTCGCGCCTGGACTTTGGCTTTCTCATCAGATAGCAAAACACTTGTCGGCGGACAAACAAAACTTTTCTCTTGGGATGTTGAAACAGGAGATGAATTATCTGAATACAAAGGACATACACGAAATGTTGAAGCCATCACTTTTTCACCCGATGGCAAAACTTTCGCCAGTGGGGATACAGGAGGCAAAATCATCTTATGGGATTTTGATCTTTCCAGCCAAGAAACAGATAACGGTGACAAGAAACCTACGTTACCAAGTGTCTTACGTTCTCTTACAGGTGATAAAAAGAAGGAAATAGATAATAAACAGGTGGACCGTACTCTAATGGGACATACGCTTCCTGTTAAAGGGTTAGACTGGACAGCAGATAGTAAAAGACTTGCAAGCGGAAGCCAAGATGGAACAGCAAAGGTGTGGGATGTTACAACCGGAGAAGAAATACTGACGATACAAGGGCATACAGGTTCAGTAAAGGCATTAAAGTTCTTTGATGGAAAAATGTTGTATTCTGGTTCATTTGACGGTGTAATAAGAGTATGGAATTTAGAGACGAATACAGAACAGCTTAGACATACAAAACAACCTTGGCTTGCCTTTGCAGCAGCATTCTCCAGCGATGGGAAGATTGCTGCCACAGGATGTTGGGGTGAAGTTAGGATATGGGATATGGAAAAGCAGCGTTTCTACGAACCCATGAAAAAAGACGGCAATTTTGTTACAGCATTGGCATTCTCGCCTGATGATAAAATTGTCGCAAGCGGCCACTGGAAAGGCAAAGTCAGATTATGGGATGTTCCGAACCGTCGATTATTCACTGAACTTGATGGACATACTGAAAACGTCAATGATGTCGCATTTTCACCGGATGGCAAAAAATTTGCGAGTGGAAGCAAAGATGGTATAGCATACCTATGGGACCTTGACAAACAGCAGAAAACTCCACTGACTTTGGATTCTAATGGCGCCGTCACGACTTTTGCATTTTCACCGGATAGCAGTATACTCATTACTGGTCAATCGGATGGCACATTGCTGATTTGGGATACAGATACGCATCAATACATTGGTGATTTTATTCAAGCAAGGGGCAGCCCTCAAGTTCTGCAGTTTTCACCTGATGGTAAAACAGTTGTAAGCGGATACCATGGAGGTTTAATTCGTCTTTGGGATGTAGACACAAGAACACTTCGCCACGAATTCCGTACAGGTGATGCGGGACTGCCAACAAAATTTGCGTTTTCACGGGATGGCAAATCCCTCGTCAGTGGAAGTTATGACGGATCAATTCTGATCTGGGATTTAGAAAAACCTCTAAGCAGATAAAATTATAGTGCAATATAAAAATATATTTACACATGGTAGCAGGCACGCTCCGCGTGCCGTCCACACGTTCAGCATTGGGTTGGTGCTTTGTAAGCGCGCTGAATGACATGTAAAGTTAATTGTAAAATTTACTATAAATACCAATACATTTTTAGAATGTTGAGTCTTTGGTCAAATTGGTAATCGCAGGGTATAGAGACCCTGCGCTACAATAAATTTTATTACATCTCTGCCAACTTATTCTGCAGCCACACCCGCATTGGTGCATGCCCAGGATCGCACACCTCAATGAAATGTCCGGGCAACGTTTGCCCTATCAACGCCTCTACATCTCGCCTTCGATCTGCTACAACTTCAGGATGATCACTCGCAACATTCTCTTTTTCTTCCGGATCATTCCTAACATCAAAAAGTTGATCACCTTTTTCGTCTTTATAACCGACCGAAGTGCAGAAGTTCCAACGGTTGTCGCGCACACTAACGCGTCCCACAGCATTGCCCGTTGCAAAACCTGCCCACCCATTGATAATTCGTTCGCGGAGGGACGCTTTTTCTTGTGTAACGAGTTGCCACATATCTTCACCATCCGTCCAACTGCACGGAATACCAACAAGATTTAGTAGTGTCGGCATTAGATCATGGTTCTGCACAAACGCTGAAATATCTTTGTCATGAGGTCCTTCTGGATGCCGAATCATCAAGTTTAGTTGCGTATTGAATGGATGCAACTTGTTTGCACCCTTGCCGAAACTTCCGTGGTCGCGAAGCTGCGTGCCATGGTCAGACATCACCACAATAAGCGTCTCATCACGGATATTTAGCTGCTCAATTTTATCCAATAATACACCAACCCATTTATCAACGAACGTCACTTCGCCAAGGTAGAGTGCCTCAATTCGGTCACGTTCCTCCGCAGTAGGTCCTCCACCTTCGTTTGCACTACCGGGTGTGATAAAATCCTTGCCAGAATAGTCAGGAAGATAGATATCTGCGTAGGATTTTGGGGGATCCCAAGGTTCATGCGGGTCGAAACTATCTACCCATAAGAAGAATGGGCCGACGGTGTGATTATCTTGAAGCCAATCAGCTGCTGCACGGAAAACGCGTGCACAACTATAGTCATCGTCCGATTTCCGATGCCGTTGCGATAGTAAATAGTTCACAAGTCCTACATGGCGTTGCCAATTGATCGGTTCACGGACATGGTTGCGGAGGATGCCCTCAACCAACCTCGGATCACCACTATGCCAATTGTCCGATTCTTGTCCACGGATAAAATCGAAATGGGCGAATCCGCGTGAGAAATTCATTGTCGGTTTGAACATGTGGTACGTGTCTGCTATAAGAGCAGTCAAATAACCGCGCTCTAAAAGCACTTCGGCGATGGTATCTTGCTCTGGTGGAATCTTATGCCAACCGGGTGCGTGATGCCAGTGTCCACGCCGATCAAAGTTATATTTCCACGGAAAACTCCGCATTCCTGTAAAGTTGCCACGGCGCACCTGAAGCGTCGGTTGTCCTTCTCCAAATGCCCTTGTGAAACGCACACTCTCCAATGCAAACGCATCAAGGTTGGGCGTTTGCACGTGGCTATATTTCTTGCCTTCGCCGATGATGTCGGCTCGAAACGTGTCTAAACAGATACAAACAATGTTCATAATGTTACATGCCTCTCATTTCGTCCAAAATTTTTCCGGCAGCCTCTAACGGGTCTTCCGCTTCAATAATCGGTCTGCCGACAACGATAAAATCAGCGCCACGGTTAATCGCCTCCGCGGGTGTTGTAATACGGCGTTGGTCTCCTGGGTCTGCCCATTTCGGACGGATACCCGGTGTGACAATCAGAAAGTTATCGCCGCATGCTTTCCGTATCGGTTCAATTTCCAGAGGCGATGCGACAACACCGTCTAAACCTGCTTCTTTAGACTGCTTTGCAAGAAAAACCACTTGTTCAGTCAGTTGCCGTTCTGAACCGAAGCTTGACTTAAACCCTGGCTCATCTATACTCGTCAAAATTGTTACGCCAAGAAGAATTGGCTTCGGAATTCCTGCATCGTCCGCAGCATCATCAGCACTGAACCTTGCGGCTTGCATCATTTCAAGCCCACCGGAGGCGTGCATGTTAATCATGTGTGCACCGTGTTTTGTCATCGTGCCGACATCTCGTGCAACCGTATTCGGTATATCATGAAACTTCAGGTCAAGAAAAATTAGATGACCTCTTCCACTGAGCCAGGGAAAAGACTCAGTTCCAAGGGTACTGAATGCTTGAAAACCGATTTTAACCCACGGCACTAACTCTATAAGCGTTCCAGATAGCCAATCAATATCTTCACCGTCGTCGGTATCTAATGCGACAATTAATCTGTTTCTCAATCTTTTATCCTCCTTGCGTAGGAACATTTGAATCACCCAATACTTCGTCAACTATTCGGTGGGTTTCTTGGTGTGCATCCTCAATTTGCGTCTGGCAGGTATAGATACGCATTGCAATTGCATTCAATTGTTCTTCAAAACTATCTATCATCCGAGAAACTTCTGCTGGCGAAGTGCCACCAAGACTTTGGTTATTCTGAAGTGCCAATTCTGCATCCAGAATCTGTTTCAGCTGTGAAATCGAAATGTCAATCTCTTTTTGTTTCAAAAGTGCTTGGGTTAACTCCCAATCAGTGAACGTCTTTTCTTGACGCACTAATTCTCCCACAAGCCAACCGACTATCTCGTGAGATTCCCGAAAACTGACTTGATGTTCTCTAACGAGATAATTCGCTAACTCTGTCGCTGTAGCAAAGTTAGCATTTACCAATTCAGCCATCCGTTCTGTCTTAAAATCTGTGGTTTTGAGAAGTCCGGGAAGTATTCCGAGGCAAGCCTTTACAACATCAAATGCCTCCCAAAGTGGCGGTTTATCCTCCTGAAAATCGCGGTTATATCCCATCGGTAAGCCTTTAAGGTTCGTCAACAAGTCTAATAACGCCCCGTAGACGCGTCCTGTGCGTCCCCGCGTGAGTTCGGCAATGTCTGGATTCTTCTTCTGAGGCATGATAGAACTTCCTGAACTATACGCATCGTCAAGCACTGCCATCCCAAATTCGTAAGTTGTCCAATAGATAATTTCTTCGCTGATCCGAGAAAGATTCGCCATCACAAGCGACAACGCGAAGAGGGTTTCTGCAATAAAATCTCGACTGCTGATAACATCAAGTGCATGTTCATGTGGGGTGTCAAAACCGAGCAGTTCTGTTGTCAGATGTCGGTCAATTGGGAAGGTCGTGCCAGCTAAGGCACACGCACCAAGCGGGTTCATATTGGCGAGTTCGTAAGCAGCCTGCAGCCGCTTCTGGTCTCTTAGGAACATGCTCACGTAAGCAGTTGCCCAGAAACCGAGACTGATCGGTTGCGCATGTTGTGTGTGTGTATAGCCGGGCATGACGGTGGCAACATGTTCTTTGGCAATGCTTAAAAACGCATCGCACAACGTAGAGATGCCACGCTGGATATTCAGAATCTCATCCCGAATATAGAGGTGTGCATCTACGAGTACCTGGTCATTGCGAGAACGAGCAGTGTGGAGTTTTCCTCCAAATTCACGTCCAGCATTCTCAATCAGGTAAGACTCAACGTTCATGTGCACATCTTCTTTATTCGGGTCAAGGGTGAAGTTGCCGATTTGATAATCCTCTTCTGCCTTACGGAGCCATCGCAAAATCTCTCGTAAATCAGTATTGGAGATGATTTCTTGCCGTGCAAGCATAATCGCATGTGCTTGGCTTCCCCAGATATCGTATGCGATGAGGCGGGTATCTGCCTCAATGGAGTGTGTGAAAGCAACTGTTTCTGTGGTGAGGCTTGTGCTAAAACGTCCGCCCCAAAGCGTTTTTTGTGGAGTTTTCATATTGTCAGAATATTACGCAACAAGTGGCGGTCTTCGCGGTGCATTCGGTTGGATAATCTTGCGTTGATCGGGAGTCAGACGTGCCAACAATTCATTTGAATGCGGATAATCAAAACGTTCACGAACATACTTTGGAGAATAGCGATAGACAATTGACCGACGATACCCAGGATTTGTCCGTTCTGCTGAACCGTGCGTGATTGCATCTGTGAACATTACCACATCCCCCGCCTTGAGATGCACCTCCTGCGTTGCGAAGGCTGTCCCTGCAGGCTTGCCGCTATAACCGTCATAAACTATCCCCTTTCCATCGTGTTTCAAACGCGGGTGAATCTCAGAACATTTATGACTGCCAGGGATTAGCACAGGTGCACCATCTCCCGGACCGATGTCGTTGAGTGCCATCAGGACATTAATCTGTCCTACCAACCATTCACCAGTATTGATCTGACGGAATGTCAGATAACTCAACGGCACATGTCCTCCGCAGTGGATGTGGATAAAACCACCGGGACCGCGCACGTTCAGAAAATTCTCATGGATAGAAACGCCATTAACCTCATGGATGTATTTCCGAACCAGATTTATCCACGCAGGATGGTCAATTAACTTTTCAAATACATCCCCACCCTCAATGATATTCTGGAAATTGACACCATTTTCGATATTATAGGTATGTGTCTCAATATTGCCGATCCAGCGAGGAATACGTCTATCCTCGGAATTGGGTTCCCACGGTTCTTCAACGTAAGCCCAATGCGCGTCAATCCATTCGTTTATCTTATTCAGGTCTTCCTCTGAAATCGCATTCTCTAAAATTAAATATCCTTGCAGATCAAAAAGATAATCAAGTTGTTCCTGATCCATGTTTGTCTCCTGAGATAGCACCGTTCTTCTGTTTACATCATCTATGGAATAACTAAAATCTCACCATTACAAATACGAATTCAACGCTACTTCTGTCGGTGTCGGTGTAGATATACCATCTTCAGGAATCTCTACCTTTGCTGTCCAAGCGATAGCATTAAGGATAAACTTACGGAGATTGTCATCACCCCAATTCTTATGGTAATGTCCACCGGTAAATCCAAATCCGCGTCCGCCGTCCGGACGTTCTACACACCACCCCAAATGCTGCGGTTCACCTTTTGCAACGGATGCGCGAACATGAGGATTACCGCTATGAGGGCCATCGGGTCTCTGCAGTGTTGACTCTGGCGCTATAGCACTCAACAAAGGGGTTACACCTTGCATATTATCACGAAACCGCATGTGATAATACCATTCATCATCCAATGAAAACGGGATCAAGCCGCGTGTTACGGGATGTTCTGGAAAAGCCGTAAATTTTGCTGTCCAATGTGGATTGACAGAGAGATGTGTTTCAAAATACCCGCCTATCCAATCTAAAAAACAATTTCCTGGTTCACCTTTCGGCACTTCAATTGCATAGTGGAGCATCGCCAATCCCATACCCTGTGCTGTTAATGCAGAAATCTGGTCAAGGTGAGGAATGCTAAGATGTCCACCACCGCCGTCTGAATAAACTATAATTGCATCTGTATTAGATAAAATTGTCGGATCTTTTGGCCATCCCTGATGAACGACTGCCTCCATACCGTCGACAGCATCGTTTAACTGATCTGCTAAGAAGGCACATCCACCCGGATGCTCATGCGAACCACTGCCATGACTTGCACTTCCTGCGACGAAAACAATTCGCGTTTTTGTTGACATATATACTCCTTAATGATTGAAAAACATGGTCATTACCATTACATACCTGCAATCAGACAAATGGAAGTCTGACAACATGTGTTTCAATTATGCCTTTTGAATATAATTTTACAGGCTATAGTCGTCTTTGTCAATCATTTATTTGGAACAGGGTGTGTAAAGTTTTTGTAGAAATCCGCACAACTCCTATTGTAGGGGCGGGTCTCCGGGAATGCCAAAGGCATTCCCCGGGACCCCGCCCTACAGTGGAAAACGCCGCGTAATCATTGCAAATTGAACCTATGTAACCAAATATTTACACACCCTTTGGAACACCAGAACCATTCAATTTTCAGTTTTTTATTCGTTTCAGTCGTCAAGTCGAGATTCGGAGATTGCTCTTACTTAAAAAGTTACCATACGGTAACTTTTTCCATACCGTGGTAACTTTTTGAAATTGGCTATAAAACCAGTCTCTGTATAAGTTTATAGGAATTTTTCTTATTTTGGAAAAATTTTATTTTTGATATTTCTCATCTGTATTGAGGCACACGTTTTTCCTCTTGTTGTCCATATTTATTTTGATAAGTTTTGCGTTGGCGTCTTTGCATTTAATAGTTGTTTACGATTTTTAGGGTATCTGGTTGTTTATGTGTTTGGGATCGGTTATGTTTTTTCATACTTATATTATACCATATTAATATGATTGTTCTTGCATTTATTTTTTGGATGTGTTATTGTGATCAGATGAAAAATAAAAAACATGGGGGTTTCCCTCACTTTTCAGTAGAAGTTCTGAAACAAAGGTATCTTGAATGTGAATGTCCTATTGAACGGACGCACTGGCATATTATTTGGCTTCTTGCTGATAC
>LXNJ01000625.1_pt1 | contig 23975 bp, 21 predicted proteins | sample 809081 | NCBI WGS metagenome assembly LXNJ01 (sample SAMN04870510, study PRJNA318959) | sponge metagenome | biome: sponge; feature: marine sponge reef; material: water | host: Petrosia ficiformis | place: Greece: Milos, Mediterranean Sea | collected 2013-05-29 | depth 5-7 m | reverse complement strand
TCGGGCAGGGATTTTATGTGTTTTTCGTAATCCTTCTGAGTGATTTCCCCTTCCTTCACATATCTTTGGTAAATACGCACATCAAAGAATTTTTCATCGTCCTTCATCTTCCTGCCTCCGTGAGAGGAGAATTGTAACCACGGGCGAGGTTTTTTCAAAGGCAAAGACTTTCTGCTGCTCTTAACTCTTTCCTTGCGAAAACCAGTTCCATGTTCTGAAAAGTCCTTCGGGCAAGGACAGTTGTGCACTCCATCCGAGCTTCTCAGCCGCCAGTGAGCAGTCAAGACTTATTCTTCTTACCTCCCCCGGGCGCTCTTTTTCATGGACAATTTTGAATTCGGTTTTCGTTACCTCACCGAGAATGCGCACTATGTGGTTTACGGAGCTTTCTATTGATGTTCCTATGTTGAAGGTCCCCTCTTCTTTTAGACTGGTAGCTAGCAGATTCACCTGAGAGACGTCAGAGACGTGCACGTAATCCCTCGTCTGTTCTCCGTCTCCAAATATGAGGCAGGGTTTTCCGCTTAGTATGTTCTCACAGAAAATCCCTACAACTCCGGCTTCTCCCCCGGGGTTCTGCCTTTCTCCGTACACGTTTGCGTATCTTAGGATTACGTGTCCGAAACCGTGGTTCTTCGAGTGGTACCTTACGTAATTTTCCGTGGCGAGTTTCGAGATGCCGTAGGGGGACAGAGGAAGGGCCGGGGTCGACTCGTCTGCGGGAAGGTTGTCCGGCTCTCCGTAAAGGGCGCCTCCTGTGGATGAGAAAATGAATTTCTCGGTTTTGTGTTCCGCGCAGAGTCTTAGAACATTAAGAGAGCCACTTATGTTTATTTCGGCGTCAAGAGAAGGATTTTCTACCGAATCTCTTACGTTTATCTGCGCTGCGTGGTGATTTACAACTTCGGGGCGGAACTGGCGAAACACCTTTTCGAGTCCGACTGGATCCCTTACATCGCACTTGATGAATTCAGCTTCGGGCGGGATGTTGTCCTCAGATCCTGTCGAGAGGTTGTCGATCACGAGAACCTCATGGCTCTCGGAAATATACGCTTCGCATACCCAGGAGCCTATGAATCCCGCTCCGCCTGTGACTATTATTCTCACTTTTTCTCCTTCCGGATGCGGTGAAATAATAGTTTTCCCTTGGGATTTTGTCAAAGAGTAGTCTGGTGCGAAGCCTAGGGCTTGTCTAAATCGTCAAGCGGGCAAAAAAACGGGCATGCAGGGTTTGTTGTTAACCTGATGCCCGTTCCTAAGTTATGCTCCGCCATTTCGTGGTATTTTAATCATCGTTCATCAGGAACTAGCACGCCGTCATCATCCAAAAGATCCCAGCAAGCCCTAAAAGTACCGTCGGCGTTTGCAAGATAATCTGCCAATAAGGGGTCCACCGAGTGTTCGTCCATTCCACAGTTGCCTTCTGCTATGTCCTCTAACTCAGCAGTCCCATCTGGTACCATCACATATGGACAAATTACCACAGGTTGATAGTCCATGGCGTCAGCTTCGCGACGGTAAGCATAGCCGGCCCAGTAACCGGTATATATCGTGTCTGCATCGATAGCAGGGTCGTTTTTTGCGACAAGAAAATATGCTCCAGGCCTGTCAAAAGTTCCATCCGTATCACTTACGTAATAGGTTGAAATAGTTTCGGCATTCGTATCGCTTTCGTCTACCTTTACTCCTACCTGTACAAAAGTTGCAGTTCCGAAAGCAACACCACTTGCTGTGATCCTGACGTTCGGTTCACTGAGATCTCCGGCTTCTTGCTCGCGCAGGTCGACCTTTTCATTTGTACAATCTACTGTACCGTCTGCATTAACGCTGCTATAGAATCCTCTCATCTTTACCGGTTCCACCTGCGTTTCATCATCGTCATCCCAAAACTCAAGATCACAAGAAGAAAGCACAAGCAATCCGGTAAGACAGAATGCTACTGATAAAGCAAGGATTCCGAAACCGCGTAACCCTCTTATACGGCGCCACGCGGGGTTATCATAAAATTTCTCCATCTCTTAAAACCTCCTTTTATTATAGTGCTTTTAGAATTCCGACATGCCTTGATTTCTCTCTCCCAGCATCAAAGAATCCAGCTCCCCAGTCTACTTTTCAATTTAATAACACTCCTTTGTTGTTCTCAAGAATATTGGCAATCAAATTTGAAAATAATTTCAAGGTGATAGGAAACGGTCCTTCCTAATAAAGTTCTGCCGGACCGGGGAAAATCCTTTGAAGTGAAGTAGGGTTTTTAACCACGTCCTGTTTCCCATGAATTTGAGGTAAAAAAGGGGTGTCAGCCTGGAGGGGAAGCGCTTCGGTTTATCCGGTTTTTTAGTTATACTCCCCTCGGAACCGGTTTTTCTCCGTTGGAATAAAGGTATCTATCGTTCCAGAAGCTCTTGAGCCTTTCATCAAAGAGCCAGATCGTAAAAACCGGGCTTGATTCGCTATGCTTCTCGCAATTGACGTCGGCAACACCAGCATAATGGTCGGAATATTTTCAGGAGAGGACCTCGTACACAGTTTCAGGGTCGATACTGACAGAACCAAAAGCCCTGACGATTACGGAATTATTCTCTTCGGGAAGATGGACGAGAAAGACATATCTCCTTCTTCGTTCAGCGGTGCCATACTCTCCTGCGTGGTTACCGAAATGCAGGAGGGGGTGGCGAAACTGGTAGAGAAATATTTTGGTCATCCGCCCATAATCGTGGGTCCCGAGACAAGAACGGGAATGCCGATTCGGATTTATAATCCTGAAGAACTCGGGGCCGACAGGATAGCAAACGCCGTTTCGGCTTACCACCGTTTCGGCGGAAGCGTGATAGTGGTTGATCTCGGGACGGCAACTACTTTTGACTGCGTTTCTGAAAAGGGAGAATATCTGGGCGGAGCTATAGTTCCGGGGATTGAGCTTTCCACAGTCGCGCTTTACCATGGAACGTCCAAGCTTCCGAAAGTCGATCCCGAAAAACCCGAGCAGGCAATCGGCAAAGACACCGTCGAGTGCATACAGTCAGGGCTGTTTTACGGTTACGCCTCGATGATTGACGGGCTTTGCGCAAAGCTCAAAGAGGAGATGAGATCTTCACCCGAGATCGTAATCACAGGAGGTTTCGCCGACTCGGTGTCTGAGGAATGCGCCTGCGCGACACGGGTTGATAAGGATCTTGCTCTCCACGGCCTGAGACTTCTCTATGAACTCAATTCTCAGATACTCTGTTAGGAAAATAGTCTCGGAAACCACCTGTTTCGTACTTTCTCTTGAATTCACGGACGGCCGTCGCCACTGGGTTTTTCCAAACGCCGGATGGATGGATAAAAGGCAGAAGGCTATCGGGATCGAGTTTGGGGAAACCGACCTGTGGGCTTTTCTCCGCGGGCAGTCCCACTCGGCTAAAGCCGATTTTTCCGTTTCCGGGAGGTACGTTTCGGGGCGTGAAGGCTCCTCCAAGCTCTCTTTTTGTCTCGATGATTCGTTATTTCTCCAGGGGAATTACGTTTTACTTTCTCCAAGCTGGGGGCGTCACTCAAAAAGAAAGATGTGGCTTCTAATCCCCACTTCGGGGAGGGAGCGCGGTCGGCGGTAACGGATTATTTGAGGCCGAGGTCAGTGGATACTCGCGTATGGTTTCCTGCTTCCGGGAGAATTTCAACCCGCTTTTCTGATTCCTGGGGTTTCGGATCATAAAAAATTTCCTTCTCGTTTGCCAAAAACAGTTCTTTCCACAACGCGTATCCCTTTCTGTTCATGTGAAGACCGTCTTCGGTGAACAGTTCTTCTCTTATATCTCCGTTCTCATTCAGCATGTAGTCGTAGATGTTTAGGTAAAAGGCGTTTGGTTCTCTTGACAGGAACTGTCTTACGAGATCGTTCGACGCTTTGATTCTGTCAATAAAATGGAACCTTACGGGACTCGGTTTTATGGAAACGAACGTCATTTTCGTGTGAGGATAGGATTCTCTGAAGCGGTGGTAAAAATCTAGAAAGAAATTCAGTACCTGCTTTGGAATGCAGCCGTCCCCTATATCGTTATCGCCCGCGTAGAAAACCAGGGATTTAACGTCACCCGGTTTTATAAGCCGCTCGAAATAGTGGAGGCAGTAGGCGATCCTGGCGCCTCCGAAACCAAGATTCACGATGTTGTACTCGGGAAAATCCCTTGCCATGCCTCTCCAGAGACGGAAACTTGAGCTGCCGTAAAATACCGTCGCGTCATTCTTTTTCCCGACATGGCGTCTTTCAATTACCCTCACGTCCTGTTCGAACAGGTTTTTATCAATTGCCGGGAAGTCTTTTTCAACCTGCTCAAAGGTTTTCAGGTTGATCTTTGTGGATTCCACCCGCCTTGCAAGTCCCGCCGCCTCTTCCACGTATGTTCTGTACTCGTTTCCGTATTCCCTGACGAACTCAAAGAGCTTGTCTTTGTTTTCCTCGGGGTTCTTTACGTAGTCGGATATTTTGAATGGCTTTTTTATCACCAGGGAAAACACGTTCTGGTTTATTCTTTTATCAAAATTCGCCACCGCAACGGGAACGATATATGGCTCGGGCGAGATGGACGTGGCCAGAAGAAAAGCTCCGAGTTTGAACGGACCAGGAGACTGCTCTGTCGTCATGCTGGTTCCCTCAGGACTTATCACTATGTTAAATCCTTTTCTTAGGTGTTCCTTGGCCGTTTCATAGAACCTTTTTCTCCACGCTTTTCTCCGCTCGGGGGTCTCCTGCGAGAGGTTGGATTCGTCGGTGTAAACGTTTATATGACCGAGTCTTTCGTAGTAGTACTCATGTCCGTATTCCTCCGCTCTTGGAACGCGTATGACGCGAATCCCGGCTTCGCCGTACTTGGCGTAGAGAACCATCGAGCTTATGAAATGGGAATCAAGCGTAATCTGAAAATGGTTGGGGAGGGTGTTGTAGGGATGATTAAGCAGATGATTGTATATGAAGATGTGCCCGGGTTTGTCGGGCAGATTCTCCCAGCCTTCGATTACATAAGGGGTGCTATTGAAGACTCCAGCGAACTGCTTGGCCGCCATGGTTCTTATTTCGCTTGGAGAAAGCGACTTGGGCGCGGCGGTGACGGACTGATAAACGTTTTTTAGTCCCTCGAAAAAATTGTATTCCTTGTAGATCTTTCCGAGAATATCTAGGCTGAGACGGGACAGTTCTCTCTCAAGGCTATCGCCTTCTTTTTCCAATCTGAACAGAAGCCGGAAAGCGTCATCAAGCGTAAGCGGGCTGTTCAGCAGGTGGGGAAGTTTATGAATGAGGGAGTTTACGCTTAACTGCATTGCGTTTTGCTCGATAAGATTGCTTATGGCCAGTATTTCGCGTTCGTATCTTTGCGATATGAGTCCCGCACGGGCGTTTCGAAGTCGGATCGACACCAGCCACAAAAGTCTTCTGGCAAGAGCCAGTGCCGAGGAAGTATCCTGATTGAGAATCTTATGAAGGTTGCGGGCGCTTATGTGATAAATGACCGAATTTCTGCTCGCAACGCCGGTAACGTCGTTTGATCCGGCGGGAGCGGCGCCCATCCAGCCGACCATATATCCCGGGAGATTGATCAGGTGAAGAGCGACGGATTCCTCGATTCCGTCCTGCGAACCGTCGGGGGAGAAGCATAGCACCGCCTTTCCGTAAGCCAGTATGTCTATTCCTTTCGAGATATCACCTTGGCTGAATATGGGTTCGTTGTTTAGATAGTATTTTTTCTGGGTCGCTTTCGCCAACTGGCGCAGTGTCTTGTCGGGGAAAACCTCGAAGAAAGGGGATTGTCTCAGAAGCTGAAGCGGGTTGGGAACAGATATGTATTTTCCTTCCTGGGAAAAACCGCCTGTTTTTCCCGCCTCGATGTCCCAGTTGACATTGTTGTATTCCGCAAGCTCGGCCCTCACATGCTTTAGAAGGTTTATGCTTTTGCCGAGAACGAACAGAAGGAATTCGCGTCCCAGAAGAGGTTCCTGGTCAAAGAATCTTTCAAGATTCTGGTGACTCCATTTCAGCAGAACGCAGGGCTTTTCGCATACAATAGTTGTGTAGTAACGCTTGGGAGAGCGAAAGCCCGACCAGCCTACGGGAGTGAATTTTTCGTCGCTTTTTCCCACCGAGAATTCATCCGTTCTGTCTTCGACGCTGATTGAAAAATTCACCAAGCCTTCTATAAGGAAATAGAAAGAATGGCTCGGTTCGAACTGTTTGGTGAGGACGTAGCGTTGGGGAACTTCTATGAGTTCGCCGATTTTAAGCAGGAAATCGGTTTTGTCTTTCTCGAAATTCGAAACGAACGGAAGTTCATTGAATATCTCTGTTTTTTCCCACATAAAAATAAATCATACCTTTTTTGTCGCCATAATATACTTCGTTGCCCGAAGCCGTGTAACTGCTCGATGGGATAAAGAATTTTTCGCAATTCGGCTGAGAATAATTTATGCTGTTTGGAAAATTTTCAGACCACTTTTTTCAAGGAGACCCGTAGTGATAAAACATATAGTAATGTGGAAACTAAAGGATTCACACGAAGGAATGAGCAAGGATGAATGTATAGCCAAGATCAAGCAGGAATTAGAGGGCCTAAAAAGCGCCATTCCGGAGATAAAGAGAATGGAGCTTGGCAAGAATTTTAACGAGCTTCCCGTTTCGTTCGATGTTGCTCTTTATTCCGAGTTTGAATCCATGGAAGATCTCGAAATCTACCAGAAGCACCCCGAGCACGTGAAGGTCGCGAAGTTCATCCGGCAGATAAGAACGGATGTGGCTCTTGCCGACTACGAAACGTAGTTTTTTTGATTCTGTCTGGCAGTTGAATAAGGGGATATATCAAGCGTGGACACCCTATTGTCCGAGTACATGTGGTAACCGAGCGTGGCTATCATTGCTGCATTATCGGTGCAGAGGGCAGGCGATGGCATGAAAACTCCTATCCCCTCACTTCCGATTCTCTCTTCACTAAGCTTCCTTAGCCTTGAATTGCAGGCTACCCCGCCTGCTAAAACGACGCTTTCTACCCCGTTTTTCCTGGCGGCATTAAGCGTCTTATTAACAAGGGTTTCCACTATGGCTTCCTGAAAACCGGCGCATACGTTGTGGAGATTTTCTTCGCTTTCAACTGGGTTTTTCTTTATGTGGTTTAAAAGTGCGGTTTTAAGCCCGCTGAAACTGAAATCATGAGACTCATTGTTAAACGGTCTTGGAAACCTAATTGCGTCGGGGTCACCGTTTTTTGAAAGATTGTCTATTTCGACTCCTCCAGGATATCCGAGTCCAAGAGCTTTTGCGCCTTTGTCAAAAGCCTCTCCGGCGGCGTCGTCCCTCGTGCTTCCAAGCAGTTCGAAGTCAAGAAACCCCCTTACCATGTAAAGGTTCGTGTGTCCTCCGGAAACTATTAGGGCGACAAAAGGAAAATCGATTTCGTTTTCAATGTGTGCCACCGCTATGTGCGCTTCCAGATGGTTTACCCCGACAAGGGGTTTTCCGTGGGAAAACGCAAGCGCCTTCGCGGTTGAAATTCCGACCATGAGCGAGCCTATGAGCCCGGGCCCCTGGGTTACCGCTACGGCGTCCACTTCCTCAGCGGAAGTTTTGGCAGTCTCAAGAGCCTGGTTAATTACCTGAATGATTATTTCCGTGTGCATGCGCGACGCTATCTCCGGCACTACTCCGCCGAAGGCGTTATGAACGTCAATCTGCGAGGAAACCACGTTTGAGAGCATGTGCTTTCCGTCTCTTATAACTGCCGCGGAAGTTTCATCGCATGATGTTTCAATACCCAGAATTAGAGAAGACATAAACTGAACCTTTTATTTGCGAAAAATTAATAATAATTTTACCCAAGTGCCCGATTTAGTGAACCATACACAGAAAAGAGTCTTCGCACTTACCTTGTTTCCGTGCTAACATGTAGCGGTTGACATTGGCCCGGTTTAAAACTGTTTTCATATCGGAGAATTTACAATGCAGAGAATTTTGAAGTTGCTGATTCCGTGTTTTCTTGTTTTCCTCTTACTTGGCTGTGGCTGCGGGGGGAAAGACGCCACAAATGGACACGTTGAAGCTCCTGTGGAACCGGTCTCACCGGAAATTTCCGCTGAACCTGTAGTACCTTCGGAAATTCCTACGGATCCCATGCTCGCGCGCATATCTCTTCTGGAAGGCTTTTCCATTTCACTTTATTCAAACGAAGTGCCCGGCGCGCGTTCGCTTGCACTTGGCGCCGAGGGCACATTGTTTGTCGGCACTAGGTCTAAGACCGTCTATGCCATTAGTGATAAAGACGGAGATAATTACGCCGAAACCGTCCGTATAATCGCAAACGACCTTAACACTCCAAACGGTGTTGCGTTTCGGGAAGGATCTCTTTACGTAGCGGAAATAAACCGAATTCTTCGCTATGACGAAATCGAGAGCAATCTATCAACTCCTCCGGACCCCGTAGCTATAGTTGATACGCTTCCGAGGGATACGCATCATGGATGGAAATTCATCCGGTTCGGACCCGACGGAAAACTCTACGTCCCCGTCGGAGCGCCGTGCAATGTCTGCAAAAAAGATGACGAGCGCTACGCGGCGATCTCGAGAATTGATCCCGACGGGGGAAATTTTGAGGTTTTTGCGCACGGTGTGAGAAATACCGTGGGTTTTGACTGGCATCCGGAATCTGATGTGCTCTGGTTTACTGATAACGGAAGAGATAACATCAGTAGCGATCCGCGAATTAATGATAACAGCCCTCCAGACGAACTTAACCGCGCCGCCACCGCGGGACTTCATTTCGGTTTTCCGTACTGTCATGGAAGAGACGTCAAGGACCCGCAGTTCGGCTCGGAGCGCGGCTGCAGTGAATTCACTCCTCCCCAGTGGGAATTGCCTGCGCATGTAGCGGTGCTTGGAATGAGGTTTTATACGGGTTCCATGTTCCCCGAGTCCTGGAGGAGCGTGATTTTCATTGCGGAGCACGGTTCTTGGAACAGAAGCGAGCCCATAGGTTACAGGGTAACCTCCGTGCACCTAAACGAAGCGGGGGAAGCGGCCTCATACGAAGTGTTCGCCCAAGGATGGCTCGGAAGCGACGGAGTGGCGTGGGGAAGGCCAGTTGACGTGCTGATCGCTCCAGACGGGGCGTTGCTTGTATCCGATGACCAAAGGGGTGCAATTTACAGGATTTCCCGCTGACAGATCACGGCATTGCAGTAGCATAGGAGTACCGCACTATCTCTTCCAAATGACCCTTTGCGTATGTCTCTCCCGGAAAATCGGAAAAACTTTGATATTCTTCTTTTAAAGTAGGTCTTATACTCTCCAGTTTCTGGTCGAAATCATTGGAATCAATGTCCAATGTCCAGTCTTCCGCGCGCACTTGAACATCTTCCGAAATGTCTGTGCCGTTGCACGATTCCGCATCTTGGTTCAAAGAAACAAAAAGACGCCCGATGTTCAGTACTTGTTTTGAACTTGTACTACCGTCCTCAACCAGATCCACTGGGTGAACGACCGACTTTCCTTCGCTTTCTCCCAGTTCTGTATTTCCGACCGAGAAAGTAACGGTTTCTCCGACTTCGCAGGTAAACTTTTTCTGAAAATCGATAACTCCTGTTAATTCGCCTAGAGCATGTCCGTTCTGATTAAAATCTTGGAAAGACAGTGAAAAAACGAAGTATCTGATGTATTATTCCGCATTACTTAATTAATTGTCGCGGCCTTTATCCCGTCAGCGCATCAGCGTTTGAGGGATTGAGCAATCGCCGTAGTCACTATCTCCCGCTTCCAGACATGAAGTGGAGAGACTGGTTAAGCGGATTGTCCGGTATTGAGAGGTATCCGGTTGTGAAAAGACTAAGCTTTTTGGTTTCTGCCTTGTTGTTGTCTTTTATGGGGATATTTTCCTCGGGGTGCTTGGAGAATGAAACAGAAGTGAATTGTGCCAAAACTTTCTGCATAGGAACGCTTCTACCTGAAGACAAAGATTCTAACATTTCCCGCATAGAGGCCGTGAATCTTGCGAAAAACGACATTAACAATGCGGGGGGAACCGTAGAGATCATAAGTGGAAACTCTTACAAATCGGGAATGTCCGAAGTTTCCGCAAGCGCGAAACGGCTTTATGAAATGGGTGTTCACGGCATAGTAGGACCTACATACTCCGAAGACTCTTCTGAGATTCTTTCTTTTCTGAGTGAAAACCAGGTAGTTGCCATATCACCATCGTCCACTTCCCATACCCTTACCGTTAGAAACAAGGAAGTCGCAGACAGCGGAAATCAGATTTTTTTCTTCAGAATAGCCCCCTCCGACCTGTTTCAGGCGCCGATACTGGCGAAGCAGTCCCAAGGCAGGACGATTATAGTGAATCGGGATGACAGATGGGGAGAAGACCTGGCGGCGCTTGTCAGAGAAGAAATAATGTCTTACGGCAGAATGGTCAGGGTCGTCAGCTACGACAGCGATGCGCCTTCGGCCGCGTCAGTGGTTTCAGATGTCGAGGCGAACATGCGAGAGATCGGAGGTGTGGATTCCATAATCATGCTTGTTTTCGAAGAGGGTGGAGAAATAACTAGAGGACTGCTGGATTCTTCGGTCATTCCCGAGCAAACCGGATATTATTTCGGAGACGGGATCCTGTTTGAGGAGAGCCTTTTTCCGCATGTGGAAGAGGAAGATGGTGAAATTAAAGGGTTCAGGCGCGTATCTTCAGTTTCGCCCCCGGGAAAAAGGCTGGAAGAATTCAAAGGGCGGTTTAGCGCCGACACCACCTTTAACAACTTTGCCGCCCACGCCTACGACGCGGCGGTCATACTTAGCCTCGCGGCTTTAAGCGCCGGAAGCAACGATCCCTCCGACTACGCCCCCAAGATCAAAGAAGTCACTAGGGAAGGGGTGAAGTGCCGCAGTTACGCCACTTGCGCCGCGGCACTCACAGATGAAACCTCTGTTAACGACGACATTGACTACGAAGGGCTTTCGGGTCCGATCGATCTTAACGATAATGGAGATATAACGGCCGGGTTATACGTGGTTGATACATACGACGCTAAAGGTGCTGTGCGCAGCAGGTTGTATTTAAATTTTGTAAAGTAATCTAGAATCCCCTAAACTAAATAATGTCAGAAGCGTTTTTGCCAAGGGGGCCCCAGTTCATGAGTTCTTCTCGGAAAAAAGAGAAAATACCCACAGAATCCGTAATAACGAGAGATCCTTTTCCGAACTCAAAAAAGATATATGTGGACGGAAAAATCCACGACATAAAGGTGGCTATGCGGGAGGTTGGGACCGACGATTCTCTCTCGGATACTCCAGGTGCGGACAAGTTCAGTATAACCCTCTACGACACTAGCGGTCCCTATACCGACCCGGATGTTGATATTGACGTTCACAGGGGTCTTCCGCCGCTTCGCGAAAAATGGATAAGGGAGCGAGAAGACGTTTCGGAACTTCCCGATTTCTCCTCGGAATTCGCCAGAAAAAGACTTGAGAGAGTAAACGGGATAACTTTCGGGAACATAAGAAAGCCCCTTTGCGCCACGCCATCGCGAAACGTAACCCAGATGCACTACGCGAAAAAGGGAATCGTAACGCCCGAGATGGAATACATAGCCATAAGGGAGAACCAGAGAATTGACGAACTCAGAGAAGATTACGGGCAGCTTGCGGATTACCACGAGGGAGTCGATTTCGGTGCCCGCATTCAGAAGAGCCACATAACTCCTGAGTTCGTAAGAGAGGAAGTCGCCTCGGGACGCGCCATAATTCCGAACAACATAAATCATCCCGAAAGCGAACCCATGATAATAGGGCGCAACTTCCTCGTGAAAATAAACGCGAACATTGGGAACTCCGCCGTTACCTCAAGCATCGAGGAGGAGGTCGAAAAAACGGTCTGGGCGTGCAGATGGGGAGCCGATACCATAATGGATCTTTCGACCGGGGATAACATCCACGAAACCAGGGAGTGGATAATAAGAAATTCCCCGGTTCCCGTGGGAACCGTTCCCATATACCAGGCTCTTGAAAAGGTTAACGGAAAACCTGAGGAGCTTACCTGGAAGATTTACAGGGATACCCTCATAGAGCAGGCGGAGCAGGGGGTTGACTACTTCACCATACATGCGGGAGTGTTGCTTCGCTACATTCCGCTTACCGCCAACAGATCTACTGGGATAGTTTCAAGAGGCGGGTCGATAATGGCCAAGTGGTGTCTCTCACATCACAAGGAAAGCTTCCTCTATACCAACTTCGAGGAGATCTGCGAGATAATGAAAGCTTACGACATAGCGTTTTCCTTAGGCGACGGCCTCCGTCCGGGCTCTATAGCCGATGCGAACGACGCCGCGCAGTTTGCTGAGCTTGACACTCTTGGGGAACTTACGCAGATAGCTTGGAAGCATGATGTTCAAGTCATGATAGAAGGTCCGGGACACATCCCCATGCAGATGATACGGGAAAATGTGACCAAGCAGCTTGATATATGCGGAGAGGCTCCCTTTTACACTCTTGGCCCCCTTACAACCGACATAGCGCCTGGGTACGACCACATAACTTCTGCCATAGGGGCGGCAATGATAGGCTGGTACGGAACTGCGATGCTCTGTTACGTTACCCCGAAAGAACATCTCGGTCTTCCCAACAAAAAGGACGTGAAGGACGGGGTTATAACCTACAAGATAGCCGCGCACGCAGCGGATCTCGCAAAGGGTCACCCAACCGCGCAGCTTCGCGACAACGTGCTTAGCAAGGCTAGGTTTGAATTCCGGTGGAATGATCAGTTCAATCTCTCTCTTGACCCTGATACCGCGCGTGAGTTTCATGATGAGACTCTCCCTGCCGAAGGAGCAAAGGTTGCGCATTTTTGCTCCATGTGCGGTCCTAAATTCTGTTCGATGAAAATCACTCAGGATATAAGGGATTACGCAAGAGAGCAGGGTCTTTCAGAGATGGACGCTGTTCAGAAAGGTCTTGATTCCAAGGCAAGAGAATTTGTGGATAAGGGGAAAGAGATATATGTTGAGCATCCAGATTAGATTAGTCAGTAGCAGCCTCTAGTACCAAGATCCCCATTGAAACTAATCGAGTTTTTGTAGTTTTTTGGTATGGTTTCATCAGGGTCAGGTCTTTTCCACTGCAATCCGCGATGGTTTGTTTAGAAATAAGAAATGTTATCGAAACTGCTAGAAAGGTTCTTTAGGGTTGGAAAATCTCCTAGGAGAACAGCAGAAGATTTCTTCGTATTGCTTGCTCATGCATTATTAAGTATATATTTGCAACCTGTTACAAGCTTTTCCGTTCTATGTCCAAGCGAACCGACATAAAAACCATACTGATTATCGGCTCCGGTCCTATAGTTATAGGGCAGGCCTGCGAGTTTGACTATTCAGGCACCCAGGCGTGCAAAGTACTGAAAGAAGAGGGCTACAGGGTGGTCTTGGTGAACAGCAACCCGGCCACCATAATGACCGATCCTGATTTTGCCGACAAGACTTACGTGGAACCGCTTGTTCCCGAAGTACTCGAAAAAATAATAGAGAGGGAAAAGCCCGAAGCCCTTCTGCCCACAATAGGCGGACAGACGGCTCTTAACCTTGCCGTTTCGCTTGCCGAGTCGGGCGTGCTCGAGCGCCATGGCGTGGAACTCATAGGCGCTAAAATCCCAGCGATAAAAAAAGCGGAGAACAGGGATCTTTTCAAAAAAGCCATAGCTGATATAGGTCTTGAGGTGCCGAAAAGCGGTGTCGCACATAACATGGAAGAGGCTTGGGAAGTTGTGGACGAGATAGGGTTTCCGGTCATCATACGGCCTTCTTTTACCCTTGGCGGAACCGGCGGGAGCGTTGCCTACAACAGGGAGGAATTCCAGGAGTTTGCCAAGGCGGGAATCGAGAGTTCTCCGGCAAGCGAGATACTCATAGAGGAATCCATAGTGGGGTGGAAGGAATTTGAGTACGAGGTAATGCGGGACCACATGGATAACGTCGTCATAATCTGCTCCATAGAAAATTTTGACGCCATGGGTGTTCACACGGGAGACAGCATAACTGTTGCTCCTGCACAGACCCTTACCGACAAGGAATATCAGCATATGCGCGACGCGTCCATAGCGATAATAAGGGAAATTGGCGTTGAAACCGGCGGCTCTAATATTCAGTTCGCTGTTAACCCCAAAGACGGACGGATGATGGTGATAGAGATGAATCCGAGGGTCTCGCGAAGCTCGGCGCTTGCCTCAAAAGCTACCGGGTTTCCGATTGCCAAGATAGCCGCGAAACTTGCCGTCGGCTATTCGCTCGATGAGATCTCAAACGATATAACGAAGTACACCCCTGCCTCCTTTGAACCGACAATAGATTATGTGGTGGTGAAAATTCCCAGATTCGCGTTTGAGAAATTCCCGCAGACAAGCCCGACCCTCACCACGCAGATGAAATCCGTGGGGGAAGCCATGTCCATCGGAAGGACTTTCAAGGAGTCCCTGCAGAAGGCGATGAGATCTCTTGAGATAGATTCCTACGGTTTTGAGAAGATGTCTTATGATCCGGAAGAGGTAAGAGAGAAACTCAGGGTTCCCTCCCCGAGGAGGCTCTGGTACATAGCCGACGCGTTTCGTCTGGGCATGGAGCTGGAGGAAATTTATTCAATCTCTCACGTAGATCCTTGGTTTCTTCAGAACATCAAGCAGCTCACCGATTTCGAATCGGATCTTGGGGAGAACGGGCTTAACCGTGAAACCATACTTCGGGCCAAGCGCTACGGTTTTTCCGATATTGAGATATCAAAGATTCTTTCCACCGAGGAAGGGAAAGTCAGGGATTTCCGCCTGCGCGAGGGAATCGAGGCTTCTTTTAAGATGGTTGATACCTGCGCCGCGGAGTTCGAAGCCTACACCCCCTATCTCTATTCGACTTTCGAGAGCGAGAGCGAGGCGCTTCCCACGGACAGAAAGAAAGTGGTGATACTCGGCGGAGGGCCTAACCGCATAGGGCAGGGCATAGAGTTTGACTACTGCTGCGTGCACGCGTCTTTTGCGCTCAGGGAAGAGGGGTACGAGGCCATTATGGTTAACTGCAATCCCGAGACCGTGAGTACCGATTACGACACCTCGGACAGGCTTTATTTCGAACCGCTTACGCTTGAAGACACCTTGGCTCTTATAAGAAGAGAAGACCCTTGGGGAGTCATAGTTCATCTGGGAGGCCAGACCCCGCTTCGACTCGCGCTCGCGCTTGAGAGTCAGGGGGTGAGAATAATAGGCACTTCTCCTGAGAGCATAGATCTTGCAGAAGACCGCGACAGGTTCAGAAAGCTTGTTTCTGACCTAGGGCTGCTCCAGCCCCAAAGCGATACCGCGAGAAGCGAGGAGGAGGCCATTGGTATAGCTCGCGACATGGGATATCCGGTCATGGTCCGCCCGTCCTATGTTCTGGGCGGCCGCGCCATGGAGACAGTTTACGATGAGGAATCTCTTAGGACCTACATACACGAAGCTGCGAGCGTTTCCCCGAATCACCCGATACTGATAGACAAGTTCCTAAAGGATGCGAAGGAAGTCGACGTGGACGCGGTTTGCGACGGAAAGACGGTTGTTGTGGGCGGAGTGCTTGAGCATATCGAGGAAGCCGGGGTTCATTCAGGAGACAGCGCGGCGATTCTGCCTCCGTTTTCGATAGAAGCCGAAATTGTCGAGGAGATAAAATCCCAGACGAAAAAACTTGCGCTCTCCCTCGAGGTAAAAGGCCTTGTTAACATCCAGTTTGCCGTAAAGGACGGAGAGGTTTACATAATAGAGGTAAACCCAAGAGCTAGCCGTACCGTTCCTTTCGTGAGCAAGGCCATAGGGGTTCAGCTGGCCAAGATCGGGACCAAGGTGATGATCGGAAAATCTCTTGAGGAACTCGGGTACACAGAAGAAATCGTCCCGGAGCACTACTGCGTAAAGGAATCGGTTTTTCCTTTCGTCAAGTTTCCGGAAGTTGACACGATCTTGGGTCCGGAGATGAAATCAACCGGCGAGGTTATGGGAATTGCTCCCGATCTTGACCAGGCGTTCGCCAAATCCCAGATCGCGGCCGGAAACAGCCTTCCTTCGAGCGGAGTGGCTTTCATAAGCATAAAAGACGAGGACAAGTCCGCCAAGATGCTTGATGTCGCCCGAAGGCTAAGCGACACAGGTTTCGACATAATGGCTACCGGGGGCACATCGGAATTTCTCAATAAAAATGGTATATTTTCCCGGACAGTGAACAAGGTTAAGCAGGGCCGGCCCCACATAGTCGATCACCTTAAAAACGGTGATGTGCAGTTGGTTATAAATACTACTTTCGGGAAAAAGGAAATCGCGCAGTCTTATTCGATAAGGAGGACCGCGCTCGTAAACAACGTTCCTTACTTCACGACTCTTGCCGGCGCAATTGCCGGAGTCGGTGCGATTGAAGCTCTTGTGAGAAGCGGTCTCGAGGTAAAGGCCTTGCAAAGCTACTACTAACGTAATACGGGGGTACGGGGACGATGACTAAAGCACAGAGGAGAGTTTGATGAGTGCGCAGAGAGTTCTGATTACTCCCGATGGGTGGAAAAAGCTTCGGGACGAGCTTCACAGGCTAAAGACTGTTGAAAGACAGGACGTGATCAAGCTGATAGCGTACGCTAGGTCTCTCGGGGACCTTTCCGAAAACGCCGAATATGAGACGGCCAAGCAGAAACAGTCGTTCATAGAGGGCAGAATACTGGAGATAGAAGGCCGCCTTGGCCGCGCGGAAGTAATTGATCCCGAGAAGATCACTGCCCGGGACAGGGTCGTTTTCGGTCTTACGGTTACGGTGGAGGATGTAGATTCCGGGGATATAAAAAAATACAGGCTTGTGGGAGAAGATGAATCCGAGCCCGAAAAAGGTTTTATATCCGTTACCTCCCCGGTTGGCAGCGCGCTTGTCGGAAAGAGAGTTGACGACGAGATACAGGTCAGGGTTCCTGGGGGGATTAAGGAATTTTTGGTTCTTAGTATAGAATAATGTTTTGGTATGGGCGGCCCGGTTGACAATCTTAGGAAATTCATACTGTTTTCAATTGCCTTCCATGTTTTTATATCTTTTGCTTGGGGGAAAATTGTCGTGCAGAGAAGCGTTCCCGTGTACGGTGATCACATAGAGGTTTCCCTAAGGCATTTTGAATTCAAAAAACCCGCACCCGCGAAAAAAGTTGTAAAGAAAAAGAAGGTTGTCGAAAAGAAAAAGGAAAAAACTGTAAAAAAAGTGGAAAAGCGGGATGATTCCCTGGCGCTGAAAAAGGAAGAAAAACCCTCTCAGGCCGCAGAACCCGAAGAAGATTATGCCACCGCGAGACCCTCTTACGGTTTTACCCCCAGACCCGGCTACCCCGCGGTTGCCATAAGACGTGGTTACGAGGGAAGCGTGCTGCTCAACGTGCGTGTGCTTCCAAACGGTAAGCCTGAGGAAGTAACCATTTTCAGATCCTCTGGTCACAAGGTTCTTGATAAAGCCGCTTTGAAAGCGGTAAAAAGATGGAAATTCGTTCCGGCGCAAAGAGGCTTCAAGGCGGTCTCAAGCTGGGTTAAGGTTCCGATAGAGTTTCGACTGGAGGGAGGCTGAGCCGTCGGCCGGGAGCTTGCGGGATTTTCTTTCAGAATCGGAATACTTTGTCTCTTTCATGAGAAATTATCTGGGCGTATTCGTTATATCTTTTTTGGTCGTGTCGCTTGACCAGTTGACCAAGTGGCTTGTTAAGGCGCACGTCCCGTTTCTATCGAGAATAAACGTGTTTTCCTGGTTTGATATAACGCATTTGCGAAACCCGGGAATTGCATTTGGCATGTTAAGCGACATGCCCGAGAGTGTAAGGTTTTACTTTTACGTCATTGTCTTTGTTTTGGTGCTGGTCGTGATCTTTTTCTTTCTTCGCAAGCTGGGCGAGGAGCAGAGAGTTTTTCGGTATGCACTGGCTTTGGTGCTTGGGGGAGCGATTGGAAACTCCATAGACAGGTTTGCCTACGGATACGTGACTGATTTTATCGCGGTCTACTGGCCGGGAAACCCCGGTCTTCTCTGGCCTCCTTTTAATGTGGCCGATTCAGCGATTACGGTCGGAGCGATTTCGATTCTCATTTTCGGAGTTTTGGGACGAAGTAAGGAGAGCGCGGATGTTTAGCGGGATAGTTGAAGACATTGGAGCGGTCCGGGCGCTTGAGAAAAAAGACAAGGGCGCTCTTTTAAGAGTAGGGGTTCAGAAAATTGACGCCGGGGAACTGATTCTTGGAGAGAGCGTGGCTGTAAACGGCGTGTGCCTTACGGTGGTTTCAGCGGGGGACGGGGGTTTTTCCGTTGACGCGTCCCACGAGACCCTCTCCAAGACGAATCTTTCCGGCCTTCGGGCGGGAAGCGGAGTAAATCTTGAGAGATCTCTTCGGGTAGGAGACAGGATGGGCGGACATATAGTTACGGGTCATGTGGATGGGGTTGGCATAGTTCAGTCTATTACTCCGGTTGGAGAATCCCGGGTTTTTTCTTTTTCGATTCCCGATTCCCTCGCAAAATATGTAGTCGAAAAAGGATCGGTTGCCGTTGACGGCGTAAGCCTCACCGTTAATTCGGTAAAGGGCACTGAGTTTTCGGTAAACATAATTCCCTACACGCTTCGGGAAACGACGTTTTCTGAGTTTTGCCAGGGCCGGGAAGTTAACATAGAGTGCGACATAATAGGCAAGTACGTTGAGAAAATGCTCTCCGGCGAAAACGCTCCCGCCGGGGGTTCTCCTGTCGGAAGAAAACTTTAGAGTGATTTGAACGAGAAACGACACATTTTCCTTGCGGGATTCATGGGGGCCGGCAAAACCAGCGTCGGCCAGGACCTTTCCCGAAAGCTGCAAATGGATTTCTATGATCTTGACAGTGAAGTGGAACGGGCCCAAGGGCTTTCGGTGACCGAAATTTTCGAAGCGGGCGGAGAGGAGAGTTTCAGACAGAAAGAAACCGAGATGCTCGTGAACCTCTCGCGGAAAACATCCCCGGCCGTGATTTCAACTGGAGGAGGAGCGGTCCTGAAGCAGCAAAACCGCGACATAATGGACGCCTCGGGCGAGATCTTCTATCTGAAGGCGGATATCGATACTCTTTGGAACAGGGTAAGGCGCAAGAAGGGAAGGCCGCTTCTTGATGTTGAGGACCCCCGTGCTGAGTTTCGGGAGCTTTTTATGAAGAGAAAAGACATTTACGAAGGCTTGCCGCATGTTGTTTTTACGGATGATATGAGTATTTCCGAAGTTGCTGATAAAATAGTCGGGATGCTGAAATGAAGCTGGAGGCTTTAACTATGAAGAAATCTGTTTTCTTGTTTTTTGCTGCTTGTTTTTTGGTTGTGGTTTCCCTTTCATGTGCGAAAGTTGAGGAAGACGACGAAACCTCTGGACTGGTGTCGGGCGAAAGCGCCCCGGAGCTTCTTTCTTCCTCAAGCCCCCCGGGAACCTTTCCCTCGCTCTCTGGTCTTGTCGAAAAACAGAAACATTCTGTCGTTAATATAAGTACCACAAGTGTCGTAAAACAGGGGCCCATGTTTCCTGATTTCGGCGAGGGAGACGTTTTCGAGGAGTTTTTCAAGAGATTCTTTCCGAACGACCGGGAGCGGGAATTCAGAAAAAAGGGTCTGGGTTCCGGGTTTATAGTCAGCAAAAACGGCTACATAGTTACTAACAACCATGTGATCAGCAAGGCAGAAGATATACAGGTCGTCCTCTACGACGGGTCGAGGTATACGGCCGAAATTGTCGGACAGGATGTAAAGACAGACCTCGCGGTCCTGAAAATAAAGCCTGAGAAAAAACTTAAGCCCGTTGTTTTCGGGGATTCGGACGGGCTTAGAATCGGAGACTGGGTTATGGCAATCGGAAATCCCTTCGGACTCGGCTACACAGTCACGGTCGGAATAGTGAGTGCCAAGGGAAGATCCTTGGGTCTTGGGGCCTACGATGATTTCATTCAGACCGATGCGTCCCTTAACCCCGGAAACAGCGGAGGCCCGCTTTTTAACCTAGGGGGAGAGGTGGTCGGGGTTAACACCGCGATAGCAGCCAGAGGTCAGGGAATAGGTTTTTCTATCCCGGCCAGCATGGCCAAGGGGGTCATATCCCAACTCATGGAAAAAGGGGAAGTGGTAAGAGGATGGCTGGGAGTCATTATTCAGCCTATAACGCAGGAGATTGCCGAGAGCATGGGTCATGAAAGCACCGACGGGGCCCTTATATCCGATATAAGCCCGGGAAGTCCTGCGGAGAAAGCGGGCCTTAGAAGGGGAGACGTGGTAGTGGAATTTGACGGAGAACCCATAAAGGAGTTTACGTCTTTGTCCAAACTCGTGGGGATCAAAGCCCCTGGCACTTCATCTAAAATCACCGTTCTCCGCGACGGGAAGCGTAAGGATATTTCCGTTGTTCTCGGCAGTATGCCGGATGAACAAACTCCTGCCGAGTCCCGGCGGGACGAGGATATTGAATTAAGCGATATTACCCCGGATATCGCTGCGCGATTCGGTGTTGAGGATAAAGCCGGAGTGCTGGTTACGAACGTAAGCCGCGGCAGTTCCGCCTGGGAAGCGGGATTTCGTCCCGGGGACGTGATACTTGAAGTTGACAAGAACCCCGTGGCGAACCTTGGGGACTACAACAAGATCGTGAGTGGCCTTAAGCCCGGAAAGCAATATCTTTTTCTGGTAAAGAAACGCAAAAACACCATTTACATCGGCTACGCCGTCAAAAAAAAACAGTAGCCGCGAGCTTCTGGTAATTATTCTTTGGAGATGATTTTCTTTCGGAATTCCTCAGGCATCCGAACGGTTTTCCTTTCTTTGTAGTCGAAAAACACGAGCGAAGTTTTCACCCTGGCGACCTCTTTGCCGCTTTTTTCGTTCACAAGCACGTAGATAAGCTCGAGAAAGTGGTTGCCGTACTCGCCGATGCCGATGCTTATTTCTATTACGTCTCCGTAGAATGCCTCTGAACTGTAGGTGATTCCCACATCTCCCATTATGATTCCCACTCCCTCTATGTCCCCTTCGGTGTAGCCGTGTTTCGTGAGAAATCTTACGCGGGCCTCATGCGAGAGGGTGAGCACTGAGTCGTGCCCGAGATGAGAACCGTAGTTTATGTCGTCTATCCTTATCGGAATTTGCGTTGAGAAGACGAATTTGCTCGGGAGATCTATTTTTATTCTGGACATTCTTACGGGGTTTCCTCCTGAATATATCAGTATTTTCGCGGCTAGAAAACAATTGGTTGCTTTTTACTTTTAAGGGGTTATAGTCATGCTCCAATAATTGTTCCATAAATTTTTCTAGGAGGCAGAATCAGATGGAAGAAAGGACAGAAAAGGAGCATGTCAGTAACCACGTTGATATTGAATCCAAGAGATTTTTCTTTGACGTTAAGGAAAATCACAAGGGTCAGTACCTTAGGATTACCGAACTAAGCGGTGGCAGATCCAGCATAGTGGTTCCTTTTGAAGGAATAGAACAGTTCAGGGACAAGCTGGTCGAAACGATAAAAGAATCCCTCGAGTTAGTGGGAAGCTAAGAAGTTTCCAAGCGCTTCAATCCCTCCCCCATTAGGGCATAAGCTTTTTACATAACCGCTTTTGCCTTTATCACTCTGAGTTTTATATGATTTGGGTCGGGAAGTTTGCTTATAAATCCGACCTGAACATTTCTGAGCCACATTACCTGTTTCGGAGCGAGAACTTCTTCTATCTTGAAGCGGTTTGATCCGAAAGGCGTATTTGAGGATTTGAAAAACTCTATTTCAAACTCTATTTTCTCATAAGTAATGTCGCTTATATTCTCGATGACGAGCTTGCTGAGCGTCGCGGTCGCACCGGGGATTCCGCTTCCCCATTTAAACTCCCTTATGACTATATCGTGCTTCGGGAAAGGTTCTCTGAGCTCTTCCTGAGAAAGTTCCGTGGTCTTGTCCACAGCCGATCTGGCCGGAGGGGAGACGCTCCCGGTTTCATCGCTGTAGCTGTTTTCGGGTTTATCGGAAGATGATGTTTCTTGCTGCGGTTCAGCTTTTTTTTCTCCGTCTTTTTTTCTAAGTATGCTCACGGAGCTGATTTTTTCTTTTATCCTCTGACCGAGGCTTCCCCCGCCCGAGAGCATATACTTTAGCTCCTTTGTTGATATCGCCTCGGCTCCGGAGATAGCGATCGATCTTTCAAGGGCGTTCGGACTCGAGAAGCCGACGTTTATTCCTGTAAAGGTTCTTTCTTCTCCGGCGGGAAGAACATCGTGTATTGTCACCGAAGAAAGATGGGTGCTTCCCGGTCCGTCTCCCCCGTCTTTTTCCGTTAGAAGTATCCTTATGTTTTTTAAGTGGATTTCTCCGGTGTTCTCAAGGGTGATTTCCGTTATGAAGCCTTCCGTTCCAAAGCTTGCGCCTTCAAACTCCCAGTTTTTTATGAAAATTACGCTCTCGGCGCTTTCAAGCGAAGAACTTTTCGATAGCTCGGCACCCTTTACTATCGCCTCGGAATCTTCAAGATCCGAGTTCATAAGCCCCAGATCCAGGTCGAAGAAGGTTCTCTCTTCTCCGGCGGGCAGTTCCTCGGGTATTGTTCCCTGAAGCGAGCCCAGAAGTTTGCCGGTTCTCGTAAACAGATCGACCCTGATTTTGATGTTCTTGTAGCTGTTTTTGCCGGAGTTTGCGACGGTTATTGCCCCAAGCGTCGCCATGCGTCCGACTCCGTAGGATTTCCACGAGTAGTCTTTTACGCTGAGCTCCGCCCGCGGATTTGCCTGTGCATAAGCCACCTCCGCCTGCGGAGAAAGGAGAAGCGGAAAAAGCAGAACAGCAAGAGTGATTGTCGTAGCGTGGATTATGCTTTTCATCAGGTCTGAAAAAGTATTTATAATAATATAACGGAGAGTTTTTGTTATGGAAGTTCCTGGAGGGAGCTTTTTTTCTTGAGATATCTTCCAGAAAAGTTATAAATTAGAACAGCTAACCGGCAACCGAAGGTTCTTTCGCCACACGATTCGCCGTAACTCATAGAAACAGCAGGTTTTTTCAATGGCAGTTTATATATTACTCAGCAGACTTACTCCCGAGGGCAGAAAAACCGTAAAGGAACGGCCCGGGAGAATAAAGGAAGTCGACAAGGAACTTGAAGGTATAGGAGTCAGAGTTATCGAGCAGTATGCGACTCTGGGAAGGTACGATTTTGTAAACATTGTGGAGGCGCCCGATAACGAGACCATAGGAAAAGTCTCTGTGGACCTCTGTTCCAGGGGGACGGTCGAACTGATAACCCTTCCGGCGGTTTCGGTCGAATCTCTGGTGGAGTCCCTTAACAGAACCAGGACGAAAAAAATGCCTCCCGTACCGTCCGGGGAAGATAAAGATGTTTAAGAAATATTTCGGCGTGGTAGAAGAACAGTCGCAGGATGTTTTCGGGACCCATGCGAAAAAAACCCTCTCGGTTTTTTCATTTTTCTCGGTTGCCGCGGTCATCCTACCCCTTGCCATACTCGTCCTGTTCATTGTGCTGAAACTTTTCTAAAGTATTAATGGCAAAAATCAGAACACTTCCGGATGTCCTTGTCTCCAAGATAGCTGCCGGAGAAATAGTCGAAAGACCCGCTTCTGTAGTAAAAGAGCTTGTTGAAAACTCAATTGACGCAGGGGCCACCAGAGTATCCGTACATCTTGAGGCTGGAGGCAAGAGACTTATAAGGGTGGTTGATAACGGTCACGGGATGTCTCGTGATGATGCCCTTATGAGCATTGAACGCCACGCCACGAGCAAAATAAGGGATATAGACGATCTTTTCTCGATAGGGACTCTCGGTTTTCGCGGTGAGGCGCTTCCGAGCATAGCCAGCGTTTCAAGGTTCAGAATGATAACCGCCGCCGAGGGTTCGAAATCCGGCACGGAAATCTACATTGAAGGCGGAATCATGAGAAAAGTTAAGGAGACGGCGTCTCCCG
>LXNJ01000624.1_pt1 | contig 24004 bp, 25 predicted proteins | sample 809081 | NCBI WGS metagenome assembly LXNJ01 (sample SAMN04870510, study PRJNA318959) | sponge metagenome | biome: sponge; feature: marine sponge reef; material: water | host: Petrosia ficiformis | place: Greece: Milos, Mediterranean Sea | collected 2013-05-29 | depth 5-7 m | reverse complement strand
CTGCTGGCTCCTCTCACCGTGCCCGCCCTCACCGCACCGGAACCGGCTGTCGCCCAGTCGTCGGACTGCCGCTGTGTCGATCCCACCGGCAAAGAGGTCCTGAACTGCTTATGCCAGCCAACTCCGGCAGTTCCCATCCGATCCTGGGACCTTATCCTTGCGGAAGTCGACCGTCCGCGTCTGGGCGTCACTCTCGCGGACGACCCGGCGGGAGCCATGGTCACGGGGGTGACCGAAGATTCTCCGGCGGCACGCGCCGGCCTCGAGGAGGGAGACATCATCACGGCCATCGACGGTCGCTCCCTGCTTTCGGCCCTGGATGGGAAACCTCTATTTCTCGAAGATCCCTTCAACCTCAACCCCGTGGAACGCCTGGTCGCACTTGCTCGGGACTGGGAGGCGGGCGAACCCGTCGTCGTCACCTATCTGCGGGACGGCGAGGAGAGGAGGGTTACCGCCGAACCCGAAGTTATGGCAACGGAGGGGTTGGAGGAGCACCTCGAAAGAACGCGGGCCCCTTACGGAATGGAACCGATCCTTAACCTCTACGGAAGGGAGCCGGTCGTTCGAGATAACTCGTCAACCCCCATGCGCGAGTTGCCAATGATCGGAGACGGGTCATGGGTTAGATACATGGGCGGGTCGGACTTCGGTATCGAACTCACCGAGATGCACGACGGACTCGCGAGTTATTTCGGCACCGACGAGGGCATGCTCGTGCTCGAAGCGGATAACGAGGAGCTGGGACTCCGCGACGGCGACGTCATCCTTCGCATCGGAGACCGCGAAGCCACGAGTTCATCGCGGGTCAGGCGCATACTGCGCTCATACGGCGATGACGAGGAGGTCCGCATGACCATCATGCGCGAGGGAAGGGAAATCGAGGTGATCGGGAGAATCGGAGACGGCTGAGGACGACCCGGGGGCCGCGATCTGGACGGGGCCCCACTGCTGCCGGGCTCTACGGCTGAACGACCTCGCGGCTGAACGACCCCGCGGCTGAACGACCCTGCGGCTGAACGACCCTGCAGGGGCAGGGTACTCGGCCCTCACCGCCACCCCTGTCCCCGTTCCGACCGCTTCCTTCAGCTCCGCGACGGGCGAACGTGAAACCCAGCTCCTTGCTCCCGAACCCGCCCGCCGCCGCGCCTTTCGCTTCGATCCTGGTCGCGAACCGGGGCGAGATAGCCGTCCGCATCATCCGGGCCGCCCGCGAGCTGGGTCTGAGGTCGATAGCGGTATATTCCGACGCCGACCGACGTTCGGCCCACGTGTTCGCCGCCGATGAAGCCTACCGCCTCGGAGCCTCGCCCGCCGCCGAATCCTACCTGGCTGCCGACAGGCTCTTGGAGATCGCGCGCGACGTGGAAGCGGAAGCCATCCACCCCGGCTACGGGTTTCTATCCGAACGAGCGGGATTCGCGCGGTCGGTCGAAGATGCCGGCCTCGTCTTCGTAGGGCCCTCTTCCGCCACGATCTCGGCCATGGGAGACAAGACCCGGGCCAGAGCCACCATGGCGGCGGCCGGTGTTCCAGTGGTTCCAGGCTCTCCCGGGCCGGTGGCCGACCCCGACGACGCAAGGCGCGTGGCCGAAGGCCTGGGATACCCTCTTCTCCTCAAGGCGGCGGCCGGTGGAGGCGGGAAAGGCATGCGGGTGGTCCGCGACGAGGAGGAGATCGCGATCGCCTTCGAGATGGCGAGACGCGAGGCGGAGGGTGCCTTCGGCGACGGTTCCCTCTTTCTGGAACGCTACTTGGAGCGGCCTCGACACATCGAGGTTCAGGTGCTCGGCGACGCGCACGGCAACATCGTTCATCTGGGCGAACGCGAGTGCTCCATCCAGCGCCGGCACCAGAAGCTGATGGAAGAGGCCCCCGCTCCCTCTCTCACCGACGATGAGCGCGGATTCGTCCACGCCGCAGCGTTGAAGGCGGCTCGAGCGGTCGAGTATCGGAGTGCGGGCACGGTGGAGTTCCTCTTCGAGCGAGACGAGTTCCACTTCCTCGAGATGAACACCCGCATCCAGGTCGAGCACCCGGTCACCGAGCTGGTTTCCGGCATCGACATCGTCACGGCTCAGCTCGAGGTGGCCATGGGCAGGGAGCTCGAATACTCGCAGGAAGACGTCGCGTTTGCCGGACACGCCATCGAATGCCGGATTGCGGCCGAGGACGCGTCCTTTCTGCCGGCGACAGGCCGGGTCCGCGAGCTCTGGGTTCCCAGCGGTCCGGGAACGCGCTGGGACGGAGGGATCGTGGCCGGCCAGGAGGTCACCCTCCATTACGATTCCCTGCTCGGCAAAGTGATCGTCCACGCCCCCGACCGGGCCCGCGCCATATGTCGCATGGAACGCGCCCTCGACGAACTCGTCGTCGCGGGAGTGGAGACGACCGCGCCTTTCCACCGCAGGCTCCTCGCCCATCCGGCGTTCCAAGCCGGCGAGCTCTCGATCCGCTTTTTGGAGGAGTACCCGGAGCTCGCTTCCGGCGAGGAAACCGACCTCGAACCGCTGGTTGCGCTGGCGGCCGTCCTGTCCGAACGCGGTGCCGTTTCGGGAGTAGCGCCGCGCCTACCGCTCCGGGAGCCGGTCAGGCCGGGTTGGAGGGGGCGGGGATGAGAAGCCGAGTCGCTCTTGTGAACGGAAATCGATACGAAGTCGAGATCGACGGCGGGAGAGCGGCGGTGAACGGAGAAAGCGTGGCTTCTCACCTGGAGAAAGTAGCCGACTCCGGGGTGGATTCGCTCCTCGCCGACGGTCGTTCGCATCGTGTCGTCCGCGCCCACGAGAACGACGGAATCGAGATCGACGGTATTCGCTTCCGAGTGAGGACGCTGTCGGCGGTCAGGGAGCGTCTGAGCGCGAGGGTCGGTGGAGACGTCGCCCGCCGCGGTCCCGAGCCGGTGCGAGCGCCCATGCCCGGCATGGTGGTCGCGGTTCGGGTAGCGTCCGGCGACCTCGTCGAGGCAGGCCAAGGCGTCGCCGTCGTCGAGGCCATGAAGATGGAGAACGAGCTGGTCAGTCACCTCGCCGGTACGGTGCGGAGCGTGAAGGTCGGTCGGGGCGACCGGGTCTCGAAAGGCGAGGTCATCGTCGAATTCGAGGCGGACCGATGACGGAACGTGGGCGGTCCACCGTATCCGGGATACCGATCGACGAGATCTACGGCGAACAGCGGGCCGGCGAGTATCCCTTCACCCGTGGCGTACATGCGAACATGTACCTGGGACGGCTGTGGACGATGCGCCAGTATGCCGGCTTCGGCACCGCCGAGGAGACCAACCGACGCTTCAGGTACCTGCTGGCCAAGGGTCAGACCGGCCTCTCGGTGGCGTTCGATCTGCCGACCCAGATGGGACTCGATTCCGACGACGACCGGGCGCTCGGCGAGGTCGGTCGCGTAGGGGTGGCCATCGACACCCTCGACGACATGGGAAGGCTCTTCCACGACATCGAGCTGGACTCGGTCTCGGCCTCCATGACCATCAACGCCACCGCCGCCATTCTCGTGGCCCTCTATGTCGCGCTCGCCGATGAACGAGGCGTCCCGCGGAGCTCGCTCGCGGGAACCGTTCAAAACGACATCCTCAAGGAGTATGTGGCCCGCGGCACCTACATCTACCCGGTCGAGCCCTCTCTCCGTCTGACCTCGGATCTCATCGAGTTCTGTTCCCGCGAGCTTCCGCGCTGGAATCCCATCTCGATCTCCGGATACCACATGCGCGAGGCCGGATCGACCGCTCCGCAGGAGGTCGCCTTCACTCTGGCGAACGGCATCGAGTACGTGGACAGGGCGCTCGCCACCGGGATGGAGGTGGACGATTTCGCTCCCAGGCTCTCGTTCTTTTTCGCCGCGCATACCGAGCTCCTCGAGGAAGTGGCGAAATTCCGCGCCGCCAGGAGGATGTGGGCGCACATCATGCGCGAACGCTTCGGGGGCTCCGACCGTTCCTGCCGACTCCGTTTCCACACGCAGACCGGCGGTTCGACCCTGACGGCCCAGCAGCCCCTCAACAACGTGGTCCGGGTCACGGTCCAGGCCCTCGCGGCCGTGCTGGGCGGCACGCAATCGCTCCACACCAACAGCTTCGACGAAGCCCTCGCGCTTCCCACGCGGGATTCGGCGCGTCTGGCGCTGAGGACGCAGCAGGTCATCGCGTCCGAGACCGGTGTCGCAGGCACGGTCGATCCGCTCGGAGGCTCGCATTTCGTGGAAGCCCTTACGGACGAAGTGGAGCGCCGGGCTCGCCTGCACCTGGAGCGGATTCATGAACTCGGGGGAGCGGCGCGGGCGACCGGATACATGCAGGACGAGATTCACCGCGCCTCCTACGCCCATCAACTCGAGGTCGAAGCGGGTCGCCGCAAAGTCGTCGGCGTGAACCTCCACGTCCAGGATTCGCAGCCGCCTTCACCACCATCGCCCGACTTCGGGGTCCTCGAGCGGCGCCAGGCGAACAGGTTGTCGGCGTTCAGGGAAGATCGAAACCGAGAACGGGTCGCGGGATGCGTCGCCCGGCTCACGGAGCTGGCCTCCGGGACCGAAAACCTCGTTCCGGGCATCATCGACGCGGTCAAGGCCGGCGCGAGCGTCGGTGAGATCAGCGGGGCGCTCCAGCGGGTGTGGGGACGGTACCGGCCTGCGAACCGGGTATAGACCGTCGGCCGGAGCCGGCCTTGACCAAATGCCCTAACTCGTTATAATCCGCCCCGGTGCGAGGTGGCGGCTATTCGGGCCGGGACCTCCTCGGCGTCCGAGGCCTCCATGTGGAACCCATGCCCACCTACGAATACCTCTGCAAGGCCGGTCACGCGTTCGAGCTCTTCCAGCGCATGTCGGACCCGCCGGCCGGTGAATGTCCGCGCTGCGGCGGTGAAGCGTCCCGGAAAATAACCGGCGGAAGCGGATTCCTCTTCAAGGGAGACGGCTTCTACATCACCGACTACCGTTCGGAGGAGTACCGCAGGAAGGCGAAGTCCGAAAGCGGCGAAGTCGGCGGCGGATCCGGCGCCGCGAAGGCTTCGGAAAAGAACGGCAAGAGAGCCGGCAAGTCCGAGAAGAGCGAGACCGCGACGTCGAGCGGCGACGCCGGAGGCGACGGGAAGGGAAGCGGTGATAGCTGACCCGGCCCTCGCAGCCGAGCTCGGCAGGGTGCTCGGCGAATTGGGCGTGGATGGAGAAAAGGTGCATCTCGAACGCCCGCGCGATCTCTCGCTGGGGGACGCCTCCTCCAACCTCGCCCTGACCCTCGCTCGCAGGCTGCGCCGACCACCGAGGGAGATAGCCGAGGACATCCGTGCCCGTCTCGACATGAGGGCGGCCGGGCTCGACTCCGTCGAGGTGGCCGGTCCCGGATTCCTCAACTTTCGGCGTTCGGCGGAGGCCAGGGGAGCTCTCCTCTCGGAGATCATCGGGGAAGGGCGCGACTACGGCTCTTCCGACGAAGGCGGAGGCCGTCTCGTCATGGTCGAATTCGTATCCGCCAACCCGACCGGCCCGCTCCACCTCGGCCACGCCCGCCAGGCGGCGCTCGGTGACGCCACCGCCTCCATCCTCGAGTTTCGAGGCTGGAAGGTACATCGCGAGTACTACTACAACGACGCCGGCCTCCAGATCGAGCGGCTCGCGAAGAGCGTCCACGCGCGCTACCTCCAGAAGCTCGGTGTCGACGGCCCCGACGCGGAAGTGCCTGAGGAAGGCTACCACGGCGCCTACGTCGCCGAGATCGCTTCGGCTCTCGTGGAGTCGGAAGGCCGGGCGCTCGCCGAGTCCGTTCCGGAAAACCTCGACCGCGCCCGGAACTTCGCCGTGGCCGCCATCAGATCCGAGCAGGACCGCGATCTCGCCCGCTTCGGAGTACGCTTCGACGAGTACTACCTGGAATCTTCCCTTTACGACGAAGGCATGGTGGACCGGGCCGTCGCGGATATCGACGCCGAGGGGCACGCCTTCCAGCTCGACGGCGCGATCTGGCTCCGGGCGACGGATTTCGGCGACACCAAGGACCGCGTGATGGTGCGGAGCGACGGGCGGCCCACCTACTTCGCCGCCGACGTCGCCTACCACCGTCACAAGTGGAATAGAGGTTTCAAACGGGTTGTGAACGTTCAGGGAGCCGACCACCACGGTACCGTTGCCCGGGTGCGTGCCGGCCTCCAGGCGCTCGGAATCCCGGAAGGCTATCCCGAGTACGTTCTTCACTCGATGGTCCGTGTCGAGCGAGGCGGTGAAGAGGTCAAGGCCTCGAAGCGCTCCGGCACCGGCTACACCATGCGCGAACTCGTCGACGAGGTGGGCGCGGACGTCGCCCGCTACTTCTTCCTCATGAGCAGGTCGGAGGCGCAGATGGTCTTCGACATCGATCGAGCTCTCGACAGGTCCGACAAGAACCCCGTATACAAGGTCCAGTACGCGCACGCTCGGCTATGCGCGCTCTTCGTCAAGGGAGGCGTCGACCGATCCTCGGTCCCCAGCACGGGCTTCGACGCGGGACTCCTCGCGCTCCCCGAAGAGCGGACTCTGCTCCTGGCCCTCGAGAACTTTCCCGTGTCTCTGGAGCGCGCCGCTCGTCTGCGGGCGCCGCACCTCATATGTTCCAGTCTGAGCGAGATAGCCGGAGCCGTGAACTCGTGGTATCATTCCGGCCATCCGGCGCGGTCTCCCGAGAAGGCCGCGCTAGTCGATGATCCGGGTCTCCGGGCAGCTCGTCTCGCGCTGGCTCGGGCGTCTCAGACGGTCATCGGGAACGGGCTCCGCATCCTGGGCGTGCAGGCGCCGGAGAGGATGTAGCCGTGAACGGATCCGAGAAGAAACTTCCAGGGCGGAGCCGGGCGGGACTGACGTACAAGGATGCCGGTGTCGATCTCGACGCCGCCGCGCGCGCCAAGAGCAGGCTGGTCGAGATCGTCGGATCCACCTACGGGAAGCTCACCGTATCTGGAGCGGGCGGCTTCGGCGGAGTCCACGCTCTCCCTTCCGGCATGCGCCGGCCTCTCCTGGTGTCGAGCGCCGACGGCGTTGGAACCAAGCTCCGCCTCGCCTTCGAGAGCGGCAGACACGACACGGTCGGCCAATGCCTGGTGAATCACTGCGTCAACGACATCCTCGTCCAAGGGGCGCGCCCCCTCTTCTTCATGGACTATCTGGCGATGGGCAGGCTGGACGAGGAGGTCGTGGCCGATGTCGTGGGCGGGGTCGCCCGCGCTTGTCGGGCGAACTCCACGAGCCTGCTCGGGGGCGAGACCGCGGAGATGCCCGAATTCTACCGTCCCGGAGAGTACGATCTGGCTGGCTTCATCGTGGGTGTCGTCGAAGAGGACCGGCTCGTGGACGGGTCGAGAGTCCGCTCGGGCGACTCCATAGTCGCGCTGGCGTCATCCGGTCTGCACACCAACGGATACTCGCTTGCCCGACGTATCGTGGCCGAAATGGGGCTGAAGGCCGACGACACCCTTCCCGGAACCGGACACAGCGTCGCCGACGAATTCCTCCGGGTGCATCGTTCCTACGCTCCGGCGCTTCTACCTCTGGTCGAGCGGGGGATACCTCGCGCCCTCGCTCACGTCACAGGCGGCGGGATAGAGGGAAATCTGCCTCGGGTCCTGCCCGACGGTCTCGGTGCGCGCATCCGCAGGGGCTCCTGGCCGGTGCCGTGCGTCTTCGGGGCCCTCGCCCGAGGCGGCGACGTGGCCCCGGAGGAGATGGCCAGGGTATTCAACATGGGCGCCGGGATGCTCGTGGTCGTGGCCCCGGAGGATCGATCGACCGTTCTGGCGTCCTCGGCGAAGTCCGGGATCGCCGCGTTCAAGATCGGCGACGTGGTAGAGGGCGATGCGGTTGAGTATCTGTAGCGGATCCGGCTCGAGCGATGCGGTCTCGGGCCGTGCATGCATAACGAAAGGCCCGTGCTTCCTCGCGCTGCTCGCGACTCTCTTCGGCGCCTCGTCATCGCAGGCAAGGCTGTCGGCGCAGAGCGTGAGGCCTCTTGTGGAGAGCTGCGTCGCTCAGCTCGCCAACCCTGCGGGACGATGCGGCCAAGCTGCGGTGGCGGCGCTGGAATCGGTCGACCAGGTGACGTTTCTCAGCGGATTCGGCACCGAGATACCGGGATCGGCGTCAACTCTGGGAATGCGCTTCGGCCGCTCTCCCCGGGTGGCGGCATGGCTGAGGACCGGCGCCGCGTCGGCCTCCCTTCCAACCGTGCTTGCGCGGGACGGCGGGACCCGGGCCTCCTCGTTCATCGTCCCCGCCGCTCGTTTGGGGATCGCAAGCGGCGTGTGGGACGGTTTGCGCATCGCTCCCACCCTTTGGGGACTCTTCTCGATCGACCTGATCGCGGAGGGGGGGGTGACGCGCTTCCCTACCGGAAAAGGCTACGAAGGCTGGGTGACGGGCTTCGGCCTGGGCGCACGCATCGGCGTCCTGCGAGAGTCCTTCACGGTTCCCGGAATCACCCTCTCCGCCAGACGGCAGTACAGCCGCACCGTGCGTCTCGGCGACGGCGACTCCGCGGCCGAGATCTCGAGTCTCCCGCGGGTGACCGCGCTCAGGGCCACGATGGGGAAGGACCTCGTCGCTCTCGGGATCGTGGTCGGAGTCGGACTCGATCTCTACGACGCCGACCTCGAAATGCGGGTCGACGACGCCCGGACGGAGGGTTCGATTTCGGGAGATCGTCGCCTCTACTTTGGAGGACTCTCCTGGAACTTCCTCTTCATCCAGCTCTCGGCCGAAGCGGGACTCGCCGAGGGGATGGAGGAAATCTCGGGCTCGCTGGAGAGCTGGGCTCCCGAAGGCCGGGCGACCTTTCTCAGTCTCGCCATACGGCTTACGATCTGAGTGATCGGATCCGCCGATCAGGAAGCGCCGAAGTGCGGCCCGGAGGTCGCTCCCGCCGAACGCTCGCACATGGACCGCGCCTGGGAGATCTCGCTCATGGGATGGGGCCGGGTCCATCCCAACCCGATGGTCGGCTGCGTCCTGGCACGCGGCGACGAGGTCGTCGGGGAGGGATTCCACGCCGAATTCGGAAGGTCCCACGCCGAGATCGTCGCTTTGGCTGAGGCGGGCGACCGCTCCTTCGGCGCCGCCGCCTTCGTCACCCTGGAGCCCTGCGCCCACCTGGGCAAGACACCCTCCTGCGCCCGGGCCCTCTACAATGCCGGAATCGAGCGGGTGGTCTTCGGCGCAGCCGATCCCGGTCCGGGGGCGGGAGGTGCGCAGTGGCTGGAGTCCCGGGGAATTCCGACCACAGGTCCGGTCTGGAGCGCCCGTTCGGCCCGGACCCACAATCCCGCCTTCTTTCACGAACACGGGCCGCACCGCCGGGGGGGCCGGTCGGGCTCGGATACCGGAAACCCGAAGACACCCTATCTGGCGATCAAGCTAGCGATGAGTCTGGACGCGCGCATCGCGGCGAAGCCCGGCGAGACGACCCGCATCACCGGCGACGACGCACAGGTGGAAACGCACAGGCTCCGCAGCGGCTTCGACGCCATAGTGGTGGGATCCGGAACCGCGCTGGTCGACGACCCCAGCCTCACCGTGCGCAGGGCTGCGCAGGGCCGGCCGCCCGCCCGCGTCGTCGTCGACTCCCGAGCCCTGCTCCCTCCGACCGCCAGGATGGCGACCGACGGCAAGGCGCCGGTCCACGTCCTGACGACAAGAAGCGCCTCTCCCGAACGGGTGGCGAGACTGGAAGCCGCCGGTGTGCGGGTTCATCGCGTTCCCGGCGGTGACGAAGGCCGGGTCGATCTGCGAGCGGCGCTCGTTCTGACCTGGCGGTTGGGAATGCGCTCGCTTCTCTGCGAAGGCGGCGGAGCGCTTGCGTCCGGGTTCCTCGAAGCCGGCCTCGCGAGCCACGTCTACCTCTTCACAGCCCCTAAATTACTTGGCGGCCGGGGTGTGCCGGCGTTTCCCGACGGAGGACGGGCATTCCCGATGGCGGGCGCGAGCGTCTGGCGTCCGGTCGCGGCGCCGCGCCGGCTTGGCGAGGACCTGCTCCAGGTCTTCGAGACAACCAGGGAGGATCTAGAGTGTTCACAGGCATCGTCGAAGCCGTAGGAGAGGTGGTTCAGCTCGAACCGCTCGGCGGCGGCATGACCAGGTGTCGAGTGCGGGCTCCGGAGATCGCCCCCCAGATCGGAGCCGGAGACTCGGTCGCGGTCGACGGCGCCTGCGTCACCAACACGGGATCGGACCGGCGCACCTTCTCGTTCGAACTCATACCCGAGACGCTCTCCCGGACCCTTGCGAACGAATATCGACCGGGCCGCTCGGTCAACCTCGAGCTCGCGCTTCCGGCCTCCGGCAGATTCCAGGGCCATTTCGTCCAAGGCCATGTCGACGGGGTCGGTCGCACGCTCTCCCTCGAGGAGCGCGAGCAGGGAGCCGAGCTGCGGGTCCAAGTACCCGAGAAGGTGCACGCGCTCTCCGTGGCCCAAGGCTCGATCGCCCTCAACGGAGTCAGCCTGACCGTCGCCAGACTAGGATCGGAGCGACAGGTGGCGGTCGGCCTGATCTCGCACACGCTGAAACACACCAATCTCGGGAAGCTGCGGGCGGGAGATCCCGTCAACGTGGAAGGGGATATCCTGGCCAAGTACGTGGCCCGCGCCGGCGCGCTCCGATGAAGTTCGATTCGGTGCGGGACGCCATCGACGACATCGCCGCCGGTCGCATGGTGATCGTCGCGGACGACGAAGACCGTGAAAACGAAGGCGACCTGGTCATGGCGGCGGAGAAGGTCACGCCGGAGGCGGTCAATTTCATGACCCGCCACGGACGAGGCCTCATCTGCGCCGCACTCACGGAAGAGAGGGCGAGGGCGCTCGACCTCCCGCCCATGGCCAGGAACAACACCGACCCCCAGCGCACCGCGTTCACCGTCTCGGTCGACGCGCACCGGAAGTTCGGAGTAACGACCGGGATCAGCGCGCAGGATCGGGCGCGAACGATCGAGCTTCTCGCCGACGAGACCACGCGTCCTGAAGACCTGCGCCGCCCCGGGCACATCTTTCCACTCGTCGCGAAGCCGGGAGGAGTGCTGAGAAGGGTGGGCCAGACCGAAGCGTCGGTCGATCTTGCGGAAGCGGCCGGACTCTCGCCCTTGGGAGTCATCTGCGAGATTCTCAACGAGGATGGCACCATGGCCCGGCGCTCCGACCTCCTCGAGTTCGCGAGCGACCACGGGCTCCGTTTCATAACGACCGCTCAACTCGTCGCCTACCGTCTCCGAAGAACCCGGATCGTGGAGAGGGTGGCGGACGCCAGGCTGCCGACGAAGCTGGCCGAGTTCCGGGTAGCGGCCTTCGCCAGCGTTCTGGACGGACGCGAGCACATCGCGCTCATCAAGGGCGACCTCTCCGGAGAAGACGGCATACCGCTTGTCCGCATGCACTCCGAATGCCTCACCGGCGACGTCTTCGGCTCCGTTCGTTGCGACTGCGGAGAACAGTTGCGCACCGCGCTCTCGATGGTGGCCGATTCGGGGTGCGGCGCGGTCGTCTATCTGCGCCAGGAGGGAAGGGGCATCGGGCTCAGCGCCAAGGTCAAGGCGTACCACCTCCAGGACGGCGGACTCGATACCGTCGAGGCGAACCGACACCTGGGTTTCAAGGCCGACCTGCGCGATTACGGAATCGGCGCGCAGATCCTCCTCGATCTGGGAATCCGCCGCCTGCGGCTGCTCACCAACAATCCGCGCAAGATCGTCGGGCTGGACGGTTACAACCTCGAGATCACCGACCGCGTGCCTCTCAAGATCGAGCCCGGCGAACACAACCGACGTTATCTCGAAACCAAGCGGCTCAAGCTTGGGCACGTCCTGTGAGCGATGCACGGCCGAAGCCTGCGGCCTTCGGGGACGCGGACCTCTCAGGGCGCCGTTTCACCATCGTCTGTGCTCGCTTCAATTCGGAGGTGACCGACGGTCTGCTTTCGGGCGCTCTCCGCTGCCTGAACGAGCTCGGAGCAGCTCCGGATTCCGTCCGCGTCCATCGCGTTCCGGGCGCTTGGGAGCTGCCGCAGGCCTGCGCTCGGGTGGTGTCGGCGGCCGAGGCGGACGCCGTCATCGCGCTCGGCTGCGTGGTCAGGGGCGAAACTCAGCACTTCGACTATGTGTGCGGCCGCGCCGCGCTCGGGTTGGGAGCCCTGGCCGACGCTGCCCCGATTCCGGTTACCTTCGGCGTGCTTACCGCAGACACGATGGAGCAGGCTCTGGCCCGTTCCGGAGACGACGGGAAAAACAAGGGCCGCGAAGCCGCCGCCGCCGCCGCCGAGATGATCGCCGTTTTCGGGCGGATCGGCGGTTAGCGGCCCGTGGACATATATCTCACGGCATTCGAAGATCGCGGCGTCCGCGCCGGACCGCTGCGCTCCGTTTCGGTCTTCGGGCGAACAGCGGCGTGGTTCACCCTTCATCGCGCCTTGTCGGCGCGACGCTACCCGCTCTCGGCGCTCGCGCAAGATCGTCCGTGGGCTGTCAGGCGGACGGTGTGAAGCGTGCCGCGCGCCCCTTCCTCGACCGGACGCGGGCCCGAGCGTGGGCCGTGCAGGTCCACTACCACTGGGAAACCGCACTTCCACGGGGAACCGTCCTCGATGCGCTTGCCGAGGTCGCGGCCACACGGCACATCTCTCCAGCCAGATTGAGCTATGTCGTTGAACTGCTTGAACTTCTGCACCTCAGGCTCGAAGAGATCGACGCCCGAATCTCGGGCAATCTGGAAAACTGGAAGCTCTCCCGAATCTCTCGCATCGATCGGGCGATCATCCGGATCGCCAGCGTCGAGATACTCTACGTCGACGACGTGCATGCGAAGGTCGCGATCCAGGAGGCGGTGAGAATCGCGGACAGCTACGGCGGCGGCGATTCCCCAGGATTCGTCAACGGCGTCCTTGACGGCATCTACCGCCGAAGTGGGTAATGGCGTAACCTTGGCATCGACTCAGGAACATCCCGAACCAATGGAGGTGAGGAGTGAAAGTCAGCATCAGCGCCCGTAACTGCCGCGTCGCGCAATATGTCCAGCGCATGGCGGAACGTCAGGTCGGCAGACTCTCGAAATTCCATGTGCGGGCCAGATCGGCCGATGTGATCTTCTCGGAGGAGAAACGCACTCGCGAGGTGGAGGTGGTGATGCGGATCGAGGGAGGCCCGAGCGTCGTGGCGAGAGGAGAGGCTCACGACTTCCGCACGGCCCTGGATCAGGTGGTCGGCCACCTCTCGAGAAAGTTGCGCAGACTTCGCGACCGTGACCGCGACCATCAGGCCCAGAAGCCGAGCGCACTTCCGGACGCCGGATAGGGTGACGGACGTCTGTGGAGAGGGCGACCTCTCTCGGAGAGAACCCGAAACCCAAGCGCTCGAAACGCGCACGGCCGGCCCGGCGCAGGTCGAAGTCGCTTCGGAAGACCGTCGGGTCATAGGGATAGTGGTCGCGCACGGGAGGCTGGCGCATGGACTGGTGTCTGCGGTCAAACGCATCGCCGGCGGCGGCGCCGAGATTCTCCGACCCTTGTCGAACGAGGGACTCTCACCTGCGGAGCTCTGCGATCGGATCGAGGAGATGGCGGCCGGTCATCCCACGCTTGTCTTCTCCGACCTGGGAACGGGAAGCTGCGGCGTCGCCGCGCACGCCTGCTGCCGCGACAACAGAGCGCGGGTGGCGGTGGGAGGAGTCAACCTTCCCATGCTCCTGACCTTCGTCTACGCCGAACGCGACCGCCCCGGGGAGATAGCGCGGAAGATGGTGGAATGCGGACGGGACGCGATCTCCTTCGGAGCGGGGGACTGACTTGATCGTCCTCATACGCGTCGACGAGCGTCTGATCCACGGACAGGTAGTGCTCGGTTGGGGCACCAGGCTCAGGATCGATCGCTACGTCGTCGCGGACGACGAACTGGCGGTCTCGGACTGGGAGCAGGACATCTACCGCCTCGGCGCGGGCGGGGTCGAGGTGGTGTTTTCGACCGTGTCGCGAACGCGCGAGCAGCTCGAAGGCTGGCGCGAAGACCGGACCCGTACGGCGCTGCTCACCCGGGACGTCGCCTCCATGCGCGAAGTCGCTCGAGACGGCGTGCTGAGCGGATGCGAGGTCAACCTTGGCGGACTCTACCACCGCCCGGGCAGGAACCGGCGGCTGAGCTACGTACACCTCTCCGAGAGCGAGGCGGCCTGTCTGCTCGAACTCGAGAATTCGTCCGTCCGCATTGAGGCCAGAGATCTTCCGGAGAGCGCACCGGTCGGCCTCGCGGCCCTACTGTCTTAGGCAGCCCTGACGGTGTCGCCGATCCTGGCCCTGCTCGGGGGCCTGCTGGCCATCGACTCTACCTCGGTGGGCCAGTTCATGATCTCGCGCCCCCTCGTGTCCGGAGCCGTGGCCGGTTGGGCTCTCGGGGTCCCGATGATCGGCGTGGCCGTGGGCGCGACCTTGGAGCTCTTCGCGCTCGCCACGCTTCCCAGCGGCGTGACGCAACTCCCCGACACCACCGCAGGCACGCTGGTAGCCGTGGCCTGTGCTGCAGCCGGGAGCGAGGTCGGCTCCTTCCCCTTCGCCATAGCGTTCGGGCTGGGCTGGGGACGGCTGGGCGAGGAATCCGTGCAATGGCTTCGCTCCGTCAACTCGAGGCTGGTCCCCGAGCTGAGGACGCGGACGCGCGGGCGGGTCAGCCCCGGCCAGCTCGCCCGCATCCATCTCTTTTCCATCACTCTCGATTTCGCGCGCGGCGCCGTGGTGACCGCCACCGGAGCAATCCTGGGGACGGCGACGGTGAGACGAATCGAAGCGGCGTGGCCGCTGGCTGATCGGCTCACGATCACGCTGATCGTCGCTGCGGGAGCGGTCTCGCTCGGCATTCTCGCCGCAGATTTCTTCGAGGGTCGGCGCGCAATGCTCCTGGTCGTGGCGGGAGTTGTCGCGGCCGCCCTGGGGACGACGGTCCTGTGAGCGACCGCCACCTGGGTCCCGATCTCCGCCCTCTCGGGCTTGATCGCCGTACGAGGTTCTCCGTCCTCATGCGATCCTTCCTTGTGCAGGGTTCCTGGAATTTCCGCACCCTCCTGGGCACCGGCTTCGCGTTCGCGCTTCTACCCGTCCTGAAGAAGCTTCACGCAGGAGATCGCGACGCCCTAGAACGTGCGACCTTGCGCTCCTCCGGCTATTTCAACACCCACCCGTATTTCTCCCCGCTCCTGCTCGGCGCGACCGCCCGACTTGAGTGCGAGGGAACCGACCCTGATGAGATCGAGAGACTCAAGCAAGCAGGTGGGTCGGCTCTCGGAGGGCTCGGCGACGCCTTGATCTGGGGTGCGCTCCTGCCTCTTTCGTCGGTGCTGGCCCTCTTCCTCTGGTTCGCGGGCACAGCTTCGGCGGCTACCCTGGCGATTTTCCTCGTCGTCTTCAACTTCGGGCACCTGCTCCTGCGCAAATGGGCTCTCTCCACCGGCATCCGGCATGGACACCGCTTCGCCAGGCATCTCGGAAGGAGTCGGTTCGACGCGTGGATCCGGACGACGAGGAGCGTGGCTGCGCTAGCGGTCGGAATGCTGATCGGCACCCTCGTCACCATGGGACCGACCCGCCTCGTCGGCGTGTTCGGCGACACCGACCCTGCCTTCGGCCCTTGGGAGGCAGCCCTGGTGCCGGTGGCCCTCGCGGCAGGAGCCGCATTCGGCCGTCGCGCCTGGCGGCCGAGCGCCCTGATCGTGGTGGCACTGGTCGCGGGGGCCTTCGCATGGGGGGGGGTTACATGAAGAGGGAGGTGGAAAGAGTGCGGGCGTCGAGGAGCGTCACCGTGATCAACCCCGCCGGCATGCATGCGCGTCCCGCCGCCGAGCTCGTGAAGATCGCCGGTGCCTATTCGTCTCAAGTGACGATCAGCAGCGGCTCGGCGACGGCGGATGCGAAAAGCATCCTCGGGCTATTGACGCTCGCCGCGGAGCGGGGGACCACCCTGGACGTCTCGGCCAGCGGAACGGACGCGAAGGAGGCGGTGGACTCGGTGGTCGCCCTCATAGCCGGCGGATTCTCCGAGCTCTGATGTCGATCGTCCTGGACGGGATCGCGGCCTCCGAGGGAATCGTCTCCGGCCCGATCTTCGAGCTCGCCTGGCAGGTACCCACGGTGCCGCACTCGACGGTTCCTCCCGACCAGGCCCGCAAGGAGATCGCCCGCTTCGCCGCAGCGAGGGCGTGGGCGAAGGAAAGCCTGCGCACTCTGCGCGACCGCACCGAGGAGAGAGTCGGAGAGGTCGAGGCCCGCATCTTCGACCCGCAGATCCTGATGCTCGACGACCCGCAGGTGGTCGACGGCACGGTCCTCTACATCGCACAGAACCGCCTCAGCGCCGAGCGGGCGTTCCAGTGGCGGATGCTGGAGCTTCAAAACCTGTGGAGCCGCAAGGATCACCCTATGATCCTCGACCGCCTGAACGACCTGCAGGACGTGATGAGCCGGGTGCTGGGCAAGCTCCTGGGCAGGCGCGACCTGGCCGAGGTGGCCTCGCCGGAATCGGAAGGGGTCGTGGTGCTCGCCAGGAATCTCTCTCCCAGCCTGGTCGTGGCGTGGAGGCCGGGGGTCGTCTCGGGCATCGTCACCGAACAGGGCACCCGCAGCGCGCACTGGGTGATGCTGGCTCGCTCGCTCGCCATCCCGGCGGTAGTGGGGGTTCCGGATGCGGTGCGCCGATCCCGGAGCTCCCGGGAGGCGGTCGTGGACGGCCGCGCCGGCCGCGTCGTCTTCGACCCCGACAAAGTCCAGCGCAACAGCTTCATCGCCCGTCGAGACCGGCTGCGCGCCTGGGAAGGCGAGATCGAGGCCATCGCCGGCCTGGAGTCCGTGACCAGGGACGGACAGCACGTCGAGCTGCGCGCCAATCTCGACCTGCCGGACGACGCGGGGCCCGCTCGCGAGCACGGCGGCGTCGGGGTCGGCCTCTTCCGTACGGAATTCCTCGCGGTGGGGAGGAGCGTGATGCCGGGCGAGGAGGAGCAGTTCCGGGCCTACCGGGCGGTGGCTCGCGTCTTCTCGAATCAGGTCGTCTGCATCCGCACCTTCGACCTGGGCGGCGACAAGTTTCCCATGTTCCTGCACATGCCTCAGGAGGAGAATCCCTTTCTCGGATGGAGAGCCATCCGAGTCTGCCTCGACGAACCCGAGCTCTTCCGTCCGCAGTTGCGGGCCATCCTCAGGGCGACGGTCCACGGCGACGTCCGCCCCATGCTCCCTTTCGTGAACGAGATAGAGGAGATCCTGCGCGTGCGCGAGATGCTCAAGGAGGAGGAGGAGCGCCTCGACGCCGAAGGCATCCCTTACAACAGAGGCTACAAGCTCGGCGTCATGATCGAGACGCCGGCCGCCGCGCTGGAGACCGCTCATCTCGCTTCGCACGCCGACTTCTTCTCGCTCGGCACGAACGACCTCGTCCAGTACACACTCGCCGTCGACCGCACCAACACCAGGCTGACCCATCGCTACGAGCCCTTCCACCCGGCCGTTCTGAGCCAACTGCAACTCGTGGCACGTGCGGGTCGGGCGGCGGGTATAGAGGTCAGCGTGTGCGGTGAACTGGCCCAGAATCCCCTTGGAGCCTTCCTGCTGCTCGGTCTCGACATCTTCACTCTGTCGATGGCCTGGCCGTATCTGCCGGAGATCAAGAAGTTCATCCGCGACATCGACATCACCACGGCGCGCAGCACGGCGCGCCAGGCGCTGAAGGCTCCGACGGCCCGAGAGGTAGTCCGTACTCTGGCCGACGGCATCGGAAGCGCCGCGGACCTCTCGCTCTTCATGCATCGGGACCAATCGTCCTCGAACCTCAGCCTCTGACCCTTGCATACTTCGCTCTTCACCTCAGAATCCGTCAGCCGCGGGCACCCGGACAAGGTCGCGGACCAGATTTCGGACGCCGTTCTGGACTCTCTCCTGCAGGAGGACCCGCATGTGCGCAGCGCCGTCGAGACGATGGTCGCCACCGGCTGGATCGCCGTGGTCGGCGAGTGGGGATCGGGAACCGTCAAGGAGCTCCGCCTGGAAGAGCTGATTCGGGGCGTGGTCCGCGATATCGGCTACCGCTCCGCGGAGGTGGGCATGGACGCGGACGACTGCTCGTTGATGATGCGACTGGTTCCGCAATCCGACGACATCTGGGGAGGCGGAGGCGGAGGCGGGGAACTCGCAGACGCTACGGACGGCGTGGGCGGAGTGCGCGGCGGCGGCGCCGGCGATCAGGGAATGATGTTCGGATACGCAGCGAACGAGACTCGCGAGCTGATGCCGAGTCCGATACAGCTCGCCCACCGGCTAATGCGCGAACTCGACGACGCGCGCGTGGCAGGAAGGGTGCCGTGGCTGAGGCCCGATGGAAAAGGCCAGGTCACCGTCGAGTACGTCGACGGTAAACCGCAGGCGGTGGCGGCCGTGGTTCTCAGCGCCCAGCACGACCCCGACACGGGTCAGCGGGAGGTTCGCGAGGCCCTCGAGCACGAGGTCATCCGACGCGCGATCCCCGAACACCTGCTCGAGCACGGCCCCAAGCTCCACCTTAACCCGACCGGCCGCTTCGTGACCGGGGGACCCGCCGGCGATGCCGGACTCACCGGGCGCAAGATCATCGTCGACACCTACGGGGGCATGGCCCGACACGGGGGCGGCGCCTTCTCCGGAAAGGATCCCACCAAGGTGGATCGTTCGGCGGCCTACGCCGCCCGCTGGGCCGCGAAGAACGTTGTGGCCGCCGGGCTCGCCGAGCGCTGCGAGATACAGCTCGCCTACGCGATCGGCGTGGTCGATCCCGTGTCGATTCGGATCGACACCTTCGGCACCGCCAACCACGGACTTACCGACGCGACCATAGCCGAGGCGGTGAAGAACGTTTTCGACTTCACGCCCCGGGGCATCATCCGCGAGCTAAGCCTCCAGAGACCGATCTATCGACCCACCGCCGTCTACGGTCATTTCGGCAGGGAACCGGCGAGTTTGGGGGAAGGACACTTTCCTTGGGAGCGCATCGATCGCGTGGACCTCTTGCAGGACAGGCTGGACGGCTGACCGCACCTTCTCTCCGGCCCCGATAAGCGAACCGCGAACGGGCAGGGCGCCCGCACGAACCCCGGAGGCCTCATGCGGGTATTTCCCGATCCCGATTTCCCCGCAGCCGAAAGGAACTCGACCGTGCTCGCCGAAGTCAAGGTCTACAGTCTGGGACTCGATCGCACGAACCGCATGCCGGTCGTGATTCTTCGCGAACGTGGAGGTGCGCGGGTCCTCCCCATCTGGATTGGGCCCAGCGAGGCCAAGGCCATAGCCACCCAGCTCGCCAAGGTCCCCCACACCCGCCCGCTGACTCACGACCTGACCTGCTCGCTCTTGACCGGCATGGGCGGCACGCTGCTCAGAGTGGTGGTGAGCAGGGTGGAGGAGAGCACCTACTTCGCAGAGCTCGTGGTGGAGAAGGCCGGAGAGCTCGTTTCAATAGATGCCCGGCCCTCGGATTCGATCGCCCTCGCCTTGCGCGCCGGAGCCAGCATTCTCGTCGAAGAAGGGCTGCTGCAGGCCATGGCCATCGAGCTGCCCACACCAGGAGAGGGCGACTTGGACGACCCTGCCCAGGGATCGGTCATGCAGGCTAAGGAGCTCAAGGACCACCTCCGTTCGCTCGACCCGCAGGACTTCGGCCGCTTCAAGCTGTGAAGCCGAGCTGGGTCCTTTTCCCGCTCGCTCTGGCGTTCGCGGGGCCCGGATCGACCCAGGAACCCCCACCCACCCATCTGACGGGGAGGGCGCTCCGGGGCGACGAACCGCTGGACTCGGGAACGGTCGTGCTCCACCGGGTCGCACCGTCGGGTGGCGCCGAAACGGATTCGGCGTCTATCGGCGTGGACGGGGGATTCGTCCTGGAGCTGGACCTGTCCCGGAACGCGGATGACGTCTTCTTCGCGACCGTCACTCACCACGGGGTGCTCTACTACGGCGAAGCCTTCACCGGCGAGAGCGTCCCGGATAGCTATCAGGTCCAGGTGTTCGACACGCTCCAGCTCGCCGAGCCCGCGCAGGCAGGCGACGACGAGACCGGCGGCGCCCCCGGGAGGTTCGACGCTCCGCCCGGGAGCTCCTATCTCCCGCTGGAAATCGAGGGACGCACGCTCTTCCTCGAACCGATGGCCGAGGGCTGGCGAGTCACCGACCTGATATCGCTGCACAACAAGAGCGAGCGGACCTGGGTCTCGGTGGAGGACGGGCCGGTGTGGAGCCATCCCCTCCCAGCCGGAACCGAGGGTTTCGAGGTAGGTCACCGCGGCGCGGAGGCGAGCGCGGTGTATCGGCAGGACGACGTGCTCCACCTATCCGGCCCGGTGATTCCGGGTGATCGACTCTTGATCGTGCAGTACCATCTGAGCGAAGAACTTCCGGTCTTTCCTTTGGGGGCGGGAGAGGGGTGGGTGGAGCTGCTGATTCGCGAACCCTCGCCCGGAGTGGGCGCTGACGGGCTGCCGTTCGTCGGTCGCAGCGAGGTTACGGAAGGCAGCACTTATCGACGCTACCGGGCTGAGAGCCCCGGACTCTCCTCCCTGGCGCTCATCTCGGTTCGGGAACCCGGAGGATTTCGGGCGGAATGGGCGGCGGTGCTCGTCGCAGCGGCACTGGTTCTGGCCTTCATCGCAAGGAAAAGGAGAACTGAAGGGGCGGTAAGGTGAGCCTGGTCAGCTCGCCGGCCATCCTGCTCCGATCCCACGACTACGGAGACAGTTCGAAGGTCCTCAAATACTTCACACGCGATCTCGGTCCCGTCTCGGTCATGGCTCACGGAGCGCGGGCCCGGGCCGGGAAGGGCAGGGACGCGGCGACGGTTTTCGGGTCGGGAAATCTCGTATTCTACTTCAAGGAAGGCCGCGATCTCCACACTCTGCGCGAGTTCACGCCCACCCGCGTTCGCGAGGGGTTGGGACGGAATCTGGTGAGCTTCGCCGGGGCCGCAGCGATCGTCGAGCTCGTATCGGTCCACAGCGAACGGGAGGCGAATCCCGAGCTCTTCGATCTGGTGGAGGAGCTCTTCGACTCCCTCGAGGGCGTCGACGCGGCTCGAGCGGCGGTGGTCGCGCTCTCCGGACTCTGGCAGTTAGTGGCGGCGTTCGGTTTCGCTCCCAGGCTCGACGAGTGCGTGGCGTGCGGGAGGGACCCCGGGGAAGGCGTGGGTCGGCTCGACCTCAACGAGGGTGGGATAAGGTGCGAGGAGTGCTCGAGGGAACTCGACTCTCCCAGGCTCGGACCCGTCGCTCGCCGGCATATCGGTTGGCTCCTCGGACTTGCGGTGGACGACGGCCAGGCACCCGAACTCGACCATGCTCGCGCCCACCTCTCCGTGCTGTCCGCGTTCCTCAGCCATCACGTCACCGGACGCCAACTGGAATCTCTGGAGTTCCTCGCCCAGGTGCTCGCAAGCGACGAGATCTCGCCGGAGTCCGTCGCACGTCGGCCCGGATCCCTCCGGGATCGGTAGGGGGAAAGCGGCGGTGAAACGACTCGTTCTGGGAACCGCAGGCCACGTCGACCACGGTAAGACCGCGCTGGTAGGGGAGCTTACCGGAACCGACACCGACCGGCTCAAGGAGGAAAAGGAGCGCGGCATCACGATCGAACTGGGCTTTGCGGAGCTGGCCTTGCCCGAAGTGCGCTACGGAGTGGTGGACGTTCCCGGTCACGAAGCCTTCGTGAAGGCGATGGTGGCCGGCGCCGCCGGCACCGATGTGGTGCTTTTGGCCGTCGCGGTCGACGAAGGCGTCATGCCTCAGACCCGCGAACACGTGGCCATCGTCGAGGCGCTGGGCGCCCGGAGCATGGTAGTCGCCCTCACCAAGTGCGACGCGGCCGACGACGAGTCTGTGGAGATCGTGGAGATGGAGATCGACGACCTTCTGGAGGGAACTCCTTTCGGCGGCTCCCCCCGAGTACGCACGTCGGCGCGAACCGGGCTCGGCCTCGAAAAACTGCGCACCGAGCTCGCCCGCGCAGCGCAGGATCACGGAATCGGTCTGGAGGACGACCTCGTCCGCCTTCCCGTCGACCGGGTCTTCAGCGCCGCCGGAGCTGGCACGATAGTCACAGGCACCGTCTGGAGCGGCCGGTTCGCCCGAGGAGACCGCGTGCGCTTGCTGCCCGCCGGTCGCAGGGCAAGGATCCGCAGCATCCAGACCCACGGACGAGACACCGATGCCGCCCGCAGGGGCGAACGCGCCGCGGTCGCGCTCGTCGGCGAGGGCGCCGATCGGTCCGTCACGGCAAGGGGAAGCACGCTGGTCGCCGATCCCGCCTGGCGTCCCGGGTGGATGCTCACCGTCCGCGCCAGCGTCTTTCCGGACTCGGAGCTCGTGCTCGAACACAACCAGCGCGTGCGCGTCCACCTGGCGACCTCGGAGGTGCTGGCCCGCGTGGCTCTGCTCGAAGAGGTGGAGGGCGTCCTCCCTGGAGGTTCCGGCTGGATCCAGCTCCGGCTCGAGGCCCCCGTGGCGGCGCGAGCCAGAGACCGGCTCGTGCTGCGACGCTACTCGCCGGTGACCTCGATCGCGGGGGTCGTGGTCGCGGAACCTCTCGCCGCCAAACGTACCCGGATCTCGCATGCCGAGACGGTCCTCTTGGGTGCGGTTGTCGAAGGCGACGTGGAAAAGGCCGTGGATGCCGTCCTGACGATGGCCGGCTGGTCAGGTGTGGAGCTGAGCGATCTCCCCTTGCTCACCGGGCTAGCGCCGGCAGCTACCCGTTCGGCCCTTCCCGACGGTTCGCTTACCTGTCGCGGATTGGTCTTCGCGCGGGAGATAGTCGAGAGCGGAAGACGACGCCTGCTGGCGTGCGTAGACGAAGCGCACGAGGACGACCCGGTCGCTGCGGCCGTCCCCTCTGCCCGGGTCCGGGACGCGCTTCCGCGCTGGGTGCCCGGAGTTCTGGCCGACGGCCTCATGGATCGCCTCCTGGCGGAAGGTACCGTCGAGAAGACCGAGGGCGGACTGCGCCGCGCGGGCCGCCGACCCGCCCCCTCGAAGGAACAGGCTTCGGCCATCGAAGAGCTCACGCGTTTTTTCCGGCAGAACGGCCTCGCGCCCCGAAGCCCGGAGGAGCTGCCGGACACGCTTCGCGATCGTCCCGACATATGGTCTTTGACTCGCTTCCTCGTCCTCGACGGGAGGCTGAGCGGGATCGGAGACGGCCTCTTCGTGGATCGCAGCGCCCTGGAGCGAGCGATAACCGAGATACGGACGGGACTGGGAGGTGGAAGGGGTCTTGGCCCGACGGACTTCCGCAAGTATCTTCCGGTATCGCGCAAACGCCTGCTCCCGATTCTGAACCATCTCGACTCTCTGGGTGTAACCCTCAAGGAAGCGGGAGGAAGATCGGTGGAGGCGAAAGCCGCGTACCGAGGACGGTAACGAACGGTTCACTCCTGAGCCGCCACCGCCGCCCGCCACAGCCCCCACGGGAGGACCGCGATTGAACCCACCGCTACCGTCTCTCTTCTCAGCACACAGACTCATACTCCGCGTGGTCTGCCTGATCGCGCTCGCCGGCGGGCTCTCGACCGATCCCGCGTCCGGGCAGACGGGCGATCCCACCGGCGAGGACCTCGCTCGAGGTTTTCGGCTGGAACAGAACTACCCGAATCCGTTCAGCCGGAGTACGACGATCCCCTTTGTGCTCGAAGGCGACCTCTTCAAGGACGGTGCCGACGTGCTGGTCACCATGCGCGTCTACAACCTCCTGCAACAGCCCCTTGGAGCGCCGGTTGCGCTGGGTCACCCAGCCGGCGAGGGCGCAGCCGTCAACCGGCTCGCCTACTCCTCACCGGGGCGTTTCGAGGCTCGCTGGGACGGTACCGACCTCTCCGGCAATCAGCTCGGCACAGGCACCTACCTCGTCCAACTGACCGTCAACGGAACCAGTCAGACCCTGAAGATGCTCCTGCTCCGGTAGCTTGGTTTCCGCTCCGGCGGCTTGGGATCGTCGCCGGCATGGC
>LXNJ01000623.1_pt1 | contig 24024 bp, 27 predicted proteins | sample 809081 | NCBI WGS metagenome assembly LXNJ01 (sample SAMN04870510, study PRJNA318959) | sponge metagenome | biome: sponge; feature: marine sponge reef; material: water | host: Petrosia ficiformis | place: Greece: Milos, Mediterranean Sea | collected 2013-05-29 | depth 5-7 m | reverse complement strand
CGAACTTGAGGCCGTCCCCGGAAACCGCTTCACCGGCGCGGAACGACCGCCGGTCCCGCCGCTGGGACGGATAGAGCCGGGCGAGCGCCTGGGCGCCGTGGCGCTTCAATGTCTTCTCACGCGCCGTTATCTCGGTCTTCGCGCGGCGTCGAAACGTCCTGAGAGTCGGCAGTTCGCCCCATCCGTGCTGGGCGGCCGCCTCGCAGGTGCGGCGATAGCAGTCCGCGACGGTCGGCTGACGGCGGGTCAGGTAGAGGCCGCGGAAGAAGTCCCACGCCGCACGCGGGATCCCCGATCGCGAGGTCCGGCCCGACCAGCCGGGCATCAGCAGGTAGGGCCAGTCCGGCTCGGGCGCACCCCGCAGCACCTGTCTCCACCTCTGCCAAGTGCGGGTCGACACGCCCAGCTGCGCCGCGATGTCGCGCCCGTTCCGCTCGATCCACTCGCTGCCGTCCCGCTTCGGAAGGCGGCGACAGGCCGCGGCGCGCCGTGCGCCGATCGCGCGATGCCGCGCCGGACGGGTCTTCGCCCACTCACGCAGCGCGGCGGACTCCGACGCCGGGTCGGAAGGCAGCGGTTTCGAGCCGGGCCCGGAGAGCGCGGAGCTCATGCACTACCCTCCCCCGTCCATCCCTGGCCGCGGGGCTCCATGCGGACGGCGGGCTCGATCCAGTCGAGGTTGACGTCCACGACCTGGAAGGTCTTGCCACGCCTCTCGTCCCGCGTTTCGCGCCAATGCTCTTCCCGCACGGCGAGGCGGATCTCGCCCATCCAGCGGACGGCCGTCCGGAGACTGATCCCGGCGTCGGCCTGGATGTCGGCATGGGAACGCGGACGGGCCGCCAGGTAGCGGAGCATCGACAGCGTCCTCCGCGCGCAGACGCCGAATTTCGGGGAGGGTTCGGAGGTCACGCTCTCTCCTCCGGAAATGCGCTCCGAAGGGCCCGGAATCACTAGGCGCCAGACGCTGTAGGACTCAGCGGGGTAGTTCTCGACCCGGCCCCTGCGGACCGGCCGCGCGACGCCCCGCAGGGAGATATCTCCACGTCTTCCAACTGCCACGTCGTAGTTGCGGCGCTTGCGGTCGCCGGTGCCATCGTTCGCGATGACGGTGCGCCCGATCTCCGTGACCTCGCCGTCCCGGACGCTGTGGAGCTCGACCTTGACGACGATCATTTCCACCGGGCTCCGCAACGGCATCCCGCGCTCTGATGAATCGAGCGCAGCTTGGAACGTAGTGATCGCCAGCGAACGCCCCGGCTCTTGTTGTCCCACCGCTGGGCCTCGATCACCACGAGAGTCCGCCCGGCCTCCGTCGTCGCCATAGCGCGAAGGACAACGGCCGCGCCAACCAGAGCTGGACACATCGTCTCGTCAGGCATGACGACTGGGATGGACTCGCGTGTCACAAGGGCGCACACGCTGAGCTCTCCAATCGGAATGAGAAGAGAGCCGCCGGGAGGCAGATAGTCGGCGTGAGCGAGGAGGCTCACGCGAACAACCTCAACTGGCGCAACTCGCGGCCCGTGGCCTCTGAGCTACCCGAGCCTTCGGATTCCCTCTCGTCGCAACTGGAGCAGATCCGCCGCCCGTCGTCCCGCTCCGTCCACCAGCACGGACCGAGCCGCGGATCCTCGCAAGCTGCCGTCTCGGTGCAACCGCACGACTCGCACGGCAGTTCGTCTTCGCGCCAGCTCCGCGAGGCGGCGGCCGGCTTCGTCATCCGGTAGAGCCAGACGCGCTGACCGGACCCGGACAGCGACTGCCGGCATTCGATCTCGGCGCCGGCGTGGCGGAGCTCCGCCACGATGGAGTTCACGGCGCAGACCTCGGCCTCCTGGACGATCTCCAGCGTCGACCGTTCGGCCCCGTCGCTCAGTAGCTCGTGGACCCGCTGGAGGCGGGGCGAGCGATCGAGCCGGGCCGCGTGCATCAGGAGACAGCTCCAAGCCTTTCGGCGAGGACCGTTTGACGCGCCGTCGCCGCGGCGGATTCAGCTGCCTCCAGCGCCTCGATAGCCCTGACAACACGACTCAGGAACCGCGGAGGCGGCGGGCGGCGGGCGTTGAGGTAGCGAGAGAACAGGGACGGATGGAATCCCGCCGCCCGAGCAATCTGCGCCTGAGAAACGCCAAGACGTGAAAGCCGGCGGATGCGGCCTTGCAGGCCGTGACTCAGGGTCACGTCGCGCAGCATAGGTGACTCCTGGTCACGTGTCAACGTATCCGTTGCCGTTAGCCTTCCTATGTGCTGGGCATGCGACTGAGAAAGGCTCGCAGGCGTGCCGGCTTGTCGCAGCAGGAACTCGCCACAGCGCTCGACAAAGACCGCACTCTCGTGTCGCACGTCGAGGGCAGCAAGAAGTTCTTCAGCCTGGAAGTTGTTATCGAAGCGGCCCGGATTCTGGAGACCTCAGTCGATTACCTGGTCGGCTTGTCCGCGGATCCCGCACCACCATGGCTTCCGACCGCCTCACGAGTCACGGCTCCGAGCACGGTTCGAGATCTTCCCGGCATTCGATGGGTGGAGGTCCGGGGACTCGCGGCAGCCGCCGGTGGTGGCGCGGCTGTCCTGGGCGAGGAAATCGAGGGCTATCTGGCGTTCCGTCGAAAGTGGCTGGCGAACCACGGAATCGACCCGACGCAGTGCGTGGTCATCGACGTCACGGGTGATTCGATGGAGCCGACTCTGCCTGAGGGCAGCGCGATTCTTGTGGACCGGGCCCAGCGCCGGCGCCAGGCCGGCCGCATCTACGTGATCCGGGGCGAAAACGGCTTGCTGGTGAAACGGGCTTTACGTCAGCAACAGGGGTGGGTGATGGCCAGCGACAACTCCGCACATCCTTCGTTGCCATGGCAGCCGGACGCGCAGGTGATCGGAGAGGTCCGCTGGATGGCGCGCTCGATCCGATAGGGGCAGCGTAGCGACATCAGTGGCGGGAGGCACAACATGAAACGACGACGCGAAGACCGTCGGCGCGGGCCCGTTGCTCGCAACCGTTTCGGTTTTTCTGATCGGATGGGCTATGTGTCCACCCGGCCCCGATTCCGAGATCAGCCGGACCCCTTTATCCCGGGCTGGGCAGAAGCGCCGGCGTTCTGCTCCGGTCGGGCCACACGTCGGAAAACCCGGTTTTTCTCAGCGTAAACGCCACTGGACGCTGGGAGTTCGAGGTCGCGCCTTCAGTAGTTTTCAGCCTCCGCCGGGCGGTTATGTCGGCGTGCCGACAATTCCCTTGGCCCCCTTGGGAAAGCCGAAATCACTTCCGATAACAACAAGAAACCCCGTAATTCTGTCAAGTCTGAGTGGGTTCGACTAAACCCCGGTCACAACCGCGCGCGCTTTCAGGGACTTGCACCCTGGCACCGACGACAAACCAAGTGTCCGAAGGCGACAAACCAAGTGTCCGAAGGCGACAAACCGTGTCCGAAGGCGACAAACCAAGTGTCCGCGTCGTCGAAGCGTCGCGTGCTCGCCCCTCGGTGCCCGATTCTTTCGGGCTCCGCGCCCATCTGCGTTCGCGCTCTTGGCGTTTCCGTCCCGGCACGTCCCGCCGAATCCCGCTAAATCCCGCGTTCAATGCCCGGTTTCGCCCGAATGCGCCGGACGACAAACCAAGTGTCCGCGCGCACCCCGAACACGACCAGGAGCGCCGGTCTTCAGAACAGCACCACGGCTTGGAACGCCGGCTTCAGCCGGCACCCGCTGCGCGAGAGCGCAGCGGAATGGACCACACCAACCTCCAGAACACCCCCACGGCTTGAAACGCCACCAGGGCATTACCCCACGTGGAAGCGGATCAGCAGGACATCCCCGTCCTGAACCGGGTAGTCCTTCCCCTCCAGCCGCAGCGCTCCCCTTTTCCGCGCCGCGTCCCAGGAACCGCACTCCAGCAGTGCGTCGTAGGCCACGACCTCGGCCCGAATGAAGCCGCGCGCCATGTCGGTGTGGATCCCGCCCGCGACGTCCTGAGCGCGCGTGTTTCGGCGGAACAGCCAGGCGCGGGCCTCGTTTTCGGCCGCCGTGTAGAAGGTGGCGTAGTCCATCAACTCGAAGATGGCCCGAACGATTCGCTGGGCCGCACCCGCCTCGACCCCCAGATCGCGCCGGAACTCCGCCGCATCTTCCTCGGGCAGCTCCGCGATCTCAGCCTCGATCCTGGCGGAAATGGTGGCGAGCCGGGTCTCCGGGCGGCGTGACAGCTCTTCAAGACCCGGCCAGCTCCGGGGAGCCCTGCCCGCCTCGTCTTCCCCGGCGTTGACAACGACGAGCTGCGGCTTCGCGCTCATCAGTCCGTAACCGACCAGGCGCTTGCGCTCCTCCGCGCTCAGCGCCTCTCGGAGCGGAACTTCCCGCTCGACTTCCTGGCGGGCCCGGTCCAGCAAGTCGCGCTCGCCCCGGACGGCCTCCGGCTTTCCCCGGGCCCGGTCGTAGTCGAGCCGGGCGATCCGCTTTTCGAGGACCGCGAGATCGGTCAGGAGCAGTTCCAGCTCCAGGTTCACCGCATCCCGCGCCGGGTCCACCGAGTCGAAGGGCGATGGAACGATTGGGTCCTCGAAGGCCCGCGCGACGTGCACAATGGCGTCCACATCCCGGAGCGCCGCCAGATTTTCGGTCTGGCCCCGGGCGCCCCGCCGCAGAGCGGGAATCAGCACCACCTCGACGGTGGCGGGGACGATCGTCCTGGACTCGTGGAGCCGTGTGACGACCTCGAGCCGGTCGTCGGGCACGGAAAGCACGCCCCGCTTCGCCCCCGCCGCATAGCCCGCCTGGGCCACCTGGGTAAGGAGCGAAAAGAGGGACTTCTTGCCGGAAGCAGCGAAGCCGACGATTCCGGCGCGCACGGACAGCGGATTCTAGGGGCATGCGGCTTGCTTGCGATCAGCATCAGGAGATCCGCGCCGCGAGAACGCCATCCCCGCGCGCCAGAGGATGGAGACGATGATCCGACCGCTCGTGGTCTTGGGAGCCCTGCTCCTGTTGCCCGGCTGCGACGACTCGACCACGCCCACGAGCCCGCAGCAGATGCCGGAGCCGGACCCCGCTCCGGTACCCAACCCCGGTCCCGGTCCGGTACCCCCCGAAATCGCGGCGTGGATCGACGCGAACGCGCACCCGTTTGTCGGGACGGACCCGTCGCTGCCCCATGGCGATATCGAGTTCCTGAGGGAAATGGTGGGCGACGCCCGCATCGTCGCCTTGGGCGAAAACACCCACGGCACCCGCGATTTCTTCGAGATGAAGTTCCGGATCCTCCGCTTTCTCGTCGAAGAAATGGGTTTCAACACCTTCGCCATGGAATCGAGCTGGCCCGAAGCCCGTCTCGTGGATCGCTATGTCCGCGCGGGTGAAGGGGACTCGGCGCAGGCCCTGTCGGCGCTCGTCTTTCTGGTCTGGCGCACGGAAACGGTGCTCGCGATGCTCGAGTGGATGCGGGAACACAACGAGCGCGGCGGCGATCTCGCCTTCCATGGGTTCGACATGCAGTTTCCGGGACTGGCGCTTCACAATGTCCTGGAATACCTGGGGGAGGTGGATCCCGTGCACGCCGCGGAAGTCGAGGCGCTGGTGGAGTGTCTCAACCGGTATGCCAACCGCATCGATTCCTTCCCGCGATGGCCGGAAGAACGCTACCGGGACCAGACGGACGCGCATCGGGCCGAGTGCGGCGCATCCCTCGAAGCAGCAAGCGAACTGTTGTTGGCGAACCGGGAGCGGTACGAGGCTGTGACTGGCGAAGACGGCTTCGAGGTGGCCCTTCAGAGCTTGCGGGTCGCCATCCAATTCCACCTCTTCCGCACCGGTGAACAGGATCGCGACATGTCCATGGCCGAGAACACGGAATGGATCGCCGAACGGGTCGGACCGGAAGGACGGATGGTCCTGTGGGCGCACAACTACCACGTCTCGACCCAACCGGAGACCCAAGGGGGTTATCTGCGCGAGACCTTCGGCGACGACATGGTCGTGCTCGGCTTCACGCATGCCCACGGCAGCTTTACTGCGTGGGACCTCCAGGGGAATCAATTGGCCCACGATCTCGATCCTCCCGTGGAAGATTCTGTCGAGCACTACCTGTCGGCGGCTTCCGCTCCGCAGTTCGTTCTGGACCTGCGCGCGATAACGGAGAACACGGAGGGTGGTTCCTGGCTGGCCGAACCCCACCTGACCCGATTCATTGGCTTCTACTACGACCCGGATGAATCGGGACGATTCTGGGGACGCGACCGGATGACGGAGCTCTACGACCTGCTGGCCCACTTCGAGACCACCGGCCCGACGGCCATCGTTCCGTTCTCGGCCCTCGTCGACACCGAGTCACTCCGCCGCTAGCGAGCGGCGGGGCCGGCCGATAGACCGGCGGCGCCTGGACGCCGCCTCCCTCCCTACAGATCCAGCGCCGCGGGATCAGGGGCGCCGTCCCGGATCAGGAGGCGGCGTTCGGCGGGGTCCTTGCCCATCAGGTTCACGATGAAGTTGTCCGCCGCCGGCCGGTCGGGAATCTCGACGCGCAGGAGACTCCGGGTATCGGGATTCAGCGTCGTGTCCCAGAGCACCTTGGGCTGCATCTCACCGAGACCCTTGAACCGGGTGATCGTCGGGTTCTTCGCGCCCGCGTTCCGGAGGATGGCTTCCTTGTCCGCCTCGTCCCGGGCCCAGTGGGTCCTGCCCCCGATGTCGACGCGGTAGAGCGGCGGCTGGGCAACGAAGACCCGTCCCGCCTCCAGCAGCTTCCACATGAACTTGACGAAGTAGGCGAGGAGCAGGGCGGTGATGTGGTGGCCGTCGGCATCGGCGTCGGCGAGCAGCACCACCCTCCGGTAGCGCAGCTTCTCCGGGTCGCACTCGTCGCCGGTACCGCAGCCGAGCGCCAGGGCGATGTCCCGTAGCTCCGCGTTCCCGGCGACCTTGGCCCGCGTGGCCTGCGCCGCGTTCAGGATCTTGCCCCGCAGCGGCAGCACCGCCTGGCGCATCCGGTCCCGTCCCTGTTTCGCGGAACCGCCCGCCGAGTCCCCCTCGACGATGAAGATCTCGGTTTCGTCGGCGTTTCGGGAGGCGCAGTCGCTCAGCTTTCCCGGCAGGACGCTGCGGGTCCTGGTCTCGCTCTTCCGGGAGACCGCCGCCGAGGCGGCCCGGGACGCCTCGCGCGCGCGGGCGGCGAGCACCACCCGGTTTGCGATCCGCTCCGCCGCCGTCGGCGATTGGTTCAGCCAGCGCTCCAGCTCGATGCGGACGGCGCTGTCCACCGGCGCCCGGACCTCCGGATTGTTCAGCCGGTCCTTGGTCTGTCCCTGGAACTGGGGGTCCTCGAGGAACACGCTGAGGATGGCGAGCACGCCCTCACGGATGTCTTCCGCGGCGATCGTCAAACCCCGGGGGATGAGCGAATGGGTTTCGAGGTAATTCCGGACGGCCTTGGCGACCCCGTCGCGGAGGCCCGTCTCGTGCGATCCCCCGGATCCGGTCGGGATGCCGTTGACGTAGCTGCGGAACTCCTCGCGCGGCGCTTCGGTCCAGCCGAGCACCATTTCGAGGCGGCCGTCGCCGTTGAGCGGATCCCGGGAGAGTTCGAAGGCCGCTTCGTGGGCCAGGGTCAGCTTCCGGTCCCGGATCACCGCGTCGAAGTAGTCGGGCAGACCGCGCGCCTGCTTCCAGTCGTGCTCGTCGCCAGACGTTTCGTCCTTGAACACAAGTTGAAGACCCTTGTGGAGGTAACTGGTTTCGAGCATCCGGGCCGCGATCCGCTTCGCGTCAAGCTTGGGGTCCGGGAAGATCTGGGGGTCGGGCAGGAAGTTGATCTCCGTGCCGTTCCCCTTCCCCGACCCGGTTTCCTTCATTCTCCCGAGCGGTTTGCCGCGCCGGAAGCGCATCTCCGACTGCCGGCGGTTCCGCCGAACCTTCGCCGTCAACGAGGCGCTCAGCGCGTTCACCACCGACGCCCCCACCCCGTGCAGCCCGCCGGAGGCGTGGTAAACGCCCCGGTCGAACTTCCCTCCCGCATGCAGGGTGGTGAGGATCACTTCGAGCGCGGGTTTGCCCGAAGGTTTGTGGACATCCACGGGAATCCCGCGGCCGTTATCCACCACTGTCAGGGATCCGTCGCGCTTCAGCGTCACGTCGATCCGCGACGCGTGCCCGTTCATGGCCTCGTCCACGCTGTTGTCGAGGATTTCCCAGACCAGGTGGTGGAGCCCCTCGGCATCGGTTCCCCCGATGTACATGGCGGGGCGCTTCCGCACCGGAGCAAGCCCCTCGAGGACGGTGATGTCCCGGGCGGTGTACTTCTGCCCGTTGCTCACGGCGACCCCTTCAGCGGCCGGGGAAGCGCGACCTCGTGCTTCACCCGCTCGAAGCCCGCCTTGTTGACGAGTTGACCCCGGCGCCCGCGGGCCCCAACCTTGAATCTGTCCCCGCGCGCGATCAACCGCGTTCCCCCGCCCGTGGTCACCGCCACCAGCGGCTCCTTGCGGCGCGACACGCGGAACCCGATGACCCGGTCTCCGGGGCCGAGGTTGATCGCCTTCACGCCGAGCCCGGCGCCCGACAGCACGTTGATCTCCTCGACATCGCAAAGAAGCGCCCGACCGTCGCGGGTCGCCAGGATGAGCGTGTCCTCGCCGGTGGTGAGCACCGTCCCGATGATCTCATCGCCCTCCTTCAGCCGCGCGAAGCGCCGGCCATTGCGTTTCGAGGGCTGGAGGAAGTCCTCGAGACTGAAGCGCAGGGCGTAGCCGCTCTTCGTGAGCGCGATGGCGTGCCGTTCCGGCACCCGGCTGCCCGGGGCGATCAGCGCGCCGTCCAGCCCACGGGAATCCAGACCCAGCAAGCTCACGACCCGCTCCCCGTCCCGGAGCGTGAACATCTTCTGGACCGGATCCCCGTGGCCGGTGGTCGCCGCCACGTCCGCGATCCGGGCGGTGAAGGCCGTCCCGAGCGACGAGAAGAGGATGAACGGCGCGCGGGTGCTGGCCGCCTCGAGGGCGAGCACTTCGTCGCCCTCCCGAAGCCGCAGCTTGTCCAGCTCCCTGACCTCCCGCTGACGCTTGATCCAGCCGTCGCGGGTGAGGACCAGGGTGGTGTCCTCGGCCAGGATGAAGTCCTCTTCGGCGAACTCGGCCACCTCGGCCGACTCCGGGAATTCCGTGCGCCGTTCCTGCTCGATCCAGGGACGATCGCGGATTTCGGCGAGTTCCTCCCGGATCAGCCCGGTGATCGCCTCCTCGCTCCCGAGGAGGCGCTTCACCTCGCGAAGCCGCTTCTTGCGGTCCTTCATCTCCTCCAGAATCACCTGGATCTCGAGGCGCGCGAGCCGGTAGATCTTCAGTTCGAGCACCGCCTCCGTCTGCTCCCGGTCGAGCGGCAGCTCCGCCATGATCTTCCGGGCGGCGTCGGCCTTCCCGTCGGAGGCGCGCACGATCTCCAGGATCCGGTCCAGGGCGTCGAAGACCCTCTGGAACCCCTCGAGGATGTGGAGGCGACCGTCGAGCTTGCGGCGTTCGTCCTCGAGCCGGCGGCGGACGACGTCGCGCCGGAAGCCGAGGAAATCCTGAAGCAGGGTCCGAAGGCCGACCCGTTCGGGAATTCCCCCCTCCGAACGGTCGAAACGCAGACACGTCAGGTCCACCGGCACCGAGGACTGGAGCGGCGTGCGCTTGTAGAGGAAGGCGAGGATCTTGTCCTTGTCGACGTCCTTCCTCACTTCCAGGCGGATCTGGACGTCGTCGGTCGAGAGATCGCTGACGTCGAGCAGCGCCGGAAGCGACCGGTCGGCCACGATCTCGCCCAGCCGCTGGACGAGTTGCGCCTTGTTCACCCCGTAGGGAACCGAGGTGATGAAGAGCGTCCGGAGGTGACGCCGCGTCCCGTGGTCCTCGACCGTCCCCCGGACGCGGACGGATCCCTTCCCCTCCTCGTAGATCTCGGCCAGCCGCTCGGGGGGATCCAGGATCTCGCCGCCGGTCGGGAAGTCCGGCCCCCGGACCGTCTCCGCGAGCTCCCGGGAGCCGAGCGACGGATCGTCGAGAAGCCGGATGAGCGCCCGGACCACCTCGAAGAGGTTGTGGGGGGGGATGCTGGTGGCGACGCCGACCGCGATGCCGGTGGACCCGTTCACCAGCAGCAGCGGCAACCGGGTGGGCAGGACCACCGGTTCGGTGCGGGTCCCGTCGTAGGTCGGGCGGTGGGGAACGGTGTCCAGCCCGATCTCGCCGAGAACATCCTCGGCAGCCTCGGCGAGCCGGCATTCGGTATAGCGCATCGCCGCCGCCGGATCCCCGTCCAGCGAGCCGAAGTTGCCCGCTCCTTCGATCAGCGGCAGGCGGGATGCGAACGGCTGCGCCATCCGCACGAGCGCCTCGTAGATGGCGGCGTCGCCGTGAGGGTGATAGCCACCCATCACGTCGCCCACCACCTTGGCGCACTTGCGGAAACGCCCGTCAGCCCGGAGCCCCTGGCGCCACATGGTGGTGAGAATCCGCCGCTGCACCGGCTTGAGGCCGTCGCGCACGTCGGGCAGCGCGCGGCTGCCGATGACCGAGAGCGCGTAGGTCCGGTAGCGGTCCTGGACGACCTCCCCGAGCGGCGCCGGGACCGCGTCCGCGCCGTTATCGGTCCCGAGCGGCAGGGGGCGCTTCGGGGGGCGCTTTTTGGGTCGCGCCACGGGGATCAGCGGCCCGGAATCCGGGCGCGGGAGTCGAAGGGGAGAGAATGGGCGCCGTGCGCAGCAGCCGGCATCAGGGGATTGCGCTCCTCGCGCTGTCTTTGGTCAGTCTGGGCGCCGCCGCCCTGCTCCGGGACCTGGCCCCTGATATCACGCTCTGCGGCGTCAAGACTCTCACCGGCCTGCCCTGCCCGTTCTGCGGTGGAGTTCGCGCCACCGCGGCGCTCGGCGCCGGTTCCCTGGGTGAGGCGTTCGCCTGGAATCCGGCGGTCACCGCGCTCCACGCCGGGATGCTCGCGAGCGGAGTGGCCCTGATCCTCGGCGGGACCCCTCCGTGGTTCACTCCGGGACGCCAGCGGTTCTGGTTCCGCGCCGCGACTCTGGTCCTGCTGGTGAACTGGCTGTACCTGATCGCCGCCGGCCGCTGAAGACTCGGGTCCCGATCCGTCCGCGTTCCCGGGGCACGCGGATCAACCGATGTCCTCGACATACACCCGCACCTTGAGGCGCGTCGCTCCGCGCGAGCCGTTCGAGCGGATCGTCAGCCAGCGCTCGAGCACCCCCCGGTAGCGCCGGGTCTCGAGCGTCACCCGGAGCGTCGCGGACTCTCCCGGAGGAATCACCGTACGGTCGGTCACCGCGGCCGCGCACGCGCACGCCGACGCGATGCGGCCGATTTCGAGATCCTGGCGACCGGTGTTGTTCAGCGCGAACTCGTGGACCAGCACTTCCCCGGGAGCCGCCCGCCCGAAGTCCCACTCGCCGGGCTCGATCTCGAGACGCGGCCCGCGCTGCAGCATGTTCCCGGCCGCACCCGCCAGACCTCCGAAGAGCGCCGCGGCGAGGACGAAGACCGAAAGGAAACGCTTCAACCCTTCAGTCCTCCTGGTCCGGGGTGTCGACCATCTTCAAGAACGCCGCCAGCCGCTCGTTTTCGTAGCGGACGACGTTCAGGAACAGGCTTTCTATCAGGTAGCTGCGGCGCTCGCCGGCATCCATGGCGTCCACGAGATGGCTGATTTCCCGGGTCATGGCCTCGTAAGTGTTGCGGAATTCGCTCCGAACCGAGACCTCGCGGTATAGCGCCTCGAGGATCGCGAGCAGGTCGCCGTCGAGTTCGATTTCGCGACCGCCCTGCATTCGTATGGACCGCATCATTCCTTACCTCCCGAGCTTCCCGTGAGAGCGCGCGCCGCTTCCCCCGCCGATCCATAGATCGGAATGAACTCATGGGCTCCCGTCATCCGGAGCATCCTCTCGACGCGGTCCAGGACCCCGGCGAGAGCGATCCGCCCCTGCCGCGCGGCAGCGCGGCGGTAGAGGTCCATGAGGCACCCGATCGCCGCGGAATCCAGGTAGTTCACCGGGGACAGATCGAAGACCACCGCGGGCCGGTCCGTCTCGAGATAGGCGTCGACCTGATCCACGAACGAATCGAGGGTGGCATAGACGAGACGGGCGACCTCGACGCGAACCACTACGGCGCCGCCGTCGGTACGAGTGCTGACTTTCATGACATGAGTCTCCGTCCGGGGATGGCACCGGGTGCCCGCCTGGGCGGGTTCCGGGCGGCAATGAGGAGGCGCTTCAACTCGGCGCGCCCCCGGTGAATGCGGCTCTTGACGGTGCCTTCGGGGACTCCGAGACGCTCACAGATCTCCTCGTAGGGCATCTCCTGAAAGAACCGTAGCTGGACCACTTCCCGGAGCTTGGGGGAGAGGCCGTCGAGCGCCGCGAGCAGGCTGGTCCGCGCCTCCCGCGCTTCCAGCAGGCGGTCCGGGCCGAGAAGCGCGCTTCCCGGCGTCCGTTCGAGGTGGGCTTCCTCGGGGAGGAGCCGCTGACGCTCGCGGACCTTCGTCCGGTAGTGATCGATGCAGTAGTTCCGGGCGACCGAGTTGAGCCACACCGCGAAGTGCGCCCGCGGATCGAAGCGGTCGAGCTGCCGGTAAACCCGGACGATGATTTCATGGGTCAGTTCTTCGGCTTCCTGGTACCGGCCGGTGAACCGATACGCGAGGGAGAAGAGTCTCCGGCGGTGCCGGCCGATGAGGTCAGTCCACGCGGTGTCGGGATCCAGTTCGCCGGCCCGGAGCGCCCGGATGGTCGCGATGTCCTGTGAATTACGGATGTCATCCGCCTCGGAGCCGGCGGCAGAGCCCGCAGGAGGCGTTGACGAGGCGATCGGCGTGAACTCTGTCAGAGTCGGGAAGCTCAGGTCTCGGGAAATTCGGGGCGGCCGGCCGCTACCCAGGCGGTGTACCAGAGACTCGCGGTATCCCGCGCGGCATCGGTCATCAGGGCGCCGATGAGTCCGCCGAGTTCGTTCCACATCCCGTCCATGTAGAACCGGTCATAGCCGGCCACCCCGCGGCGTGACATCGCGTCCGTGAAGGAGATGTTGTCCACCCAGATGTGCGCCTTGAGCGGCAGGGAGCGGATGAACTCGTGCGGCCGGTCGAGATATACGGCTGCCGAGTCCCGCACCCGCATCTCGTCGGCGAAGATCTCGAGGAGTTGGGTGTCGAAACGACGGGCAAGCCCGTCCTGCTCGGTCGCCTGTCCATCGCCGGCCGCCGAAATGTTGGGCGGCACGCCAACTTCGCCGACGAGCCAGGCGACATCGCTGGCCCGTTCCAGCACGAGATCGAAATCTGCCTCTTCGAACGCCGCGAACAGGGCGTCATAGGCCTCGTGGAGGCGCCAGAGGGCATCCCCGTTCTCCTGGATCTCCTCCTCGGAGAAGCGCCTCAGCGCCAGTTCCCGCGTGGCCGGCACGTCCCAGAACGGGAACTCGTCGTAGCGCTCGAGGTAGAAGTGGGCGGCGTTCCGGCTGCGCGCGGGATCGTCGAGCAACTCGTAGAAGGTCTCTTCACGGTCCTCGAAGAACTCCTTCAGCGGATCGCGGAGGGAGTCGATCGCCTTCTCTCCAATCTCCCGGTGCCCTTCCGGTCCCCAGGAGAGGGCCGGAACGGCTCCGACGGCCAAGCCGGTGAAAGCCGTGAGCGCAAGCATCCGGCGCCGCGTGGTTCCCATAAGCAGTGAGGACAGCAGTCTCGTGGACGGCCGGGGGAATTCTAGCGAGGGGCGGAGCTCATCGCCCGCGCCACGGTGAGAACGTCCACCGGTCCCGTCCCGGCCCGGATCAGGGCCCGCACCGCGGCCTCGGCGGTGCTTCCGGTGGTGAACACGTCGTCGACCAGCAGCAGCGGCCGGCCCGCCAGGTCTTCGGGCAGGCGCCCCACCCGGAACGCGCCCCGCACGTTGGCACGCCGCGCACTCGGGCTGACGAGCGTCTGCGGAGGCCGGGACCGCCGGCGCAACACCCCGCGCACCAGTGGAATTCCGAGTCTTCGGGCAATCGGCCGGGCGAGCAGCTCCGCCTGGTTGAAACCGCGGCGCCGGCTCCGCCAGAACGCGAGCGGAACGGCTACCGCCGCCACCGGGGACGTCCCCGCCGTGCCGAGCTCCGGATCCCGGGGAGCACGGCGAAAGGCGCTGACGGCCGGTCCCGCAAGGAGTTCGGCGAGCACCTCCCGGCGCCGGAACTTGAGCTCCAGCAGGGCTCGTTGGAACACCCCCTCGTACGGCGCGGCGGCCGCCGCTATCCGGAACGGCCGCCGGCGCACCCGGCAGGCGCCGCAGAGTCCCGCCGCCGCCGAGGGGGCCAGGAACAGGCCGCACCGGGGGCAAACGGGGACCACGAGCGGTCGCAACCGTTCGATGCACTCCGGGCAGGCCGGGCTCAGCAGCGGGTCCTCGAGAACTTCGTCACAAAGACAGCAGTGCCCGGGGAAGACGAGCTGGCCGAAGGAGCGCCTCCACCGGATCGCGGCGGCATCTCCCGAGCGACCGGTCCGGCGCCCCGGGATCGGCTTGGTGCGCATCCGGCGCTACGGCGGATCAGGGAACGTCAGGCTGGCCGGTCCGGCGGCGAAGGGGCGTTGCCGCTACAGGATCCGGACGTCGGTGACGACGCCGGCGGCGCACAACCTGACGTAGAGATCCGTGACCATCACCCAGACCAGGCTGGCCCACGCAAAGTTCATGTGGCGCAGGTTGAACCAGCCGGCGCATTCGTAGGCGCACCGGCTGAGTGGCCGCCCCGAGAGCCGGTTCAGGAACCCGCCCGCCAGATGACGCAGCGAATGACATCCAAAGGTGTATCCCGCGAGCAGGAACGCGTTCACCGTCATCACCAGAGTCCCGACCCCGATACCGAAGGAGACCTCTCCCGTGGCGGCGTCGGCGAATCGGGTCGCTCCCCACGTGTAGTAGAGGTGGAGCCCGATCCAGACCACCGCGATGTAGAGGAAATAGCGGTGCACGTTCTGGAGGATGAGCGGGAAGCTGTTCTCGCCCCGGTAGGTGTTCCAGGGCTTGCCCACCGTGCAGGAGGCCGGGCTCGCCCAGAAGGCCTTGTAATAGGAACCCCGGTAGTAGTAGCAGGTGAGTCGCAACCCCGCCGGCGCCCAGAACAGGAAGACCCCGGGCGCCCAGGGGAGAAAGGCCGGCCACGACGCGGGCTTCGGCCCGAACCAGGCGTGCCCGGTGTCCGAGAAGAGCACCGGTACGTGAATCGGGGACACGTAGTTGCCGAATTCCGCGCCGTGATGCGCGAAGACGGCCCAGGTGGAGTAGATGACGAAGGCGCTCAGGCCAACAAGAGTGGCGGTCGGGGTGACCCACCAGGGATCCCGGCGCCTCGTCGCTCCAAAACTCTGGGGAGCGGGCAGGACGCCGCCGAGTTGAGGGAGCGATGGAGCCACGCAGACCGAAATTCTACCGGAGGATCAGAGGGGCGCCGGCGAGGCGCCGGCCTCCCGTCAGACGACGGGCGGTGAAGACCCGTCCCCGCCCACCGGCACGGGCCGGACCTCCTCCACATCCAGCCTGACTCCTCCGTAGGTCCCGCATTCGGCACAGCTGTCGCTCCAGTCCGCCTGCCGCGTGCCGCACTCGGAACAGGCGTACTCGGCTGACAGCGACGGCGCGGCGGAGATCACCTCGCGGGCGCGGATCACGGCTTCGGCGAGGTCGCCGCGGCCCTCCAGGATGCGGGAGAGACGCGCGCCCAGCGCCGGAGCGGCGGTCCGGGGGAGGTTGGCAAAGCTCTTGAGAGCGTCGTCAAGCATGTAGAGGCGGTCGTAGAGCTTTCCCAGGAGGTACTGGCTCTCGGCGGGACTTTCGGCAGTTCCGATCGCCCGTTTCCAGACCGAAATCGCGTCCTCCGGACAGGTCCGGTCGAGGTAGTAGTCCTGAAGCGCCGAGAGCGGGGCCGTAGCTCCCGTCTGTTCGAACGCCTTCTGCCAGGTATCGACGGCTGCTCTTTCGTTGCCGCCGGCCAGGTATGCCTCTCCGAGACGCACCCAGGCGGGCACGGCGCCCGGATCCTCATCGAGGATCGCCCGGAATACGCGGGCTGCCTCGGCCGGCTCGCCCGCTTCGAGAAGCTCCCTGCCGTAAGCGTGGCGGAGCGCCAGCGTCCGCTGTTCTTCGGCGGCGCGGGCGGAGGGAGGAACGTGGGAGAGGAGCTGCTGCTGGACCGAAAGGGCGGTGCGGTTCTCACCCGACGCGACGAGGATGTCGCGAAGCCGGGCGAGGGCCTCGGCCGGAGCTTCGGGGTCCTCGGAGATGGTCTTCTCGAGCAGCGCCCGCGCCTGCTCCCGCTCTCCCGTCGCTAGCCGGACCTCGGCCAGCGCGTAGGACACCGCGTGGTTCCCGCGATCCTCGGTGAGCGCCTGCTCCAGGGCTTCGGCCGCTTCCTCCGGCCGCCCGAGCTGCATGAGGCATTCGGCCTTCCGGCGGAGCGTCTTCAGATCGGCTCCCGCGTACTCCTGAGCCGCTTCGAGACTGAGGAGCGCCTCCGACCACCGGCCGGACGCCATTTCGTCGAGCCCGTCGAGATACAGCCGCTCCCCTTCCTCGAGATCCTGGCGTCCGCGCCGGAGACGCCGCTCGCGAACCAGGCGCCGGACCCGGCCCGCCAGATCGAAGGCCAGGGCGATGGCGGCCCCGAGACCGACGCCGGCGAACATGACCTTCCAGAGCTCGACCCGAATCGGGAGGAAGAAGGGCAGCGTGACGGTCACGAACTGCGCGTTGGACGCAACGACCACCAGAAGCAGGCCTGCCGTCAGCAGGACCGCCAATACGAACAACAGGGTGCGAATGCCCATCGGTTTCTTCTTGTCGGTCCGATTCTATGGTGTGACCGAAGTGCGGGCAGCCGCGTCTGCGGCGTCCGCGCCTGGCGGCTCCGGGTACCAGCGGGCGGCGTCGCCCCAGAGCTTCTCGAGCTGATAGAGATCGCGGCTCTCCGGCGAGAAGACGTGGACGACGAAGTCCACGTAGTCGGCCAGCAGCCAGCCCGCTGCGGGATACCCCTCGAGATGGATGGGCTTGCGGCCGACACGCTCCCGGATCCGGCGCTCCACGGCGTCCACGATCGTCCTGCGGCGGCGCTCGCTCGCGGCCGTGGCGATCACGAAGAAATCGGTAAAGCCGGCGAGGCCGCGGAGATCGAGGACCAGGACGTCTTCGGCCTTTTCGAGTTGCGCGACTTCGGCGGAAAACCGGGCGCAGAACTCCGGGGAGTCGTTCAACGGTAAAGGCCCCTTTCGGCGATGCGGGAAGCAACGCGGGAAGGCAGGAGGCCGGAGACCGAACCCTGCGCGCGGAGGAGTTCCCGAATCCGCTGGGACTCGGGATCGGGAAGGGAGATGTTCATGGTGAAGACCCGCGGCGGGGTCAGGGAACGCGACAGATCATCGGTCACCCGGGCCCGGAAGCGGGGGGGAAGGACGGAAACGGCCTCTTCGATCGAGCATCCGGACCTGCGGTGCACGAGCACCGGATGCCTCTCGAGCAACGTCTCGTAGCGGCTCCAGGTGCGGATCTCCCGAAACGCGTCCGTTCCCACCACGAAAAGCAGCGAAGGCCCGCCTGCCGCGGGCCGCCCCGCCACGAGGGCGTCGAGCGTGTCGATCGTGAAGGAGGGACCCTCCCGCTCGAGTTCGACCGGACTCGCGAGCAGGCGATCCCGGCCAAAGACCGCCTCTTCCACGAGCCGGAGCCGCTCCTCGCCCGCGAGGCTCGGCTCCGGCCGGTGGGGAGGAATCCGCGCCGGCACGAGCCAGACGGCATCGACTCCCATCCGGTCGCGGACCGCCTCGGCGGCGCGGACGTGGCCCCAATGCGGGGGATCGAAGGTTCCACCGAAGACCGCGATCACCCCCGGTCGCCGGACCATCCCACCGGTCATGCGTCGCTCCGCTCCGCGATCCCGGCCACCCGGACGCCAAGCTCGGCAATCAGCCCCGGGCAGCCCTCCCCGGTGGCGGCGGAGACGGCAAAGAAGGGCAAACCGCCCGCTGCCGCCGCCTCCGACAGCACCTGGAGGCGGGCGGCATCGGTCAGGATGTCCGTCTTGTTGCCCACGACCATCGCCGGTTTTCCGGGCAGATTCCCGCCGTAGAGGGCCACTTCGCGCTGGAGAACCTCGAGGTCGGCCACCGGCGCGCGTCCCGAGGACTCCGAAACGTCCACGAAATAAACCAGGAACGCGGTTCGCGACAGGTGCTTCAGAAACCGGGTGCCGAGCCCGGCGCCCTGGCTGGCTCCGGGTATCAGGCCGGGCAGGTCGGCCACCACGAATTCCGCGTCATCGCCGAGCCGAACCAGCCCCAGGTTCGGGGTCAGGGTCGTGAACGGGTAGTCCGCGATGCGGGGCTTCGCGGCGCTCACCCGGGCAATGAAGGACGACTTTCCGGCATTCGGGAAACCCACCAGGCCCACATCGGCAAGCAACCGAAGCTCGAGCCGGACCGTCCGGGCGACCCCGGCCTCCCCGGGCTCGGTGCGCCGGGGCGCCTGGTTGGTGGGCGTCCGGAAAACCGCGTTCCCCCGGCCGCCGCGGCCACCGGGGGCCACGGTGAGCGAACTGCCGTCCTCCACCAGGTCTCCGAGCAGCACGCCGGTCTCCTCGTCATAGGCCGCCGTGCCCGCCGGTACCCGCAGGCGAAGATCCTGCCCCGACCGGCCCTGCCGGTTGTTTCCGGAGCCGTGCCCGCCGGCGTCCGCCCGGTAGCTGGGCCGGAAGCGGTACGCGGCGAGCGTGTGGCGTCCCCGATCCGCGACCAGCACCACGCTTCCCCCGCGTCCGCCGTTGCCACCGTCGGGGCCGCCCCGGGGAACGAATTTCTCCCGGCGAAAGCTGAGGGCCCCATTCCCGCCGCGTCCCCCGGACAGCTTCAGGACGACCTCGTCAACGAGCATGGATCAACCGGCCGGGAGTACCGGTCGGGGTGCGGCCGCTCGGGAATCCGGCCGAAGGAAATCAGTCCGCGGAGATCGAGATGAACCGGCCCAGTCGCCCGCGGTTCCAGAACTCGACCACGCCACCGACCTTGGCGAACAGGGTGTCGTCATTCCCGCGTCCAACGTTGGAACCCGGCTTGAAGCGGGTGCCGCGCTGGCGGACCAGGATGGTTCCGCCGGACACTCGTTCGCCGGCGAAGCGCTTGACGCCGAGCCGCTTCGAATGGCTGTCGCGCCCGTTCCTGGAGCTTCCCTGTCCCTTCTTGTGCGCCACGGTGACCTCCCGATCGTTTCAGCCGCTTCTTCCGTCGTGGTTTCTCGTCCTGGCGTCCGTCCGGGCCGCAGTGAACCGATCTACTCTCCGGCGGACGAACCGTTCGCCGCGTCCGATGTTCCCTCGTGGATGGCCTCCACCCGAACCTGAACGCGAGCCTGCCGATGTCCCTGCTTTTTCCGGTAGCCCTTGCGCCGCTTGCGCTTGAAGACCAGCACCTTGGGGTCCCGGTAGTGCGACAGCACGGTCGCCGAAACCGTCGTTTCCGGAAGGTAGGGGCTCCCGATGCGGCAGGCGCCGCCCTCCGGATCCCGGACCATGAGCACGCGGTCGAACGAAACGGTCTCACCGTCCCTGGCGTCGAGCTTTTCGAGCGCGAGGCGCTGCCCGGGCTCGGCGCGGTGCTGCTTGCCGCCACTTTCGAAGATTGCGTACATGAGGTGTCTGCCCGGGGAAACGGGAGATTTTAGCAGCGGAGCGGGGTCCCGGAGAGGGCCATCAGGAAACCCGGATCGAGGCCAGCATGTCGGCGTTGTTCTTCGTCCGCCCCATCCGGCCGAGCAGCAGGGACATCGCTTCCATCGGCTTCAGGCCGGCAAGAGCCCGGCGAAGCAGGTGGGTCTTCGGCAGTTCTTCGGCCGAAAGGAGGAGTTCTTCGCGGCGGGTCCCGGACTGGTGGATGTCGATCGAGGGAAAGATCCTCGATTCCGCCAGCTTCCGGTCCAGAACCAGTTCCATGTTGCCGGTGCCCTTGAACTCCTGGAAGATGACCTCGTCCATCTGGCTCCCGGTGTCCACCAGCGCCGTCCCGAGGATGGTGAGGCTGCCGCCGTCTTCGATCTTGCGCGCGGCGCCGAAGAACTGACGGGGAAACTCGAGCGCCCGGGAATCGATACCGCCGCTCATGGTGCGGCCCTTCCCGCGCATCTCCCGGTTCGCCGCCCGGCCCAACCGGGTGATCGAGTCGAGCAGGATGACCACGTCTTCCTTCATCTCGACGAGTCGGCGCGCCTGCTCCAGCACGATCCGCGCGACGCGCACGTGGTCCGCGCTGCCGCTGTCCGCGGTCGAGGCCACGACCTCGGCCTTCGGAACCGAGCGCCGCATGTGCGTCACTTCCTCGGGGCGTTCATCGATCAGCAGAATGATGAGGTGGATTCCCGGGTAGTGGTCCGAGATGGAGGAGCCGATCTGTTCGAGCAGGATCGTCTTGCCGGTCTTGGGGGCCGCAACGATGAGGCCCCGCTGACCCCTCCCCACGGGGGCGATCAGGTCCACCACGCGAAGCGAAAGCGGAGCCGGTTCGGTGCGCGCCAGTTCGATCCGGGGGGCGGGATGCTCGCTGACCAGGTCGGCGTAGTTCCGCCGGGGAGGCAGGGCATCGACCGGGTAGCCGTTGACTTCCAGGACGGTGTGCAGCTCCGCGCGCGGCGGGCCGCCGCGCCGCCGGCCCCGCCTCGGCGGACCGTGGTAGCCGAGAATCGTGTGCCCCTCGCGGAGCTTGTAACGATCGATCAGGCCGAATGGGACCCGGACATCCGTGGCCCGGGGCAGAAAGTTGTTGGCGAGGAGACGTAGATGACCGCTGTCGCGCGGCCCGATGTCCAGCAGGCCGGTGATCTCGACGCGAGGGATTTCCGGTTCCCTGGTTTTCGGTTCCGGTTCCCTTTCGCCGGACCGGGGAACTGGTTCCACCACGGCGACCTCTTCCTTCGGGGCGGAGGCGGGCAAGTCGGGCATAGGCGTTTCCTGAGAGTTGTGGGGGCGTCTTCGCCAGAAAAGGGGTCTTTCGGTTGACGGGATCTGCGGGGCGGAGCCGCCGGTGGCGGCGCCGGAATAGGCAGGAACCTCTGATTCGCGGGCTCCGGAATGCGGACGGCGCCGGCACTGGCGAGGGTCGCTGAGCGGCAAGCCCTCGAGAGCGAAATCGGATCAGCGCATCGGCAGACGCACAAACCCGGCCCGCCAATCCGCGGATCGGAGTCCCCGGGAACGCCGGTCGTTATGGGCGGAACGAAACCGCTGTCGCTTGAGACCGGGTCACTATGGGTGGGGAACGCGCCACCACGAAAGCCGCGTCATCCCCCAGCGAATCCGGAAAGCAAGTCTAGCACGCACCAGCCCGATTGCCGGGCCGGAAGCCCGTCGGGGCCGGTCCTGCTACGCGGCTACCGAGCCTCGATGGACTGGACGGTCACCGTGGTCTGGTCGTCGCTGAGAACACCCGTAACGGTGACGTCCTGCCCCGCGAATTCCGTGACCTTCTCCTGATCGTCCACGGCGTAGACAGCGTCGTCGGCCTCCACGTAGAGCTGGAGCGCGGCCCCCATCTCGACGCACGCGATGGCGCATTCGGGATGCGTCATCCCGTCCATCATGTGCTCCTTGCCGCACATTTCGTCGGTGACGTGCGCCTCCCACGTCTGCTCCTGTGCCGGAGCCGCGAACGCGAACGCCGATGCTCCCACCAGGACGAACGCGAGGGAGACGGTGATGGCTGCGATTCGAATCAGGCGCATGGTGCCCTCCCGCCGGCGATCCCGCCGACTTTCACCGGGGATTGTGGCGCAGGCGCGAACTGCCCGGCCAGCCGTCAGGTCAGTATGCTCCGCGCCGTCCATGGGGAAAGCGCCAACCAGGCCGGTCAGCGGGATGCGGGACCACCTGCCCGCCGCCGCCCTGAAGCGCCGCGAAGCGTTCCGGCGGGTCGAGGAAGCGTTCGCCGCGCACGGATTCGTTCCTCTCGAAACCCCGGCGATGGAACGCCTCTCCACCCTGCTCGGGAAGTACGGCGAGGAGGGGGACCAGCTCATCTACCGGGTGCTCCACCGGGGCGAACGGTTGGCCCGGGCCCTCGGCCGGGATCCGGTGGAACCCGGAGACCTGGCCGAACTCGGCCTGCGTTACGACCTGACCGTCCCGCTCGCCCGGGTCACCGCCGAGTACCGCGCCCAGTTGCCGGCGGTGTTCCGCCGCTACCAGATCCAGTCGGTCTGGCGCGCGGACCGCGCCCAGCGCGGGCGGTTCCGGGAGTTCACCCAGTGCGATGCCGACATCGTGGGGAGCAGTTCGCTGGTCGCCGATGCCGAGGCGCTGGTGGTCCTGCACGCGTCGCTGGCGGCCCTCGGTTTTTCGGACTTCACGATCCTGCTGAACCACCGGGAGTTGCTCCGGGCGCTGATCGCGGCCAGCGGGATCCCCGCCGACTCCGAGCAGGAGACGCTCGTGGTCCTCGACAAGATCGGCAAGATCGGCCGGGAAGCGGTGGAAACGGAGCTCGGCGGCCTCGCCGCGGTGGGACCGGATCGGGCACGGCGGCTCCTCGACCTGGTTCCGGACGATGCCGAGGATCGGGGTGGTGACCTCGAACGGCTCCGGGAGTTGGGTGGGGCGCTACCCGAGGGCCCGGGGAGAAGCGCGGCTTCGGACCTCATCGGGCTGTTCGACGCGCTCGACGGCGCCCTGGGGGAGACCGCCCCGATCCGTTTCTCACCAAGCCTCGCCCGTGGCCTGAGCTACTACACGGGACCGATCTTCGAGGTCGTGGCGGCGGGCGGCGCGGGCTCGCTCGCCGGGGGCGGCCGCTACGACGGACTCGTCGGGATGTTCAGCGGAAGGGACACGCCGGCGGTGGGGTTTTCGCTGGGAATGGAGCGCATCCTCATGCTCCTCGAGGAGGGCGGTGTGTTCTCGGCCGAGGGGGCGGCCCCGCAGGCCATGCTCTGCCCGCTTCCGGGAATCGCGGTCCGCGACACGCTCCGGGTGGCGCGGACCCTGCGCGCCGCGGGAGTGCGGCTCGAAGTGCAGGTCGACTCGTTGAAGAAGCTCGGAAAGCAACTCGCGCGCGCAGTGGCCGCCGGCATTCGGTTCGCGCTCATCCTCGGCCCGGACGAACTCGGGGACGGCCGCTGCACCGTGCGCAACCTGGAGACGGGGGAGCAGCGCACGGTCCCGCTCGCCGAAGTTCCGAACAACCTGACGTAGGAGCGCCGGACCTCCAGGCCGGCGTGGCCCAAAGGGGAGGCGACGCCTCCGATCCGATCAGTCCACCGGTGTCAGGAGCACCCGACCGCGGTCACGGATCCGCGGATTCAGCGGATCGGCCCTGCCCTCTCGCGGGTCCGGGAGCCGTTCGATGCGGAATCGTTTCCCCTCGCTGAAGTACTCGGGCTCCCGCATCGGAGGCAAGGGCCGCGACGGATCGCGAACGTAGAGTCCGTTCTCGGTCTCGCGCATCGCACCCACGAACACGATTTCGCGCCACTTCCGGACGGGAACGCTGAACGCTCCCCGCTCCCCTACCGGCTTCAGGTCGTGAAAGGGACCACGGTCAGGCACGGAGAGAACGGATCGACGCTTCTAGGATAGGCGCGGTCTCATGGCGCAGGTTCACATCGTGCTCGTCCGGCCCCGGCGGCCCGAGAACATCGGCGCGGTCGCCCGGGCGATCGGGAATACGGGCCTCGCCGGGCTGCGGCTGGTGCAGCCCGGGGACTGGCGCACCGTCGAGGCGTTCCGCATGGCCTGGCAGGCGGAAGACGTACTCGAGGACGCCGCGGTCTTTCCGACGCTCGCCGAGGCCGTCGGCCGCTGTCGTCTCGTGGCCGGGCTGAGCGGACGGGGCCGGGAAGTGATCCAGCACCTCACGCCGCGGGAGCTGGCCGGCGAGATCGCTGCGATCGAAGCCGAGGGTGAGGTGGCGGTGGTCTTCGGCAACGAATCCAGCGGCCTCACCCTCGAAGAGCGCAAGCTCTGCCAGCGGCAGGTGCGGATA
>LXNJ01000622.1_pt1 | contig 24077 bp, 23 predicted proteins | sample 809081 | NCBI WGS metagenome assembly LXNJ01 (sample SAMN04870510, study PRJNA318959) | sponge metagenome | biome: sponge; feature: marine sponge reef; material: water | host: Petrosia ficiformis | place: Greece: Milos, Mediterranean Sea | collected 2013-05-29 | depth 5-7 m | reverse complement strand
TCGCACCCCTGGCGGCTGTGTCGAATGCCGTTCGAGATCAGTTGGGGTTCCGGATTCCGGACCTGCCACTGTCCCCGCCGAGGATTCTGGAAGCCATCGACGAACAGGGCGGGGGCGACTGACCCCGCGGCAGGTCGCGGCCAAATGCGCGACCGGGGACTTGCGGTTGCCCTGGACAAGGTCCCCGCGCCGGGCGATTGACGTTCCTGACGGGTAAACGGCGGGTCGCGAAAACTCGCCGACACCCCACGGGTGCTGACTAACGGCGGGGCCTTGGCAGTTTGCCAGTGAGCGACATCGGCCCGAAGCCGCGTCAGAAATGGCTTAAAACTCACTTGTGACCGCAACGGCGGGAATGGATAGAATCCCCGCCCTTCCACGCCTCGGATCGCCCGCCCTTGGAACTCCTGTTCGACTACCTCGGTTTTCTTGCCAAGACGGCAACCATCGTGGTTGCCGCGCTCATCATCCTATCCGCCGTCGCCTCCGTAGCCGCCCAGCGCGCCATGCGCGGGGCGCCGATGGGCCACATCCAGGTGGTTCGTCTGAACGAACTCCTGCACGACATGCGCCGCACGATCGAGGACGCCGGGCTGCCCCAATCGGCGGCGAAGAAGCAACGCAAACGCGATGCGAAGGCACGCAAGAAGGAACGTCACGACGAGGCCCGGCGGCGCGTCTTCGTGTTGAGCTTCGAAGGCGATCTGGCCGCCAGCGGCGTGGACTCGCTGCGTCGGGAGATCTCGGCCGTGTTGGGCACGGCAAGGGACGAGGACGAGATCGTGGTTCGCCTCGACAGCGCCGGCGGCATGGTGCACGGCTATGGACTCGGTGCCTCCCAGCTTGCGCGGATTCGCGGCAAGGGCATCAGACTAACCGTTGCGGTGGACAAGATTGCCGCGAGCGGCGGCTACATGATGGCGGCGGTTGCCGATCGCATCCTGGCGGCCCCGTTCGCGGTGGTAGGCTCCATAGGCGTCGTGGCGCAGATCCCCAATGTGCATCGCCTGCTCAAGAAACACGACGTGGATGTCGAGGTGCTTACCGCTGGCCGCTACAAGCGCACATTGGACTTGCTCGGCGAGAACACGGCGGAGGGTAGGGAGAAGCTCCGCGACGAGTTGCATGACGCCCACGCCCTGTTCCAGGAATTCATCGGCAGCTACCGCTCCGGGCTCGATCTGGAGACCGTTTCCACCGGCGAGGCGTGGTACGGTCAACGGGCTCTGGATCGGTCGCTGGTCGATGAACTGGTCACCAGCGACGAGTACCTGGCATCGGCGTGCGACGAAGCGGACATCTTCGAAGTGTCCTGGGTACAGCCGAAGAAGCCGATCGAGCGGCTGTTCGGTCAGGCGACCCTCGCCGTTGGCAAGCTAATCGACCGATTCATGGATCGAACAATGGGAGGATTGAGATGACCGCCAAGGGGTTTCGCGCGTTCCGTGTCTCGAGGACGGAGGATCGGCGGTACACGCGAAGCGTTGTCGAGCGCGACGTCGCCGAATTACCGGATGGCGAGTTGCTGATCGAGGTCGTGTACTCCTCGCTGAACTACAAGGACGCCCTGTCCGCGACCGGCAATCCCGGTGTGACGCGTAACTTTCCCCACACACCCGGCATCGACGCGGCGGGAACCGTCCTGGAATCCACTTCCGCCGAGTTCCGACCGGGCACCGACGTCATCGTGATCGGTTTCGATCTCGGGATGAACACCCCGGGCGGCTTCGGTCAACGCATCCGTGTTCCTGCAGGGTGGGCCGTGGCCGTGCCCGACGGTTTGGACGCCCGATCGAGCATGATTCTCGGCACGGCGGGATTCACCGCCGCGCTTTGCATCGACAAGCTGGAACAGGCCGGTATGACCCCCGGTGGCGGGCCGGTGCTTGTGACGGGTTCGACCGGCGGCGTGGGATCCGTGGCCGTCAAGCTGCTCGCCAAACTCGGCTACGAGGTCCACGCGGGTACGGGGAAGGCCGATCGGCATGACTACCTGCGGAATCTCGGTGCCAGCGCGACCGTATCCCGGGAGGATCTCGAGGCCGGTGCCGAACGCCCCTTAGGCCGCGAGACCTGGGGCGGCGTGGTCGATACGGTGGGTGGCCAGATCCTCGTCAACGCCGTGAAGTCGCTGCGCTACGGGGCGAGCCTCGCCGCTTGTGGGTTGGTCGCTTCGCCCGAGATTCCAGCTACGGTGTTTCCGTTCATCCTCCGTCACGTCAACCTGCTCGGTGTCGACTCCGTGGAATTGCCGATCGTGGACAAGAAAAGGATCTGGACCAAGCTCGCCGGGTCCTGGAGACTCGACGGGCTCGAGGCACTGGTCGAGCCGCTCAATCTGGATACGCTGTCCGATGCAATCGACCGGATGCTGGCCGGGGCCATGGTGGGACGCGGCCTCGTGGACCCCAACGGCTGATGCGTTTCCCGCTCGGCGCGGCAGTCGCGTTCACGGTCGTCCTTGTCCTGGCCTCTTGCGATGCGGTGCCGGCGGAGAGCCCCTTGGTAGCACAAGGCGACGAATCCCAAGCCGAGCCGCCGGAACTCCATCCGGTGGACAGCTTGTTTGGCCATCTGGCCTACGAGGAAACCGCGGAAACCTTGGCGGATGCGGGGCGTTATCGGGACACCGGACGCGTCGTGCAATTGCGGGCCGAGGCCGCACGAGCGTTCCGGGCCATGCAACAGGCCGCCCGGCAAGCCGGGGTAGAGCTGGTACCGATCTCCGGTTTCCGAACCAAGAGCTACCAGAACGGGTTGTTTTCGCGGGCGATCCGCAAGTATGGCGCCGAGCAGTCGGCCGCCCGCTGGGTCGCGCCCCCCGGGTATTCCGAACACCATTCGGGGCTCGCCCTCGACATCGGCGCACTCGAAAGTCCCGGGACGGACGTCGAGACGACATTCGAGGACACCGCTGCGTTCGCTTGGCTCCAGGACAACGCGCACCGGTTCGACTTCGAGATCTCCTTCCCGAGGGACAATCCCCAGGGCGTGTCCTACGAACCCTGGCACTGGCGCTACACCGGCCTCGCCGATAGTCCGTAGGCACCCTCAGTCACGTCGCAATCTCTCCGACACCGCGATCGGACTGGGATAGCGGAACACCACGAGGTAGCTGGACAACAGCAGGGTGACCACGGTCGCACCCTGAACCACGTGGGCGGCCTCCGCCGACAGCAGCGCCGCCCCCGCAACGAAAACCAGCAGCAGCGAGAACTCGCTTGTCTGGCCGAGCCGATAGCCGACTTCCCTGGACACCCCATCGGGCTCCTTCTGCCAGCGTAGCAGCGCGCGAAACACCGGCGGTTTGCAGGCAACGAGCACGATGGCGAGCACCAGCGTGGGTAGCCAGACGTCGAGCAGCATGGACGGATTGATGGCCGCGCCCACGGCGAAGAAGAACAGGACGAGGAAGAAATCCCTTAAGGGTCGCAGGTTCTCGGTGATGTACTGCGCGATGGGTGAGTTGGCGAGTGACACGCCCGCCACGAATGCCCCGATTTCCCAGGACAGGTAGAGAGCCTGCGAAAGGCTGGCGATCCCCAGACACCAGCCGACGGCCAACAGGAACGTGAACTCCTGGAAGACATCGAAGCGCTTCAGGAGCGGCACCACGAAGAACCGGACGCCGAGGTAGGCGACCAGGGCGACCACCGGCAGGGCGACTAGCACCGTGAGGGTGGTCGACAAGACACTGCCTTGGGCGTCGAAACCGGCGAGGACCAACAGCGCGATGATGGCGACGAGGTCCTGGATCAGCAGCAGGCTGATGACGATCTCGCCGATGTGACGGTGGTGGAGCACGGTCGTTGGCAGCAGCTTGATGCCGAGAATCGTGCTGGAGAACACGCACGCCGTACCGGCGATCGCGGCTTCGACCAGGGTGAAACCAAAGGCGAACATCACGCCGAAACCCAGTCCGAAGAACACCACCGTGCTGGCCAAGGCGGTCAACACGGATTCGCCGATCATGTCCTTGAGTTTGGCGGGCGGAAGGTCCAGGCCGACCAGGAACAGCAGGAAGATGATGCCGATCTCGCCGATCTCGGCGAGCAACCGGTCGTCCGATACGAGCGCGATTCCGTGCGGCCCCACCAGGCAGCCGATCGCGATGTAGGCCACGATCAGTGGCTGTCGCGTATAGAGCGCAACAGCAGCCAGGGCGGCCGCGCCCGTGAAGATGATGAAGAAGGACTCGATGATGCCGACGTGCATGGTGGCTATGGTGCCTCATCCGGCGCCCGGTGATCACCATGAAGTTCCCACGCCGGGCCGGGCCGCGGCGGCGCAAGGAACACGGGACCGTGGGGGACGGGCCGAGGAGTCTGTGCCTTGCAGCCGCAGGAAGTGCCGCTGCAAGGCGCGGAGTCCCGGGGCGGTGGGGGCGGGGCCAGACGGGGAGCGCGCCCCCTTGCGGGCGCGGACGAGCGGTCTGGCGGCGTTGTCCCGTCCCGTGGTCCAGGCCGAAATGTCCGCCGTGGGCGACCGCGCGCCCTCGGCTGCAACAGGCACGGGACGCGACGAGCGCGTCCCCTACCAGGCCTGTGGCGTAAACCCTAGCGGAGTTCCGCCGCACGCCGATAGGGCGGCGGCTGCCGAAATGAACCTTGGTAGTGGTCGCTCATGCGCCGAATGCAGGCGATCGCCACTGCCGCCTGGGACCGGTCCGCCAAGTCGAACGCATCGAAGCCGCAACGGTGCATGTATTCGCAAAGATCGGGAACGATCTCGCCGAAGGCGCGAAGTTCGCCGTCGTATCCATAGCGACTCCTCAACAGCTTGCCGAAGGTCAGGCCGCGGCCATCGGCAAATACGGGAAAGCGCACCGCTACCACGGGGGCTTCGACTATCCGGGGCGCTACCTGCTCCACCGCCGTATCGCCGTCGAACCAAGCACCCGCACCGTCGGGGGACTCTAGCCACGCCTCGAAAGGGGCGATCAGTCCGGGACGAGCCGGACCCTCTTCCACGAGTGTCCACTCGTCGACGGCGACGGTTGGGGCGCGGTCGGGCCCGCTTTGGGGCGCCTTAACCAGCACGGGCGGTCTTTTTGAACCGATTCGCCGGTGGACTAGCGTTCCGTTTCCGAAGAACCGTGACAACCCGCACGGCGTTGCCGCTTGCACGACGCGACACAAAGCGAGGATGTGCCGCCCTCAAAACAAGCACTTAGCCAAGTCCCCCATTCGTTTGTCCGCTTGCGGACGATGTCATGTTATTCAGAAGCGGCACACTAGCGCCCGCATGAAGACGAGCAACAACGGTCTTGGGACGGGAACTCCTGGCGTGTACCGCGGGGTCTCTCGAGTAGACTCGCCGTTTGAAGGGTTCGACCCCAATGCGTCTGACCGTGTCCAGGAAAATCTCCCCGTCGGCTCTTTCCTCGACGTATACGTCGAGGATCCACTCGATCACGTCGGGAATGTCGGCACGGCTGAAGGCGGGTCCGAGTATTCGTCCGAGGGATGCGTCTTCGGCCTGGTTGCCGCCGATCGATACCTGGTAGAACTCCTCGCCGCGCTTGTCCACGCCGAGAATACCGATGTGGCCGACATGGTGGTGGCCGCAGGCGTTCATGCAGCCCGAGATATTCAGGTCTATGGGTCCTAAGTCGTGGAGATAGTCGTAGTCGTCGAAGCGTCGTTGAATCGCTTCGGCGACGGGGATCGACTTGGCGTTGGCCAATGCACAGAAATCGCCGCCGGGGCAGCAGACCATGTCGGTGAGCAGACCCGCATTGGCTTGTCCGAGCATCTCTGCGCATGCCAGGTCGAAAAGGGTTTTCAGGTCACGTTGGCGGACGTCGGGTAACACCAGGTTCTGCTCGTGCGAGATGCGGATCTCGCCGAAACCGAAACGTTCCGACCAGGACGCCACGGCGTCCATCTGTTCGTCGGTGACATCGCCCGGTGGTACGCCGGTGGCCTTGGTGGACAACGTCACGATGGCGTAGCCGGACTGCCTGTGTGGGGCAACGTTGTGCCGCATCCAGGCGTTGAACGACCGGTCACGTAAGCGCTCCACCGCCAGGTAGCCCGCTTCGTCCGGCAATTGTTCGTATGTCGGCTGCTTGAAGTGAGCGCGTATCCGTTCGACTTCGCTTACCGGGAGTTGGGTTGGTCCGTCGCGCAGGTGCTCCCATTCGGCGTCCACTTGCTCGCGGAATTTCTCCGGCGTCATGGCGCGCACGAGGATCTTGATCCGCGCCTTGTACTTGTTGTCGCGACGACCGTAGCGGTTGTAGATCCGCAGAATGGCTTCGAGGTAGCTGAGCAGGTGTTCCTCGGGCAGTCCTTCGCGAATCAGCTTGCCAACCACGGGGGTTCGGCCGAGGCCCCCACCGACCAGAAAGTCGAAACGGGGCGAGGCGTCGTCGTCAAGACGGACCCGGATGCCGATATCGTGTACATGGGTCGCGGCACGGTCCGTCGTGGCGCCGTTGACGGCGATCTTGAACTTGCGGGGCAGCCAGTCGAACTCCGGATGATAGGTCGACCACTGCCGGATAATTTCGCAATAGGGTCGGGCATCAACGACCTCGTCGGCGGCAACACCCGCGAACTGATCCGTCGTGACGTTGCGGATGCAACTGCCGCTGGTCTGGATGCAGTGCATCCGTACCTCGGCGAGGCGGGCGAGTATGTCCGGCACGGCTTCGAGTTCCGGCCAGTTGATCTGCATGTTCTGTCGTGTCGTCAGGTGGCCGTAGCCCTTGTCGTAGTCCCTTGCGATGCCGGCAAGCGCGCGAAGCTGCGTCGCCGACAACGTTCCGTACGGCACGGCGATGCGCAACATCGGTGCCAAGCGCTGGATATAGAGCCCGTTCCGCAGCCGCAGTTGCATGAACTGATCGTCCGTGAGTTCCCCGGCAAGGAAGCGCTTCGTCTGGTCCCGGTACTGTTCGACACGCTCCTCGACGAAGCGCTGGTCGAACGTGTTGTATTGGTACATATTCGGACAAGCGGAACGGATGAGAACCGCGACACGTTGCCAGAAATCCCCCGGCAGGAGAAACAACGAAACCGACTATCGTTAGAACCCGTGTTTCGCCCTGGCCGTCAGTCGGGACGGGAGAACGATAGCCAGCGCGCGGCTTCCTGCACATCGACCCCCTTGCGTCGGGCGTAGTCGGCCAACTGATCGTCGGCAACCCTGCCGACGCCGAAGTACCGGGCGATCGGATGGGAGAAATACCAGCCGGCGACGCTTGATGCAGGCCACATGGCGAAGTTCTCGGTGAGCTTTGCTCCGGTGCGGCGGGTGGCGTCGAGAAGCTCAAACAGGGTCGCCTTTTCGGTGTGGTCCGGGCAGGCGGGATATCCCGGTGCGGGCCTTATCCCCAGATACTTTTCACCGATGAGTTCGTCGCTATCGAGCGCCTCGTCGGGGGCGTAACCCCAATGGGTCTTGCGGACCTCTTCGTGCAGTGCTTCGGCAAACGCCTCGACCAATCGGTCAGCCAGGGCCTTGGTCATGATCGATCGGTAGTCGTCGTCATGGAAGCGGCGTAGCACGGTGTCGATCTCGGCACCGACGCTGACCACGAAGCCGCCGAGGTAGTCCGGTTGCGGATACGCCGCGATGAAGTCGGCGAGGCAGAGGTTGACCGTCGCGTTGGGGTTTTGCTGGCGCAGGTGGTGCAGGCGCGCCAGGGATGCGCCCCGGCTTTCATCGGTCCAAAGCTCGATATCGTCGGTGCCGGCCCGGTTGGCGGGCCAGAAGCCGACGACACCGCGCGCGGTGAGAAGCGCACCGTCGACGATCTCGCCCAGCAGGGTCCGCGCATCCCGATAGAGGTCGGTTGCGGACTCGCCGACCACCGGGTCGTCGAGGATGGCGGGGAATCGGCCGGCCAGTTCCCAGGTGCGGAAGAACGGCGTCCAGTCGATGTACGGGATCAGCTGTTCGACCGGGTAGTGGTCGAACTCTCGCAATCCGAGGAAGCGAGGGACAGGCGCGCTATAGCTCGACCAGTCGAAAGCGGGGCGGTGTTCCAGGGCTTCCGTATAGGGCCGCAATGGGCGCTGGCGGCGACCGGCGTTTCGGTCGCGAACAACCTGGTAGTCGTCGGCGGTGGTCGCGAGAAACGGCTCACGTAGCTCATCGGACACCAACGACTGGCAAACGCCGACGCTGCGCGATGCATCCGTCACGTATACCACCGGATGTTCGTAGGCCGGATCGATCTTGACTGCCGTATGCGCCTTCGAAGTCGTCGCACCGCCGATCAGCAAGGGTAGGTCCATGCCCCGTCGCTGCATCTCGCTTGCGACGTGGACCATCTCCCCGAGCGAGGGGGTAATCAGTCCGGACAGGCCGACGAGGTCGGCGCCGATCCGCTCGGCCGTGTCGAGTATCGTCTCGGCCGGGACCATGACGCCGAGATCGTGAACCTCGAAGTTGTTGCACTGGAGTACGACGCCGACGATGTTCTTGCCGATGTCGTGGACGTCGCCCTTGACGGTGGCCATAACGATCCTTCCCCGGGTATCCATCCCGGTTGCGCTGCCTGAACCTTGCTTGGCGGCCGCCTTCTCGGCCTCGATGAACGGAACGAGATGGGCAACCGCCCGTTTCATGACCCGGGCGCTCTTGACCACCTGGGGCAGGAACATCTTGCCGGCGCCGAATAGGTCACCGACGGTGTTCATGCCATCCATCAACGGTCCCTCGATGACCTCGATGGGACGGTCGGCATGCACCCGGGCCTCCTCGGTGTCCTCGACAATGTAGCGGTCAATGCCGTTGATCAGGGCGTGGCTCAAGCGCTTTTGGACCGGAGCGTCCCGCCAAGCGGTGTCCTCCTGCTGCGACGATGTGCCGGCGCCGCTGTAGCGTTGGGCGACTTCGAGCAAGCGCTCCGTGGCGTCGCTGCGCCGGTTGAGCACGGCGTCTTCCACCGCCGCCTTGAGATCCGATGGAATGTCCTCGTAGATCGCCAGTTGTCCGGGATTGACGATCCCCATGGTCAACCCGGACTCGATGGCGTGGTAGAGGAAGACCGCGTGGATCGCTTCCCGTACCCGATCATTGCCCCGGAACGAGAACGAGACGTTGCTGACGCCGCCGGAGGTATGGGCGAGGGGGAGGTTTTGCGTCTGCCAACGTACGGCGTCGATGAAGTCCCTCCCGTAGTTGCGATGCTCCTCGATGCCGGTGGCGATGGCGAAGATGTTGGGATCGAAGATGATGTCTTCGGGGGGAAAGCCGGCTTCGTCGACGAGCAACCGATACGCCCGCGCCATGACGTCCTGGCGCTTGGTCAGCGTATCGGCCTGTCCTGACTCGTCGAACGCCATCACGACGGCGGCAGCACCGTAGCGACGACACGCCCGGGCCTGCTCGAGGAACGGACCTTCGCCCTCCTTCATGCTGATGGAATTGACGATCGACTTACCCTGTACGCAGCGCAGCCCGGTTTCGATCACGTTCCAGTCGCTGGAGTCGATCATGACCGGTACCCGCGCGATGTCGGGTTCGCCCGCGACGAGGTCGAGAAAGCGCTGCATGGCGGCAGGACCGTCCGTCATGCCCTCGTCCATGTTGACGTCGATTATCTGGGCGCCGTTCTCCACCTGTTGCCGCGCGATGTCCAGGGCATCACCGTAGTCCCCGGCCTTGATGAGCCGTCGGAACCGGGCGGAACCGGTCATATTGGTCCGCTCGCCGACGTTCACGAACAGCGAGTCGTCATCGATGACCAGCGGCTCCAAACCCGCGAGCGCGAGACGGGGTTGGTGGACGGGCCTTGGCCGCGGCTTGGCCTTGCGGGCCCGCTCGCTTAACGCACGGATATGCTCCGGCGTCGTGCCGCAGCATCCGCCGACCAGGTTGACGAGGCCACGCTCCATGAAGTCGCCGACGGTCTCTGCCATCTCCTCGGGCGTCTCGTCGTACTCACCGAACTCGTTGGGGAGGCCGGCGTTCGGATGCACGCTCACGAAGGTCGTCGCAACCTTGGCGAGCGCCTCGACGTGGGGCCGCAGGGCTTCCGATCCAAGCGCGCAGTTCAAGCCGACGATCAAGGGTTCGGCATGGCGGATCGAGTGCCAGAACGCTTCCGGGGTCTGCCCCGACAGCGTTCGGCCGCTAGCGTCCGTTATGGTGCCGGATACCATCACCGGCAAGCGCTCTCCGGTCCCCTCGAAGACGTCCTCCAAGGCGTATAGCGCAGCCTTGGCGTTCAAGGTATCGAACACGGTCTCGACCATGATGAGATCGACGCCGCCCGCGACGAGGCCCCGGGCGGCTTCCGCGTAGGCCTCGACGAGTTCGAGGAAACGGATGTTGCGTGCTCCCGGATCGTTCACGTCCGGCGAGATGCTGGCGGACCGGTTGGTCGGTCCGATGACGCCCGCCACCCATCGCGGTTCCCCCGGGCGGCTGAATTCGTCGGCGGTTCGGCGTGCGATGTCCGCCGCGGCGACATTCATCTCGAAGACGATGTCTTGAAGGCCGTAGTCGGCTTGCGCGATTCGCGTTGCGCTGAAGGTGTTTGTCTCGACGATGTCCGCACCGGCTTCCAGGTACGCCCGGTGGGTGGCCGCAACGATGTCGGGTCGGGTCAACGAGAGAACGTCCCCGTTGCCCTTGAGGGACAGGTTGTGACCGCGGAAACGATCGCCCCGGTAGTCCGGTTCGCCCAGGTTGTAGGCCTGCTGCATGGTGCCTGTGGCGCCGTCAAGGACCAGAAGGCGTTCGCTCAAGGCCCGGGCTAGCGCGACCTTATGATCGCCCTGGGAGTCTCGCTTACCGCGAACCCCTACGGCGCAAGCGCCTAGCGGGGCGGGTGTGTTTCGGTTGTACGCCATATCAGTTCCAAGAGCGCAATCCTACGGCGCATGGGCGTGCCACGGTGTGAACGTGGCCGAGATTCGGCGTGAAGGCACTTCATGACATCGCCGATACACTAGCCCCAGCCGCGGTACGCCCGGGCCGAGGCGCGGTGCTAAGATGAAGTGCCTCCGAGGACTGGACCCGACCGCAACGGGACCGATGAGATTGTAAGTGTCTGACGATGGATCGGGTTGGTGTCTTTGTCGATGCGGGCTACCTGCTCGCGGAGGGAGCTCGGGCCTTGTCCGGTCGAAGGGTCGCCCGATCTGAGGTTGTCCTCGACCACTCGACCGCTGTCCGCCATCTGGCGCGCTTCGCCCGCGAAAAGGCACGAATGCCGCTGCTGCGGATCTACTGGTACGACGGCACGGCGAACCGGCCAACCCGAATGCAGGTTGCCATGGCCGAGCAGGCCGATGTCAAACTGCGACTTGGCCGAGTCGATGCCGCCGGTCGCCAGAAGGGCGTTGATGCGCTGATCGCCAGCGACATGGTTACCCTGGCGCGGAACCGCGCGATGACGGATTGCGTGCTGCTGTCTGGCGACGACGAGCTACGCATCGCCGTCGCCGAGATCCAGCAACTCGGCATTCGCGTGCATCTCCTCGGCATCAGTCCAACCCCGCGCACGCAATCCCGATTGCTCAGACAAGAGGCGGACTCGACGACGCAATGGGGTGCGGACACGCTAACGGCCTTCATCGACTGCCGATCTCGTGGGCCGAGCGACAGCGACCAGCCGCGCTCGACCGAACGCCTCCGCGCTGGGCGGCGGCGCGTCGATTCACCGCCTGCGGCAAGCGGTGGTCACCCGTTCGCCCAGCAGGTGGTCCGTCAGGTGCTGATCAACGAATTCGTGGGGCGAACCGGGCACTATCCGCGCTCCCGGGCTGCCGCAGCAGCGCACAGCGATTTGCACGGCGAACCGCCGCCGGTTTAGTATTCCCGAGTGTTTTAGTCGGGAATGGCCAATGGTAGACATCTCGAAAGCCGCACAAGCCTATCTACGCGACCTGCTTGCCAAGCAGGATCCGGGTTGCGGCATCCGCATTTTCGTTGCCCAGCCCGGCACGACGAACGCCGAAACGTGCATTGCGTACTGCCGTGACGGTGAACAGCAAGACGGCGACGCGCCGGTGCAGTACGACGGTTTCACGGCGTGGTTCGAGTCCCGTAGCGAACCCTACCTCGTGGACGCCGTGGTGGACTTCCAGGAGGACCGGTTGGGTGGCCAGTTGACCATCAAGGCTCCCAATGCGCGGGTTCCGAGCGTCGACGAGAATTCACCGTTGGAGGACCGCATCAACTACGTCCTCTACAACGAGATCAACCCGGGGCTCGCCGCTCACGGCGGCCAGGTCACCCTGGTCGAGATCGTGGACGAGACCGCCGCCGTTCTCCAGTTCGGTGGGGGCTGCCAGGGTTGTGCGGCGGTCGACATCACCCTGAAGCAGAGCGTTGAGCGGTCGTTGTTGGAGCAGATTCCGGAATTGACCGAGATCAGGGACGTCACCGACCACTCCATGACGGAAAACGCCTATTACCGGTAGCCTTGCCTTCTGCGGCTCGGACCGTCGGGGACGGGCTTGTCCCGTACCGCCCAAGCCCCAGGCGGCGTGGCCGGCGCGGGCGACGACAAGCGTCGCCCCTACGATGCCTTTGCGGGCACGAGGCGTTCGACTAACGGGTCGTGCAGCGTCGTTGCCAGTTGGCGCAGCATCACCTCGGTGTCGTTCCAGCCTACGCACGCATCCGTGATCGAGACACCGTAGGTCAAGTCCTGTCCGATCGGTTGGTTTCCGGCTTCGATATTGCTCTCGACCATGATTCCGACGATGGAGCGGTTGCCATCGACGACCTGGTTGGCGACGGCGTCGACAACCACGCCTTGGCGCTCGTGGTCCTTGTTGGAGTTGTCGTGCGAGCAGTCGACCATGATGTTGACCGGCAGATTTGCGGCCAACAGCTTCGACTCGCATCGCTCGATGGCCCGGACATCGTAGTTGGGTCCCCGGTCACCCCCGCGCAGGACGATATGCGCGTTGGGGTTGCCGAGGGTTTGGATCAACGCGACGCGTCCCAGGGCGTCGATACCGAGGAACCGATGCGCCCCGGAGACGGCTTTGAGCGCATTGACCGCCACGTCGATCGAGCCGTCGGTGGCGTTCTTCAAGCCAACCACCGATGACAATCCGGATGCCATCTCCCGGTGTGGCTGCGATTCCGCAGTCCGCGCCCCAATGGCGGACCAGGCGATCAGATCCTGCAGGTATTGCGGCGTCATCGGGTCCAGGGCTTCCGTCGCAATTGGCATCCCCCGAGCCGCGATGTCGACAAGAATCCTTCGGGCGAGACAGATTCCATCCTCGACGTGGCCGGTGTCATCGAGATAGGGATCGTTGATGAGGCCTTTCCATCCGGTGGACGTCCGCGGCTTCTCGAAATAGGCGCGCATGACAATGTAGAGCGTGTCGCGCGTCTCCCTGGCCAATCGCGACAACCTGTCCGCGTAGTCGAGGGCCGCCCGGGAGTCGTGGATCGAGCAGGGTCCCACGACAACGAGCAGTCGGTGGTCGCGTCGTTCCAGGATGTCCTCGATTCGCCGCCTGGCTTCCACCACGCCGCGAAGCAATGCGTCGCTCGCCGGATGCCTGCTCTTGACCTCCCTGGGCGTGGGCAGCGTTCGCTGCGCCGCGATCCTGAGATTCTCCGTTTCGATTGTCACTGTCGAGCCCTCAAAGAAAAACCCCGATGGCCACGTCGCCGATCGGGGTTTTCACGAAGGGCGACAAAGGCGCCCTCGGTGTGGAGCACGCCTACCGATCGAAAAACCAATACCATGCGCCGCTAGCGGCGTTGGCTTTGGGTGAGCCCGTGAGGCCCGTATCGGTAAGCGTCGCGTTCATTTGGCGGCGGATTCTGTCGGTGTCCGGTCGTGATGTCAAGCATCGTCGGGGGCGCAATGACCGTGGTTTTCAGCACGCCGGAAAGGCCGAGCCGAACAGGCCTGTGGTATTCTCGTCAGTCGTTCACGCGGCGGAATCCTTAAACGCATGTGGCACCTCATTGAGGACTTCTTCGAGCAGGGCGTGGTGGTCAAGCTCTTTCTCGCGGTTGGCTGGCTCGCCGTTGTCATCATGGTCGCCAGTCTGATCGATCTGTTGCTGTTCTAGCGCCACCGCCGTCCACACATGTGGCTCAAATCGCTCACCGACCAACAGCGTGAAGCTCTGCTCGGGCTTGCCCACAACGTCGTCGTCTCCGACGGGATTCTCGACCCGAACGAGGAGGACATGCTCGACGAGTTCAAGCGGGAGATGGCGTTGAAACCCGACGCCGTCTCGGACTACCTGGAACTCGAAGGCATCGGCGATATTTTCGATTCGCGGCGTGCGCGGACGGTGGCCGTGCTGAACCTTCTGCGCTTGTCCTACGTCGATGGCGCGTTCGAAATCGAGGAAGAGTGCCTGTTGAAGGAGGTGGCCCGAGCCTTCCGGATCAGCGATGCCGACTTCGCGTTGATGGACAACTGGGTACGACGTCTCGTTGGCTTGGAACAGGAAGCGCGCGACCTCATGGCACCTTGAAGCGTGCCTGATCTAGGCGTTCGGGACGCGCCCTTAGCCCAGCAACACCTGCTTCGCCAGGTTCAACGTCGCCGCCAGGTAGTCGCTACCGCCCCGGTCCGGGTGCAGTTTCTGCATGAGACGCCGGTGTGCGTCGACGATTTCCTCTTGGGAAGCGCCCGTCGATAGGCCGAGGACCGCAAGAGCCTGTTCCCGGTCCATGTCCCGATCGCCCGATGGTCGCTGACGCTCGCTCGCTTCGTCGGACCATTCGGGGAACCGACGGTCCAAGTAGGCTTCGAGTAGTTGCAGGGAATCGGTCGACGTGAGTTCGTCATGGAGCGAGCGGAGGGCCGACAGATCGAGGTCCGACAATCGCTGCCCGGCGAACGTCCCCGTGAGGATATCGCCGTCCATGTCGCCGCTCTCGTGCACCAGGGTCATCCGCAAGTCGCCCGTAGCCACCGTCGACGTTGCCGGGCCGCCATTGCCCGGTGGCACATTCGCGCCTTGCATCCGGGATCGGATGAAATGGCCAATCATCGGTCCGAGGACGAGCCCCAGCACCCAACGCAGAACGGGCAGGGCCCCGGCGAAGAGGGCAGCCAGCCAATGCAGGCGTCCGCTCCCCGCCATAATCACCAACGTGACCCCAAGCACGGCAGCGGCGGACCAGCCGAGCTTGGAGATCCGGCGCGGACGACTCTTGGCGGACAGTTCGCGCCACAATACGATGAACGCTCCGGCGCCGATGACGACGGCAATCAGGACGGCGATCATCGACGCATCAGCGAGGGAGTTGCGCGAGCATGTCCCGCGCGAGGCGATGGTCGATCTCGCGCAGCCCCGACCGGCCGTGGGTCGCGTAGCGTGCAACGGCACCGAACAACATTCGAAGTTGGTCCGCGCTTCCCGGAGCGAACGGAGCGTGGGCACCGCCGGTGATGCGTGCGATGTCCTTGAACAGCCGGGAGACCATGGGATCGTGGCCTTCCTGGAAGACGAACAACGGCACCTTGAACAGGGCCAGTCGCCCGGCGGCCGCAATGACCTCGCCGTGAGGCTCCTCGCAGGCGTCGCCGACGAATACCGCGGCCTTGACCCGAACCACCTTTGATTCGCTCAACGCGTGAGCGAGAAATCGCCTGATCTGGGTCAGACCGCCTCGACACGCGACGCCGGTCATCTGCCGGAGCAGATCCCCGGGAGAGGGCGACCAGGGCGACACCCGGAACTCGTTGAATCCCCGGTAGTAGATCAACTGTACGGCCAAGTCGCTGGCGTCGGCACTGGCCGCAGCCTGGAACAGTTCCGCGTGCAGGTTCATCGCCATGTCCCACGTGGGTTCCCTACTCGCCGTGGCATCGAGCGCGAAGAGAATGCGATTGGGCTCCGCGCTGGCTCGTGCGGGAGGACTGCTGGCCTTGACGTCGGCCAGAAATCGCGCGACGGCATCGCGGGGGGCAGGAGTCTTGGCCAATGCTATGCACCGAGGGACGAGGCGCTTATGATGCGTATGGTTGGCGTTTCGGGCAACACGTCTCAACGCGTTCAAGGATCGAGGGGAGTGCGATTGGAACAGGCCGAGGTCATGCGCTGGCTAGAGGAGCTCAGGGTCGAGCATCGCGACCTCGACGAGGTTATCGAGTACCTGATCGAGACCGGGCACAAGGACCACATGAGGGTACAGCGCCTGAAGAAGCGAAAGCTCCGATTGAGGGACTCGATAGCGAAGCTCGAAAGCCAACTCATTCCGGACCTCGATGCCTGACCCGGATACCTTTCTCACGGTTGCCATCTCATCCCGGGCGTTGTTCGACCTCGACGCTTCCGACGCGGTTTTCCGCAACGATGGACTAGACGCGTACCGTCGGTATCAAATCGACCGAGAGAACGAGCCGCTTGAGCCGGGCGATGGTTTCCATTTCGTAAAGAAGCTATTGAATATCAATAGATTGGTCGGCAAACGTCGAGTGGATATCGTTCTCTTGTCGCGTAATTCGGCCGACACCGGCCTGCGCGTATTCAACTCGATCAACGCCCACGAACTGGATATCGTGCGTGCCGCGTTCTCGTCCGGCGAGAGCCCCTACCGGTACGCAGAGGCGTTCGGTTGCGACCTGTTCCTTTCCACCGAAGCGGACGACGTGCGCCAAGCATTGCAGAACGACATTGCGGCAGCGACCTTGCTGGGTTCCCGTAAGACCGGAAGCGCCTCCCAATCGCTGCGAATCGCCTTCGACGGGGACGCCGTCCTGTTCTCCGACCAGGCCGATCGGATCTACCAGGAGGAGGGCATCGATGCGTTCGTCGAATCCGAGGCCCGCGCCGCCGACCAACCGTTGGAAGGGGGCCCCTTCAAGGCCTTCCTGATGGGACTACACCGGTTGCAGGGCGAGTTCGCCGACATGGACTGCCCCATTCGGACCGCCTTGGTAACGGCGCGCGGCGCTCCGGCGCATGAGCGTGTGATAAAGACTCTTCGTGCTTGGGACATCCGCCTCGACGAGAGCCTGTTCCTCGGTGGTCGCGACAAGGCCGCGTTTCTTCGGGCCTACGATGCCGACGTTTTCTTCGACGATCAGACCGCCAACTGCGAGTCGGCCGCCCCCCACGTCGCCATCGGGCATGTGCCACACGGTGTTCGCAACGAGTGAACTTTGCATAACAACGTGGGTTAGTATTCCGATTGCCTATACAAAAACACCAAGGCCATTCGTTTCAACGATGAAACTCCAGCAACTTCGTTATATCTGGGAGGTCGCCCACCACGATCTGAACGTCTCGGCCACGGCAACGGAGCTTTTTACTTCCCAGCCTGGCATCAGCAAGCAGATCCGTTTGCTGGAAGAGGAACTCGGGATCGACATCTTTGCGCGCAACGGCAAGCGCCTGACCCGGATCACACCGGCCGGGGAGATCATCCTCGACAAGGTCGGCGAGATTCTCCGCGAGGTGGCCAGCATCCGCCACATCGCCGACGAGTACCGCAACGAATCGCGTGGCACCCTGTCCATTGCCACGACGCATACCCAGGCACGCTACGCGCTGCCGGCGATACTCCCCGGGTTGCGCCAGGCGTACCCGGAGGTCAGCCTGCACATGCGCCAGGGGACCACCGAGCAGATCGGGGAATGGGCCTCTTCGGGCGAGGTCGATTTCGCCATCGCACCGGAGGTGATGGACCGCTATCCCGACCTGATCATGATGCCCTGCTATCGATGGAACCGATGCGTCGTCGTGCCCAAAAGTCATGAACTTGCGCGCCGGGAGTCCCTTGGTTTCGAGGATCTGAAGCGCTATCCCATCGTCACCTACGACGCCGGGTTTTGGGAACGACTACCGGTGGCCGGGGAATCCGACACGGAGCAACCGGAGAACGTCTTCGACATCGCGCTGTCGGCGGTCGACACGGACGTGATCAAGACCTACGTTCGACTGGGTTTCGGCGTAGGCATCATCGCCGGGATGGCCTATGACCCGGACGAGGACGTCGAACTCACGGCAATCGATGCGGGGAACCTGTTCAAGGCCAGTACCACGTTCATCGGTTGCCGCAAGGGAACCTTCATGCGCCAGTTCATGATCGACTTCGTCGGCGCTTTCGCACCGCACCTGACGCCCGATCTGATCGAGCGGGCATTCGTCGCACCGAACCCCGCGGCGAGGGCCGCCGTCTTCGACGGTATTGAACTGCCGGAGCGTTGAGCGCCGGAACGGGACGGTACCAGCCGTCCCCAATCGCTAGATCAGTCCGAGGTCCGGATTGGCCCGCATTGCCTCGCGCGCCTCGGCAACGTTATCGCGGTGTCCGCCGAACACGTCGCGGACGAACCTCAGGTAGACCGTGTAGACGGTGATTCTCGGCCCGTCCTCGTCCGAATGCTGTTTGTCGGTGGTGTGTTCCACGATGAAGAAGGGTGCCTTGACAACGTCGTGCAGCATCGCCAGGCGCATTCCCTCGGACGCGGGATCGCGTTCATCGGCGATCACGACACGGTCGATATGCGACATCTGCCCCGATTCCGCGAGGCGGGACTCCACGTCCGCACACTTGCGGCAGGGTTGCCCGTCGGCAAGGATCTTTTTGACGAACGTGATCCGCATCGGTCGAGTAGCGGGTTAACGGTCGATGATGCGAAGCGGTTCCGCCACGTTCTGCGCGTGTAGGCCGCACTCCTTGTCGGCGACGTTCTCCCACCACCAGCGACCTTCGCGCTCGTGCTGGTGGGGTCCCACGGGACGGGTGCACGGCTCGCAACCGATCGACCGGTAGCCCTGATCGTGGAGCGGGTTGTAGGGTATCTCGCGGCGCCGAATGTAGTCCCAGACGTCCCGACCCGACCAGTTCGCCAAGGGGTTGAACTTTTTGACCGGGTGATCGGCGGAGGAGAACGCCAAGTCGTCCTGAGACGTGGGCAAGCCCTCGCGGGTGACGCTCTGGTCGGCACGCTGACCGGTAATCCAAGCATCCAATTCCCGGAGTTTCCTACCTAGCGGCTCGATCTTTCTGATCGCGCAGCATTCGCCGTGGCCGTCCCGGTAGAAGCTGAACAGGCCTTTGTCCCTCACGAGGTCCACGAGTTCGTCCGGATCCGGGGCCAAGGTCTCGATCGCGACCCCGTAGTGGTCGCGTACGGTTTCCATGAAACGGTGGGTCTGTGGATGCAGCCGACCGGTATCGAGGCTGAACACCGGCAGGTCCGAACCGAGGATCCGAGCGCCAAGGTCGACCAATACGACGTCCTCGGCTCCGCTGAACGAAACAGCGATGCGGTCGAAAGCCCCGAAGGCATCCTCGAGGAGACGGAGGGCCTCGAGCTCCGCCGATCTCCCCTCGGCGACGGCGATGCCGCCGATCGAAGGGGATACTCGGGTGTCTGAGCCGGCGATGTTGGGCGACGGTTCTGCCATGGCCTTTAGAACCAAACGCTAGGAAAGAACGAGGCGATAGACTAGCAGGTCGATGTTTTGGCAAGAAATAACGTCTCGCCATATCCTAATGACGCCCGGGACGGCGCTTCCGGGCGATTTGAACTGGCCCGGACGGCAGGCGGTAATCGCGACATCGGGCCGTCCAGTGGCCGGTTGGACACCACGGGTGGTTTTTCGGACTAACCCTGTAGAATTGCCTGTCTTTCGATGGATGGCTCGTTTGAACGTTCTGTGTCTTGACTTGGAAGGCGTCCTGGTTCCGGAGATCTGGCAGGCGGTGGCCAAGACGACGGGGATATCGGCGCTGAGGAAGACCACCCGTGATATCCCGGTCTACGATGATCTCATGCGTGCTCGGTTGGCGATTCTCGACGAGCATTCGTTGCCGCTCAGCACGATCCAGGAAGTCATCGCCAGTTTGGACCCGCTTCCCGGAGCGCCCGATTTCCTGGCCTGGGCACGTCACCGCTACCAGATCGCGATCCTCTCCGACACGTTTTATGAATTCGGGATGCCGCTCATGGCGAAACTCGGGCATCCGCTGTTGCTTTGCCATCGGCTCGTCGTCGACGAGGGGCATATCGTGGATTACCGATTGCGCCAGGAGGATCCGAAGCGCCAGGCCGTACGGGCATTTCACGCCATGAATTACCGGGTCATTGCAGCCGGTGACTCCTACAACGACGTTGCGATGCTGGAGGAGGCCGATGTCGGCCTGTTCTTCGACGCGCCGCCAAGCGTCGTTGCCGAGTACCCTTCGTTTCAGGCCGTCAACGGCTACGAAGAACTTGCTGCGGCTCTCGGGCCACTCGCTTAAGGTGAATCCATGACCTCGTCCGGCACCCGGTTCCGTGAAGCTCTGCGCGAGGAGAATCCACTGCAGATCGTCGGTGTGATCAATGCCTACGCGGCAATCACCGCGGAACGGGTCGGATACCGCGCGGTGTACTTGAGCGGCGCCGGCGTCGCCAACGCGTCCTATGGCTTGCCGGACCTCGGCATGACGTCGATGAACGATGTCCTGGAGGACGTCCGGCGAATAACGGCTGCGACGGACACGCCGCTGTTGGTGGATATCGACACGGGTTGGGGTGGTGCGTTCAATATCGCGCGCACGATCCGGTCCATGGTCCGAGCCGGTGCGGGCGCGGTTCATATCGAGGACCAGGTGTCCGCAAAGCGCTGCGGGCACCGGCCCAACAAAGCCATCGTCTCGACAGACGAGATGTGCGACCGAATCAAGGCGGCGGTGGATGCCAAGACCGACGGGCAGTTCGTCGTGATGGCCCGGACCGATGCATTGGCCGTGGCGGGCCTCGATGCCGTCCTCACGCGCGTGTCGCGATTCGTCGAGGCGGGCGCGGATGCGATCTTTGCCGAGGCGATGACGGATCTCGACATGTACCGGCGCATAACCGAAGCGGTCGACGTGCCCGTGCTGGCCAATCTAACCGAGTTCGGCAGCACGCCGTTGTACGCCTTGGCCGAGCTCCGGCGCGTTGGGATCGCCATGGCGCTTTACCCGCTGTCGGCATTCCGGGCCATGAGCCTGGCGGCGCAGCACGTCTACCGAACAATCCGCGAGCAAGGCACCCAGCGGAGCGTCGTCGACACCATGCAAACCCGGGAAGAGCTATACGACCTGATCGGCTACCACGGCTACGAGGCGAAACTGGATGAGCTTTTCGCGGCCGCGCCGGGCAGCGACGCCGGTACCGGAGAGGAGGAATCCGATGGCTGACAAGGAACTTGGGGGAGCGGGTCTGCGCGGCCAAAGCGCGGGCGAAACAAGCCTGTGTACGGTGGGCCGAACCGGCACGGGGCTCACGTATCGCGGCTACGACATCGTGGAACTCGCCGCCGGGGCGACCTTCGAGGAAGTCGCTCACCTAATTCTCTACGGCAAGCTCCCCAATGCCGCGGAACTCGATGCCTACCGGGACAGGCTGAAGCGGCTTCGGGGCCTGCCCGATCCGCTCAGGGAGGTGCTGGAACGCATTCCCGCGGACGCACACCCCATGGATGTCATGCGTACCGGTTGTTCGGTGCTTGGCAATCTGGAGCCCGAAGGCGAGTTCAGTCGCCAGCATGAGATTGCCGACCGACTGCTTGGCGTGATGCCGTCGATCGTCAACTACTGGTACCGCTACAGTCACGACGGAGTACGCATCGACGTCGACACCGACGAGGACAGCATCGCGGGCCATTTCCTCGCGACTCTGAAGGGCGAGAGACCCAGCCGGCTTTTTCAACGGGTGATGGACGTCTCGCTGATCCTCTATGCGGAGCACGAGTTCAATGCGTCGACCTTCACCGCCCGGGTCTGCGCGTCGACGCTCTCCGACATGCACTCGTGCGTTACCGGCGCCATCGGCTCGCTTCGCGGACCGTTGCACGGCGGCGCGAACGAGGCCGCCATGGAACTGATCGACCGGTTTGACACGCCCGAGGCCGCCGTTGCCGAAGTCCGTGAAATGCTTGCCCGCAAGGACGTGGTGATGGGGTTCGGACACGCGATCTACCGCCGCTCGGATCCGCGCAACGCAATCATCAAGAGCTGGGCTCACAAGCTGGCGCCGGAGGTCGGCGACAACCGCATCTACCCCATCTCGTGCGCAATCGAGAAGCTGATGTGGGACGAGAAGGCCCTATTCCCCAACGCCGATTTCTTCCACGCGGCCGCGTACCGCTTTCTCGGCATTCCCACCAAGCTCTTCACACCCATATTCGTGTGCTCGCGGGTCTCGGGCTGGACCGCCCACGTGATGGAGCAACGCGACAACAACCGGATCATCCGTCCGAGTGCGGACTATGTCGGGCCCGGGCCGCGGCCATTCCCCGGGCTGGCCGAGAGATAGCCATGGGAAACGTGGACATCAACGTGCGTCCGGATGCCGATGCCGAACTGGTCGGCATCGCCGCGTACGTCGCCGACTTCGAGATCACGAGCGACGAGGCCTACCACACGGCGCGGTACTGCCTGATGGACACCCTGGGGTGCGGCTTTCTTGCGCTGAGATTTCCGGAGTGTGCCAAGCACCTAGGGCCCATCGTCCCCGGAACGGTGGTGCCCAACGGCGCCCGTGTGCCGGGAACCCAGTTCGAGCTGGACCCGGTGAAGGCGGCCTGGGACATCGGCTGCACGATTCGCTGGCTCGACTTCAACGACACGTGGCTCGCCGCCGAATGGGGACATCCATCGGACAACCTCGGCGCCATCCTGGCGGTCGCCGATTGGGTCAGTCGCCAGGCCGTGGCGCGGGGCAAGCGACCGCTGGTGATGCGGGACGTACTGACCGCGATGATCAAGGCCCACGAGATCCAGGGTTGCCTGGCACTTGAAAACAGTTTCAACCGCGTGGGGCTCGATCACGTTCTTCTGGTACGTGTGGCCTCGACTGCGGTCGTAACCGCACTGCTCGGGGGTACCCGAAGTCAGATCGTCGATGCGCTTTCCCACGCGTTCATCGATGGCGCCGCTCTGCGAACGTATCGGCAGGCGCCCAATACGGGTCCCCGGAAGTCGTGGGCGGCCGGCGACGCCACCAGCCGGGCGGTGCGGTTGGCTATGTTGGTCCTGAAGGGAGAGATCGGCTACCCGAGTGCGTTGTCCGCACCCACATGGGGGTTCTACGACGTGGCGTTCGGTGGCAGGAGGTTCGCCTTCCAGCGGCCATATGGCAGCTATGTCATGGAGAACGTCCTGTTCAAGATCTCGTTTCCCGCGGAGTTCCACGCCCAGACGGCGGTCGAGGCCGCGGTGACGCTGCACCCGCAACTCGCGGGCCGCGTCGACGAGGTCGAACGAATCGTCCTCACAACGCACGAATCGGCCATCCGTATCATCAGCAAGACCGGCGAGCTCAACAACCCGGCGGATCGGGATCACTGCCTGCAATACATGACCGCGATCGGGCTCCTGAAAGGGAGTCTCACGGCGGACGACTACGAGGACGCGACGGCGGCGGATCCCCGTATCGACCGACTACGGGATCTCATGGTCGTCGAGGAGGACGACCGGTACAGCCGCGAATACCACGAGGCGGACAAGCGCAGCATCGCCAATGCGGTGCAGGTCTTCTTCAAGGACGGTTCGAACACCGAGAAAGTCGCCGTGGAATATCCCATTGGGCACCGGCGACGTCGGCAAGGGGGCATTCCCCTGCTGGTGGCAAAGTTCGAGGCGAACCTGGCGAGGCGCTTTCCGCCGGGGCAAGCCCGGCGGATCTGCGAGCTAGCCCTCGACCCGGAATCGCTGGAAGCCACGCCCGTCAACGAGTTCATGGACCTACTGGTCGTTTGACCATTCGGCTCCTGCGTCGTGTTCTTGGGCACCCCGGAGGTTCACGAACGAGTTGCGATCGTAGGGCGACCCTGGGGCGACCCTTGCGGTCGCCCGCGCCGGGATTCCGCACGGTATCGGTCCAGTCGTAGGAGAATGCGGTAGCATTCTCGATCGCGCCCGTAGGACGCGCCGGGACGGGACAAGCCCGTCCCCGACGATTTGCTGATCCTTCCGCGTCCGCAGCCCGGCATCCGGCATCCGGCATCGGGAGCGTCGAGGAACCTCCTTAGAACTGCGCTTCTTCCGTGGATCCGGTCAACGCGGTGACGGACGACTGGCCGCCCTGGATGACCTCAGCCACCCGGTCGAAATAACCGGTGCCGACTTCCTGCTGGTGGCTGACGAAGGAGTAGCCCGCGTTGGTGGCCGCGAACTCCTTCTCCTGCAGGTCCACG
>LXNJ01000621.1_pt1 | contig 24097 bp, 20 predicted proteins | sample 809081 | NCBI WGS metagenome assembly LXNJ01 (sample SAMN04870510, study PRJNA318959) | sponge metagenome | biome: sponge; feature: marine sponge reef; material: water | host: Petrosia ficiformis | place: Greece: Milos, Mediterranean Sea | collected 2013-05-29 | depth 5-7 m | reverse complement strand
GCGAACGCCTGCCGCTGCGCGGTGTTGCCGAGCATGATCAGCTCGCTGCCCTCGTGGAGCGACGTGGTGGATGAGGGGTTGGTGACGACAACGCCGTTCTGTTGGACGCCGACGACGGTGAGGCCGGTGCGCTCGGAGACGGCGCAGCCGCCGAGTTCGCGGCCCACGAGGGAGGACGGGGCGGGTACCACGAAGAGCTCGACGCCCTCGCCGATGACCAGCAACTCGCGGGCATGGAGCTGGGCGAAGATGTCCTCGACGCCCTGGGAGGTGTAGCTCAAGGCGAAGTCGGCGCCGGCCCGGTAGATGGCCTCGAGGTTCCGGGGGTGGGTGAGGCGGCTCAGGATGAGGACCTCGGGGTTGAGGCGGCGGCAGAAGACCGCCAGATAGATGTTCATGGCGTCGTCGCTGCCGGACAGCACCACCGCCGGAGTGTTGCTCAGACCCGCCTCCATGATCAGGTCCCGGTCCGCCGCGTCACCCAGGAAGAGTTCTGTGGGGATGTCACCGATGCGCGGCCGCAGGGCTTCATTGCGCTCGATGAGGTGCACCGCCACGTCCTTGCGTCTCAGAGCCCTGGCGGTGGCGCGGCCCACCTTGCCGCCGCCGATGACCAGCACCGGGTTGTAGTTGATGTCGTAGATCACCAGCAGCAGGTTGAGCTCCAGGATCTGCTGCTCCGTGCCCGCCACCACCAGCAGGCTGGAATTGGAGAGGTAGGTGTCGGGCCGGGCCGGCAGCAGCTTTCCGCGTTCCCACACGCTGACGATCTCCACTCCCGTGGCTTCCCGGATCTGGGTCTCGCGGATGGTGCGGCCGGCGAACGGCGTATTGTGGACGGCGAACTCGGCGATGCACAGGTTCCGGATGCCGCCGATGACGTGCACTTCGGCATGGCCCGCGTTGACGCGGTTGGCGAGACGTTCCGCCAGTTGCTGGTGCAGGGGCAGCACGTGGGTGCAGCCGCTCAGCTCCAGCACGTCGATGGAGTCCTCGGCCTCGGCGGTGGCGACGATGGGGACGCCCGGGGCCACGTCCCGGGCGGTGATGGTGATGTTGGTGTTCACCGCGTCCCCGTGGTTGGCGAGGATCAGGCGCGCGTTGGCGGCCCGCAGATTGACGTAGGTCTCCCGGCTGTCCACGTCGCCGGTGATGACCGAGAGGCCCTCGCGGTGCTTGCGGGCGGCCTCGGCGGGATCGGGCTCGACGAAACAGTAGGGGATGTCGTACAGCGCCAGCCGCTCCGCCAGACCGATCGCCAGCGCGTCGTAGCTGCAGATGACCACGTGGGCGGCCATGTCTTCCGGCACCCGACGTGGGGCGCGGCCGCGTATCTGTGCTTCCAGCCACGGTCCGTAGAACGAGCGGATCAGGGTGAAGGGCAGCAGGATGAGCAGTAGGATGATGCCCGACACGAGGACGACAATGCTGAAGATCTTGCCGAGGTCGCTGTCGAAGACGATGTCCCCGAACCCCAGCGTGCTCATCACCGTCAGGGTCCAGTAGAGCCCCGTGACCCAGGAGTGGTCCCTCCCCTCCACGCTGACCATGATGAAGTGGAAGATGACGGTGTAGACGACGATGATGCCCAGCAGGATGCCGACGAACTTGAACAGCACGCCCAGGTTGCGCCGGGTTTCGGGGTGCTCCATGAAGGAGACGAGCAGGCTGACGAGAACTTTCACGTAAAGACCGTATGGCTGCGAAGCACGTCTTGAAAGCTGGATGCCGGTGGTTCAGTGCTCCGCCAGCCAGCGTCCGATGCCCACGAGTTCCCAGTCCTTGCGATAGTAGCCGAGCAACTGAACGCCCAGCGGCATTTCGTCGAGCACCAGCAGCGGCAGGTTCAGGGTGGGAACGCCGACGACCGACGACAACTCGCCGTAGATGGAGTTTCCCACCGGCATGCCCACGGGCGCGGCATCGACGGAGTTCAGGGTGATGAACGCGTCGGCGCGGCCCGCCATGGCCTCCCACTGGCGGCGGAAGTCCCGGCACCAGTCCAGCGCTCCGGCGTAGTCGTCGGGCGTGAGGCCGCGGCCCGCCTCCACCCGCTCCAGCACCCGCTCGCTCAGCAGCTCGGGACAGCGGTCGGCGTAGACCGCCAGCGGGTAGCGCCCTTCATAGGTGAGCATCAGCAGGATCACCGCGGGCAGCTCTCTGAGCTTGTGCTCCAGCGCCTCCACGTCCGGGTCGTCGGCCCGGCCGGCCACCTCGATACCCTCGGACCGAAGTCTCTCGACGTACCCCTCGAAGACCGCCCGGGTGCCGTCCTCGGTGACGTCCCATCCGGCGGTCTCGAGCCGGACCACCCGTCGGGGCTTCTCCGCGGGCGGCAGCGAGGGCTCGCCCCCCAGGCTCGGATGGCCGGGGTCGCCGCCGGCAGTGTGGGAGACGTAGTAGGCCGTGGCCCAGGTGTCCTGCAAGGTCCCGGCGAGAATCCCCAAATGAGCCAGGCTCGGCGCCGACGGGAATCCTCCCAGCGAATTGAGGGCGCCGTAGGAGGCCTTGATGGCAAAGGTGCCGCAGTAGGCCGCCGGCCGCAGCACCGAGCCGCGCACCTGCGTGCCGGTGGCCGCCGGCACCATGCGGGCCGCCACCGCGGCGGCGCTGCCGCTGGAAGAACCCCCGGGGGTCCGCGACACGTCCCACGGGTTGCGGGTGGGTCCGGGGGCGGCAAAGGCGAACTCGGTGGTCACGGTCTTGCCCAGGATCAGCGCGCCGCCCTTGCGCAGGCAGTGGACCGCGGCGCCGTCCCAGCCGGTGTGGTGGTCCTTGAGCGCCGGGCTGCCCACTTCCATGGGCATGTCCTCGGTCTCGTGGACGTCCTTGATGGCCAAGGGCATGCCGTCCACCACCGACAGGGGTTGCCCGGCCTTGTATCGCGTACAGGCGGCGTCGGCCGCCTTGCGGGCGCCGTCCACGTTCATGCGGACGAACGCCTTGACCTCCGGCTCGAGCGCCTCGATGGTTTCCAGGCACCGCTCCAGATAGGCGCGGGGTGTGTCGCTGCCTTCGAGGAAGGCGGGAACCGCCGCTGCGTAGCACAAGAGGTCCGCGGTCGCGGGATCGTAGGGAACTTTCCGTCCAGCCATGGGCTCCTTTCGGCGGCTCGGGGCCGTGTGTGTACCTGGCCGGCTCCGGCGCGCCGGATCCGTGCCGGCGCTCTTTCCGGAGCGGGCACCGGCCGTGTGGTATTATAGACGACAAAATGCCAAGTAAAAATGAAATCGTTCCCCGGCGCAGCGTAAGGCGGTGCGCAACAAGGGCGGCCGGTTTGAACCCCGCCCCAACACCGCAAGGAGACTCCGATCGACCGCAGGATACTGTCCGTAGCGTCGGCGAGGAGACGTGAGGGCGGGTTTCAAGACCGTCCGCGCCGCAAACGCGGCTGCATCCTCGCCGGACTCCTGCTGCTGTGGGCGTCGTGGGCCGGCCCCGCCGCGGCGGCCGAACGGCTGCTCGTGTTCGCCGCCGCCAGCCTGCAGGGCGCCATGGACACCGTCGGACGGCGGTTCGAACAGGCGGGCGGGTCGCGGGTGACGGTTTCCTTCGCCGCCAGCTCCACGTTGGCGCGGCAGATCGAGCGCGGCGCGGCCGCGGACGTCTACGTGTCGGCGAGCCCGAAATGGACGGACCGGCTGGGCGCCGGCCGCTGGCTGCGGCCGGGCACTCTCGGAAATCTGCTCGGCAACCGCTTGGCGCTCGTGGCCCCCGCCGGACAAGGCGCGCCCGTACCCATCCACCGCGGCTTTCCCCTGGCGGAGCTTCTCGGCCGCGGCCGGCTGGTCATGGGAGACCCGAGCCACGTCCCCGCCGGGCAGTACGCCAGGGCGGCGCTCGAGACCCTGGGCGTCTGGCGGGCGGTGGCGGATCGGGTGGCCGGTACCCCCACGGTGCGCCACGCGCTGGCGCTGGTGGCCCGGGGGGAGGCGCCGTACGGCATCGTCTATGTCACGGACGCCAAGGCGGACCCCAACGTCGCGGTGGTGGGGGTCTTTCCCGAAGAATATCATCCGCCCATCCACTACACGGTGGCGGTCCCCGCCGCCAGCACACATCCCCAGGCGGAGACGTTCCTGAACTACCTGTGGTCGCCCGCGGCCCGGTCGGTCTTCGAGGCCCACGGCTTCGCGGTCCGGGGGGCCGGACGCTGATGTCTCTGTGGCCCTTGAGCCCGGAGGAGATCGAGGCCCTGGGCCTGAGTGTCCGGATCGCGGCCTGGAGCACGCTCGCCAGCCTCCCGGCGGCGGTGCTGGCCGCCTTCGTGCTGGCGCGCTACCGCTTCTGGGGCAAGGAGGTGCTGAACGCCCTCCTGCACATGCCGCTGGTGCTGCCGCCGGTGGTCACCGGATATCTGCTGTTGCTGCTGTTGGGGCGTCGGGGCCTGGTGGGGGCGTGGCTCGAGCAGACCTTCGGCGTGGTGTTGGCGTTCCGGTGGACCGGGGCCGTGGTGGCCGCGGCGGTGGTGGCGTTTCCGTTGATGGTGCGCCCCATCCGGCTTTCCCTGGAGGCCATCGACCGGCGCCTCGAGTCCGCCGCCGCCACCCTCGGCGCCAACCGGCTGTGGACCTGGCTCACGGTCACGCTGCCCTTGTGCCTTCCGGGCATGGTGGTGGGAGCGATCCTGGGCTTCACCCGGAGCCTCGGGGAGTTCGGCGCCACCATCACCTTCGTGTCCAACATCCCCGGCGAGACCCAGACCCTGTCCCTGGCGGTTCATTCCGCGCTGCAGGTGCCCGGGCGCGAGCCGGGGGCCATGCGCCTTACCGTCATCATCATCGTGGTCACCGTGGTGGCGCTGGTGGCGTCGGAGATGCTGGGCCGCTACGTTGCCCGGAGGACGCAGGGGTAGGGCGAGGACATGCTCGAGGTTGACGTCAAACGGCGGCTCGGGGACTTCGGTATCGAAGCCCGGTTCAGCAGCGACAAGGGGGTCACGGCACTCTTCGGCCGTTCCGGCGCGGGCAAGACCTCCATCGTGAACATGGTGAGCGGGCTGCTGAAGCCGGACGAGGGCCGCATCGAGGTGGGCGGCCACGTCCTGTTCGACAGCGGCGCGGGCATCGACCTGCCGCCCTGGAAGCGGCGCATCGGCTACGTATTCCAGGAAGGGCGCCTGTTCCCCCATCTGACCGTCCGCTCGAACCTGCTCTACGGCTGGCGCTTCGCTCCGGCGGCGGAGCGCCGCCTCGGACTGGAGCAGGTGGTGGCGCTGCTGGACCTGGGGGCGCTGCTGAAACGCCGTCCGCGCTCCCTTTCAGGCGGCGAGAAACAGCGCGTGGCCGTGGGGCGGGCGCTCTTGAGCAACCCTCGGGCGCTCTTGATGGACGAGCCGCTGGCCTCTCTCGACGTGCTCATGAAGAACGAGATCCTGCCCTACATCGAGCGTCTGGACGAGACCGGGATTCCGGTCCTCTACGTGAGCCATTCCCTCGACGAGGTGTCGCGCCTGGCGCGCAACCTGGTGCTGGTGTCCGGAGGCCGGGTCACGAGGTCGGGAGGGGCCGACGAGATCCTGAGCGACCTGGAGCAGTGGTCGCCGGGAGACGAGACCGAGATCGGGACCATGCTGGCGACGCGGGTTTCCCGTCACGATTCCGAAGCGGGGCTCACGCACCTGGATTTCCGCGGCGGCGAGCTGCGGGTGCCGCTGGTGGATATTCCCGCCGGGGTGGCGGTCCGGGTGTGGATCCGGGCCCGGGACGTCAGCGTGGCCACGGAGCCGCCGCGGGGACTGAGCCTGCGCAACGTCCTCAAGGGGACCTTGGTGGAGATCGGTCCCGATGATGACGCCGGGCCGCTTGCGGAGCTCAGGATGCGCATCGGGGACGCACCCTTGACCGCCCTGGTGACGCGGCAGGCCGTCCGGGAACTGGCGCTGGCGCCGGGACGTGAAATCTATGCGCTCATCAAGAGCGCCACACTGGACCGGCGTCAACTGAGCTTGGTGGCCGCCATGGCCGGGCCCGACCGGGACGCGTAAGGGGGACATGGCTACCGGCTCCCAAAGCACCTTCTCGTCCCTGCGCAATCGGGATTTCCGGTACCTGTGGGCCGGCACCTGTTTCCTGAGCGGCGGACACTGGCTCCAGCAGTTGACCGTGGGCTGGGCCTGCTACGAGATGACCCGCTCGTCCATCCTGCTGGGCGCGATCAACGGCCTGCGCTTCGTGCCCTTCCTCATCTTCAGCCCGCTGGCCGGAGTGGCCGCGGACCGTTCGGACCGGCGCAGGATGATGATCATCACCCAGTGGTGGGTGCTGGTGACAGCCCTGGTAATGGCCCTGGTGGCGCACCTGGAGTGGCTGGAGGTCTGGCACCTGTTCGCCTTCACGCTGGCGACCGGCACGGTGTGGTCCTTCAGCGAGCCGGTGCGGCAGGCGCTCATTCCCGACATCGTGCCGCGGGCGGAGCTGATGAACGCCGTGGCGCTGAATTCCGCGGCCTTCAACTTCACCAAGATCATCGGCCCCAGCGTGGGCGGGGGGCTCATTGCCTTCTTCGCACTGTATGGAAACTTCTCCAGCCAGCTGGCGGGCAACTTCTACGTCCAAAGCGCCACCTACCTCTTCGTCCTGTGGATGGTCTACCGCATGAGGGTCCCGGAGCAGGCCCGGGAGGCCGCCCGCACTTCGGTGCTCAGCAACCTGCGCGAGGGAATCCGCTACGTCTGGTCGGATCCCGTGGCATTCGCGGTCATGACCACGGCCATGATCCCCCGGCTGTTCGCCATGCCGTACCAGGCCCTTCTGCCCGTCTTCCAGAAGGATGTGCTGCAGGTGGGGCCCGAGGGCCTCGGTTTGATGATGGCGGCGCCGGGCCTCGGCGCCATGGTGGCCATGTTGTGCGTCGCGCATTTCGCCGGCCGCGTGAACCGCCCCGGGTTCCTCATGATCGCGGGTCTGGTGTTCCAGGGGGCCTTCCTCATCCTGTTCGCTCTGATGCGCACCCTGACGCTGTCGCTGCTGACCTTGATGGTCGTTGGCGGATTCCAGGTCATGTTCATGTCGGTCTCGAACATGCTCCTGCACATGACCGTCCCGGACAGGCTGCGGGGCCGGGTCATGAGCATCTACATGCTGGACCGCGGCATCACGCCCGCGGGCGCGATGCTGGCGGGGATCAGCGCCCACTTTGTCGGCGCTCCCCATACCGTGGTAGCCATGGGCGGCATCGTGCTGGTATTGGCCGCGGTGGTAGTGTTGTTCTTGCCGAGCCTGCGCAAGGTGCGGACGTGATCCCGGTTCCGCAAAACGCCGTCCCGGCTCCGAATCAAGTCCGGGGCCCAATCCAGGCGGGGCGTGGGCGGCGCGGGAATCCTTGACAACACGCGGTTTCCGCTGTTTCCATTAGTCATTCTCGAACCAACCCACTCTGGAGGTGTCGTGGGCAACGGCAGACAACGGAACGGGGCGTGGGTGGACGTCGACCGCGGCATCATCAGCCGGGAGATCTTCGTCAACGAGGACATCTACCGCTCCGAGCTCGAGCAGATCTTCGCGCGCACCTGGCTTTTCGTCGGGCACGAGAGCCAGATCCCCGAGCCCGGCGACTTCTTCCTCTCCCGCATGGGCGAGGAGTCGGTCATCGTCACCCGGGATCCGCAACGCCACATCCACGTGTTGCTGAACACCTGCCGGCACCGGGGCATGAAGGTGTGCCGCTACGACCAGGGCAACACCGCGGTGTTCACCTGCCCCTACCACGGCTGGAGCTACTCCACCGACGGCGGCCTGGTGAAGACGCCGGGAGACCTCTACGGCGTTCCCCAGTACCGCGCCGGCTACCGCGAGCAGCTCGACAAGTCGGAGTGGGGACTGATCCACGTGGCGGGGATGGAGGTCTACAAGGGGACCATCTGGGCCACCTGGGACGAGTCCGCGCCGTCCTTCGAGGAATACCTGGGCGGCATGCGCCTGTACCTGGACGCGTTGCTGGACGCGCGGGACGGCCGCGCGGGAGGCTCGGAGGTGCTGGGCGGCATGGTCAAGTGGCGGATGCCCTGCAACTGGAAGTTCGCCGCCGAGAACTTTGCCTGGGACACCTACCACAGCCCCACCACCCACAAGTCCGCGGAGATCGCCGGCCTGGGGCCGGGCGGGGAAGGACAGGAGCGTCACGGCTCGGCCCACAAGAACCAGGCCAAACGATTCACCAGCGGACTGCTGGCGTTCCCGGGCCTCGGCCATGCCACCATCACCGGGCCGCCGGAAGTGGGCGCCGAGCCATGGTTCCCCGAGTTCCCCAACGATCCGCTGGTGGCGGAGTACTTCGAGGAGGTGGAACGGAAGCGGCGGGAGCACCTGAAGGGGAAGGTCGCGGTGACCCCCGGCAACGGCAACGTCTTCCCCAACACCGCGTTCCACCCCTGGTTCCCCCGCACCATGGTGGTGTGGCATCCGGTGGGTCCGAGCACGACCGAGGCCTGGCGCTGGTACCTGGTGGACAAGGACGCCCCCTGGGAGGTCAAGGACCTGCTGCGTCATTACTACATGCGGTTCACCGGCCCGGCGGGCATGGTGGAGTCCGACGACATGGACAACTGGGTCTACGCCACCGAGGCCAGCCGGGGCACCATCGCGCGGCGCTACCCCTACCACTACGGCATGGGCCTGGGGTTCGCCCAGCCGGTGGAGAACCTCCCGGATGCGGTGACCGTCAAGGCGTCGTTCTCCGAGGAAGGCGCCCGGGCCTTCTACCGGCGTTGGGCGGAGCTGATGAATGACGAGCCGTAGGACCACGCCGGCCACGGCGTTCCACGAACGGGAAAGCGGCGGATATCCGGCCGCCGACGGCGCCGGCAAGGGGCTGCCCTACCTGCTGCTGGCCCAGGAGGTGCACGAGTTCCTGTGCGCCGAGGCGGACCTGCTGGACGAGCGCCGCTACGAGGAGTGGCTGGAGCTGCTGACCGACGACATCTCGTACTGGGTGCCCATGCGGCGGAACGTGCAGTTCGGCCGTTGGGACACCGAGAACACCCGCCAGGGCCGGGACATGAACTGGTTCGACGAGGGCAAGGCCACCCTGCGGCTGCGCATCAAGCAGATCACCTCCGGGGTCCATTGGGTGGAAGAGCCGTCGCCCAGGGTCTCCCGCATCATCTCCAACGTCCACGCCATCCGTGCGACCCCGAGCCTGGAGGACCCGGAGGAAGTCAGCGTCAAGTACCGGATACTGATCTACCGGAACAAGCTCGAGGACAGCACCGACATCTTCGCCGGCAAGCGCGACGACGTGCTGCGCAAGGTGGACGGCCACTGGAAGATATGCAAGCGCACCATGCTGCTGGACCAGAGCGTGCTGCTGGCGGCCACCATGCCGTTCGTGCTGTGAGGCCCGGGCCGGGTATTGCCGGATACCCCGGGATTCGTCAGACATCGATGAACAGCTCACGCAGATCCGGCCTGCGCGAGATCAGGCCCTGGGCCATGGAGTAGTCCAGGAACTTCTCCAGACCCTTGCGGTTGGCCTCGATGCCGTGGGGCCAGGGGTCGCGGCCCAGGACTCCGGCGGTGCTCTCCACGTACTCGGAGAACCAGGGGAGGACGCCGGCCGAGCTCACCATGTCCAGCCGCTTGAAGAAGGACTCCTTCTCCTTCCTCAACACCCGCTCTACCTTGCGGGCGATTCCGAGCCCCTTCTCCAGGTGCTGCTCCCTGATGGCCATGAGGTGCATGATGGGGATGACCCCGTGCTTCCGGAAATACGCCTTTTCCCGCTCCACGGCATCGGGGAACAGGCACCGCACGGCGCCCTCGGCCACCGGCGGCTTGGTCAGGTGCGCGTAGATCACCGCGTCGAGCTTCTTTTCCAGCAGCCAGTCGAAGAGCCGCGCCTCCTTGCCCACGTACACCGTCTTTTCGGCGATGGCGGGCGGCAGCTTGACCCGCTCCACCCGGCCGGTGAACCAGCGGATGTCCTCGGCTCTGACGCCGTACTCCTCCTCGAGCATGCCCCGGATCCACACCGCCGCCGTCATGTGGAAGTCCGGCACCCCTACCCGCTTGCCCTTGAGCTGCTCCCCGCTCACCAGCCGGCTGCCCTTGCGCACGAACACCGCCGAGTGCCGGAAACGGCGGGAGGTGAAGATCGGAAACGCCTTGTAGGCGCGCCAGCCCTGCTCCCGCATCATGGTGTAGCTCGACAGGGAAAGCTCGGTGACGTCGTACCGGGGTGACTTCAGCACCTGCCGGAACAGCTTGTTCGGCGGATCCACGTAGTGCCAGCGGATGTCCAGCCCGTAGGCCTGGTGCCGCCCGTTCATCAGCGCGCCGAAGAACGGGTAGTAGTTGCTGGCGACGTCGAGGGGGACGCCACGGGGTCCGGCGGTTACCTGTTTCTGCGCCAAGTCCATTTCCTTTCAAACCCTACAGTCGGTTGGCGATACCCTTAGCCCGAAAAGAGCGGCCGTGTGGGCTTCCTTGGTCTATGGCAATGTGGAGGAACCTAGCGGATCGCATTCGGGTTTCGGTGAGCGACTTCGCCTACCAACGTGTCAAAGAAGTCCGCAAACGGCTGCGAAAGCCCAATGATCGAGGATGATGAGCTGAATCGACCTTGACGAGCACGTAGTCTTCTATGGTCCCTGTGGTCCACGAAGGGGGCTTCCTGCCGGACAGGGAGGTCAGGCGCTCATTAACGATGTCCGACCATCTCGCATGATGTTTCGTTGACACCGTGTCGTGCTGAACATCGAAGAGCATGACGTAGCCGATGACGATCTCGGGAGAATGAAGCTGGGCGTTCGCCGCCTCTCCGATCAGGTCATCGACCCTGTTAGGGACAGTCCCAGCGATGTTTCGCAGTATGGACTTGAGCGAGATCCCGAGACGATACTTGCCATCGTAGCTCCAAGCGACATCCCATTGCTTTTCTCGCCCCGCACCGGCAATTGCTGCCTCTTTCTCGACGTCCTCAAGCCCGCGATGTTCCAACTCCTGAACGCAGTAGTCGGCCAGCGTCTGCAGCCGAATGGTAGATGCGGTCTTGCCTTCGACAACGGCTATCCGATAGAGGTCTTGGACCGCGTCATCGAGGGAGATCATGTTCTCGGTTCACACTGCGAGGACTATCCGGCCACAGCATCATTGTGTGACAAGATGGCCTTTGCCGAGATCCTGCCCGCCTCGACCTGTACGTCTCTCAATAGATCACCGGCTTCGTTTCGCAGCCGGCTCAGAGCCGCCTTCATGTATACGGGATCGACTTCGATACCCATGCTATTCCGGCCGCACCGGGCGGCTGCGACCTGGGTCGACGCGGTTCCCGTGAAGGGATCGAGCACGGTGTCGCCTACGAAGCTGAACATACGGATCAGCCGTTCGGCCAGTTCTACCGGATAGGGTGCGGGATGCGTGCGCGTTGAGGTGCCCTGAACGTCGGTCCAAACCTGACGATAGAGCCTTTGGAAGTAATCCTTGGGGAGCAGGCTCAAGATCCTCGCCGTCGCGGAAGGCTTCCGGTAGCCTCCTGGTTTTCTCTGCATCAGGATGAACTCGATGTCGTTCTTGATGACCGCGTTCGGCTCGTAGGGCTTTCCCAGAAATCCGGCCCCGCCTCGATCGACCTCGTAGGCCGCGTTCGCAATCTTGCTCCAGATTATCGGCGCCAGATTGTCAAACCCGAGTTTCCGACAGCGCTCCTGTATGGAGGCGTGCAGAGGAACGACCGTGTGTCGTCCGGAATTCTTGCGTCTCGAGAGACAGACATCGCCGACAACGCAGACGACACGTCCGCCGGGTATCAGCGCCCGATGACACATGCGCCAGACTTCGTCCAGTTGGTCGAGAAATTCGCCGTAGTCCTCGATCCAGCCCAGTTGGCCCTCGCTTCTGCGATATTCCTTGAGTGTCCAATAGGGAGGCGACGTCACAACTAGGTGGACGGATCCGGGGGCGAAGTCCGCGACGCGAGCGTCACCCAACAACACCTCGTGTCTAGTGGGAATTCGGCGCATGGCGGCTTCGAGGGCCGTCATCGCGCGTGCGTCCTTGGCCAGCCGAGGCAGGTCCCGGGCGGGATCCCTCAGGGTTTGAAATACGTGGGGAACGAAAGCGTCGAGGTGGTTTGCGGAGGTCATTTTGGCCCCTGTTGTCGACCAGATATCCTTACCAGATCTCGACGCAATGGCAATGGCCCGGGTTGGCGCTCTGCGTACAGAGCCATTGTACGGCTATGGCACGGCATTTCGCCTTCACAGAAAAGAAGAGTCGTCCAGCGTCTGGCCCATGTCTGCGCTAGACGTCCTTGTTCGTGGCCGGAACCGCGACGAAGGAGCGGTTGAAAATACTCTGTTGCGACTCCTTTGAGGTCAATGTTTCAGTCCGGCGGTCTCAACGCGTCGCGCTGGTGTCGGCCGAAGACGTGAATCGACTGCATTGCACCTCTTCCTCGATCTCGAACCGCATCAGGTCCTCGCCCACGAGCAGGGGTCCGTCGTAGGCGCCGCGGGTGGCCGGGACCAGGTCGGCGGCCGTGGCGTCGCCGAAGAGCAGGAGATGCGTGTAGACGGCGAGCTTGGGGCTCGTGCGGGCGAATACCTTGCCGGCGTCCTCGGGTATGGTGTGGTTCCGCCGGATCCGCTCCAGGTTGGCGCGCTCCACGCCCTGGCCCATGCCGTAGGTCACCTCGTGCACCAGCAGGTCGACTTCTTGCGAGTGGGCGATGAGGTTCTCGTTGAAGGTGGTATCGCCGGACAGCACCGCGGAGCGTCCGTTGTAGTCGATGCGGTAGCCGTAGGCGTCGAGCTGCTCGCCGCCGTGGTCGACCTTGAAGGCGGAGACCCGGACGTCGCCGGACTCGAAGACGACCCCTTCTTCGATCTCGCTGGATTCGAGCTTCACCCCCTCGGCGTTGTAGCTGTGGCTGCGGACCCGGATATCGGTGGCGAAGGCCAGCGGCAGGTGTTCGGCCATCTGGTTCGTGCCGTCGGGTCCCCAGACCTTGAGGGGCACGGTGCGTTTGCCCCAGGGGCGGCCGATCCATCCGGTGAGCCAGAGATCGGCGAAACCTACCACGTGGTCGGAATGGTGGTGGGTGAGGAAGAGGCCGGTGATGTCGCCGAAGGGAATATCGAGCTGGTGCAGCCGTTGCAGCGCGCCGCGTCCGGCATCGAACAGGAGCTTCTCGCCGCCCGCCTCCACCAGGGCGCTCGGTCCGAACCGGTCGAGCACCGGCGGCGGCGCCCCGGTGCCCAGAAGCGTTACCCGAAAGAGATCGCTGGACGTTTCTGCCACAATGCCTCCTTGGCTTCCCGCGACTCATCCAGCGGCCCGATGATGTCGCCCTGTCTTTCGATGCGCCTGCTGTCGATGCCGGACAGGCTCTCCGCCTTCTCCCACTCGGCCATGCCGCCGGGGACCACGCGAAACAAGGGGTGCGGCAACGGGGAAGTCACCGCGAGCAAGTCCCGGTGCCGCTCGGGTGCGCGGGCGGCCAGCTTGTTCATCAGATGGCCCCACTCGAAATCCATCTGTCCCTCGGGGACGTCGATTTGTCCGGGCGCACGGCGCCGCCCGATCCTGCGCCCATCGAACCGGTATCCCCGCGCCGCCGATTCCGCATGGACGGCCCGAAGGTACTCGGCGATGAAGGAGAGAGGCGACGGTTGCGCGCGGAACCGGAGCAGTTGAGGGTGGCCGCGGTATCCCGCGGTCTTCCCGGCGATCACCGCCTGGGCGAGCAGGCCTTCCCGCCACAGCGCGACGAGTCCGCGGGAATCGAGGTATTGGGGATGTAGGCTCCAGAGGCGCACGCCGTCATCATCACATCCGCGCCGGATTCCGGCAAGACGCGTTCCGCTATCGCCGCCGTCGCGGCTATGGGCGACCCTTGATCCGGCTCCACAAAGAGGTCACGAAATGTTGCGTGTCGGCCGGATAGGGTTGTGTCACGTAGAGCTTCTTCCTCACCGCCGCCGGCGGGTAGATGCCGGGGTCCTCCAGCAACTCGCGCTTCATGTGCGGCGTCGCCGCAGCGTTGCCGTTGGCATAGAACACGTGGTTGGAAGCCTTGGCGATCACCTCCGGGCGCATGAGGTAGTCGATGAAACGGTGGGCGTTGTCGGGATGGGGCGCGTCGGCCGGGATCGCCATCATGTCGAACCACATCTGCGCGCCCTGGTCCGGTATCACGTAGGAGATCCGCGTTGCCTGTCCGGCCGCACTCGCGCGTTCCCGCGCCTGCAGCATGTCGCCGGACCAACCCATGGCCAGGCAGATGCTCCCGTCGGCGAGGCCGTCCATCTGCGCGGTGTTGTGGAAGTCGCGGACGTGGGGACGGATCGCCCGCAGCACCGGCTCGGCTCGCGCGATGACGGCCACGTCGTGGCTTGCGGGCTCCAGTCCCAGATGGTTCAGGACGGCCGGGATCACCTCTCCGGGCTCGTCCAGCAGATAGACGCCGCAATCGGCGAACTTCGAGACCACTGCCGGGTCGAACAGCATGCGCCAGGAGCCCGTGGGCGCGCCCGGGTTTCGGGCCGCGACGTTGGCCTCGTTGAAACCGATGCCCGTGGTGCCCCACAGGTAGGTCACCGCGTAGCGGTTTCCCGGATCCCATTGGCGGACCCGTGCGGCGATGGCTTCATCCATGTGACGGAGGTTCGAGAGCCGGCTCTTGTCCAGCGGCCGAAACAGGCCCGCCTCTATCTGTCGCGCGAGGAAGGCGCCGCTCGGCACCACCACGTCGTAGCCGGTGTTTCCGGCCAGCAGCCTGGCTTCGAGGGTGCGATTGGAGTCGAATACGTCGTACACGACCTCGATGCCGGTCTCCGCCGTGAACTCTACGAGGATAGCCTTGTCGATATAGTCGGTCCAGTTGTAGACGCGGACCCTCTTTTCCTCGGCCAGAGCGCCGACCACGGCCAGCAGCACCATGGCGGCCATCAGTGCGATACGAGCCGTCATCACGGGGTTTCCATATCACGAGACATCCGGTTTTTGCACCCGCGCCGCCGCCGATCCGCCGTATGGCAGTAACCGCCGCTTTCGTGATAGCCTGATCTCAGGCACGCCACCCACCCATGAGTAACCGATGGCCGAGTCAGTCGCCATAGAAACGCCGTCCGGCAAGGCCGCGGCGGACGAGAATTTCCCCGTCGGTTCCTGGCTGCTGCCGGCGCGCCTGCGGCCGCACGTCGCGACCTTCTACGCCTATGCCCGGGCCATCGACGACATCGCCGACAACCCCGACCTGGAACCCGCCGACAAGGTCGCCCGCCTGGACGGTTTTGCCAGGGCGGTGAGCGACGCCGACACCGCGGACCCTGCCTTCCGCAAGGCCCACGAGATCCGCCGCAGCCTGGCGGAGACCGGGGTGCCGCACCGCCACTGCGTGGACCTGACCCGGGCGTTCAAGCAGGACGCCGTCAAGTCGCGCTACGACGACTGGAACGACCTCATGGGCTACTGCGACCTGTCCGCGGCCCCGGTGGGCCGCTACCTCGTGGATCTCCACGGCGAGTCGCCCGCGGCCTACCCGGCGTCGGATGCCCTTTGCAACGCGTTGCAGGTGCTCAACCACTTGCAGGACTGCGGCGACGACTACAAGGCGCTGGACCGGGTCTATCTGCCACGGGACTGGATGGCCGAGGCGGGGACCGGCGTCGAGGCGCTTGGGGAGGGCCGGTCCGGTACCGGGTTGCGGCGGGTGCTGGACCGGTGTCTCGACGCCGCCGACGGGCTGCTCGAGCTGGCGGACACGTTGCCGGGACGGCTCCGCAACCTCCGGTTCGCCATGGAAGCCGCGGTCATCGTCGCCATCGCCCACAGGCTCGGCGTGGAGTTGCGCCGGCGCGATCCCCTGGCCGAACGGGTGGTGCTGACCAAGGCGCAGTTCGCGGCCTGCGGCGCGCGGGGCATCGGCCGGGCGCTGTTCCGGCGGCGCCGCCAGGATTCGTCCAATGGAAACGGATAGCGCCGCGCACGTGGCGGCCCGCGACGCCGTCGAGCCGTGGACCCACGTCCACCGGGTGGTGGCGCGGTCGGGCACCTCGTTCCTCTGGGGCATGAGAGTGCTGCCGGCGGAACGGCGCCGCGCCATGTACGCCATCTACGCCTTCTGCCGGGAGGTGGACGACGTCGCCGACGAGCCCGGGGAGACCGCGGAAAAGAAGCGGGGACTTGCGGCCTGGCGGGAAGAGATCGCGCGACTCTACGCGGGCGACCCGCGGTGGCTGACCACCCGGGCGCTGCTGCAGCCGGTGCGACGCTTCGAGCTGCCGCGGGAGGAGTTCCTCGCCGTCATCGATGGCGTGGAGACAGACGCGGCGCCTGCGGTGAGGATGCAGACCCTGGATGACCTGCTGGGCTATTGCCGCAAGGTGGCCGGCGCGGTGGGCGTGCTTTCCATCCATGCCTTCGGCGTCCCCAAGGATCCGGGATACCGGATCGCCGAGACCCTCGGCAACGCCGTGCAGCTCACCAACATCCTGCGTGACGTGAAGGAGGACGCGGCCAACGAGCGCCTCTACGTCCCCCTGGAGATGGTGAAGCGGCACGGCGTCGCGGAGGACACCTTGGGCGCGGTCTTTCTCCATCCGGGTTTTGCCGCCGCCTGCGCCGAGCTGGCGGATCTCGCCCGCGACCATTACGACAGGACCGACCGGCTGCTGGCGCAGCTCGGGTGGCGCCAGATGCGGCCCATCGTGCTCATGATGGCGGTCTATCGGGAGACGCTCCGGCGCCTGGACGAGCGGGGCTGGACGCGCATCGACCGGCCGGTCCGGCTGACGCGGGCGCGCAAACTGTGGGTCGCCCTGCGATACGGGCTTCTCTGACGGCGTTCCTTCCGTGCCCCGCACCCACATCATCGGCGCCGGCGTGGCCGGCCTTTCCGCCGCGGTGGCATTGGCGCGGGCGGGCCATGCCGTCAACCTCCATGAGGCGAGCGGCCAGGCCGGCGGCCGCTGCCGCTCCTATTTCGACGCCCGGCTCGATTGCGCCATCGACAACGGCAACCATCTGCTCCTCACCGGCAACAGCTCCACCATGGAGTATCTGGAGGATATCGACGCCGCCGGCGCGTTGGCGGGGCCGGCTTCGGCTTGCTTCCCTTTCCTGGATCTGCGCACGGGCCGGCGATGGCGCCTTCGGCCCAATGCCGGGAGGCTACCCTGGTGGATACTCGACGCCCGGCGCCGCGTCCCCGGCACGCGGGCCCGGGACTACCTGTCCGGCGTGCGTTTCGCCTGGGCCGGGGCGGATCGCACCGTGACCGACTGCGTCGGCGAGAGCGGCGCCTTGTTCGAGAATTTCTGGGAGCCGCTGGCGGTGGCGGCGCTGAACAGCCCGGTGCGGGCCGGCGCCGCGCGTCTCTTGTGGCCGGTGCTGCGGGAAACCTTCGGCCGGGGCGAGGCCGCCTGCCGGCCGCGGATCGCCCGGACGGGACTCTCCGCGACCTTCGTCGACCCGGCGCTGGATCTGCTGCGCCGGAGCGGCGCCGCGGTCCGGTTCGGAGCCCGCTTGCGGCGCATCGCGTTCGAGGGCGTCGTGGCCCGCCGCCTCGACTTCGGCGCCGACACGGTGGCGTTGGACGACGGAGACGGCGTGGTGCTGGCGCTGCCGCCCCAGGCGGCGGCGAGCCTGGTGCCGGACCTGACCGTCCCGGAAGAAAGTCATGCCATCGTCAATGCCCACTTCCGGCTGCCGGAATCCGGCGTCCTGCCGGAAGACCTGCCGTTTCTCGGACTCATCGGCGGCACCGCCCAGTGGCTGTTCGTCCGCGGCGACGTGGCCTCCATCACCATCAGCGCGGCCGACGACACGATCGACGAGGAGGCGGAAGTGATCGCCGTGAAGACGTGGCAGGACGTAGCCGTCGCCCTCGGCCGCGACCCGGATCCGCTGCCGCCCTGGCGCGTGGTCAAGGAGAAGCGCGCGACGTTCGCGCAGACGCCCGCGCAGGTGAAGCTCCGTCCCGGCACGCGAAGCCGTTTCGCCAACCTCTACCTGGCCGGGGACTGGATCGATACCGGGCTTCCCGCCACCATCGAGAGCGCCGTCCGGTCCGGGCACATGGCCGCCCGCGCCGTCGAGAGCGCTGTTTCGTAGGGCCACACGAATCATTGACCCTTACCGTGCCCTGCTGCATAGTGAAGAGTGCCGAAGGGCACAGTGCGCTTCCAGCGGAGGAACCCAATGGCAAAGCGACCCTTGAGAGTCATCCTGGCGCAGCCGAGAGGCTTCTGCGCCGGCGTGGTGAGAGCCGTGGACATCGTCGAGCGAGCGCTCGAAATCTACGGCGCTCCCGTCTACGTGCGCCACGAGATCGTCCACAACAAGCACGTGGTGGACGGGTTGCGCGCCAAGGGCGCCCGCTTCGTCGAAAAGGTCGCGGACATCCCGAAAGACGCGGTGACCGTGTTCAGCGCCCACGGCGTGTCCCGGAAAGTCGAGGACGCCGCTGATGCCCGAGGCCTCCAGGTGATCGACGCCACCTGTCCGCTGGTAAGCAAGGTGCACGTCGAGGCGCAGCGCTATGCGCGCCAGGGTTACGAGGTGGTTCTCATCGGCCACTCCGGACACCCGGAGGTCGAGGGCACCATGGGGCAGGTGCCGGGCACCGTGCATCTCGTGTCCAACATCTCCGACGTGGCGGCGTTGGAGCCCGCCGACCCTTCGAAGCTTGCGTACGTGACGCAGACGACCCTCAGCGTCGACGACACCCGTGAGATCATCGCCGCGTTGAGATCCCGGTTCTCCGAGATCCGGGGCCCTGACGTGAAGGACATCTGCTATGCGACCCAGAACCGGCAGACCGCGGTGCGGCTGCTGGCGGCCGAGTCCGACGTGATCCTGGTCATCGGCGCCGACTACAGCTCCAACTCGAACCGCCTGCGCGAGATCGGCGACGAGGTCGGAACCGACAGCCACCTCATCCCCGATGCCGGCGGCCTGGACCCGGCCTGGCTGGACGGGGCGAAGACCGTGGGGATCACCGCGGGTGCCTCGGCTCCGGAAGAGTTGGTGCAGGGGTTGGTGGACCGGCTCTGCGACATGTTCGACGTGACCCTGTCCGACCTCGACGGCATCGAGGAGAACGTCACCTTCAAGCTGCCTCGGGAGCTGACCGGCGCGCAGGAATCAGCCGTGTAGGGCGTGCCGGCCGGCGCCGCCGTATCCTCTCTTTCCTGTCAGAAATTGTAGCTCAGGTGCAGTTCGACGAAGCTGTCGCGCCGGGTCGGGTAGGTGGTCAGGTCCGCCCTGTCCACCGCCAGGAAGAAGACGCTCTCGACGTGCAGCGACCAACTGTCCGAGAGGCGGCGGTTGAACTCGACGAACAGCGAACGCGTGGAATGCTCGGCGTCCGCCAGCAGGCTGACGACGACCTCGGTGCTCTGGACGTCGTTGAACCCCAGGCGCGCGCCCAGGAAAAGGTCGTCGTCGAAGGGGTTGGTGGCGTTCTCCCTCCGCCTGTCGTAGTTCCATTCGGCGAGCAGGCCGAGGTCCAGGTCCGACTCGAAGATGCCGCTGAACGTGTACTCTCCGCCGGCGACAAAGGCCGCGTAGTCTTCCTCGCGCCCCGCCAGGTTCGAAAAGCCGCTTCGGTGAATGGCCTCGAGCTTGAACAGCCATGATTCGACGGTGAGCTGGGCGTCCAGACCGAACTGGCGGATCTGCTCGTAGTGCGGGACCAGCAACAACTCCAATCTTTCGTTCAGTCGCGGCGGCCGGCAGACCAGACAGGGCTCCCGGCTGGTGCCCTCGAAGACGCTCAGGCCCAGATCCAGCGGGCCGAAACTGTGGCTGTACCGGGCCGCGAGGTCCACACGCCATTCCTCGGCAGAGCTCTCGTAGGAGACGCGCTTGTCGTCCACGACGAACTGGCCGCGCAGGCGGCCTTCCCGGCCCGGGTACGTGCGTTCCCGGTGATAGGGCAGCGCGAAGAACTCCGCCACGCCCCACTCGCCGGACCATGTGAGGTGGGCCATGAGCTGCCCGAGCTTGGCCTCTTCGTTGGGATTCTCGATCAGGTCGGTCTGGTTGACGATATCCACCAGGTGGCGCGATTCCGTCACGCCCCAGAACACCCGGTCCGCGCCCAGGCGCAACTCCCACTCGCCTTCGCCGAGCGCGCCGAAGACCAGGAAGTAGGCTTCCCGCACGTCGAAGTGGGTGCGACGGGAGTCGCCGCCGTCATAGCGGAAGAAGGGCGCCAGGGTGACGCTTCTGCCCTCGTCGTCCTCGGCGTACAGCTTGGGCTCGACGACGACGCCCGAGGCGTGGGAGCGCTGGCCGGGGTGGGCTTCGTCCTGGTGGTACCACCGGCTCTCCAGGCCCACCCGTCCGGAGACCTCGACCGCCGAGGCCCGGCCGGCGGCAAGGACAGAGGCCAGGACCAGCACCGCTCCGGCCGCCGCCATCTGGAGAAAGGCGCGGGGCATCAACGCACCCGTTTCAGGCCGGTGCGGGTGAAGTCCCTTTCATTGAGCTTGGTCCCGTATTTGTAGTCCGACCAGGTCAGCACCGTGCTCTTGCCCGTCAGATGATTGACCATGGTCATCTCATGCGCCTGCCAGTAGCGGTCCAGATATTTCTGGAACTTGGCCAGCGTCAGGGTCTTCAGATGGGCATTCTTGCGGTCGAAGTAGTGGACCTTCCGGAGCCGTAGCTCGTCCTTGTCCTGCCACAGCACCTGACGGCGATAACCGGATCGTTTGGTGACCGGAAAGCGTTCGACCACCGTGCACGTGGCGTCGCCGCAAGGCTCGTCCCGCAGGTACCTGTAGGTGTACCGTTCCACTTCCTGGCTGCCCATGTCCTCGTAGGCGAACTCGCTGCCCATGAAGGAGCCGGAACGGTTCGACGAGCTGATGCGCTTGACCCGTTTGAGCGCCGGCAGGAAGAGCCACTGGTCGTCTGCCTTGTCCTTGTGGGCATGGATGAGGAAAGCCGTCCCCTTGACGTCCCGCGGCTGGTCGAACACGAAAAGGCTCTTGTCGCCGTCTCCGGGCGCCTCCAGAACCTTGATCCGGGCCTGGCGCTTGCTTTCCTGCCCCTGCTTGTTGCGCAGCACCATGGTCTGGCTTGCCGTGAAGTTGCCGAAGCCCTTCGCCTTCTCGCGAGTTTCGCGCGCGATCCGCAACCCCTTTTCCTCGGGGGTCTCCGACCGCGCCGCCGGCGGGCCGCCCAAGGAAGCGACGAAAACAAGGCACGCCGCGAGCGACGCACATCGGATGGAATGAGCGTGGATCATGAGTTCCTCCGGTCAATGGTCATCAGCAGAGCGGGGAGAAGCAAGAAATCGCCTACCAGTGCGAAGACGAGGGTGATCGTCACCAGCAGGCCGAGGGCCCAGCTCAACTCGAACCCCGATGACGAGAACACCAGCAGCCCCGCGCACAGGACCGCGGTGGTGGTCCACAGCGCGTGACCGACGGTGCGAAAGACCGAGCGCACTGCCTCGGGCGCCGCGAGGCCTTGCCGGCGGGCCTTCAGATACTCGGTCAGAAAATGAATCGTGTCGTCCACGATGATCCCGAAGGAGATGGCAACCACCACCGAGGAGGCAATGCCCACGTAGCCGACGAGATAGCCCCACAGGCCGAAGCTCATGGCCGCGGGAATGAAATTGGGCAGAAGACTGACGAGGCCGAGGCGCACGCTCCTGAAAACCCCCATCAGGATGAACGAGATGAGGGCCATGGCGATGATGGTGCCGCGCAGCATGCTGGTGATGTTTCGTATGGAAAGGTGTGCGAAGACGATGCTGAGGCCCGTGGCCGGGGTGGCTAGCCGAGGGGCATTGGCGCGAAGCCAGTCCTGGGCCCGCGCATCGAGCTCGCGTTGCTCCCGAGACGACGTGCTGTCGACCACGACGGTCATGCGGGTTGCGGATTTGGCGATGTCGATGCGGTCGTTGAGGTCGCTGCCGAACGGGAGCGAGAGCTCGTAGAGCAACAGGTACTGCGCCGCAAGCTCGGGATCGTCCGGCAACCGGTAGAAGGCCGGATCGTCCCCGTGCAAGTTCTTGTTGAGCCGTTTCATGATGTCCGGAAAGGCCTGGACGTGGCTCACTTCGGGCTGGCTTCGGTACCATTCGGCGAATGCATCCACCGCGCGCAGATAATCGGGATCGGTGATGCCGCCGTCGCGCTCCGCCTTCAGCGAGTACTCCAGCGTAATCAAGCTGGTCAGATTTTCGATGACGAAGTCCGTATGGCGCCGGAACTCGTAGCGCTCATCGAAATACCGCGTCCAGTTATCGGTCAGCTCGTTGCGGGGAATGCCCGCGGCGAGGGCCACCGCCAGAAGGGTAACGAACCAGAGCAGGAACCTGCGGCGCGCGACGACGAAAGCGCCGAAGCGGTCGAAGAACGCCGGCCGCTCGGAGCGGACGGGGCGCGCGCGCAACGGCAGGATCGAGAGCATCGCCGGCAGGACAGTCATGGAATAGACGAAGGCGCACGCGACGCCGAACGCCACGAGATTGCCCAGCAGGTGAAATGGCGGCGAATCCGAGGCATTCAGGCTGAGAAACCCGATGGCGGTGGTGATGGCCGTGAGGAACACCGGATAGGCATTGACGTGGAGCGACTCGGCAATGGCGGCATTCCTGTCCAGTCCGCGGCTCATGCCCAACAAGGTGGTGGTGACGACGTGGACCGAATGCGCCACGGCAACCGTCATGACGATGATCGGTACGCCCGAACTGGTGGGGCTCAACACCGCGCCGAGCCAGCCCGCGAACCCCATGGTGGTGCCGATGGCGAACACAAGCACGACAACGATGGACACGGTGCCCCATACCGAGCGCAGGAGAAGGGCCGCGGCGGCCACGATGATCAGGAACACGAGGGGCGTGAGGGTCTCGATATCCTCTTTCGTGGTGTCGGCGAAGGCGCGGTCCATGACGATGAGGCCGGTCAGGTAGTAGGCGATGTCCGGATGGCTCGCCCGGGCCTTGTCGAGGACCGCGTTGAGATAATCGGTAATCTCCACGAACGCGATGTCCGAATTTTCGGGCAGGACGAAATTGATCACCAACCCGCCCACGCGCCCGTCACGGGAAACCAGACGCCCGGCAATGTCGACGGCGTTCAGCGCGGTCTTCTCGACCTGCGCCACGTCGGCATCGCTGAGCGACTGCGCGTCGTCGACCAGCGGCTCGACGATCAGATCGTCGCCTTCCGCTCTACTGTGTGTGTAGTTGGTAAGCGAGTCGACCCGGCTGGAATAGGGCGCTTCCCACGCCGCAACGGTGAGCTCCTCGATGGCGCCGAGGGCCTCGCGCGTGAACACCGAGCCCTCCCTCGGCGCCAAGGCGATCAGCGCCGTATTGGATACGGTGTAGGTGCTCTCCAGCGCGTCGAAGGCGGCGAGTTGCGGATTGCCCTCGCCGAACATGATGCGGTAGTCGTTGGTGACGCCGAGGAAGCGGGCGCCCGCGGACATGACCAGCATGAGCAGCGTTGCGAGCGCAACCACCCACCATCGGCGGCGCAGCACGGCGGCGACGTAGCGGTCCAAAGGCACGGAAGTCATCGACTTGGCTATCCGGGGCCGGGAGCGGGCTCAGGCATCCCTGCCGTTCGCTCGTAGATCGTACTCATCCTTCTACGAACAGCCTGCCACAGCCGAATATTGATGTGAAGCCTCCCAGCCGTTGGAGTGGGCCGTCACCTTTGCGCGAATCCCCGTGCGCACCCTACCAAGGGTTGCTGGCATGGCACAGCGCCAGCCGGACACAGCCGAGCGATCTGGTTGACGCTGCGTCGCACCACAACTCGTGTGTCGGCGGCGTTTGACATTCCCTTCAAACCGTTATGATGATACAGTCACACCTGTTCGGATAAGAGGTCTTTGTTCCCTGTTGCGGGATCGCCTGCGGCAGATGAACGATCGGCATGATCGGCGGAAGTGGGTATGGCAGAAGACCTGAAAGCCGACGGCATTGGGAGAAGACCACCGAAGTGCTGAACGCCCCGTCAGCATATGTCGACGGCTACGCCAAAGCGCGCGCCGTGGACCGCGAGGCTGCGGACAACTACATCGCTCACACCCGTATAGGCGACCCGGTCATGGACGCGGTGGTGGAAGAGATGGCGCCGCTGCCTCAGGAACAGATCCACAAGTTCATTCGAGCGGGGATGGAG
>LXNJ01000620.1_pt1 | contig 24113 bp, 22 predicted proteins | sample 809081 | NCBI WGS metagenome assembly LXNJ01 (sample SAMN04870510, study PRJNA318959) | sponge metagenome | biome: sponge; feature: marine sponge reef; material: water | host: Petrosia ficiformis | place: Greece: Milos, Mediterranean Sea | collected 2013-05-29 | depth 5-7 m | reverse complement strand
GCTGAATCAACACATCTTCAAGCTGACCGAATACGCTCTCTGCCGAGGGTATTTCTTCCACCTTCTCCGAGCGGTTACGAAAAAGGTCGAGGATAACGCACATGGCATCATCGGCCTCGTGCACATCACGAAACCGGCGCTTGGGGCGATAGCGGTACCGGTAGCTCCGGCAGAAGAGCAAGCCTTCATCGCGGCGGGGCTGGATGAGGAATTGGCCAAGATCGACCGGGCCGCTCGACAAGCCGTCACACAGATTGGGCTGCTTGAAGAGTACCGCACCCGCCTGATTGCCGATGTCGTCACCGGCAAGCTCGACGTGCGCGAGGCGGCGGCCAGACTGCCGGAGACGGACCCGCTCGCAAGGAATCGCGACCGGGCCGACACCATCCGCACCGAATCGAACTTACATTCAACCGCACAGGACATGATGAAGGAGGCAAGCGCATGACGGATTGGAACAAATGCCCGGCGTTTGAACGGAACCCCCGCAAGATCAGCGGAGCGTGGGCCTTCACCGGCACGAGGGTGCCGGTGTACGCCCTGTTCGAGAACCTGGAGAGCGGCGCTACCGCGGAGCAGTTCCTGGAGTGGTTTCCCGAGGTCAAGGAGTGGCAGGTGACGGCGGTTCTCAAGCACGAGACGGAATACTTCAAGACGCCTGCCTGACCCGTGAAGATCCTGTTCGACCACGGGACCCCGGCACCGTTGCGGCTCCCGGGTTCAGTTCCTTTCGCAGGTTTCCTGAAGACCCTTCGCGATGGCGGTTACGAATGCGACCGCGGTGTTGTCAATGCCAGCTCCTTCGGAGTTCCGCAGCACGGCCGCCGGTACGTGCTGCTGGCTGCCTGCGGTGGCCAACCTAAGTTGCCGGTGCCCAACCGAAGAGTCCGGCGGTGTGGGCACGGTTCGGACGGCTATAGATCGTGACACGCTCGGGTTCAGCGATGTTTACGGCAGGATGTGGTGGGACCGCGTGGCTCCGACCCTCACGAGCAGGTGCAACAGCCCTTCGAACGGCCGTTCGGTCATCCGGAGCAGGACCGCGCCATCAGCCTGAGGGAAGCGGCGGCGCTCCAGACGTTTCCCGACGACTACGAATTCCTCGGGACCCGCCACCACGTCGCCCGATGGATAGGAAACGCAGTGCCCGTTTCGCTCGCCGAGGCGGTGGGCAGAGCGGCGATGGCGGCCGTGAGCTGACTTAGGTCCCGGGTGCCTACGATATCTTGGTCGAGCACCGCCCTCACAGTTTGTCGAAGAACTCGCGATGAAGCGTGATCGATTCGACCGTCCTCGTGCTTACCCCGAGTTCCAGTTCCTTCAGATGGAGGCAAAGAGATGCTCCGTCGATGAGGTCGATGGCCGGCGCCCCATCCCGAACCGCTTCTTTCTTCGCGCTCGGCGTGAACCGGCCCGTCGTCATGAACAGTCCCTTGTCCGCGCGCCCGACCATTGCTCCTCGGAAGTCCCGGATCTGGCTCGCCGACACTGAGCCGGAGTACCTCTTGCACTGAAAACGCACGTGGAACGAGATGAGATTGATCCGCAGGACGCCGGCCCCGTCGATGCCCCCGTCACCGGATCTGCCCGTGACCTCGACCTTCGTGAATCCCGATTCCCTCAGAATGCGCTGGCAAAGGCGCTCGAAGGCGTCCGGTTCGATTCCACGCAGGATGGCCAACAGCTCTTCTGTCCAGTCCCCGTCGTTCGGGAGGTCGGTTGAAGGCCCGACCCGCTGTCGTTCCTTCGGTGGTGGCTTGCGATACTCACGAACGATCTTTCGCAGCTCCGTCTCGGAGAGGATCTCCCTCCCGGATTGAGTGATCGCCCAAACGCCCCTCGCGGTGTTCTCGATGAGACCGCCCCCCCTGAGGTCGGTCCGTGCCCATGCGAGACGGTAGTCGACCTCCGACTGAGGGCCGTCGCCATGGGGAAGGTCGCAAACGTCATCCGAAAGCTGCATCGTCCGTGCGACGTGTTCCGAGATTTCCTGGATGGACGCCGAACCTCCAAGGTCCTTCAGCACCGTCAGAGTAGGCCAGTGCAGGTCCGCACGGGTAGGTATCCGTTTCTCAGCCGTCATCGGTCAGCCTCCTCTCCCGGTCTCCCTTCCTGTGTAAGCGTCGACTCCCGCGTGCCTCGCTTCCCGGCGTCCGCATGGTAAGTTGTCAGGAGTCGACTCTTTCCGCCACCCGGGGATCGGTCAGCCTACTGTTCCTTCCCAGCCCTCCCCATGCCCACCGACCACACCGAGCGCGGTCTCGAGCGCCTGATCTGCAAGGCCCTGACCGGAGATCCGTGCGAGCCGCCCTCCGGAGGCACAGTCGGCGAACCGTCCGCGGGGTACGGCGGCGTCGGCTGGTCCCCGGGCAACCACCACGACTACGACCGCAAGCACTGCGTAGATCCGGTCCAACTCCGCGCCTTCCTCCACTCCACCCAGCCCGAGATCGCTCCGGCCCTGCGCCTGGGCGAGGAGTGTCCGACCCGGCGCAAGTTTCTCGCCCGCCTCCAGGGGGAGATCGCCAGGCGCGGCACCGTCGAGGTTCTCCGGAACGGCGTCAAGCACGGCCCGCACCACATCGACCTCTTCTACGGCACGCCCTCGGCCCACAACGAGACCGCCCGACGACGCTTCGACCGAAACCGCTTCACCGTGGTTCGTCAGCTCCGCTACAGCCGCGAGGAGACTAAGCGTTCGCTGGATATCGGCCTCTTCATCAACGGTCTTCCCGTTTTCACCTTCGAGCTCAAGAACCGGTTGACCAAACAGACGGTGAGCGACGCCGTCGAGCAGTACCGGCGCGATCGCAACCCGAAGGAGCCCCTCTTCCGCTTCGGTCGCTGCGTGGCGCACTTCGCGGTCGACGAGAACGAGGTTCGGTTCTGTACTCATCTCAGAGGAAAGGGATCGTGGTTCCTGCCTTTCAACCGGGGCTGGAAGAGCGGAGCCGGTAATCCGCCCAACCCGAACGGTCTGCGTTCCGAGTACCTGTGGAGCGAGATCCTCGCTCGCGAGAGCGTGTCCGACATTCTGGAGAACTTCGCGCAGGTGATCGGGTCCGGGAACGCGAAGGTCGGAAAGGGAAAGGTCCAGGTATGGCCGCGGTACCAGCAGCTCGACGCGGTGCGGCGGCTCCTCGCGGACGCCGGGAGGTGCGGCGCGGGAAAACGCTATCTGATCCAGCATTCGGCCGGGAGCGGCAAGAGCTTCTCGATCGCCTGGCTGGCGCATCGACTGATTCCGCTGGAGAGGGACGGAAGCCCCGTCTTCGACTCGATCATCGTCGTCACCGACCGCCGCATTCTGGACCGGCAGATTCGCGACACGATCCGGCAGTACGCCCAGGTGAAGTCCACCGTCGGCCACGCCGGAAAGTCGGGCGATCTTCGGCGTTTCATCAGTCAGGGCAAGAAGATCATCATCTCCACGATCCAGAAATTCCCGTTCATTCTCGACGAGATCGGCAACGAGCAGCGCGGCCGATCCTTCGCGATCATCATCGACGAGGCCCATTCGAGCCAGGGCGGCCGGACCAGCGCGGCGATGTCGCGGGCGCTGGGCGAGGACGGAGAGAAGACGGAGGTGGAAGAGGAGAGCTACGAGGACCGGATCAACCGCCTGATGGAGTCGCGCAAGCTGCTGACCAACGCCAGCTACTTCGCGTTCACGGCCACGCCGAAGAACAAGACTCTTGAGATTTTCGGCGAACCCGAGCCCGAGAGCGACGGCACGGTGCGGCATCGACCCTTCCACGTCTACAGCATGAAGCAGGCGATCCAGGAGGGATTCATCCTGGACGTGCTCCGGCACTACACGCCGGTCGAGAGCTACTACAGGCTCGCCACGAAGGTCGAGGAGGACCCGGAGTTCGATGTCAGGAAGGCTCAGAAGAAGCTCCGACGCTACGTCGAAGGACACGAACACGCCATCCGGCTCAAGGCCGAGATCATGGTCGACCACTTCCACGAGCAGGTGATCGCGCAGCGCAAGGTCGACGGCCGGGCGCGGGCGATGGTCGTCACCAACGGGATCGAACGCGCGGTCCAGTACTTCCACGCCATCCGCAGTTACCTGGTGGAACGGAAGAGCCCCCATCGGGCGATCGTCGCGTTCTCGGGCGAGCACGAATACGGCGACGGTCAGGTGACCGAAGCGAGCCTGAACGGATTCGGTTCGAGCAGGATCGCCGAAGTCTTTCGGGAGGATCCCTACCGCTTCCTCGTCTGCGCCGACAAGTTCCAGACCGGCTACGACGAACCGCTTCTCCACACGATGTACGTCGACAAGACCCTCTCAGGCGTCAAGGCCGTCCAGACGCTGTCGCGGCTCAATCGTTCGCACCCGAAGAAGCACGACGTCTTCGTGCTCGACTTCCTCAACGACGCCGACACCATCGCCGACGCCTTCTCGCGCTACTACCGCACCACGATCCTGGCCGACGAGACCGATCCCGACAAGCTCCACGATCTCCAGGGCGACCTCGACGGCGCCCAGGTCTACTCGCCGGTCGCGATCACCGAGTTCGCCCGACTTTACCTGAACGGCGTGGGGCGCGAGCGGCTCGATCCCATCCTCGACCGGAGCGTGACGGTCTACATCGACGAACTCGACGAGGATCGGCAGGTCGCGTTCAAGAGCAAGGCCAAGGCGTTCGTCCGCACCTACGCCTTCCTCTCGTCGATCCTGCCTTACGTCGACCGGGGCTGGGAGGAGCGCTCGATCTTCCTGAACTTCCTGGTCCCCAAGCTGCCTGCGCCCGAGGAGGATGACTTGTCGAAGGGAATTCTCGAGACCATCGACATGGAGAGCTATCGGGTCGAGAAACGTGCGCTTCGAAAGATCGTTCCGGATGACGACGACGCGGAGATCGACCCGGTCCCCGCCGGTGGCGGTGGAGGCAGGGGCGAAGTCGAGCTGGACCTGCTCTCGAACATCGTCGCCGATTTCAACGATCTCTTCGGCGGGATCGAGTGGGCCGACAGGGACCGGGTGAGCCGAATGCTCTCCCGGACGATTCCCGCCAGGGTGGCGGAAGACACCGCGTTCAGGAACGCTCGGGAGAACTCGGATCCCGAGAACGCCCGTATCGAGCACGACAGGGCGCTCGCCCACGTCATGACCGGCATCATGCAGGACGACACCGAGCTCTTCCGCCTGTTCGTGGACAACGAGGACTTCAAGCGATTCGTAAGCGACTCAAGCTTCCAGGTCGCCTACCGGGGGGAGGCGGACTCCGTTCGCGAAGGATGAACCGCCGCTAGACGCTCGCCGCCGTCGAGGTGGTGCGCCGGTTCGAGGGCGACCGCCGGCTGCCCGGCCGAGCGTCCGCTCTACCCGGTCTCGGGAGTGACTCGGTCGATCACCTGCGCCAGCGCTTCGTAGGCCATCGGGTCGTTCTGGTTGAAGCGCTCGACCACGTCGGCGACCCGTCCGTCGGGACCGATCACGATCACGCCCCGGCTTCCGACCATGCCGTTGTCTCGGGGCGTTCCGCCGAACGCCGAGAAGGTCGAGGAGGTCGGATCGCTCGCCATCAGGAAGGGGAAGTCGTCGTCCTTCAGCCAGGAGCCCAAGGCCTCGACGGAATCGTTGGAGATGCCGATGAGGACCACGTTGCGGCCCTCGTTGAAAATGCTCGCGTACTGATCACGGTACGCCGTCATCTGGACCGTTCACCCAGGCGTTCGTACGCGGAAGAAGAATGCGAGCACGACGGTTTCGCCCCGGTAATCCGAAAGCCTGACCGGATCGGCGAGGACTCCGTGGCGCGTCGCGCCGGCAAGCTCGAAGTCGGGCGCCACCTCGCCGACCTCGATGAGGGAGGAGGTGTCCTGCGCGCGGCTGCGCTCGGCGCCTGCGGCGACGGTCACGAGAAGGAGGAGTGCGAAGAGTGTGCGTCTCATGCGGATCCGGGATGCTGGAGGGAAGTTCCAGCCTGAATTATCGCACAACTCCGGTTTCCCGGCACACCGACTCTTCCCCCGTCGAGCCGATGGGGCGCGGCTTTGCGAGGTCGCCGGCACGCTTGCCCGACGCGCGAGACAGAGGGTATCTTATTGGACCATGTGTCGGGGTGGCCGCCCCGCTGGATCGTACGGGGCCATAGCTCAGATGGGAGAGCGCCTGCTTTGCACGCAGGAGGTCGCCGGTTCGATTCCGGCTGGCTCCACTCGATTCGTCCCCCCGAAACGGAGCAAACATGCCTGCGTCAGCTACATCCTCAATCCTTGGGCCGAGCTGGAAAGCGAAGAAGAAGGACACGAAGGTGAAGGACATGGACACGAGGGGAAAGGGCGCTCTTTCATCGTTTTCGGCTTCAGCATTTCGGGGTGACGGCATGAACGTTCGGGACAATCGCGCTTTCGGCTTTCCTCGCGCCGGGGTGCTGGCGCTTTGCCTTGCCGGTTGCGGCGCCGGCGACACCGAAGCCGGGGTCGACGGTGGCGACGAGCTGATCGAGCTGGCCAGAGGGATCCACGAGCGGGTGATCACCATCGACACCCACGACGACATCAGCGTCGCCAACTTCACCGTCGAGCGCAACTACACGATGGACCTGCCCACGCAGGTCACCCTGCCCAAGATGAGGGCTGGAGGGCTCGACGTCGGCTGGTTCGTGGTCTATACCGGTCAAGGACCGCTCACCGAGGAGGGATACGCGGCGGCCTACCGGAACGCCGTCGACAAGTTCGACGCCATCCACTGGATGGCCGAGGAGCTCGCTCCCGAAGAGATCGAGATCGCGCTGACCTCGGAGGACGTGCGCCGGATCGCGGCGTCGGGCAAGCTGGTGGCGATGATCGGGGTCGAGAACGCCTACCCGCTGGGGACCGATCTCGGGCGGATCGAGGAGTTCCACTCGCGAGGAGCCCGCTACATGTCGCTGGCGCACACCGGTCCCAGCCAGTTTTCGGACGCCCACTCGGGCGAGCCCTTCGGCGAGTACGTCTACGACGGTCTGAGCGAGATGGGGCGCGCGGCGGTCGTCGAGATGAACCGTCTCGGCATCATGATCGACATTTCGCACCCTTCCAAGGAGTCGATCCTCCAGACCCTGGAACTGAGCCGGGCGCCGGTGGTCGCTTCCCACTCGGGCGCGCGTGCCGTCAGCGACGTGACTCGCAATCTCGACGACGAACTTCTCGACGCGGTCGCCGATAACGGCGGCGTGGTGCAGGCGGTGGCGCTCAGGCGGTTCGTCCACACGGACAAGACGCAGGCGCGAACCGACGCGCTCAACCGGGTTCAGGCCCAGCTGGCGGAGGAGATGGAGTTTTCCACCTTGCCGCGGAACGAGGTCATAGGGCTTCCCGCCGCGGAGCGGGAAGAGTATCGGATGCGCATGGCCGAACTGCGGGCTGCGGCTTTGGAACGGCTGGGCGACTCCGTTCCGCCGGACGTGGACGTGGCCGACTTCGTGGACCACATCGACTACATGGTCGAGCGTATCGGACTCGAACACGTCGGGATCAGCTCGGACTTCGACGGCGGCGGCGGCGTCGCCGGTTGGGAGGACGCCTCCGAGACCTTCAACGTAACCTTCGAGCTGGTGCGTCGCGGATACTCCGAGGAAGAAATCTCCATGCTCTGGGGCGGCAATCTTTTGAGGGTGCTCGACGAGGTGCAGGCGGTGGCTCGGCGGATCCAGGCCGAGGAAGGGTAGCGGGGTTCGGCGCGGCGTCGCTCCGGCGGCACCTTAATTTCACATGCCGACCTGCAGGGTCCGCGATGACCACGCCCGGGCCCGACCGACCCTGTTCCGCATTGTCGGCATCCACGGTTCGGGGTCTTAGGCAGCCTCCTACCCGGGCTCGTTCCCCCTCGCCTCGAGCAACCGTCTTACTTCGTCCCACCCCTGCAGCCACAGGTTGTCAACAGCGTAGTCCATTGGCGTCCTGCCGTCCCGGTCGAGCGCCTCGGGATCAGCGCCTAACTTCAGGAGCATGGGAAACACGACCGGGTTTCGGAGGGCGGCCGCGTGAAGCGCGACTGGACAACCTTTTAAGCCAGTGGGAGTAAAGGAACCGATCATGAAGACCAACCGAAACCTGTCGCCCGCACCTCCCGGGCCCGAGACGCCGTGGTAGGAGCCCGGCGGGCTTGGCCTGCGCTCGCAATTTCGATTCTTCTCTCCTGCTCTCCTCTGGAAGAGGGCGGCCCCAGGGGAGACGTGACCTTCGGGGTGGTGGGCGACGCGCCTTATCGCTGGTGGGAGGAAGGTCAGTTCGATTACCTGATGGAGGTGTTGGACCGGGATTCCCTGGACATGCTCGTGCACGTCGGCGACCTCTTCTGGCGACCTTGCTCGGGCGACCGGATGCGAAACCGGCTGAATAGGTTGCTAGCCCAGCGGCATCCCGTCTTATACACTCCCGGCGACAACGACTGGACCGATTGCTGGGGCAGGGCGGAAGGCGGGTACGAGCCGCTCGAGCGGCTCGACACCCTCCGCAGCGTCTTCTTCCCCCAGCCCGGGATGACGACCGGCAGCGGAGGAGGGTTCGAGATGGATTACCAGGGCTCTCGGCCCGAGTGGTCCGAGTTCGTCGAGAACACCCGCTGGACCATGGCCGATGCCCTCTTCATGACCGTCCACATCGTAGGGAGTTGGAACGGATTCGCCGAGTTCGACGGGAGGAGTGCCGCAGACGACGAAGCCGCCCGGCGGCGCACCGAGGCGGCGGCGGCGTGGCTCGCCGAAGGGTTCGCCGAAGCGAGAGAATCGGAAGCGAAAGCGGTCGTCATTTTCACGCACTCCTTCCCGGACGAAGCGACCTACTCCGCCCCTCACCGAGAGGCCTTCGAGCCCTATCTGCAGACGCTCGAGGAGGAGGTGGCGGCCTACTCCGCCCCGGTCGTGCTCGTGCACGGAGATCATCACGACTACACCGTCGACCAGCCGCTCGCCGATCGGAGGACCGGGAGGACGCTCGATAACTTCACGAGACTCCAGACGATGGGCTCGCCCCAGGTCGGCTGGGTCCGCGTGACGATCACCTTCGCGGACGGCGAGGCGAGGTTCGACTATTCGCCGCGAGTCGTGTCGGGGCTGCGGTTCTGAGGGCTTACGCGTCGAGCTTGCTTTTTCTGCCCACCCATTAAATGTTAGAACGAAAGGGTAGGACGGGATTGCGGGAAGTAGGCTCGAACGCGGGTAGAAGACATGAAGAAGAACCGGGGAGTCCTGGGCAGGCGCGACTTCGTCAAGGGAATGAGCGCCGCCGGTCTGGCCGGTGCGGTAGCGGGAACCGGGGCGCTTGACGGGACGGCCGCCTTGGCCGGATCGGAACGCGCCGACCCCACGGGCCTCGCCGGCGGGAACGGCGTGCCGGGTTCCGCCGCCCGGAAGTTCGACTTCGACGAGGTCGTCTCGCGAGTCGGGACGGAGAGCGTGCGCTGGGACAAGGCGATGGAGGACTTCGGCCCTGGAATCGAGGCGGGCATGGGCGTGGCGGACATGGATTTTCGGGCGCCCCCGTGCGTCACCGAGGCCCTCGCCGATCGCTGCTCTCACGAGAACTGGGGCTACCAGCATCGGGGATCGTCGTACTCCGAGGCGGTGTCGGCCTGGAACGCGCGCCGCTACGGACTCGAGGTGGATCCGGGTTCGGTCGTCTTCACGACCGGAGTGCATCCGGGGCTGATCGCCGCACTCCACACCTTCTCGCCCCCCGGGACCCGCGTGCTGCTCCTCACTCCAACCTACTCGGGCTTCTACACCGACACCAAGTTCACGCGCACCGTCGCTGAGGACTGCCCGCTGGTCGTGGACTCCGAGGGGCGTTACGCCATCGACTTCGACGACTTCGAACGTCGCGCCCAGCGCTGCAACTCCTTCATTCTGTGCAATCCGCAGAATCCGACCGGGAACTGCTGGTCGGAGGAGGACATGATGCGCCTGGGCGAGATCTGTCTGCGCCACCGCGTGGTCGTGCTCTCGGACGAGATCCACTGCGACTTCGTCACCGCAGGCAACCGCTTCACCCCCTTCGCCTCCCTGCCCGACCCGGAGATCGTCGCCAACAGCATGACCTTCTCTTCGGGCAGCAAGTCGTTCTCCCTCGCCGCCATGAAGGTGGCCTGGTATCACACCACCAACGAGGACTACCTGAATCGGGTCAAGGACAACACCCGGGCCGACTTGAGCACGCTGGGCATGGTCGCCATGCGCGCCGCGTTGACGGATGGGGACGAGTGGCTCGACGAGCTTCTCGCATATCTCGACGTCAACCATGACCACGCCGAGGAGTTCGTGCGGAAGGAGCTGCCCATGACGCACCTGCGCAAGGGCCAGGGAACCTACCTGGCGTGGCTGGAGGTGTCGGAGCTCATCGACCGCATCGGCGCCGCCGAGACCGCGGAGCGCGAGACGGCCCGGGGGACGGAGGAGGTCACGCCGGAAAAGGTTCTCCAGCGTTGGTTCGCCGACAACGCCCGCGTCTTTCTGAACCCCGGTTCCAACTACGGTACGGGCGGAGCCGGTCGGATGCGCATGAATCTGGCTTCTCCCCGCTCGGTGGTGGCCAAGGCCCTAGACAACTTGGCCGAAGCCGTCTCGACGCTGTGACCGAGCCCGCCGCCGCCCAGCGCCCTGCCTCGGATCCACCGACAGGACCGCAAACAGCAAGATCGTGAGACCATCTGGAGAAAACCCAATGCAGAATTTCGTTCGTGCCCTCAAGTTCGGCCCCCCCTTCGCCATCGCCCTCGTCGCACTTCTGCTCGCACCCGGGTCCGGCAGGGCTCAGTTCGAAGACGTGGGAGCCATCACCTTCCCGACCTCCGCCGCAAGCGAGGCGCAGGAGCATTTCCTTCGGGGTGTCGCGATCCTGCACAGCTTTGGCTGGAAGCAGGCGCGCGAACAGTTCCACGCCGCGCAGGCCGTCGATCCCGATTTCACGATGGCGTATTGGGGAGAGTCGCTCTCGTACAACCACCCGCTGGTCACCCAGATGGACCCGACCGAGCCCCGGGAGACCCTCCTGCGGCTGGGAGCCACGAGGGCGGAACGCATGGCCAAGGCGCCCACCGAGCGCGAGAAGGGCTTTCTGAACGCGGTCGAGATCCTGTGGGGAGAGGGCGACCACGTCGATCGGCGCGTCGGCTACATGGAAGCGATGGCCGCTCTCCACGAGGCGTACCCCGACGATCCGGAGGTGGCGGCGTTCTACTCGCTGGCCCTGCTGGGGGCTGCCCGCGCGACCGGCGATCTGAGCGAGAGGCTGAATGTCCGGGCCGGGGCGATCGCCATCGGACTGCTCGCCGACAACCCGCTCCATCCGGGCGCCGCCCACTACACCATCCATGCCTTCGACAACCCCCTGATGGCGCCGATCGCGCTCGAGGCGGCCCACAAGTTCGCCGACATCGCTCCGGCGGTATCGCACGCTCGCCACATGCCCACCCACATCTTCATCCAGCACGGAATGTGGGAGCTGGTTTCGGGCCACAATCAGGCGGCCTACGACGTGGCGGTCGAACTCTGGGAGCCGGGTGACGCCTTGGGCGATGCCGTACACTCGCTCGACTGGGGTCAGTACGGCGACCTCCAGCGGGGTGACTACGCGAAGGCGCGTCTGTGGATCGAACGCCTGACCGAGATGGTGGACAACGAAGGCTTCGCCGCCGGGGGAGCTCGCGGATCGGCGGGAACGGCGCGGGCGATGGGAGCCCTGCCGCTGCTCAAGGCGCGTTATGTGGTCGAGACCGAGAGCTGGATGGAAGATCCTGGAAGCCGGATCACGGAAGACTCGGGCATGAACGAACTCCTGGCTATCGGCATCAGCGCATGGCGCCTTGGAGACATGGGGGCGCTTACCGCCGCCGAGGCCGCCCTGGCGGAGCGTTCACGTGGCACGGGCTACTCACATGCGGCGCATCGTCAGGTTGGGGCCTTGCTCAAGGCGAGCACGGGTGACGAGGGTGCCGTGGCCCTGATGAAGGATGCCGAAGAGACGGTCGAAGCCATGGCTCCGCCACGCGGCGCCGCGAACCCGGTAAAGCCGGTGCACGAGCTCGCCGGCGAGATGATGATCGAGCTCGAGATGTTCGAGGAAGCTGTGGAGAAGTTCGAGACCTCGCTCATGCGCATGCCCAGAAGGCCCCGGTCGCTGCTCGGGCTGGCCCGCGCTCACGTTCGTGTCGGAGACGATGCCAAGGCGGCTGAGGCTTACGCCGAAGTCCTGGAGATCTGGAAAGGACGCGAGGGGATCGGCGGACTCGACGAAGCCCGCGCCTTCATGGACCGGTGGACCGACGCGGCCGGCTCGGGGGCGGTCACTCGATCACGGTAGCTCGGATGATCCTGGTCAGCTCGGGGAACTCCTCGTCGAGGTAGGCGTTCCCCCGGGCGTGGATCATGGCTGCGTAGGGGCCGTCTCCGGCGGGCGGCCCTTCCCCGTAGCCTGAATAGATCCGATCGACCGCCTCCATCCCTTCGACGACCTCGGCGATGGGTGAGAAACCCAGAACGTCGAGCCGGGAGTTGTCGGCGAAGTTCACGTAGAGCTCGGTGGTGCGCGTGTGCGGACCTCCCTTGGCGAAGGCGAGCCGTCCCCGGGTGTTCGACCGCACTACGGGCTCGTCCTGGAGATTCTCGTCCTTCCACACGTAGTTGACCTGCCAGTCGCCGTTGAGCCCGAATTGCGCCATGAAGCCGTCCACGACCCGGTAGAAGCGGGTGTCGTCGTAGAAGCCGGCCCGCACCAATTGGTGAAACCGGTCGACTCCGAGCGGCGACCACTCGCGATGAGCCTCGACGACGAACTCGCCTGCGGTGGTCTCGAAGCGGACCCGGAATCGGTCCGGTGCCGGGCCGGAGCGCTGGATGGTCCGAGCGAAGAGGAGCGGGTTGCGGTCGGAGGTCGCTTCGTCGGCGCTCTCCTCCTCGGCGGGCGAGCAGGCGGCGGGGGCGAAGAGCGTGCAGAGGAGTCCGGTGAGCACGAGGCGGTGAAGGTTCATGGGTGTCGTCGGAAGTGGGTGGAGCGTTTAGCTTATGAGACCCCTCCTGCCCGGTTCCGGGTCCCGAGGTCTAGACGAAGACATGGCGGGTGAGGAGTCGGCGCCTGGTAACCGGATGTCGGACGAGCAGCGCATGAGAGCGAGGACCATGGAACAGGTGGAAACGATCGATCTGCGTTCGGACACCGTGACCCGCCCGTCGGAGGCGATGCGCACCGCAATGGCCGCCGCCCCGGTCGGGGACGACGTGTATCGCGACGACCCCGGCGTTCTCGCGCTCGAGGCCAGGACGGCGGAGCTGTTGGGCAAGGAGGACGCCGTCTACGTGCCCACCGGCACCATGTCCAACCAGATCGCGGTGCGGGTTCACTGCGAGCCCGGCGATCTCCTGCTCATCGACGGAAACAGCCACATCGTCAACAACGAGGCGGGAGGCGCGGCGGCGCTCTCGGGAACCACGGTCAAGCCGCTCCCCGGGTTGCGCGGCGTCTTCTCGCCCGACGACATCTTGAACGCCATGCCGGTCCTGCACGAGTACGTGCCTCCGCATCTCTCGTCTCCTCGCGCCGCGCTCAGCTTGGAGAACACCCACAACGCGGCTGGCGGAGCGGTGTGGCCTCTGGAGCGGCTCCGCGAGGTCTGCGCCGCGGGCCGGCGCTGCGACCTGGCCCTCCATCTGGACGGAGCTCGGCTCTGGCACGCCTCCGCAGCCAGCGGGGTGTCCGAGCGGGTCTTCGCCGAGCCGTTCGACACGGTGAACGTCTGCTTCAGCAAGGGACTGGGAGCACCGGTGGGTTCGGCTCTCGCGGGTTCGGCCCCACTGATCGCTCGAGCGCGCCGTTTCAAGCAGCAGTTCGGGGGCGGGATGCGCCAGGCCGGGGTGATCGCCGCAGCCGCTCTCCACGCGCTCGAACATCATCGGCAGGAGCTCGGAGAAGACGTCCGCCGGGCCCGAACGCTCGCGGAAGACCTGGCCGTCCGTCCCGGGCTGGTGATCGACCTGGAGACGGTCGAGTCGAACATCGTGCGCTTCGACGTGACCGACATGCCGACGGCCGTGTTCGTGAGGAGATGCCGCGAGGCCGGGGTTCACATGCTCCCGGTCGGGGGAAGCGCGGTGCGGGCGGTCGTGCACCGAGACATTTCGGACGAGTGTATCGAGAAGGCCTGCGAGGTGATCGCGGGCGTCGCCGGTTCGGCCGTTTCCGGCTCGGCCGGTCATCAAGAGAGGAGAAACTGACATGGGTTCCAACCCAACCCAGGTGTTTTCGGCTGCCGCGACCGTCGCGGTGTTCTTGCAGCTCGCGGTCTCCGCTTCGGCGGCCCCGGTTCACGAACCGCGCGTGCTCTCGGCAGCCGGCGTGCCCGGAGCCCAGGATGCGACGGCAGGGCTTCAGCAACAGCGCCCCATGACCACGGACGACGTGCTCGACATGGTTTCGGTGGGCGGCGCGACCATCTCTCCCGACGGAGAATGGGTGCTTTATTCGCGCTCCGATCTGGCCTGGGACGAGAACGAGCGCAAGACGACCTGGTGGAAGGTACCGGCCGAGGGCGGCCGGCCCTTCCGCTTCATAGGCGAGGACGGCGGCTCGGCGTTCACCTTCTCCCCGACCGGCGATCGCATCGCCTTCCGCAGGAACGTCGACGGCAAGCAGCAGCTCTTCGTAATGCGGACCGACGGCGGAGAGGCGGTCCGGCTCACCGATCACGAAAGTTCGGTCGGCAGTTTCGCCTGGGCGGGCGAGGACGGCGTCCGCATCGTTTTCATTGCGAACGAGCCTCGCAGCGAGGAGGAAGAAGCGGAGCATGAAAAGGGCGCCGACGCCATCTGGGTCGACGAGGGCCCGAACGGCCAAGGCGAGGGCTCCTGGTCCAACCTCTGGATCGTCGACGCCGCGTTCCCCGACTCCGACACGACCTGGGAGGCGACCCGGCTGACCGAGCAGGACCGCAGGATCGGCCAGATCGCGGTATCGCCCGACGGTTCTCGGGTCGCGTTCACCGCTCGCGACGAGAACAGGCGCAACCAGAGCAATCTCTCGGAGATCCACCTGCTCCGCATCGCGGACGGCGAGGTGCGCCGGCTCACCGACAACCGGGTGCCGGAGTCGCGCATACGGTGGTCGCCCGACGGCGAACGTCTGGCCTACACCGCCGTCAGCGACGACGAGTGGGAGCTGCGCCTGGCGAGGATCTGGGTGACGGATGTCGGCGACGGGACGAGGAGGTCGGTCTCCGACGCCTTCAGCGGGAATATCGGTGGCTTCGTCTGGACGCCCGACGGCGGCTCGATCCTCTTTGGAGCTCAGCGACGCACCAACCGCAATCTCTACCGTCTCGACGTCCGGAACGGGAACGTGGAACAGCTCACGAGCGTCGTGGGGTCGCTCTCGCCTGCTTCGTTCTCTCGCGATCGCGAGCGCATGGTCTACACCTACCAGGACTTCGACACTCCGCCGGACCTCTGGGTCTCGGAGACCGACGGCGAAGGTGCGGTCAGGCTGACTCGGGCCAATCCGCAGACGGAGAGTTTCTCGCTCGCCGACGGTGAAACGGTGACCTGGACGAGCTCGGACGGGACCGAGATCGAGGGGATCCTCATGCTGCCGCTCGATGCCGAGGAGCGGAACGGCGACCATCCTCTGCTGCTCCACATCCACGGCGGTCCGGCGGGCTCCTTCTCCAACACCTTTTCAGGACGCAACCAGGTGTGGGCCGGGCTCGGCTACGCGCAGCTCTCGCCCAACGTGCGCGGGAGCTCGGGCTACGACGACGAGCTGCTGCGCGGCAACATGTACGATATCGGCGGCGGCGACTACCAGGATCTGATGACCGGCGTCGACGATCTCGTGGCGCAAGGCATCGCCGATCCGGACCGTCTCGCGCTGAGAGGCTGGAGCTACGGGGGCATCCTCGGGGGATGGACCATAACGCAGACCGATCGGTTCAAGGCCGCTTCGGTGGGCGCCATGGTGTCGGACTGGACCTCGGAGTACGGACCCGGCTTCAACCACGACGTCCGGCTCTGGTACATCGGCGGCACGCCCTGGGACAACCCGGAAGCATGGCGGGAGCGCTCGCCACTGACCCACGTCGCCAACGTCACCACGCCCACCCTTATTCTGCACGGGATGGCGGATCGCACCGATACCGAGCAGCAGAGCATGATGTTCTTCCAGGCCCTGAAGGATCAGGGCAAGGACGTGCGCTACCTGCGCTTCCCGCGCGAGCCGCACGGCTTCCGCGAGCCCCGGCACCAGCGCACGCGCGACGTGGAGGAGATCCGCTGGATACAGAAGTACGCGCTCGGCATCGACTGGACGCCGTGGGAGCGGCCCAAGAAGGAGAAGAAGGTGGTGTCGTAAGGAGTCTCAGGCCGGCACCAGAGCGCCGCCGCCGGACTGCCGGCAGAGAGGTTTGAGCAACCCTTCCGCGATCTCGTAAACCCATCCGTGCAGGTCAGGCCCCGTTCCTTCCCGCCACCGGTCTCGCAGGACCCGGGTGGCGGCCAGGTTGCGCACCTGCTCGACGACGTTCAGTTCGACGAGACGGCGTTCCAGCGCCACGCCTTCCAGATCGGCAAGTTCTTCGCGGTGCAGCCGACGCACCCGCCGGACATGTTCGATCCGCTGCCGGACGGGTCCCTGAGCCGAGTTCCCCAGCGAAGCCCGTATGCCGCCGCAGCCGTAGTGGCCGCACACCACCATGTGCCGCACGTCGAGCGCCTCGACCGCGTACTGCAGGACCGAGAGGCAGTTCTCGTCGTCGGGAACGACCAGGTTGGCGATGTTCCGGTGTACGAAGACCCTTCCCGGCGGCAGGTCGAGCACCTGCGTCGCCGAGACGCGGCTGTCCGAGCAGCCGATCCACAGGATCTCCGGATTCTGACCCTTGGCCATGCGGCGAAAGATGTCGGGGTCGGTCTCGGCGATGCGGGCGGCCCAGGCTCGGTTGCCGGCGAGCAGGTGGCGGAGGTCGGGCATGATGGGGATATCCCCTTGAAGCTGGCGGGGTCGGGGGCGACGCCGGACTCCCGAGGGTGTCTGCCGTCCATAGTGATGCCGTGACGCTCGCAACGAAGACCGGGGCGGACTCGTTGTTGCCCAGTTCGACGGGTGACGGAGCGGGGCGGGGGTTGCCCGGACAATTGCCGACGGGCGTGCCTAAAATAACCGCCCGCCCGAGGGTACAGCCTCTACTCCGGTCCAGTGTAGTGGCACGTGATGGTCTCCTTAATTTCCGTGCCATCTGCTCTTGTCACGTTGAGCGTATATGTGCCGCACGGAGTGCTGTAGCCGACGGGCGGACATCCAATTATCGGGCATATTACCCAATGGATGTCGGAGTCTTGGTCGGGGTATTGAGGAGCGGCGGCAGCTGTGGCCAATCCGGTTGCGACAGCCGCTAGGAGCGCAACGGAGGTAACGGACGCAAGACGATAGATGTTCTTTGAAATCTTCATGGGCAGTGCGGTTGGGGAAGGAGGTCCTAGGCGTCGATGGGAATTCCCATAGTTCGTAGTAACCCTTCGAGGGACTCAAGGGCACTCTCGGGAGCCATGTTGGCAAACACGGCGATAGGGCGGCCGTTCCGTAACACAGCGAAGAACGGGGCACTGACGCCAAGAGATGTCGCCAGAGACGCGTACGCGTCTCCGTCCATACCTTTGTACGGCATGGTGAGGTCCATGTGCGAAGCGGCCTGTTTCACCGCCTCGGCGTCGGGGGCAATCAGTACAAGTTTCACCGGGAAGACATCGGTTTGCGCGTGGATCTCCTTAAGTCGCATGAGCACCCGCCCTCCGAGTTCGCAGTTCAGGGCGTGGGCGACCACCACAACCCCCAAGTCAAGTCCGGCAGCCTCGGCGATGGTCAGGGGTGGATCTGATTCGGACGATTCAGCGAAAACGAGAGGGGAGGAGGAGGGGGCGCATCCTGCGAGAACTAGAGCAGCGGCGGCCACGCGACTACCGAAGCCTGTCATGAGGGGCCTTCCAGCGACCACAGACGCACCGTCGGGACCATGCTCTTTTCGAGAGTGGCGAGCCGCCCGTCTTCGAGGATGGCCACGCTTAACACGGGGTGGGGAAGGAGGTGGGAGCCCAAGTACTCTCCGGTTCCAATGTCGTACGTGTCCAAAAGCCTCCGAGAATGCTCCGTCGCCCCCTTGAAGAGCACGATGACGCGATCCCCGTCCACCGTCGCTTGCGTGGTCGTTGCCTCGATGGCCTTCGGGTCTATCCTTTGGAACTGCACCAAGCCGATGTCACCGGCTCCGCGGTCGCTGGCGTCGATGGTCTGGCCGACCGTCTCCGGGAAGGTGATCGGCTCGATCCCGTCGCCGATGGCGCGGACCCCGCCGTCGGCGTTCAACCAAAGGAGTTGGCTGGACCAGCGGAACACGACGACGGCTCCTCTGTCCGGCAACGGAGTCGCCAATCCCCAAGCGGCCAAGTCGGTGGAGTAATGTAAGTCGCTCGGCTTCAGCAAGTGGCGTCCCGACCCCCGCGAAACCCAAAGCGTGTCCGGCGCGTACCTCGGCATCACGGGCCACGACGACGGGTCGGGCTCAAAGCTCCTGGGCAGAACCTGGCGTCCCTGGAACACCCGGTGAGTATCGACAAGGCTGCCGTCCGGGTCTATTACGGCCAGTCCGTTCACTTCGTCCAAGACCACCAAAGCCCCTTCTTCGTCGAACTCGAAATCGAGCGGCCTCGTGAACTCTCCCGGCCCCCGCCCAAAGCGTCCGAAGCGCCAGAGCATGCGTCCGCCGGGAGAGAACTCTCGCACCGAGAACTCGGCCCAGTCGTCGAGAACGAATCCGCCCCGAGGGCTCGAAACGATTCTTGCCGGGTTCCCGAACAAGTCCCCCATGGTGTCCGGATACGCCGCGACTTCCTGGGGTGCCGGCAGCCAGTGCCGGTCCTGAGCGTCCACGGGGCCCGCGGCGACCAGCACAGTTACGAAAAGAAGTGACGCGGCTGAGTAGGCCCCGGTAGCAGACCGGCCCCAGGTACGCAACGATTCAGTCATGAAGGTCCCTGGCCACCTTCGCCGTCCATACAGGTTTTCTCAGGGTTGGAACCCTCTTCACCCTGCCAGCATGTAATTGACACCGAGCCTTCGACGATCGGAGAACTGATTCCGATACTGCCAGTAGCGCATTCCAATGCGCCAAGATCTGGGCACCCGATGAGCGTTGCGCAAACCCAGCACTTGTTGCTGGACTGCTCCGAGGCCATGTCGGGAGTTGCGGCAGCGGCGAACGCAACAGTGACGCCAACGGCGGCGACGAGGATCGGCCGGATGAGCCGCTGAGTCAGCTCACGTAAGAGGGGGGGGGGGAAGGTGAAAAACTGCATGTCATCTCCGGGGCATTCGGCCCAAGCAGAAGGTGGTGACAGTTCGAAGGCCGGAATGACCATCGAAACTGCGGGGCGGATGGTAACAGGTTTCCTCCGGGGTGGCAAGGGCCGTTGTTTCGGACGTGTCGTCCCGATCTAGACCGAACTTCCGGCTAAGATCGGGATTTCTGACGCGGTGGAGTTGCCCCGTTATGACGGACACCTTTCCATTGGGTCCAACTAAGGAGGTGAGTCATGGCGGAAAGAAAGGCGAGAGCGGTACCCGCCTGAGTCAAGGGAGCGTATCGTCGAGCTGGTGAGGGGCGGTCGCAGCGCAGGGTCTCTGGCCTGGGAGTTCGAGCTGTCTGAACAGACGGTCCGGAACTGGGTCAGGCAGGCGGACCTGGACGAGGGTCTACGGAGCGACGTTCCGACGACCGAGGTGCGCAGGGAGGTGTGGGAGCTGAAGCGGAAGAACAAGCGGTTCGGGATGGAGCAGGACATCCTGAAAAAATCGCGGCCTGGTTCGCGAGGGAGAGCGGATCGATCCCAGGCGGGGGAATGCGTTCATGAAGGCGCACCGGGCCACCTTTCCGCTTGCGGCCATGTGCCGGGCTCTGGGGCTCTCCCCCAGCGGACACTACGGTCGGCGTGCCGGGAGGCCGGCGTCGTGCAGTCGATGGGCTTGGTGGGTGACGTGTATCACAACCCGATGTGCGAGACCTTCTTAGCGACGCTCGAGTGTGAGTTTCTCGACCGGAGGCGAATTCCGACGGTGGCCAAGGCGAGCCGCGAAGTCTTTAGCTTCACCGAGGGCTTCTACAACACCCGCCGGCTCCACTCGGTGCTCGGTTACGAATCACCGGCGGACTTCGAGAAAACTCGACCATGCGGCCTGAAACGAACCGGCGGCGCCGGGGGCAGCATGGGTGGTTGGAGCACCGGGCTGCGGGCGACCAAGTGCTGATCTCGATCCATGATGATGCGAATAGCTGGCTGATGAAGGCCCGCTTCGTGGAGCACGACGACGGTGCGGAGAACCGCCAGGCGACTATCGGATATCTGCGGCATCACGGCTGCCCTCGGCTGTCTATACGGACCACGCCGTCCACTTCGGGCGGTGGCCTAACGAAGTAAGGAGAAGCGGACCGACGTGATCATCTCCCGAGCGCTGGGCGAGTTGGGGGTCGAGGTGATCCTGGCAGGCTCTCCCCAGGCGAAGGGACGAGTCGAGCGGACCTTCGGTACGGCGCAGGATCGCCTGATCAAGGAGATGCGGGTTGTTGGGATCCTGGAGTTGGAGGCCCGAGGTGTTCGGCCGGGCTACGAGGTCGTCGTCGAACGCTGACTTCCTGGGGACATCCATTTCCGGGTCGGCTGACGCAGACGAGCGTCCACCTCGGCACCTGTCGAGTAATGCGGGAGGCGAACCCCCGGACGGCGCGTAGCGCGTCCTTGCGCCGCGCCTGCTCGGTTCCAACCTTCGACGCACCTGATATATTCCGCGGCAGATGAGAACACCGACTGCATCGCCATCGCGCCCACGGAGGAGGTCTGGCGAAAAATGACATCCGAACCGACCTGGTGGAGCGGTTGGCGCACGGCCAGGGGCTCGCCCGTCCTCCACGTCGATCTCCGGCCCGACCCGGAACGGGAAGAGTACGCCCTGGAGCTCCTGGACGAAGCGGAGCGAGTGCGGTGGCGCGGGTTCGTGGTCGATGGGTCCGGCCGGAGGTTCGCGCTTTGCCGGGCGGCGCTGAGGATCAACCTTTGCGCGAGGCTGGGGTGCGAAAATCGGGAGCTGGCCTTCGGATACGGAGAGCACGGCAAGCCTTACGCCGTCGTCGACGGCGTCCCGTCACGGGTGAGCTTCAATGTGAGCCATTCCGGGCAGCACGGTCTGATCGCGTTCTCGGAACACGACGGGCTCGGCGTGGACCTCGAGGTGCGTGCTCCGGCCAGGGATTTCGACGGAATCGGGAGCAGGGTCTACGGCCCGACCGAACGCCGTTCGCTAGAGGCCGCCTCCAGCCGGAAGGCGGATGTCTTCTACCGGCTCTGGAGCCTCAAGGAGGCCCTCATCAAGGCTCTCGGCACCGGATTCGCCCTCTCTCCGGCCCGATTCGAGGTGCCGCGCTCGATACTGGACGGCGAACGGTCGGCGACCTTCCGTTTCCCGCACCTTCCGGACGACGAGTACAGGCTGGAAGACCTGGGCACGACCCGCTTCGCCGCAGCGCTCGCGTTTCGGCTGGACCAGGGTTCCGGCTGACCGGATCTACGGGAGCGCTGGTCGTCCAGCTAGAAATCCTCTCCCGGCTGGAGGCCCGCCGACCGGTCCGCCCAGGCCGCGAGCACCTCTTCTTCCAGAGCGTCGGGAAGTCCGGCTCGGGGAGCGGCTCGGCGTTCCTCCGATAGGGTCTTCCACCACTCCAGCGTGTCCAGCGCGGTCTCGCCGATCGGACGGAAGGCGAGTCCGGCGGCCACTGCGGCGTCGTTGGCCACCTGGTTCATCCCGAGGGTCTCCCCTTCCACCGGAACCCAATTGGTCAGGTGGCCCCACGGACGGACGCCGTGTTCCGCCATGAACTCCGTCGGGACCCAGATGAAGGTCGCTTCGGAGCTGATCGCCGCGCGGATCTCGTCGAGCATCGTTCCAAACGCCCCGGGATCGCCGACGGCGTTGTAGGTACCGCCGTTGCCCGGCGTCTCGACCAGATCCACGGTCCATCTCGCCAGGTCGCGAACGTCGATGTTCTGTACCGGATCCTCCGGAACGTTGGGGGCGAGCGTCTCGCCTCCGCGATCGAGACGGACCGGCCAGTAGGTCCAGCGATCGGTGTTGTCGCCCGGCCCGACGATCAGGCCGGGACGCACGTTGATGGCCGATGCGCCGAACACCGAACTGGCGACGGCCTCCGCCGCCGCTTTCAGGGCCCCGTACTCGCGCATCTCCTCCACATCCGGAGCGGAGAGCTCGGCCACCGGGTAGTTCTCGTCGATGCCGGCCTCTCCGAAGTCCCGATACGCCGAGATCGACGACACGAATAGGTAGCGGTCGACCCGGTCGCGCAGCAGCTCAGCAGTCATTCTCACCCAGCGGGGAAGAGTGGTGGAATTGTCGAGCACCGCGTCCCATTCGCGCCCCTCCAGCGCTGCCAGGTCTTCGTTTCGGTCTCCGACGAGCTGTTCGGTCCGCTCGAAGTAGTCGTGGAAGAAGGGCGGTTCGGTCCGGCCGCGGGTGAAGATGGAGACCTCGTGACCGCGGTCCAGCGCGTACTTCACCTGGTGAGGACCGAGAAAGCTCGTCCCTCCGAGGATGAGTATGCGGAGAGGCTCGGGGGCCGGTGCGCAACCCATCTGGCCCAGGCCGCCGGTCAACCCGATGACGGCTCCGGCCTTGAGGGAGGCCCCGACGAATTCGCGTCTGTCTGGTCGATGGTTCATGAAGATGATCTTATGACGGGTTCGATGCGGGGGCAATCGCGACCACTCCCACGATCAGCCGGCCCGGACCGTGAACGCCTTTGACCACGACCTGGCCGATGTCGGCCGACTTGGAAGGACCGGAGTGGAGCCCCAGCGCGGAGGGCAGGTCCGCGCTCGCGCAGGCCAGAGCCTCGGCGAGCGTCTCGAAGATGGCGTCCTCGCGCACGAGCACCACGTGGATCGGCGCGAGCAACTGCGTGCGGCGACCGTCGCGGGCGTCGAGCAGAACGCTCCCGGTCTCGGCGACGGCGCAGGCCGCCATCGACACCGCGAGACCCGCCTGACTCGGTGTCGAACCGGGCGTCGGCTCCACCAGCCCGGCCGGAACCGCGGCTCCCGCAACCACCGGTGCGTGCGCGGCGGCGAGTTCGGCGATCCAGTCCCTGGTTTCGTCCCAGTCCGCCATCGAAACCGTTTCGCCACCAGCCTGTTTCAGTTTTTTCCGGAAGAGCGCCGCCCTGGAGCGCCTGGGATGGAGATCGACGGAAGCGTCCGTGCGCGGGTGCGCGTTCACGAAGTCGCCGGGGTGGGCAACGCGCTCCAGCGCCGCCACTGCGGCCCGCACGCGCCCGAGGATGAGATCGCGCGCCGTACTCATCGCTCCGGGAGCTCGCGTTCACCCAGCCAATGGCCGATCACGGGAAGCTGTCTCAGCACGCGTGCCCGCCTTTCGACGGTGCCGGTGAGAACCGCTCCCGCCCCCTTGAACATCCGAGGATGCTCTGCGAGACGAGAGAACGCCGCCATTCCCAGGCTCTCGCTCATGGGCACCAGGCCCGCCTCCACAGCCCGGCGTCGCCAGTATCTGAGAAGAGACGGGATCGGAATGCGTACCGGACAGACCTCTTCGCACGCGCCGCAGAGGGTCGAGGCGAACGGAAGCGGCATCGCCTCTTCGAGGCCGAGCATGGCGGGCGCCAGTATCGCGCCGATGGGACCGGAGTAGACCCAGCCGTAGGCGTGGCCGCCGGTCTGCCGGTAGACCGGGCAGGAGTTCAGGCAGGCTCCGCATCTCACACAGCGGAGCGCCTCCCAGGCCTCGCGATCGGCGAGCGCGTCGGTGCGTCCGTTGTCGACCAGCACGACGTGCAGCTCCTCGGGTCCGTCGGGTTCGTCATCGCGTCGCGGCCCTTGGAGGAGCGAGACGTAGTTGCCGATGGGCTGGCCGGTCGCGGCTCGAGCGGTGAGCTGGAGGAGGCCGGCGAGGTCGGCGAAGCGCGGGACCACCTTTTCGATGCCCACAAAGGCGACGTGGGTTTTCGGCAGAGAGGTGCACAGTCGGATGTTGCCTTCGTTTTCGATGAGCGCGACGGT